>OGEZ01000070.1_pt1 | contig 115607 bp, 112 predicted proteins | sample 1570831 | NCBI WGS metagenome assembly OGEZ01 (sample SAMEA2582059, study PRJEB24529) | metagenome | biome: Human gut stool | place: China | collected 2011 | reverse complement strand
GTGCCGGCAGTGTGAGATGCACTTGAAGTTTAACTGTGCTGAGTCTTAGAGTCAGCCAGCTAAAGCTTCTGGCATTGAACACCGCCGGCGCTATAGACACCCGCTTATATTATGTTGTCCGTTCATTCATATGACTACAAACCTCTGTCAGCTAACTTCTTTATTATTACCTATCTTAACAGCGTCCGTCTGTAATCACATTTCTAAGCTATTTTAAACCATTAACCTACTCTGCCACATTCCCCTCATTCTTTGCATGCTCCCCACGCGTAAGCATCCAGGCCGTCACAACCGCCACTGCCGGCACCGTCAGTATAACCCCGATACTTCCCGACACGCCCTGCATAATCTCAATCCCGATATTATAAGAATTAATAATCTGTCTGAACGGAAGATTATACGCATAATTAATAACCAGCTCACTCACCGCACTTCCGACAAATGCAAGAATAAGAGTATTTGACATAGTTCCCATCATATCACGTCCAACATTCATACCACTTTTAAACAACTCCAGACAGCCAAGCTGCGGTGCTTTGTCATGAATTTCACTTATTGCCGAAGAAACCGACATAGCAACATCCATAACTGCACCAAGAGAAGCTATGAGAATTCCTGAAAACAACAGCCCGCCTATCTGTATATTAGTTATCTGCCCTACATAAGCAAGCGTTTCAATGTTGGACACATTATATCCATCAATATCCGCTACACGTCCAAACAGCCACGCAGATAATCCGGCAAGAAGTACGCCTATGACTGTTCCCAATATTGCACATAAAGTTTTTACAGCAATGCCGCTGATAAGATACATAGTAACTATTGTCGTTATAATTGTTATGATTACCGCAGCCCAGAATGGCGAAAAACCTCTGTATATAAGCGGTATATATATCATAAATATTGCCACGAACGTAAATACAAGACCAATCACCGACTTAACGCCATTCTTTCCACCTATAACACATATAAGCAGAAGAAATATTCCTACAAATGCAGCTACAGCCACTATTCTGTCCTTAGAATATACGGAAACATTTTTAGAGTCGCCCGATACACTCATATGCACAACCACTGAATCGCCCTTTTTACATACCGCACCGAACAGGTTGCCCTCAGCACTTGTGGCATTTACTATTTCTCCCTTATATTCACCGGATGTAAGCTGCACCTTTAACATCTGATATCCCACTCTCACGCCGTCAGGTGACAGATTATCCTCCACCACCTCTATTACCTTTGCATTCTCGTAAGAATAACCAAGCGTTGTGACTATCGGCTCTTTGTCTGTAACTCTTAATCGGTCTGCCGCAATTATAAATGCTGCTAAACATACCACAACAACTACAGCTCTGATAATTATATGTTTCTTATCTGACATTTTTATATTCCTTATATATAGCTTTTTTCAATATTACTTTGATAACTTCTTTTTCTTTCTGTCTACAAGTATCACACCTGCTGCACCCGCCATAGAAAGACCTGCTACTGTATACCATACGGCTGCTCTTGCTGTATCACCAGTCTTAACCTTGCTGTCAGAAGATGATGCACTGCCTGAATTAGTGTTACCTGTAGAACCGTTCTGGTTATTTCCTGTATTTCCGTTATCTGTTGAGCCATTCTTGTCAGTATCTGTATTATCCTTGTTTTCTACAACTGCAAGTCCCTTAACTGCATCCTGAAGTGATGTTACTGCACTTGCAACGTCTGTTGATGTGCTCTCCTCATTTTCTGAGATTACCTTTGCTGCTGCGATTGTATCCTCAAGCGCCTTTACTGACTCTTCTGTGTAATTGCCTGCTGTCTTGGCTGCTGAAAGTGCCTCTTCTGCCTTGGTAAGCTCATCTGCAAGTGCTGTCTTATCAGCCTGCTTAACGATAGTATAAGCTGTCTTAACGCCTCCATCTGCCACAAGTTCCTCGTTAGTTGCAGCATCATAAGTCTTTACAGTAAGTGTTGTATCAGTTATATCAATAACAGAATATGTTGGTCTCCAGCTCTGGCATCTTGCAGCGATATAATCCTGCTGTGTACCAATAAGCTGATAGTACTTACTACCTGTTGCTGAGTTTGCCTCAAAATAAACTGTTCCCTTAGGGTCTATCGCCTTAGTTGTATCATCACTTCCTGTTGTAAGTGTGTAGCATAGGTTGTCCTTAAGGTAAGATGAAAATGCTTCTGCATCTGATGAAGATGGTGCCTTTGTATATGAACTATGCTCTGAACCATCTGATGTTATCTGATATGTTCTTGAATATGTATGGTCATGTCCCTGAAGAACTGCATCTATATCATACTTATCTATAACAGGAGTAAGCTGTGTACGAAGAACGATACCATCTGAATCTGAATGGTCATAACCTGAACCATATATATCCTGATGGAACATAAGTACTCTCCACTTTGCATCCGGATTTTTTTCTGTAGCTTCTTTTATAACATTTTCATGTGTAGAAACATTATAGTTGTTAGTATCAATACTTATGAACAGTGTGTTGCCATATGTAAAGTAATAATCTGTACCAGCCGCTGTCCTGTCGCCGCTTGACTGCTTGTTAGGATAGTTAAAATGATTAGAATAATTAACTGAACCTGAATCGTGATTACCGATTGTTGTGGCAACCGGAAGGCTTCTAAGCACTGAAGGATTAAGGAAACCTGCATATTCTATCTGCTGTTCAAGCGCATCTGCTTCCTTTGAAAGACTTCCTGACTGGTTAATCTGGTCGCCTGCTGACATAATGAAGCTTAAGTTTGGAAACTTGCTTACTGCGTTGTTAAGTGTGTGATACCAGTTATAAGAGTCGTTCATTGCATAATATTCTTTATTCTGATCGCCAAGCTGGTTAGTTGAAGCACCTATCTGTGGGTCACCTACATACATTATAGAAAAGCTGTCTGTTGACTGTGTCTTATAATCATATGTGTCAGACCACGCACCATTTACATAATACTGATATTTATATGAAGTATTTTCTGCAAGACCTGTAATTGTCACTTTACATGGATATAATGTGTAAGTTGTATCCCCGTCCTTTACTGTCTGCACATCAGCACTTGTTGACTGTACACCGGTGTATGTCTTAATCTCATTGCCGTTTACATCCATAAGCTTAACCTGTGGAGTTTCATCCTTAGTTGTTGAAACCCAGCCTGCATTAAGCATTGTTGCATCCTCGCCCGGTGTTAATGCTATCTGACAGAAGTTAGTTCTGACACTTTCCCACTTTGTCTTCCACGCTGCCCATTCTGCGCTGTTTGCATATACATTAGACTTAACATTATGTGCATCTGTCTGGCTGTCATCTTCTACATAACAGGCATCCCTTACCTCTGTTTCTGTATCTGCTGACTCTGCCGCAGCATTATTCCACGCTGCTCTCTTTGAACTTCTCGCCCATGTTTCTGTTGTTCCCATCGCAAGACTTGCTACCATCATAGCTGTAAGTGTTGCCGCAGCAACTTTTTTCATTCTTCTCATATCTTCCTCCTGATATTACGTTACTGCCATACTTTTTAATCCCTGACAGCAACAATGCTATTCCATATTTTGCCGGATATATTCCATATTCATCCCTGTTTTCCAGCAAAAAAAGCAACCTCCGGTTAACTCACATTTACCATCTGCGGTATGTATTGTGCAGACCTGCATAAATGTTTATTAATCAAAGATTGCTTATAATATAAAGAGTATTCTTAAAATCTATATGCTTCTTCAAGTAAAATATCAGTAAAGAATTATTAATCGTATGTAATGTTTATTCTTACGTCACGCACTCTCCCCGACACTGACTCCACTATAAAATGTCTTTAAAATATCTTCGTAGGATGCACCCTCCTTTGCCATATTCTGAGCCGTGTATACACTCACTCCCATTCCGTCACCGGCACCTATTGTCGTCACTTTTATGCCGCTGTCCATATATTCAAGCTTAAAATCTGACGAATCAAGTCCTAATATTCTTGCAAATGTACTTCCTGTCATAACGATATTGCCGACCTGCATCTTGGAAACATATCCCTCTTTGCTTGCTGACACTGTCTGCACCTGCTTATCAAGGTCTTTTTTGCTAAGGCTTAATCCATCGTACATTTTTTCAAATGCATTTATAAATTCCCTGCTGCTTACCGTCTTAACTACAAGATACCCCTCTGCCTCCTTATCCTTAGGGCACTCCACCGCTATAAGATACGCATAGTTTTCTCCTAACATTTCCTGACCTGAAAGTGTTGAACCTGCCGATATGTAAGTGTATCTTGCATCAATATACTGCCCGTTATATGTTATAGTCATTCCGTTAGTCGCCGCCACGCAGTCATTTATGAGATTGTAATTATCCGAATAATCCTTACTCCACTTTTTCTTCATCTGGCTTGTTGTAAGATAAGACATTCCAAGCTGCTCACAGTCTATATTCATCTGTTCCCCCATCATCCGGTATATATCTGTTCTTATCATAATACTTTCCGCCTTGAGAAGTTCAACCTCATCACCCATATACAGCCTGTCAGCAAGCACCATTGCTATGAATTTCTCAACATCAACCGACTGTGTCGCATTTTTATAGCTTACTGTCACTGTCTTTCCGTCTGTAATCTCCTCACTCACAACAGTGTCAACAACCCCCGTAAGCCTCATCGTTATAATAGTCGGCACTAACAAATAAATGGCGATAAATATCATTACCGCCATACATTTTCCTGCTATATCACGCCTTACAGCCTTTCTTATTCTGTTATCCTCTGTACTGTACTCCTGATATATGTCATCCTTTTCAAATCTATTGTTTATGTATACACTATTATCCGGACTTTTCTCTTCTTTCGTTCTGTTACGGCTGCGACTGCCTTTGTTGTAATAATTATAATCCCTGTAGTCGTACTCCCCTGCCTCGCAGCTGCTTATTACATAACCCCCATTATCTTCTCTTTTTATTATGCTGCCTTTGTTACTGCCGTAGGTTCTTGTGCTATGTTCTCCTGAACCTGCCTTATATATTATGCCGTTTGCCCCGTTATATTTTTTCCCACTATCTGCTTTTCTCTTATGTGTTTTGGGGTCATAATTCATATTTGCATAATATGCACTTGTATTAACTGCATTTTCTTTATATGCACCTGTATGCTTCCTTCTTGCCTTCTTATAAGCCGCATACTGCTTGTCTGTGACCACCGCATCTATGTTATCCTTTACCGCCTGTATACACTGTATTACAATCCGTGGCAAAAAAAATCTATCCAGTCTCATACCCCTTACCTAGCCTCCTAGATAAAGTGTATGAATACCGGATAGATATTATTCTACATTATTTATTTTACTTTAACTTAACTGGTGTCTTTGTAAGCTTCCAGATGTCTGTAGCATACTCTTCAATAGTTCTGTCTGATGAGAACTTACCAGCTTTGAATGAGTTAATCATAACTGTCTTAGCCCAGCTTGTTTCATCTCTGTATCTTGCATCAATCTTCTTCTGTGCATCAGCGTAAGAACGGAAGTCCTTAAGTATGAAGTAAGTATCTGCCTTTCTTCCTTCCTGAGTATTAAGAAGTGAGTTGTAAATATCCCTGAACATTTCCGGGTCTTCCTTAGAGTACTTACCATTGATAAGCTCCATAAGAACCTCTCTGATATCCTGGTCATTGTTGAAGATTTCCATAGGGTCATATCCGCCCTCGTTCTCGTAACGTATAACTTCGTCAGAGCTAAGACCGAATATTACTGCATTTTCTTCGCCAACTTCCTGAACTATCTCAACGTTAGCACCATCCATAGTACCAAGTGTTATGGCACCATTAAGCATAAACTTCATATTACCTGTACCAGAAGCTTCCTTAGATGCTGTTGATATCTGCTCAGATACATCTGCTGCTGCAAATATAATCTCTGCGTTAGATACTCTGTAGTTCTCGATAAATACTACCTTAATCTTTCCATTGATAGACTCATCATTGTTGATTACGTCAGCAACATTATTGATAAGCTTTATAGTCTGCTTTGCAATCTTGTATCCTGCTGCTGCCTTTGCACCAAAGATAAATGTTCTAGGAACTATATCCATATCTGGATTTTTCTTAATCTCGTTGTAAAGGTACATAACATGAAGAATGTTAAGGAGCTGTCTCTTATACTCGTGAAGTCTCTTAACCTGAACATCAAATATAGAATCAGGATTGACATCTATACCATTATGTTCCTTGATATACTTAGCAAGTCTTACTTTATTCTTATGCTTTATCTGCATGAATTCCTGTCTTGCCTTCTCATCATTAACGTATACAAGCATCTTCTCAAGCTGCTTAAGGTCTGTTATCCAGCCATCACCAATCTTGTCTGTAATCCAGTCTGCAAGAAGTGGATTAGCATGAAGAAGAAATCTTCTCTGTGTTATACCATTAGTCTTGTTGTTAAACTTCTCAGGCATCATTTCGTAGAAGTCTTTAAGCTCCTGCTTCTCTAATATTTCAGTGTGAAGCTTTGCAACACCATTAACTGAGTAGCCGGCACATATAGCAAGATGAGCCATCTTAACCTGACCGTCATAGATAACAGCCATCTTTCTAACCTTTTCCTGGTCTCCAGGATACTTAGCCTTAATCTCTTCTACAAATCTTCTGTTAATCTCTTCTACTATCTGATAAATTCTAGGAAGAAGTCTTGAGAATAATTCAATAGGCCACTTTTCAAGGGCTTCTGCCATAATAGTATGGTTAGTATATGCAACTGTCTTAGTTGTAATATCCCATGCTTCGTCCCATTCAAGACCATTCTCGTCCATAAGAATTCTCATAAGCTCTGCTACTGCAACTGTTGGGTGTGTATCATTAAGCTGGAATGTTACCTTCTCGTAAAGCTTTCTTACATCACCATTGTGCATATTCTTATATCTGTCAACAGCTCTCTGGACTGATGCTGATACGAAGAAATACTGCTGCTTAAGTCTTAATTCCTTACCAGCATAGTGGTTATCGTTAGGGTAAAGAACTTCTACGATATTCTTTGCAAGATTCTCTTCCTCGATAGCCTTCTGATAATCACCTTTATCAAATGAGCTTAAGTTAAATGTATTAACTGGCTCTGCATCCCATATTCTGAGTGAGTTAACTGTATTATTGCCATATCCGATAACTGGAAGGTCATAAGGAACAGCTATAACTGAACGGTAATCCTCCTGAACGAACATATCACGTCCTGTTGCTTCATCTCTGTAAGAACGTACATATCCACCAAACTTTACTTCGTACTTGTATTCAGAACGCTTAATTTCAAATGGATTGCCATCCTTTAACCAGTTATCAGGAACTTCAACCTGATATCCATCTTTTATCTCCTGCTTGAACATACCATACTTATATCTGATACCACATCCGTAAGCTGGATATTCAAGTGTTGCAAGCGAATCAAGGAAACATGCTGCAAGTCTTCCAAGACCACCATTACCAAGGGCTGCATCTGGCTCCTGATCCTCGATAACATTGATATCAAGACCAAGTTCATTTAATGCTTCCTTTATTTCGTGATACTTAGTAAGGTTAATCATATTATTACCAAGCGCACGTCCCATAAGGAACTCCATTGACATATAATATACAACCTTTGGGTCTTCCTCATCGTATGTCTTGTGTGTAGCTATCCACTTATCTATGATAAGGTCCTTAACTGCATATGCTACTGACTGGAATACCTGCTGCTTATCAGCCTCATCAATATTCTTTCTGTAGAGAGACTTACAATTACTTACAACTTTTTTCTTGAATTCTTCCTTGCTAAAAGATGCTTCTGTACTTGTCATCATTAATTCTTCTCCTCCTTAAATATAGATATATCGCAAATGTATATATTATAGCGCCATAAGTTTCATTTCAAACACATATAATAGTTAAATTATACACGATTAATAAACTTATTGCAATTTATTTCCATATTATTCAAAATTCTCACTAAATAACAGTTCCTTTTTATAACTTTATTCAAACCACCTCCAATTTAAGACATATAGACATATAAACACTGAAATATTCAAACCCTCCTAAAAAAAATCACGGCTCTAAACTTCCCTTACAAGGTACATTTAGAACCGTAATTTTCTTAGATATTGTCTATTAAACAAACATATTAGTTCTTCTCAACCGCAAGCACAACCTTCTCACCATTGATATCCCAATCCTTAGAGAATCCTGATGTCTTACCTGTTTCAATAGCATCTGCAAGAACAACGCTCTTGATCTGCTCTGCATTCTTAACCATAAGGTCTGCTAACTTGTCATTACCATCTACATATACAGTAATCTTGTCCATAACCTCAAATCCAGCGTCCTTACGCATAGTCTGGATCTTACTTACGATTTCTCTTACGAAGCCTTCCTCGATAAGCTCTGGTGTAAGGTTAGTATCCATAACAACTGTGATACCCTTGTCAGAACTTGCAACAAAGCCTTCCTTCTGAGTCATCTCTATAAGAACATCATCCTTCTCAAGAACGATATCTTCACCATCAGCATTGATTGTAAATGAACCCTTAGCGTTAAGCTCATCCATAGTTGCATTGCCATCAAGTGTTGAAAGTGCTGCTCTGATAGCATTAAGATGCTTGCCATACTTTGGTCCAAGTGTCTTTAACTGTGGCTTGAATGAGTATGAAGTAAATGCTCTTACATCATCTGTGTACTCAACTTCCTTAACATTAAGCTCATCTGCTATGATAGCTGTAAAGTATTCGTTTAACTTCCAGTCAGCCTTGATGTACAGCTTGCCGATTGGCTGTCTGTTCTTGATGTTAGTTGAGTTACGGCATGCTCTTCCGATAACAACAGCATTTAATACATCTTCCATATTATCTTCAAGTTCCTTGTCAATCCATTCTTCCTTAACTTCTGGGAAGTCGCAAAGGTGGATACTGATAGGAGCTGTCTTATCTATACTGCATACAAGGTTTCTGTAAATGCTTTCTGTCATAAAAGGAATCATAGGTGCTGCTGCCTTGCAAAGTGTTACAAGTGTTGTGTAAAGAGTCATATAAGCATTAATCTTATCCTGCTCCATACCCTTTGCCCAGAATCTTTCACGGCATCTTCTTACATACCAGTTAGAAAGCTCATCTACAAAGTCCTCAAGTGCTCTTGCTGTTTCTGTAATCTTGTAGTTGGCAAGATTGTTATCAACAGTCTTAACAAGAGTATTAAGCTTAGAAAGAATCCATTTATCCATAACAGGAAGCTTATCATACTCAAGTGTATACTTAGTTGCATCAAAATCATCTATATTAGCATAAAGTACAAAGAATGCATATGTGTTCCAGATAGTTCCCATAAACTTTCTCTGACCTTCTGTAACAGCCTTGTCATGGAATCTGTTAGGAAGCCATGGTGCTGAATTCTCATAGAAGTACCAGCGGATAGCATCTGCGCCGTGCTTCTGTAATGCATCAAATGGGTCTACCGCGTTACCCTTTGACTTACTCATCTTCTGTCCGTCTGCATCCTGAACATGTCCAAGTACGATAACATTTTCATAAGGTGCTTTATTGAAAAGAAGTGTTGATATAGCAAGAAGTGAGTAGAACCATCCTCTTGTCTGGTCAACGGCTTCTGAAATGAACTTAGCCGGGAACTGCTGTTCAAACACTTCCTTATTCTCAAATGGATAGTGGTGCTGTGCAAATGGCATTGAACCTGAGTCGAACCAGCAGTCGATAACTTCTGGAACTCTCTTCATCTTGCCCTTACACTTAGGACAAGTACATGTAACAGCATCAATATATGGTCTGTGAAGCTCGATATCATCTGGGCAGTTATCAGAATGTTCCTTTAATTCTGCCTTGCTTCCGATAGATAACATTTCTCCACAATCCTCACATACCCAGATATTAAGAGGAGTACCCCAGTATCTGTTACGTGAAATTCCCCAGTCCTGAACATTTTCAAGCCATGCGCCAAAACGTCCAGTTCCGATAGTTTCCGGAATCCAGTTAATTGTCTTATTGTTAGCTATTAAGTTAGCCTTAACTTCTGGGTCACTCATCTTTATAAACCATGATTCTCTTGCATAGTAGATAAGTGGTGTGTCACATCTCCAGCAGTATGGGTAATCGTGCTCGAACTTAGGAGCATCGAATAACTTACCTTCCTTATCAAGATCCTTAAGAACCTCTGGGTCTGCTTTCTTAACGAAAAGTCCTGCATATGGTGTTTCCTTTGTAAGCTCACCCTTTCCGTCAACAAACTGTACGAATGGAAGGTCATACTTACGTCCAACCTTGGCATCATCTTCACCAAATGCTGGTGCAATATGAACGATACCAGTACCATCTGACATAGTTACATAGTCATCACATGTAACAAAATGTCCCTTCTTGTGCTGCTTAGCCGCAACATCTGCCGCACACTGGTATAATGGCTCATATTCTTTATATTCAAGGTCTTTACCCTTGTAAGTTTCTAATACTTCGTAGTCAACGCCTGCACCGCTTCCAGCTTCCTTACCTTCTTCAATAGCTGCTCCTGTTACTGTCTGACCGGCCTTAACTGCAAGTCCGCCAAGTACCTTATCAAGAAGTGCTTCTGCCATATAGTAAGTATAGCCATCTGCTGCCTTAACCTTTACATATGTTTCTTCTGGGTTCACGCAGAGTGCCACGTTAGATGGAAGTGTCCAAGGTGTTGTTGTCCATGCAAGGAAATATGCATCTTCGCCTACACACTTGAAACGTACTACTGCTGAACGCTCTTTAACAGCCTTGTAGCCCTGTGCTACTTCGTGTGATGAAAGAGGTGTTCCGCAACGTGGGCAGTAAGGAACAATCTTGAAGCCCTTGTATAAAAGACCCTTATCCCATATCTGCTTTAAAGCCCACCATTCAGACTCGATGAAGTTATCATCATATGTGATATATGGGTTATCCATATCAGCCCAGAAACCAACTGTAGATGAGAAATCTTCCCACATACCCTTGTACTTCCATACGCTTTCCTTACATTTCTTGATAAATGGCTCAAGACCGTACTCTTCAATCTGTTCCTTGCCATCAAGACCTAACTCTTTCTCAAGCTCAAGCTCAACTGGAAGTCCGTGTGTATCCCAGCCGGCCTTACGTGGAACCATATAACCCTTCATTGTTCTATATCTTGGAATCATATCCTTTATAACTCTTGTAAGAACATGTCCGATATGTGGCTTACCATTAGCTGTTGGAGGTCCATCATAAAATGTATATGTTTCCCCCTTCTTGCGGTTATCAATACTCTTCTGGAATATATCATTATCCTTCCAGAACTTTTCAACCTGTTTTTCTCTGTCTACGAAATTCATATCTGATGAAACTTTCTCGTATACCATTGTGTTACTCCTTTCAAATCATTTACTTAATCGTAACGATGTTAGCTTGCTTTATTGGTGCTGTAACAAATGTCGTTACACACGCAAAAAAGCCCCTGCCGTAATACGACAGGGGCTGAATCAACTTAACCTATATCAATTACGACATACCATCATATGCGTCCCTTGTAACGGTAGGATTACCGTCCTTACTTACTTTTCGTAATACAATACTATCTTAATGTTACCCATAATATTATACTGCAAAGTTCTGCAAGGATGCTTGGAAGTGATATTCAACTATGACCTACTCACACCGGCTTCCACCATCCCGGCTCGCTATCGCTTTCCTTCATAATCTACTGTCTTCGTCATCGCAGATAATGTGATTGTATATAATTGATCTTAAAATGTCAATAATTAAGCTGTATTATTTATTATAATTTATCACAAAATTTCCTGTTATTGTGTTACATGTATTGCTTTAGCCCTGCTATGCCCGTCCTTTTCTGCGTTCAACACCTTTTTCTTTATAATATTGCGCTTTATCGGCATACATTTTCTCCTCTGCCTCACGTAACATTTTATCAAAGCCTGTTATTACATTCTCACTCCAGATAACACCTGCTGCCATATTCACAGAACGCTCATTCATTAGTTCTTTTAACTCTGTTATACACTTTATTAATGTATTCTCATCTATCTGTGTACAGATTACAAGGAACTCATCTCCACCTATACGAAATACTGCATCCACTCCAAACACGTCTGTAAGGCATCCACATGCATTAAGAATAAGTCTGTCGCCTGCCTCATGTCCCATTGTATCATTCACATATTTCAGTCCTGTAACATCACAGTAAACAACACCTATACTCTGTTTTTTATCTATGCTCTCTACACAGTCACTCATAGCGAAACGGTTTCCGATTTTGGTTAAAGCATCCTTATAGCTCATATCTTCAAGCTTTCTCATCATATTCCTGCGCTTTATACATGATATAATAAAAGCACTCATAATCTCTAGTATACTTAAGGCATATTCGAGTGTAAGCAGCGGTGGATTGTCTATTCCCATAAATGCAATAACTTCTCCTTCGTTATATATAGGAATTACAATTATCGAATGAATACCCTGTCTTTTTAAATTATCATATTGAAGTGGATCACTCTCTTTTATTTTTTCAAGATCCTTAATCACGATATTTCTGCCATTTTCAAAGCACTTATACCAGTTAGCACACACCTTCGGAGACAGATTCTGAAGATTATCCTTCTCTGGACTTACTCCCTCTGCCGTCCACTCGTATGTCTTATCATCTCTTCCATATATATTTTTTTCAAATATATAGGTTCTTTCTCCATTAAGTGCTTTACCTATATACCCAAGAAGTGTGTTTATCGTTTCATCAGGTGTATCTGCTGCTAGTGCCACTCTTAAGCCCTCATTGACAAATGCTTCAGTTTCTCTATACTTCTGGATAAGCTTATCCTGTGCAAGCTCCTCACTTATATCTATGCCTATTTCCAGCCTGTATTTTTTGTTTCCTTCGCCCTCTATCAGTGTATCCTTTATTATCATATATTTATCTAATACAGGATTATAATAACGCCATTCCTCAAAGGCTCCTGGTAAAAGTCTGCTGTTATTGCACATCCCACATTTAACAGAAGCTTTTTGTAATACCTCATAACACTTCTGGCCTTTTATATCCTCTATTGATTCTAAGCCATACGCTTCCAATGCTTTATGATTCATATATACAATCTCATTGGTTTCTATATCTGTTGCATATACATATTCATTCAGATTTATAAAAAAATCCCCTATTTCTTTTATATTTTTCATACGCATGTCTCCCTTTATTATTGAATCTGTGGTATTCCCCATTCCCCCATTCATCAAACGAATCAGCATATTCTGTATATAATCTCTCCGTAACAGCCCCTGTTTCTTTTGCATTTTATATCACTTTGTTATTTTTTTGTCAATATATAGTGGGATATTTTTATTAATTTTTCATGCATATTATACCACAAGCAAAACTTTTATCTCAATAATGAAATCATTTTCCTGTATTCTTGCACTTATATCTCCATTCATACGCTCCACAAGCTCTTTTGCAATAGATAAACCCAGTCCGGTTGAGGCTCTGCCTCTTGCCACATCTGCTTTATAAAAACGCTCAAACACATGGCTTAAGTCAATATTTTCAGGATGTTCCGTATAATTGCTGATTTTAAGCAAGGCATGATTATCCTCACGGGCAAGCTTGATACTTATATTCTTTTCCCCATGATCAAGACCATTTTTTATGACATTCTGTATAACTCTCCTTAAGCCCTGCTTATTACCTGATATATACAGCATTTCCTCAGTAATACTAATCTCTGGGCAGATGCCCTGCTTTTTCCATTCATCATAATAAGAAAAGACAGCTTCTTTTAATATTCTGTTCATACAACAATCCGTAAGCTCCAGCTTATACGAATCATTTTTCAGCTTAGTGAATGTAAAAAGTTCCTCCAGCATTTCATTGAGGCTGTTAAGCCTTTCTCTGATTATATCAAGATATCTCCTCTGGTCATCTATATTGTCACATTCCTCTATAAGCTGGAAATACCCATCCAGCGATGTAAGCGGTGTCCTTATATCGTGTGAAAGATTAGTATATGTATCTGCAATCAGCTCTTCTTTTTTTCTGTACTCGTTTCTTTCTTTTTTACGCAAGTCAAGCAGTTCATTCAATTTATCTGAAAGCTCACCTATTCCTCCCATATCTATTTCGCGTTGAATCAGCTTGTTACTATCGTGTTCCATAAGAAACGACAACTGGCGGCAGATGTCCTTAATCTGCCGCTGGTATTTCCACATAATAAATGCCTGTATAATAATTATTACTGCTAATATTCCAATAATAATCCTCATTCTCTAAATATCCCTTTTCTGAAAAATATAACTGCTTAATGACAGCATTATAATAATAAATGTGGCTGCCACACACATTGAACTAATAATATCCTCCCTGCCTGCATTCATAGGAAGCATTGCCATCCTTCCAGTTACTGTATACTTATAAATGCTAAAGTTATGATGGCCACTCCTGTTAACTACATAATCTATAAAGGCATACACAATGCTCATTATATTCATAGTAAGACATACCGATAAGGTCATGCTTATGACATTGTTCTTAATTATAACTGCTATCGCCATACATATTAACACAAATGCATAATGAAGCGTAAGTTCTGTTAAGAAATAAGGTATAATCTCCTTCCAGTTACCCCACACCACACATTTAAACGCAAGCATATTCGCTGCTGCCTGGAATACAAATATCCCTGCAAAGGTAATTGCTGTAAATAAGGCAAGCGCAACTGCCCTTGAAACAATAAGCATCCCCCTTTGTGAAACCTGTCCACCAATATTCTTAATATAACCGCTCTTAATATCTGCTGTTGCAAACATAACCGCAAATATTACAAGAAAAAGTGCATAAAACTTTCCCTGTGCATTAGAAAAGAAAACATCCATTACCGTAACCTTCTTCCCTGGCTCCGTAGGTAATTCCACACTCATACCAATATTGACATTATCTGTATTCTGCTGCGAAAGCTGTTCCTTGTTGCTGTTATCTGCCTGTTGTTCCTCTATGTCTTGTGCATTTACCACATCAACTGTCTGACCATCTATATCTGTCTGACTTTCTATTGCCTGCTGCCTCTCCCACTCTTTATTAACTGCATCATAATCTATTTTTGAAAGAAATGAGGTAAGCAGTGCTGATGCCAGCAATATAATCCATATTACATACATACTCTTTGTACGAAACATTCTGTATACATCCATCTTTATCATATTAAGCACGATTGTCACCCCCTGTAAGCCTTAAGAAATAATTCTCAAGTTCTTCACTTGTAATAGATATTCCCTTAACTGGAATTCCCGCCTTTGCAAGCTCCATATTCAGCCTGGCACTTTCTCCCAGTCTTTCAAATATATGAATATGTTCTTTATCTATAACCTGATAGCTGCTAAAGCCCATATCATCAAGCACAGGAATAGCCTGCTTAGGATTATCAAGTGTAAGCTCTATACGCTCACTGCATTTTTTCATAAGCTCTTCTCTTGTAAGCTCCTGCACAAGGCATCCATTATGAATAATGCCATAATCTGTAGCAATCTTTGATAATTCCTCCAGAATATGACTTGAAATACATATTGTCATACCCCGCTCCTTAGCAAGCTTCTGGATGGTTTCACGCACCTCCACTATTCCCTGCGGATCAAGTCCATTAATCGGCTCATCAAGAATAAGCAGGTCAGGCTCGCCTACAAGTGCAAGAGCAATTCCTAAGCGCTGCTTCATTCCAAGCGAATAATGCTTTGTTTTCTTTTCTCCAACAGTATCAAGGCCCACTGTTTTTAACAGCTCATCTATATATCCTTTTTTCTTAATCCCTGTAAGCTTACATTTAATGTTCAGATTGTCATATGCCGACATATTGCCATAAAGTCCGGGAGCTTCTATAAGACACCCTACTCTTGAACGTACCTTTTGTAAGTCCTTTCCCTTATACCCAAACATTTCTATTTCGCCATAAGACGGTGTTGACAATCCGCTAATCATCTTAAGACAGGTCGTTTTACCGGCTCCATTTCTTCCAATAAAGCCATATATCGCACCCTTTTTAATGTGCATATTTACATCATCAACCGCCCTGTGTCTGCCATACTGCTTAGTCAGATTCCTTGTCTGCAATAATAATTCACTCAAAGCTTTTTCCTCCTTTTCTTAACTGCTCTTATCATAAAAAATAAATCCTAATCAATCGCAAATAAATAGTAAAAAAAGAGTAAATTATTCATGCAGGCGATATCCAATCCCCCATATTGTTTCTATATATTCATCAGGTGTAATGGTCTTTATTTTCTTCCTGATATTGCTTATATGCACATCCAGTGTCTTTGTTTCACCCATATATGGCTCATCCCACGCATATTCAAATATATCCTCCTTGCTAAACACCTGCTTCGGGTTTTTAAGCAGCAATTCGAGTATTGCGAATTCCTGTTTTGTAATCTTAGGAAGCACCCTGCCACCGATACTTACCTCAAAGGTAGAGCGCGTAAGCACCATATCCCTGAACTCAAGCCTTCCGCTGCCTTGTCCTTTTTGTATACCAGCCTTGGTTTTAACTTCCGTTTCTACTTGCGTTTCTGCTTCTGTTTCTACCTCTGCTTCACTTTTTGTTTCTGCCTCTATATGACGAAGCTGCACCTGAATACGTGCCAGTACCTCTCTAATCTCAAAAGGCTTTGTTATATAATCATCTGCTCCATCTGTCAGCACTCCTATTTTATCATCTATGCTATCCTTGGCAGTCAGCACAATCACTGGAAGCTTTCCCTTTTTCCTTATCTCCTTTAAAACCTCCTCACCGCTTGCACCCGGCAGCATTAAGTCAAGCAGCACAAGTGTGTAAGCATTTTCCTTCATATTCAGAAGCAGCTTCGCCTCTGTTCCTGAAAATGCCTGCTCACACTCATATCCTGACTTGGTAAGCACCTCACAAAGCAGATTATTAATATTTATATCATCCTCTACGATTAGTATATTCGGCATTATTTTTACTCCTTTACTTTATGAGAAATGGCATTAAATAAAATGGTTTTAACATTAGATTTTCTTCTTTTCCAACGTCCTTTTGCGATATTAAATATATTTTATTTACATTCTTTGAAAATTTCTTATAAAATTGTTTTATAGATTCGTGCTTTCCTGCCCCTGATGACTTAATTTCAAAAGCATTTACTTTACTTCCCTCAGAAATAAGAAAGTCAACTTCATAATAATGTGTACTTTTGTCTTTTTCCCAAGTGTGATAATAAAGTTCCCTTCCTGCTGCTGTAATCATCTGTGCAATAAGATTTTCATACAGATAACCAAGATTAGCCGGCAGTTTATCAGAAAGTAATTTTGCATACACATCATTTTCTGTGACTGGACGGTCAATAAACATTAATGTAATAAATAATCCTGTATCCGAAAGATACAATTTATAACTGTCAAAATCTTTTGTATCTGTCAGGCTTACCCTTGGATTGGTTGAATTATAACAAGGTAAAACCGTCTTTGAATCAATCAGCTCGTATAATAATTCCTCTGACTTTGAATTATTCTTTTGTCCTATTGCAGTAGTAATCCTATATTTTTTGGAATCTTTTGCAAGCTGTGCGGGAATTGAATGATATAATGCAGATATCCTTCCAGACCCGTCAATCTTTTTAAAATCTTCTTCATACAATGATATAATCTGTCTTTTGGCCATATCAATCTCAGAAAAATTTTTACCTTCTATATAAGCTTCAACTGCCTGTGGCATACCACCTACAGCCATATATATTCTTAAATCTCTCATTAATTTACGGTTAGTTGCCTGCCCAATAGCCTTGCCTGTATCATATATCTGCTTAAGAAGTTCATAACTTCCACCTGTCGCATCACAGAATTCCTGATAATCCATTGGATAAACCGGTATTTTCATTTCTTCTGAGGGAATTAAAATATCCTTAACATTCTTCTTTATAGAAATTAGTGAACCAGTTTCCAGATAACTGTATCTTCCGTCAGCTACAAGATGTTTTATTGCCTGTCTTGCCTTTGGAAAAAGCTGAACCTCATCAAATATAATAAGTGATTTATGCTCATATAATGTTATGCCTGTTTCCGCCTGCAATCTTAAAAAAAATATATTCAGGTTTGCTATATCATCGAAACACTCCAATATATTAGTTGTTGTTTTGGAAAAATCAATAAGAATATATGAGTCATATTCATTTTCTCCAAAGCTCTGTGCGATTGTAGACTTACCAACTCGCCTTGCCCCCTCTAACAAAACCGCATATTTATCTGAATACTTCTCTTTCCATTCTAACAATCTGCTATATACTTTTCTTTTAAAATTCATAACTTTCCCCTTTCAGAACTAAACAATTGTTACTGTTTAATACTAATCTAAAAATGATGCGTATTCCCTTATTTATTCCCTTATTAATGTGTATTTCTATAGTAAATGTCATTTTCTTCAAGATTATTATCTCTTATTTTATCCATTTCTTCAAGATTAATTCAGGCGTTTTTATACGTTTCTTCAAAGTCAATTTAGTCGTTTTAGTACGTTTCTTCAATATTATTTTTAGCTATTTTATCCGTTTCTTCAAGGTTTTATTACTTTCATTACAATTTGTCACAAAAAATTTTTTTATATCAACATAATCCAACACAAAAAAATAACACGCCCTCTGCTGGTTTACCCCAAAACAGGACGTGCTATCTCTTTCCGGTTTATATACCATTTTTAATATTTCCAAAAATATTTAATTAAATCAATTCCTTTGGCTGTAATATTTCAATATAAATATTTTTTTCATAAATTTTATTCTCATAGGTTTTTTTGAATAATTCTGGATTATCTATTATTTTTTCCTTATCATAAATATAAAAAAATATATTCGATGCACCATAATGTGTAATATCTGCCTCTATTTCCTCTATAAGCTTCTTCTGGCTCATAGAAGGGCGTGAACACTTAGTTTCTAACACCGTTCCCTGATTTATGTAAATATCAGTTCTGACGGTTTCATAACCTGTATCTTCTGGAACTTCCATTCTGCACAATGGATATATCGGTTTTAAATATGAATACAGAATATACTGTAAATCATACTCATTATTTATCTGGAACTTCTTCAAGCCGTCCATATCGATAGACGACTTACCGTGTGGCTTTCCTCTGAAAAATTCATACAGAAACATATCAAAATTTTTTAAAATCTGAAGTAACAGTTTATTACTTTCGTTTTCTTTATTGCAGTTTTGTAATAATCTTATATATTTTTCTATTCTGTCCTTATATTTTTTTAATTCAATTTCTGGCACACCATATGGATTGCTTGAAATATGTAACAAAATGCTATTACGTTCCATAGTTTTTCCAAAATCTTCACTCTGCCTTAAATCATCTATCCATTGTTCATATTCTTTCTGCAATACTTGTAAATCTTTTATATCAAGCAGCTTCTGCCCCTTACTTATTAACTCCACTCTATTCATCTTTTTTCCACCTCATATAAAACAAAAAATGATTATCCAGTATATGAACTGACTCATCTTTCCATTCTATAACATTATATAAACTGCTTCCCTGTGTTTCTAATATTTTCATCCAGTTTTTTAATGCCGACTTTACCTTAGTGTTATTTATTTTATTGGCATCCGCCATTATATTTCTGACACGGTTTGTCAAATCTGTTATTCCTATTTCAATTAAAGGCGGATTATCGGCAATAGCTTTCAACAGTAAGTCATATATGTCACGTTCTGTATTATCCTTTAATATATATCCCAGTCTTTTCTGTCCGCGTGATGGCGGACCTGCCTTAAAAAATCTTACAACATCCGCATATGGAAGATTAACACTTGCAAGATAACACGCCGACTCTACTATTTTTTCATTGATTATAGTTTTTTCTGTTGTATCCGGAAGTAAGCCTATATTTAAACAGATTGCCTGCATTAACTGAGGTGAACAGATACTTTCAACTGCAATTCTTTCCATAATCTCTGGTTTTACTTTTTTGTTTAATTCTTTAAAACCTTTTCGTGCAATTTCGCATAAATCGTCATTTCCCCACGCATCAATTTCTATTACGGATAATCTTCCTGCAAGGTCAGGATTTAATCTGATTGCATCGTCACAACGATGTGGAAGTGAAATAATAACAGACTGAAATCCCAGACGTATTGCTTCCTTTAGCTGACACGCAATTTCATACTGGATATCGGCTGGTGCATAATGAAAATCATCCAATACAAGAATTTTATTATTTTCTATGAAGTACTTTATTATTTTATCTTTATTGTTAATATAATTCTTTGTAATAATTGAGGCTTCCTTTGATTTATCGTTGTAATCTTCTGTTTTATCTGAAAAAGATGATGACATTTCAAAGCCAATCTTTTTACCTACTCCCTGCCAGAAATCACTTATCTTTGTAAAATCATTACCAGACATAGATACCATACGTTCAGCACCTATAACTTTTTCACATAATACAGTTTTTCCACATTTGGAAGCACCTACAATGTATGTCAGATACCCTTCAATCGAAAGACTTTGTAATAATCTGTCTTCATATGTATATCCTAGTATCTTCTCTTTTCTTGAAACATAGGTTTTTTCAGGATATGTTCCCGGTTTAAATACTGTTTTATACCTGCCATCCATAATTATCACCTCTCAATACATTTTTATATATTATAACACCTTTTTATACTTTTTAATACCTTTTCATATATTTTTATAGAAATGTTGTATTAAAACAGCCTTTTTCATACTCCCCCACAAAACAAAAAAGCACCCCACCCGCATACAATCCAACCAGATACCTAAAATATCCGGTTAAACTATATGCGTGCAGGCTGCACATTTAAATTTATAATAATATATGATGCCAAGAGCAAAATGTCTAATCCCACATAAGTCTGCCCATAAGTTGGTGGAAAACCTTAAGCCCCACCTCAATATGAGCATAATAATGGGATAACAAGCCATATAGCCCTTAACACAACTTACTATCTCTGCACATCAAACGAAGCATTATTCATAAGTCGCTTAATCTGGTCAACACTTGTGATGTTAGTATCACCACGGATAGCGTGCTTCATTACTGAAGAAGCTACTGCGAAGTTCACGATATCTTCGTGCTTCCATCCATCCTGCATAAGAGCATAGATAAGACCAGAAGAGAACGCATCGCCGCCACCAACACGGTCAACAATCTCAAAATTGAGAGTCTTGCTCTCGTAAGTCTTTCCGTCAGCATAATAGAACGCCTTAAGAGAGTTGTTGCTTCCTGAATGTACATAACGTACAGTTCTTGCAATCGCCTTCATATGATACTGCTCGTCAATAGCCTTGAATACTCTGTCCATATCCTCAAAAGATGGGTCCATAGTAAGACCATCCTTTACATCTGTTCCATCTGCATTGTATACATGGATAGGCTCAATACCTATAAGTACATCTACATATGGAAGATACTTGCTAAGTACATCCCTTGCAGTTTCAAAAGACCATAAAGTACTTCTGAAGTTAGGGTCAAAGCTGACTGTAAGTCCAAGCTTCTTAGCTGCCTTGATAGCCTTATCTATAAGACGGCGGCAGTTATATGAAAGAGCTGGTGTGATACCGCTTAAGTGTAACCAGTCATAATCCTTTAAGATATTCTCAAAGTCTACATCCTTATAATCATACTCAGCAAATGCTGAACTTCCTCTATCGTATATTACCTGTGAAGGTCTTACAGAAACGCCCTCTTCAAGATAATAAAGTCCCATTCTTCCATCAGCCTTGATGATGTGCTTAGTGTGTACATCATTAGCCTTAAGGTAGTTGATACATGACTTACCAAGGTCAGTGTTAGGTAATACTGTAAAAAATGTTGAATCAACACCAAGGTTAGCTAAAGAAACAGCTACGTTTGCCTCAGCTCCACCGTAATTAACGATGAAATTGTGAGTTGTAACTATCTTCTCATAGTTAGGTGGTGATAATCTTAACATCAATTCGCCGATTGCTATGAACTTCATACGTGCCTCCATCTATCATTAAACTTTTTAACCTAATATTAAGTAATATTTTATATGCATTAACAATAAACTGCATTTATTGCTCTGTCCAAAAAATAATACTCCATTAAATGATACTACTCAGCCGATAAAAATGCAAACTGTATTTTTTCACCTTTCATTACCTTGCATTTCCTTTCGTTACCTTTCATTACCTTTCAAAACTATAATATAAATTTCCTTTTGCATATTTATTCTTTCTCTGGCTTTCCCGATTCCCTGCATAGCTGTCTTATCTCTATATCTTAAAATAATCTATACTATCTGCCAGCATTCCAGCTATCTTTCTTAGCTGTTCTGCACTTTCTGATACCTGCGTAAATGAACCGGCAACCTCCTCAGTTTCCTGATGGGTTTTTCTTGTTCCCTCAACATTATTCATAGCTATCTCTGACAGTTCATCAACCGCTGATACTACATTGTTACGGGATACCTCCAGCTTATGTGTACTAGCCTTGATACTGCTGATACTTTTCATTGAACTTTCAATCTCATCAAGCACCTTTCCCACAACCATACGTGTTTCCTTCATGCTTTCGCTCTGGTTCATTATTATATCCTGCATCTGCTTCATAAGCTCAACCGCCTTTGTAGAATCCTGCATAAGTGCTCTTGCAGTGTCATCTATCTCCTGGCTTGATGTATTCGACTGTTCTGCCAGCCTCTTAATCTGTTCTGCAACTACCGCAAAGCCTCTTCCACTCTCTCCTGCCCTGGCAGCCTCAATAGAAGCATTAAGACTAAGAAGATTGGTTTCCTCTGCTATTGAAGCGATAAATGTGGTAGCATCCTGTATTTTCTGTACTGAATTGTTAGTCCTGATAGTCTGTTCCTTAACATCATTTATTATACGTTCAACATCACCGTTAATTACGCTCAGCTTTTCAAGTGTATCTGAGGCCTGTTCACTTGACTGCTGCATAGATGCCGCATTGACATCCAGTGCATCCACTTCCCTTGAGGTTTCAGTAATATCTTCTCCCATAGTCCTCATATATTCAGATGTATTCTGTGAATTCCTTGCCTGGTCGCTTGAATTATCAACAATCATTGTTACAGCCGTTCTCACCTGATCCATCGTGCCATTTGTCTTATCAGCAACCTCCTTAAGTGCATTTCCTGCCTGAAGAAGTGCATTTGCATTCGCTGAAATATCCTTTATTACAGTCTTTGTGGCATCTCGGAGTGTAATCGTGACTCTTGATAAATCACCTATTTCATCACTTCTTTTTAAAAGCTTTTCATCAACCCAGACATCAAGATTACCAGCTGAAACCTTTTCAACCACACCGATACTTGTTCTTATGCTCTTAGTTATTGATGAGGACATCTTAATTCCAAATGCTGCACATATAAGCATTATGACAAATACCGCTGTGCCTATTGTAATCATAAGATTATTGATTACCGCATCCTTCTGCGCCTTATCTGTTCCAACAAATACCATTCCAACGATACTGCTGTCACTTCCATTCTGATAAACCGGCATAAAATATCCATAGTTAAGAGTACCATCCAGCGATACATTCTTACTAAAATAATTCTGTCCGTTATTAAGAACCTTATCAATAACAGTATCACCTGCTGGTGAACCAAGAAGCCTGTCGCCATTTTTATCAACTGCTGAGGTCATAACTCTCTGGCTTCCATAGAAAAATGTAACATCCATTCCTGTATTCTGCTTAATTCCATCAACAAGGCTTTCTGACTTAGATACATTATAGCTGCCCTTCCATATATCACCATTGCTTGCCTGTATATAATCACCTGTATTCTGATCATATGCAGCCAGCGTTGCCGCCGCTGTTCCCTTAAGTGCATCCTGTATCTCGTTAACCATGGCACTTTTAACTCTGGTAAGAGTAAATATAACTGATATAATTCCCAGAGTTAATATAGGACCAACTATCATCGCAAGTATCTTCTTTTTAATGCTCATACGTTTCTCCATTTCTGTGCAGCATAACCGCACGCTATCATCACTCAATCACACTTACCGTCTTAAAATACCAGTTTATACCACCTGTTATTACAGAATCCTCAAGAGTTTTTCCCGCCGTTCCTACTGTTGCTCCTGTATTCGTTTCTATAACACCATCAAACACACCATTCTTTCCACTAAGAATCTGCTGCTTTGCTACATTAACCTTCTCCTGTGTTGTATCAGCCGCAAAATCTGCGACAGGAGTGATACTTACAAGATTCTCATTCATGCCTCCATAATAGTTACTTCCATCCCATGTTCCATCGATTACACTCTGGACTGCTGATGTATAATATGCACTCCAGTTCCATATAACACTGCATAAGCACGCTTCCGGAGCTTCCTTACTCATATCTGAATTATATCCTATGCTGTACACCCCCTTCTCCTGTGCAAGTGTCTGAGGATATACAGTGTCACAATGCTGTGCAATAACATCACAGTTCATATTAAGCAGTGTTTTCGCTGCCTCCTCTTCTCCCTTAGGGTCATACCAGCTGTTAGTTACTTTTACATATACTTTTGCATCCGGATTAACAGAATATATTCCCAGTGCAAATGCATCTATTCCACCTGTTACCTCCGAATTATCCAGCCCCATAGCAGCAACATAACCTATTTTATTTGTTTTAGTGTTAAGTCCGGCTGCTATTCCGCTAAGATATCTCGCCTGATATATTCTTCCAAAATAATTATTAAAGTTTTTACCATTGCTCATATATCCTGTTCCATGAGAAAAATATACATCCGGATATTCTTCTGCCATATCAGCCGTAGTCTGCATATATCCCCAGCTAGTAGTAAATATTATGTTACAGCCTGCATCAATGCATTCCTGTATCGCTTTTCTTGTCGCAGCCTCATCAGTATCACTGATATTATTCTTTCTTATAATCTGCGAATCAGAAAGTCCCAGATTCTGCTGCATTCCCTGTATGCCTATATCATGTGTATATGTATAACCGCTGCCCTCTGCCGGATCTGACAAATGTATAACACCAACCTTTATCTTATCCTTTGCTATACCTGACGTTCCTCCGCCAGTATTCCCACTGCCTGTGTTCTTAGAGCTGCTGCCCTTCACCTCATATCCTTCATTCACCGCATAATCATCAGGGCTTGCATGAACTGCACAGCCTGCCATAAATATGCTGCACATAATAATCATAAAAATATATAATAATCTCTTAAATCCCATACCAATCCCTCCTTTTATTTTATATACAAAACATTTTATCACTCATTATTTAAAATGTAAATAAATTATCTGGATTGAATATTTCAAAATGACCGTTGATTGAATATTTGCGTGTATTCTCGATATATTTTTACAATTTCACCGTCCTATGGCTGACAATTTCACCACCATGTGACTGGCAATTCTGCTGTCAGATAGCTGACAATTTCACCATCCTGTAACCATCATTGACTTAACACACTTTCAAATATATAATTTTATAACACATATGAATTCGTTGATTGCTTTGCAATCCACACAATTATCATCGTATATAAGGAGGATTTATTATATGAATTCACCTCAGAAGGACACTGTAAAAGGTGGCAGTATTAAAACATTAACCAGCCTGCCACATATCTATGCTATTGTTTTAATGGGATTATTTACATTTATTTTTTTAAGTGTTGAATATATGTTTGTAAATGAGCTTTCTCTTCTTGTATCAGAACAAAAAGCCACTCTTTCCCAGAATTATGTACTTGGTGTCAGTACAGCAGGTTTTTTATTATATCCTCTGCTTAAACATTTCTTAAGTAGGAGACTTCAACACATTCTGATGATTTTAGCAGGCTTACTCTCTGTTTTTTTAACAATATTCATTACATGCAGTAAGTCATTTGAATATATATTTCACGGAGGAATCATTCTTTTTATACTTCTTGGTCTTGTTGGAAGTAATGTATACTATGTATCTGCATGTATTATTGAAAAAAGGCATTTGGCAAAAACAGTTGGCATCTCATATTTTTTTGGCATTCTGCTTCAGTTTATAAACCATAATGTTATTCATATAAAGACAATACAGCTTATTATATTGTCAGCATCTATGCTGATGCTTTTTATCTTGTTAATATGGAATGAACATATTTTTAACCGGTATAGCTGGTATAACACCAGCAAAGATACTACTGACAATATAATCAAAAAAAATACAGACAATAATGTAGATAAAAATATAGGTAAAATAACAGATAAGAAAACAGATAAAAATATAATAAAGGGAAATAAACATTACATTCCTTTATTTATTAGTATTGTAGCCCTTGTAATGCTGATGGCATGCTTATTCAGCACTCTTGATAGTGCAGTAACGCTTATCCATTCTGATGGAAGCATCGATATAGGGCAGGGTGCCAGAATTCTGCTGCCTATCAGCGGCCTTGCTGCCGGCTTTATATTTGACATTAACAATAAAAAATATACCGGAATCATAATGTACTGCATAATGATTCTTTCAACCATGTGTATTGTACTGCTTGAATTTTCCAAGCCTTTCACAGCTGTACTTATTGTTTTCTATCTGTCTGCTGGATTTTTTGCTGTTTTCTTTACATCAGAATTCATGGAGCTTTCCTGGTATGCCCGAATTCCTGAGCTTTGGGCAGGAATGGGACGTGCTGTTAACAATATTACAGCTGCTGTTATTGCCGGCTTTGTTTTACAACTGCTTTCCTCTGATAATAATCTTTTAAAGATTATTCTTATACTTGTTTTATTTGTTCTGGTAAGTATTATTTCAGTTGTATATACATTTGAAAAATATTATTTTATACAACAGTTTACAATGTATACAGATGAAGCTGCAAATGAACATGACAAGCTTCACATATTAGCAGAAAAATATTCTTTTACTGAAAGAGAAAATGAGGTATTTAACTACCTGGTTACTACCGAGGATAACATCCAGACTATTTCGGAACATATGCACGTATCAAGGCGTACCCTTGAACGATATATTTCAGCTATTTATGAAAAGACCGGTATTAAATCACGCTTTGGACTTGTTAATCTTTATAACAAATAATTCTTTTAATATTTATATGTCTTTATATCATCTATTTTTCAGCTTTAGGCAGCGTGGCGGAACTCCGCCACGCTGTTTTAGTATATTGGCGGACTTCCCTTATATACTTTTTTCATAATGTTATATATAGTATTAACAACATATACAGCTGATATGTACGCAATATTATACGCTCCATTTGATTCTGGGAGATTTGTGTGAAACTCAAATTTTTGCACAGATTTTGCACAGAAATAAACAAATGAATAAATGATAATTATTATCAAGAAGCAGGAGGAATGATTTATGGTGAAAAATAAAAAATGGCATATCAAAAAGATAGCCGCATTAGCAGGAGCAGCCGTACTCGCATTATCATCCGCAGTTTTATATGCTGCACCACAGGTAAAAGCCGCTAATGGTCCATGCGATACTGGTGATTGGGCTTATGCTTATATTAATGTGAGAACTGGAGAAGACAGTACTACTATATTTTCTTCACAAGAAACTAATTCCATCGATGGAATGTCTTATGACAGAGAAACCAATACACTTACATTAAATAATTATAAAAACAAGGCTACCGGAATAGCAACTAATATGATGGGTGATGATTTCAAGATTAACCTTATTGGTGATAATGAAATCGGAGGTATAGGTTCATATGGTGATGCCTGGGGCGGTTCCATCAATATATGTGGTAATGGTTCCTTAGTTATTAATGCTGACAGGGCAGATGATTATGGTGTAGCCTTCTTTGCTGAGGGAACTGATTCAGTACTTTCAGTTGCAGACACATGCAATGTCACCATATATTCTGGTTCAAAGGCAGTAGTGTATACAAGCGATAATCTAACTGACAAACCAATCAGAGATAATGGAACATTAAAGGAAAATGTAACATATAATGTTTCACATCCACTGGAAATATCAAGATTATGTGCCAGGTATTATGAGTACGACCCTTATACAACTAATACAGTATATAAAAATGAGGCAGATAATACTTCATTATATTATATTAAGGAACTGACATATGTTGAATCTGGGAAAGTAACTTATACAATATACAAGCTTACCACAAAGAAAGCTCTTGGTGACGTATATTATGCTGACAAAATAGGTGAATATGATAATATCCCTGCTGGATATACAAAAACCACATTAGAAAATCCTATTTCATATTATGAATCAGATGGCGGAAGTGGTGGAACAAGCCAGGTTATAATAAATACAGCTACCAGTGAAAAATATGTAGATGCATATGCGTATGAAAACGGAGAATCATTTTATAAAATATGTAAGCTTCTTGAAAAGCTTGGTGTAGATGAACGAAGCAATGATGAAATATGGCTTATTGATTATAGCAATCCTGTGGCAACATATAATCCTGTATGGGGAAGTGATAATCTTCCAGACGGATACAAGTATGACGGAACAGAGATAGAAAGTCTTTATAATGTAGAATGTATAGCAGACAAGCTTACATTTACAGCTAAATCAGCCGGTGACAACACAACAGATAACCCATCTGAGAAGCCATCCGAAAAGCCAACTGAAAAACCAACCGAGAAACCAACTGAGAAACCAACTGAGAAACCAGGCGATGAGAAGCCATCAGCTCCAGACCAGGGTTCCAATAACACAATAGTAGATGTATCCGACGGCAGCACAACTATTAAGGTTGATGAAATCAGAAAGATTATAGAAGATAATAAAACAAATGATGTTGTTATCAAGTCTAATAATGATGTTACATTTACATTTGCCAAAGGAACTATGTCAGAAGTATCACAGGTTGCAATCTATGACTTTTCAACAGCAATTACTTCTGATATAAAAGAAGCTGGAAATATGCCGGCAGCTGTAACAGATGATATATTTGTATCTAAGATAGTATACAACTATTCTGGTACACTTCCTGCCAAAGCAAGCATTAAGTTAAATGTTGGCAAAACCTATGCAGGCCAGACACTTTACTACAGCCAGCTCTTAGATGATGGCACCATAATCAGCATGATGTCAGCAGTAGTCGATAATGATGGCTATATGACAGTAGAACAGGATCACTGCTCAACATATCTTATAACAAAGCAGCAGCTTACAGGTAATTCAACAGGCTCATCTGAAGATTCATCAGCAGATGCATCAACAGATACATCAATATCACCTTCAACCTCTGCTTCAACAGAAAATGTAGCTGAAGCTGCTGACAATAAGGTTGAAACACCACAGACAGGTGATAACAGCAATATTGTACTCTGGCTTACACTACTTATAATTCTTTGCAGCTGCACAACACTTTATATATTTGCTGTAAAGACAAAAAAAATGAATAGATAATTGAAAGAATAATTAATTGATAGCTTAAGCTGTTATGTCATAATTCATGCCAAAATACTGCACCTTATTTTATAACCGGTAGAAACTAAAAGTAGTTTAAAGTGGTTTAAAGAGGTGTAGTATTTTGTTGCATTAACCCCTGTTGTAATATATAATGTAATTAGTTTTTTACGTTAATTTTATATGAAGGTGAGTGCTTTTATGGACATTTACGAATCATTAAACTCTATACTTGTGACATTGTTTAACGATATTATGAATATAGAAGAAAAGGCTTTAATTACAGACAAATTCAAGGATATTTCTGTTACAGATATGCATATTATAGAAGCTATAGGTATAGATGAACCTAGAACCATGAGCATTATATCCAAGGCTCTTGGTGTTACTATGGGTACTCTTACTGTTGGCATCAACGGACTTGTCAAGAAGGGCTATGTCATAAGAACGCGTGGCGAAAAAGACCGCCGTATTGTATACGCCTCACTTACAGATAAGGGTGTGGCTGCATATAACCACCACAAGAAGTTCCATGCGGATATGATTAACTACATAACCGATGGCTTAAGTGAAGCTGAAGCCGTTGCACTTACTAAGACCTTTACAAGACTGGAAGAATATTTCAAGAGCTTTTAAAAAAACTTAATATTAATTTGCATAAACAGCCACTCTGGTAGCACTTATTCAGCTTAGCTGAATGATGTTACATGAGTGGCTTCTTGTATACACTTTCTGCCCCTTAATATACATATATAAAAAAGCCCCACAGCCTATACACTGTGGGAGCTTTTTTGAAAGACTATTAATCTTTCCGCCAGCCGGGCCGGCATATATATGAGAGTTTTGGAAAAGTAAGCTTGATTATTTAGTTAATTCAGCCATCTTGTATACAAATGTTACTGAACTATCCTTTCCATCTGTCTTACCAAGGAATGTGTTGTAATTCTTACCAAGATTAATTACTTCCTTGATTGTATCTACTGCTATGTCAGCATCATCACCAACAAGACTTGTGATAGCCTTGATACCAGATGCATTAAATTCAGCCATACCATCTTTAAGTGTTATAGCACCTTCATTAAGCTGTGTAACGCCGTCTGCTAAAGTTGTAGATGATGACCTGAGTGTTGATGTACCATCTGCAAGCTGTGATGAACCATCTCTTAATGCTGGATTGTTAGCATTAAGTGTTGCAAAGCCATTGTATAACTGACCGATACCACCATTAAGTGTATCATTCTTACTGTTAAGAGTTCCAAGACCTGCATTTATTTTTTGAATACCTTCATTAAGTAAATTATTTTTAGAATTAAGTGTAGCAACACCTGCATTTAAAGCTGCTGCTCCTGTATTTAACTTCTTACTATTTGAGTCTAACTTATCTGCTCCTGTATCTAACTTTGCAACTCCCTCATTAAGGTCATCATTTTTAGAATTAAGCTTTACTAAACCATCATTAATATCGCTTACCCCACTGTTAAGCTCAGTACTCTTTTCATTAAGAGTATCAAGACCTGTGCTTAAGCTGCTTGCACCCTGTGCAAGTGTATCTATAGATGAAGCGCTTCCTGCAATCTGTGCAGCAACCTGTGCAAGTGCTCCTGCTGCACCCTGATTGCTTGCAGCCTTAACTAAAAGACCTAACTGGTTAGCATATAAACTTGTTATCTGGCTTGTTGCACCATTAGCAACAACGCTCTGTGTATAAGCTGTAAGATACTTTGTATACAGCTCTGTAATCTTCTCTGCTACAGCATCATCACCATTAACTGCTGCAAGTGCTGTAAGGTCGTCTGCTATAGTAATACCGCTAAGACCAGCTCCTGTAGCTGCTGCTGTAAGCTGTGATACACTTTCCTGTATATTCTTGTTAGTCTTATAATAACTAAGATTTTCTGCAAGCTGATTAGCCATAGTTTCTGTAAGCATAGTCTTTAACTGTGATACACCATCACTTACCTGCTTAGCGCCTGCTGCTGCGCTTGCTACACCTGCTGTATAAGTTTCTACACCTGTCTTTAACTGGGCAGCTCCTGCTCCTAACTGTTTGGCACCTGTTGTATATGCATTTATTCCACTCTTTAAGTCTGTAGAACCTGCGCTAATCTGTGCCACGCCGTCTGTATAATCCTTAATTCCTGTTTCTAACTCTGTTGCTCCTGCTCCAAGCTGGTTAGCACCGTCTGTATAAGCTGCAATACCATCCTTAAGCTGTCCTGCGCCTGCTGCAAGTGCTGTTGCACCATCTGTATAAGCATATATACCATCCTTAAGTGATGAAGCACCATCATCTAACTGACCTACACCATCTGTAAGTGCTGGAATACTGTCTGCAAGTGTCTGTGTACCATCCTGAAGAGTTACTGTTCCGTCTGTAAGCTGGTCTGCTGCTGACTGGAGTTCATTCATCTTATCTTCAAGCTTTGCAACTGAGAAATCATCTGTATCTATATCATCAAGCACACTTGTTGTTGCTACTGACATAGACATATCAAGCTCAAAGTCTTCTACATCTGCTGATATTTCAAAGTATTCAGGAATATCCATATCAAGACTTTCATCGTCAAACTTAAGATTTAAAGTATCCTTTAAACCAGGCATAGTCATACCAAGTGCGATGATGTTGTCGCCAACCTTGCTTACCTTGCCATTAGTAACTTCTACATTACTGAACTTATCTGTTGGAAGAAGAGTTCCTGTTATCATAGTAAATGGAACATAAGCTGTCTGTGACTTTCCATTAACTGTTATAGTCTTCTTCTCATTATTAGTATAGTCATATCTGATAGTAACCTTACCGCTCTTTCCTATCATATCTTCTGGCTTTGTTTCAGTACCATTTAACTTGTAAGTAACCTTTATTGAAACAGGTGCGCTCTTTGTTGAGCTGCTCTGGTTAGTTGTTGTTTTACCATTAGTATCTGTCACCTTTTCAGTTACAGTGATATGGTCCTGTGTTCCATCTGCCTTGCCAAACACATATACCATCTCGTCACGCGTATTTGTCTTCAATGTACTTGTGTTTGATACAGATAATTCGTTCTTAATTGCATTTGAAATAATGCTCTCTGTATTAGAAGCTGCCTCGCTGCTTATGGCAACCTCACTCTGTGTCTGATTATATGCTGTGTTAGTTCCACATGCTGTAAGTGTTGAAGCTATGAGAACAACACTCATTAACACTGAACCATACTTAAATAAAGTCTTCTTAACCATAACTATTCCTCCATTTCCTTATTTCCCGATATATTATTATATCTGTTACGACATATACATCTTTACTCGTTCATACATCTGCTCTGACTACATATCCTGATTTTTCTTAGGCTTAAATCCCAAGCTTGTATTAATAATCAACTTATCACATAACACAAACAGCGATGGAAGTATAAATATAACTACGAACATACTTATAATCGCGCCTCGTGCCATCAGTGTACACAGCGAACCAATCATGTCAACTGAAGCTATGCATCCAACACCGAATGTCGCTGCGAAGAAACCAAGCGCACTAACGATAATTGAAGGTATTGAAGTTGAAAGTGCTATCTGGATAGCTTCTTTCTTAGCGTATCCCTGACTTCTTTCCTTCTTATATCTTGTTGTCATAAGAATAGCATAATCGACTGTTGCACCAAGCTGGATAGTACCAATAACTACTGATGCGATGAATGGTATCTGTGTATGTGTGAAATAAGGAATACCCATATTTACAAATATAGCGAACTCAATAGCTGCAACAAGGATTATAGGAAGTGATATTGACTTAAGTACAAACAGAATAATAACAAATATAGCTACTATCGATACTGCACTTACTGTCTTAAAGTCCTTATCTGTTATAGTGATAAGGTCCTTTGTACAAGGTGCCTCACCAACTACCATTGACTTAGAGTCGTAAGACTTTACAATATCATTTACCTGATTAATCTGGTTGTTAATCTCATCTGATGCTATCTTGTAATCAGTAGCAATCATCATTATCTGATAATCCTCACCCTTAAGCTCTGACACTGTCTTTGCTGGAAGGAATTCCTGTGGAATACCAGACTTAAGCGCTGTGTCAAGTCCAAGTGCAAACTGTACACCGTCTACATCACTTAACTTATCAAGCATTTCGTTAGCTGTGTCTGTAGACATATTAGTGTCAGCAAGTATCATATAGATAGAGTTCATATCAAAGTTTTCTTCCAGCTTCTTGTTAGCCTGTGAGCACGCAAGGTCATCTGGAAGTGTATCAGACAGGTCATAATATACTGATGTATGATTCTGTCCGTATATAGCAGGTCCTAATAACACAAGGAAGATAATTACAAATATCCATGAGTGGTTTACTATAAATGTAGCAAGCTTATCAAAGCTTGGCATAATCTCGCGGTGCATTGTCTTCTCTAATGCCCTGTCAAATGTAAGTATCAGTGATGGAAGTATAGTTACGCATCCGATAACACCAAATATAACACCCTTTGCCATAACGATACCAAGGTCAAGACCAAGAGTGAAGCTCATAAAGCAAAGTGCGATGAAACCTGCAACTGTTGTTATAGAAGAACCAACTACAGATGTAAGTGTATTACCGATAGCCACTGCCATAGCTTCCTTGTGGTCATCCGTATACTGCTCCTTCATTTCCTTGTAGCTGTGCCATAAGAATATTGAGTAGTCCAGTGTAACACCTAACTGAAGTACGGCTGCAAGTGCCTTGGTTATGTATGAAACCTCGCCTAAGAAAATGTTAGAACCAAGGTTGTATACAATCGCCATTCCTATACTTATCATAAAGAATACTGGTACAAGGAATGAATCCATAAATATAGCAAGTACGATACAAACAAGTACAACCGCAATAAGTACATAGAGTGGAGTTTCCTTCTCTGAAAGGTTCTTAGTATCTGTAACTACTGCTGACATACCGCTTATGAATGCCTGCCCTTCTGTCTGCTCCCTAATCTGTGTTATGGCATTCATAGTATCATCACTTGAAGTTGTATTATCGAAGAATATTGCAAATAATGTAGTATTTGTGCTGTCATTCTCGAAATACTTCCTGAACTTTGAAGGTACTATTTCTGAAGGAACATCCTCACCAACTATTCCTGTGTAAGAAATAACCTGAGCAACATGCTCTACACCTTCAACCTTTTTAATAAGCTTATCGGTAGACTTTGTATCCATATTCTGGACGACTACCATCGCATAGGCACCCTTATTAAAATCATCCATAAGAATGTCCTGCCCCTGCATAGTTTCTATCTCGCTCGGAAGGTAATACAGAATATCATAGTTAACTCTTGTATTAAAGTATCCGATTGCAGATGGAATGAGAAGCAGGAAACTCAGAATAAGAATTGGAATTCTGAGTTTTACAATTACTTTTCCAAACTTTTCCATAATTCGCCTCATTTCTACGTCTGTGACGTCTTTTTTCATATTCATCAGCTTTACATTTTCCTTAATCATCACTGATAAATATGATGACATAAATGTCAAAATACATTTTTAACTTTTGACCTTTATATCATATGATAAAAACTCTCAAATATGACCCTTGGTCATTTTCTTTACAAACGATATTCTATCACAAAATGACCAGTAGTCAATATATAAAATGACCTAAAGTCATTTTTTTTATAGATTTTTTATTTTCAGCGTGGTAGAATGATTACAGCTTAAAGGAATGTTAATCTGACAGATAAACATATAACAAAGACCTTGCTTTTTTCTAAATATCTGCTAAATTAACATATAATAAATACAGCAACCACAAGTATATATAGAAATGGGGTTTTCATATGGGAAAACTGGAAAATAATAAACAACAGAAGCGTACTTCTATCTTAGATACAGCATTTAAGCTCTTTACAACACAGGGCGTATCTAAGACCTCAATCGCTGAAATATCACAGAAGGCAGGCATAGCCAAAGGCACATTTTACCTGTATTTTAAGGACAAGTACGATATAAGGAACAAACTTATATCCCACGAGGCAAGCAAGCTGTTTAAGAATTCCGTAACTGCGCTTAACAGCTACGCTGATGAAGAAAAGACCAAGAACCCGGACTTTACTATCACATTTACAGAGCAGATTGTATTCATAGCAGACCACATCATAAATGCGCTCAACAACAACCAGACTCTTCTAACATTTATATCAAAAAATCTTTCATGGGGTATATTCAAGGAGGCACTCACAACTAACGTTGCGGAGGATGATATTAATTTCCGTGATATATACTATGAAATGTTATCAGAGTCAGGACTTAATCTTAAAGAACCAGAGATTATGCTGTTTATGATAGTCGAGCTTATAAGTTCAACCTGCTACAGTGCTATACTGTATAAAGAGCCGGCTGATATCGACACACTTAAGCCTTATCTGTACAGCACTATAAAGGCTATTATTAATGAACATACGATTACTGACTGACGACACGCTACAGTTGACCAGAAAAAGACAAACCGCTGCATATAAGACTTCGGACTCCGGAAAACGACCGACACCGGAAAACAACTTACACTAAAAGAGGCGCAGCTAACATCCCCCCAGATGTTAACCGCGCCTCTTTTTTACGTTTATCTTTAGTTCTTTGCTACTTCCCTGTTATATTATATTCTCTTCTTCTTGTTGTCATATACAACTACTGCTAAGGCAAGTCCTGCTGCCACCATAGCTAATACTGCATATACTGCTGTATGAGCCATATCGCCAGTTGCTGTACTTTCACCTGACTCTGTTGCTGCAGCTGTTGTGCTATCTGTATTAGAAGCTGCGCCGTTGTCAGTTGCAGCATCTGTATTGCCTGTTACATCGCCTGTAGATGGTTCTGCTGGCTTAGTTGGTTCTGTTGGTGTAACTGGCTCTGTAGGATTAGTTGGCTTAACTGGTTTTTCTGGCTTAGTTGGCTCTGTTGGTTTATCAGGTGTTGAAGGTGTGTTATCATCACCCTTATTATCACCCTTATTGCCATCATCTGAACCAGGATTTCTGTTTACTGTATCCTTGTATACAATTACATATGTAGAGAACTTATCTGTACTGAATGAGATAACGAGCTTACCATCAACTGTTTCTGTCTTAGCACCCTCAAGTACCTCAGCAACTCCATTATGAAGTCTTACAATACTGTACTCTCTAGTCTTTGTTGAATCTGTATTAATAAGCTTTTCTGGTACAGTTACGCTTACTGCTATAGGATGATTTGTTTCTGTTACTTCTGTTGTAGTTTCACCAACAGTCTTGTTGATTGAGATATCAACATACTGTCCAACTACGCCATCCTTAACAGCTTCCGCAACCTTATCTTCAACTAACTTCTTATCTGTATCGCTTACTGTTTCATCTGCGTTGTTTACATCAAGTGTTACCTTAACGTCTGCACCGCCCTTGTAAGCTTCCCACTCAGCAGGAGTAAGTACATCTGTTACTTCTAATTCTGTCTTAACTGCTGGTGTATCTGCCTTTTCTACTGTATCAGCTATTTCAATCTTACCAGGTGCTACTGTACTTGGCTGAACTGATATAGCATCAGCACTTGTTACATCAAGTCTTGCACCAGAATTAGCTGGAGCTGACTCATTTAATTCAAGAACACCGTGCATATTGATTGTTCCGTCTTCATTTCTTGTAGGAAGAACTGAAGTATCAACACTTACGAACCAGTCATCTGTTGCTTCTACACCATTGCTGTTGTATGAAGCACTACCATTGTAAATGTAGTTATTTTCGCTATGAAGAGCAAAAGGAATTAAGTCTTCAAGCTTTGTATTCTTCTCGTTATTAATAGAAATTAATCCGTTAACAACCCATTCCTTCTTGTTAGAGTCCTTAGTATTAAGACCTACGTTGTAAGCACTGTTGTTGATTGAGTTATTATAAGATGTACAATCATATATCTTAATATCAGGACAACTGTTACTTGTAATTCCCTTAGCATGGTTGTCAAATGTGATGCTGTTCTTAAGAACGTGACCACCCTTTAAGTAACCACCACCAAGCTTGAAGCCGTTACCTTCACCATACTCATAGTTAGCATCTGTAATATCATCTGTTGTAAGCCATCCGTTGTTGTAAGCTACACAGTTTTCGATAGTTACAAGACCGATTTCGCCTGATACTGACTTAGCATAAAGGTCCCATCCATCATCGATGTTGTGATGTGAGATACAACCATAGAACTTGTTACCATTACTGCAAGTAAGCTTTGCTGCGAAACCATCGGCATCGTTACGTCCTGCATCACAGTTATCAAATGACTCACAGTTCTTTACAAGGTTGTCTGTTGGCCATAACTTATACTTGATACCTGTCTTGTTGTCAGAGCTGCCTGAACGGCTTATCTGAATACCTGTGTTAGCTGAATGTTCAACTGTACACATTTCAATTATGTTGTTGTTACCATTAATCTGGATACCTACGCCTGTTGAATCCTTTACATAGATACCATATACATGCCAGTAGCTTCCGATGATTGATAAACCAACACCTTCAAATACTGCCTTACCTGTATTCTCTGCTACAAGTGTAATCATCTTATCTGCTGTACCGCTTACGCTTCTCTGGATTGATATCCAATCCTTATAAATACCGTCCTTAAGAACGATTGTCTGTCCTGGCTGTGCATACTGTACTGCTGTTGCAAGATTTAATGGCTTTGCTTCTGTACCATCACCGTCTGACATTCCTTCTGGTGAAACTACAAGTATACCATTTTCTTCGCCATAAACAGCACGCTTAACTGTTACATCACCTGTAAGTTCATCTGTAGATGTAATCTTATCGCTTGCTGCTGGAGCAAATGTGTAGCTTATCTTATTGTCACCAATATTAACTGCTACATTTACTCTTGCTGCATCGCCTGCTGATAATACTTCTTCATAAGCCTGTCCGTCTGGACCTGTTACCTTAAGTGTACCATCACAGTTAGGAACATAGATGAATTCGTATTCTGCTGCACCTACTGTATTAGAAGAATATACTCTTCCGCTTGGCTTTACCTTTTCATCAGCGCTGTCATTAGCTGTAATACCCTTGCTCTCTGACTTAGTGAACTTGATATTGCTAATCTTAACACCGATTTTTCTACTTACCATTACACCAACAACAACTGTTCCGTCTTCCTGAACTGAAGTGAATGAGTTATCATCACTCTTAAGCTCTTCGCCGTTGCATACTGCTGTGTAACCATTATCTGTCTTCTCAAGTGAGAATTCATATGTTGCATCTGCTTCAAATGATGTCTTTGTATTCTTGAAGTCTGACTTTGTAACAACTCTGTCAACACCATCATTATTTGATGAATCTGCTGATGTATAACCTGTTACATTTCTCATACATGGATATGTTGACTTGCTGCTATATACCATAGATGATGCATAGTTGAAGTACTTATGTACATAGTCAACACTGCCCCAGTTGTTAATACCAAGTGTATCTGCTGCAACTACACCAAAGCCTGTCTGGTTATCAGGAGTCTTTGAAGTATCTGTTACTGTAAATGTAGCTGATAACTTGAAGTTTTCTGTATCTGGGTCAATCTTTGTATAGTAGTAAGAGAAACCATCTTCATCATCTGATATCTTACCACTTGTCTGTGAAGCAAGTTCAATAGTTCCGTTTGTGTTAGAAATGTCTACTGCTTCTACATTGTTTTCCTTATTAACTGTTGATTCCTGTGAATCAAGGTCGTACTTTGTTACAGTACCATCTTCCTGTGTGATAACTGCATTAGTTGTCTGTGCAGAACCTACTGTAGCAACATACCACTTCTGGTCTGCTTCGCTCTTTACTTCTACTGTTGAAGTAGCATTTACAACGAAACCGTCACTGTTTCTTGTTGCTTCAACCTTGAACTCGTAGCTCTTTCCAGCCTCAAGACCTGTTACTGTATAATCTGCCTGATTAGCTGCAAGGTCTTTAACTGCATATGTGTAATCGCCTGTGCTTCCAGCTTCTCTGTAGCTTACTGCATAGCTGTCTGCATCTTCGATATTAACCCAGTCAAGGTATACACTTCCGTTACCCTTGTTCTGAGCCCATGTTATAACTGGCTTTCTTACTGCAAGTGTATAAGAACCATAATTGTATACTTCACTTGCCTTATCTGCTGAACCAACTCTCTGCGCAACTGCTGTAAATGTGTAATCACCTGACCAGAGTGGTGTAAATGTTACTGAATCAGCCTGAGCCTTAACATTAATTGTAGATACTTCACATCCACCTTCAAGCATTGTAATCTTTACATTTTCAGCACCATTAAGTTCATCAATATTAGCTGTGAACTTAACTACGAAATTGCCATCTGCATCTGTTGTAACTGACTCGATAACAGGAGCTGTTATTGTATCCCATCCAACTGCCTGCTTATTTTCTTCTGGGTCATATTCTACCTTGATATCATATATATCAGCACCCTTTTCGCTACCGATATAGTATGTACCTGGCTTAACATTTTCTACTGTATATGTTCCTATTTCATCTGTAGCGCCTAACTGACCTATTGCTATACCTTCAGCAGCACCTGGCTTAGCATAGATAAGGTTAGTACCTTCACCAGATGCACCCTTAGCTGCTGCTACAAGAGTAATCTTAGCTGTCTTTTCAACATTAACCTTAATTGTTGCTGTTCCATCTGATAACTTAGTAGCTCCACTAAGCTGAAGCTTATTGTTATATGTAACACCCTTATATTCTGCTGGTGTTGCTAACTTGATAAATACATTCTTTGAACTCTTGCCGGCTACTGTGAAGTAACCATCTGTTCCAACTGCTGTATCTGCTGTTACCTTGAACTTGCCATCTTCACCTGCATTAGAAACATCAAGGTCATTAGCGTTCATTTCATACTTTTCGATATACTTAACGCTCATATCAAATATATCAAGACCATTCTGAGCACCAAACTTATATGTACCTGCTGGAAGCTCTACTGTGTACTTAGCTGCTGTACCCTTTTCAAATACTGCATCTGCAAGTGTAACTGCAGCACCGCCATCCTTAACATACTTTAATTCTGGAACTGCTGAACCCTTCTGGGCTGCTACTAATGTAAGTCTGAAGTCATTATCAGCTGTAAATGTAATTACTGACTTTTCTTTTCCATCTGTAAATGTTGGACTTCCATCAAGTCTTAATGATGTTGTAAGTGTTTCCTTACCGTAAGCTACTGACTGGTCAGCAACTAACTTTGTCTTATCACCATTCTTGTATACATTGAAGAAACCTGATAATGTAGAGTCTGCTATAAGCTTACCATCACTGAATAATGATGTATCTACTGTTGTTCCTTCGATTGAATATTCTGGTAAAAGGCTCTGAACTTCTACATATAAGAAGTCGCCACCATTATTACCACCTAACCAGTACTGACCTGCTTCATCAAGTGTGAATTCAATCTTATTTACAGTACTTGGGTCATTTTCCATATCAATAGATACTGCCTTGCCATTAGCTGCAGCATACTGGAATGAATGTTTATCATTAACTGCCTTTACAGCAACATAAGCTATAACCTTAACTGGCTCTGTTGTTGTAAAACCAAGTCCTGCCTGTCCATTATTAGTCTTTAATCCACCACCGAGATTAAGTGCCTGTGTATAATCACCCATTTCGCAACTGCGTCCACCATCTGTGAACTGCTTTAATGAGTTCTTACTTCCTGTAGCACCGACAGTGAAGTAATCATCTGTTCCTACTTTAATATCACCTGTAGCTGCTGCAAGCTTGCCATCTTCGCCAAACTGCTCAGCCTTGAGGTCTGCGGCATCCATAACGTATGCCTTTTTTGCGACTGTTGTTCCTTCACTTCCAGTAGTTTCTGCCGCAATGACAGTTGCTGGAACAGAAGGGAACATTCCTACTAACATAAGTACTGCACTAAACATGGCAAATACTCTGTTAAATGTCTTCTTCTTCATAATTTCCTCCTATAAAAAGCTTAGTGATAATATTTCTAAGTAATTAACCGCCTTCGTGATTTTCAACAATTCCCGGATATACGTCAATCAACAATTAAACATATTTTATACAAGTACGATTACATGAATTCATCTACTTTGTATAATTTTTATAATTCACAAAGTTTCTGTTAATATTTTTTAGAAACATTTCACAATGAGTTGAATTATATAGTATTTCATAAGATAAAGCAAGCATTTTGGCATAAGTTTTTAACATTTTTGTAACATTTTTGACAGAATATGTCTTTTAACCTCTCTCGTTATCTCTTATATCTCCCCTGTCCTCTGCTTTGAATACCTTTTTATCCAGCCATCCTCTGTATACAATTCTCCCGCCAGACCGTCACTTTCTTCAACAAGATTTTCTTCATTTAATAGTAATTTGAGCTCTTCATGGTCTTCAAACATACATAACATATTGTGAATACTTAAATCTGTAACCTGCTCAATTATCCTATACATAATCTCACGCTGTGATTCATTTAATGTCTGGACATCCTTATATAATTGCTGCGAAGACTCACCCTTCATATTACCTTTTACTCTGTCATCAAAAAGACTGATTGTCCTATCCCTCACCTCATTAATAAATATCTCACCAAATAAATCTAGATTATTGCTCATACTTTATTTCCTCCTGTCTTAAACAACAAAGTGGAAGAAAATTACACATACTTATAATTCCCTTCCACTTATATACTTTTTATATTATTTTGCCTTTGTTTGTATCTCAGATACATTTCATAGATTATGAAAACTCTGTTTTTCTAACGCGGACATACTTGTTCAATATTTTTATAGTAGAAAATTAGATATCCCTCATAACATCAATTCTTCACAAGGAACCCTTAATTCTCCAGCAGCTTATTATATATATCCCTCTTAGACACTCCTCTGTCCTTAGCTGCTGCCTTCATAGCCTCTTTCTTATCCATTCCCTGGTTTATATACATTTCTACGTGCTCACGCTCTGACATTGATTTCCACTTATCCTGCTCCTCCTGCTTTATCACATCACGACTCTTGCCGGCTATGACAAGCACATACTCGCCTCTTGGTTCATTGGCTTCGTAGTACTCACACGCCTCGTCAAGCGTAGTAACCATGCTGTTCTCATACCTTTTCGTAAGCTCCTTGCATATGGTCAACGCACGTTCGCCGCCAAGCACTGCACTAAGCTCCTTAAGAGTCTTTAGCAGCCTGTGAGGTGCTTCATATATAATCATTGTCCTTGTTTCAGACTCTAGCTCTGCAAGTACATCTTTTCTTTCATTCTTATCTGCTGGCAGAAATGCCTCAAATGCAAATCTTCTTGTCGCCTGTCCTGACATCGTAAGTGCAGTTATACACGCTGCTGCACCCGGAACACTTGATACCTTTATGCCAGCCTCAAGTGCCTGTCTTACAAGCTCTTCACCTGGGTCTGATATGCCGGGAGTTCCAGCATCGGTTATAACCGCCACAGTTTCACCTTTAAGCATTTTCTCAACAAGTGTCTTTGCCTTATCATACTTGTTGTACTCATGATAGCTTGTCATCGGCGTACTTATCTCAAAATGATTAAGCAGCTTTATACTGTTTCTTGTATCCTCTGCGGCTATTACATCCGCCTCTTTCAATATCCTTAACACCCTGAAAGTTATATCCTCAAGATTACCTATCGGAGTGGCACACAGATAAAGCTGTCCGGCTCCCGTATGGCTCTGTACACCTCCAGCCGTCACCTCATCATAAGCCTCCACGCCATGCTCTTTAATATCCATATTAATCCTCATTTCTGCATTTTTTTCCTACATCCCATACATTTCAAGAAGCTCTCCTGTATAGCTTCCATCTGCATTGTATACAATAAGCGGCTTTTCCACCTTAAGCTGTGACCTTCCGCCCTTAACCGCCTCTATAAGCACCATATTGGCTGGCTTGTCGGCGTGCGGATACACCATCCTCATTCTCTTTGGCTCTAAGTGGTTACTGTTCATCGCCGCAAATATATCTGCAAGTCTTGATGGTCTGTGTACCATATACATATGTCCTTTGACCTTAAGACACTTTGATGCCTCTCTTATCACATCCTCAAGGCTGCATAGAAGTTCATGCCTTGCTATAGCCTTTGCACTGTCAGGGTTCACTATACCGTGATTTTCATTCATATATGGCGGATTGCTTGTTACTACATTAAAAGAAGCCCCACCGAATATACGTGAAGCTTCCTTAATATCGCCCTGAACCATATTTACATGGTCCAAAAGATTATTCATCATAACATTTCTTACTGCCAGGTCATAGCTTATATCCTGAATTTCAAGTCCTGTATACATTCCACCCGGATTTTTAGCCTGCATAAGTATCGGTATTACACCGTTACCCGTTCCTAAGTCTAACACCTTGTCAGTCTTTCTGGCACTTGCAAATGTAGATAACAAAACCGCATCCATACCAAAACAGAACACTTCTGTATTCTGAATTAACTTAAGATTATCCCTGCACAAATCATCTATTCTCTCATTAGTATTAATCTTAACATCAGTCATCATTGATATGGGCTTTTCCTTCCTTTCTCTCAAGCTCTTCAAGTTCTTTTAATTCCTTGTCATCTATGTTCATTCTGTCATTCTTTCTCTTAGGCTTGAACTTAAGCTCGGCAACAGGATATTCCCTTATTTCCTTCTCATCGCCATCAAGAGTAACTATGACCTTAACAAGCTGTCTTAATACATTGACACTTGATACCTCACCTTTGAGCTTCTCAGGTGTAGTCACATAATCACCAACATTTGGAAGATGGCTGTTAAGCTCCTCATAAGTTTCCTGCTCGTTCTTAAGACAGCACATAAGTCTTCCGCACACACCCGATATCTTAGTAGGGTTGAGCGAAAGGTTCTGCTCTTTAGCCATCTTTATAGATACCGGAACAAACTCAGGCATATAAGTAGCGCAGCACAGCGGTCTTCCGCATGAGCCTATACCGCCAAGAATTTTAGTTTCATCCCTCACACCTATCTGTCTTAACTCGATACGTGTCTTAAACACTGCCGCAAGGTCTTTAACAAGCTCTCTGAAGTCTATTCTTCCATCTGCTGTAAAGTAGAAGAGCACTTTATTATTATCAAATGTATACTCAACCTTTATAAGCTTCATAGAAAGATTGTGCTTCTTAATCTTCTCTATGCATATCTTATAAGCTTCTTTTTCCTTTTCCCTGTTCTTAGCTTCTCTTGCATCATCCTCCGGTGTCGCTATTCTTATGATAGCCTTTAGTGGCTGTACTACCGCTGAGTCCTCGACTTCTCTTTCGCCAAGCACTACATAACCATACTCGACACCTCTTGCTGTTTCCACTATAACGTGCTGACCTACTTCAACACTATATTTGCCAGGCGCAAAGAAATATATCTTTCCCACCTGTCTGAATCTAACTCCAACAACCTTAGTCATTATCTCTCCTAATCTCTGATTAAAGTACTACAGATACATATTATAATTGAGTGTCAAAAGTAAATTGCCACCCGCTACCGTATCAGAATTGCTGCATTGCCATACAATTCACACAATTCTTAAACACTTCAATATCTGTAATTATTTACAATAAATATAATACAATAAATATAAATGAGCAAATTAAAAATATCTTACAATTATATCCATATCAGAAGACACATTTTACGTAATCTATTAAAATGTATCTAAGATACAAACAAAAACAACTTATTTTGTGTATTTTTCTTTATTTACACATTTACAGTCAATAATTTAAACTGCTGCCATTCTGCTATTACCTAAACATCATCAAAGCATTTTAACTTTAATAACATAATATTACATAGCTTCTTTTATAGCCATAATAAGCAGCTCTATACATAAGTCAAAGTTGACATTTGCCTTAAGTCTTATCTTAACCTTGTCTATAGAGTCAAGTATATCCTGAATACCCTCATATGACATTGTCTGTGCCTGTGACTTTATAAGTGAAATCTCATCACTGAATATAAGATAGTTCGTATCATTAGTGCTCTTAAATAACAGAACATCCCTGAACCACATAGCCATAAGGTCAAGATAATCATCTATCGTAAGCTTATAGTTATTAATATCCTTCACAACTGCCATAATCTCACCGGATGTCATATCCTTCGCATTCTTTATGACGTGCATGACATCCTGCTTAAGGTGTGCAAATTCTGTACTCTCAACTATCGTCTTCGCTCTTCCTATTCTTCCCTGTGCAAAGTTAGCTGCAAATCTGCACTCATAGTCCGATACATCATAATTATTCCTTATATATTCCTCAACAATACTGTTTTTTACTGGCTTTAAGTCAAGCATTACACATCTTGAGAGAATAGTCTGTAAAAATATGTCTGCATTAGTTGTAAGAAATATAACTATACCGTATGACGGTGGCTCCTCTATAGTCTTTAAAAGTGCGTTCTGTGCCGCTACAGTAAGCTTTTCTGCCTCATCTATAATATATATCTTGTATCTGCTTGAATAAGGCTTAATTTGCATATCAGCTATTATCTGCTCTCTCACATCGTCAACACCGATGCTTGCTGGCTTTTCGTGCTTTACCCATATAATATCAGGCTGGTTGCCCGTATCAGACTGTATGCAGGAATGGCACTTATTGCATGGATTAACTGACTCTTCCATATTCTCACACTGCAAAGTCTTAGCAAATATTCCTGCTAACATCTTCTTACCTGCGCCAAGTCCGCCATTAATAATATACGCATGTGATACCTTACCAAGCCTGATTGCACTCTGCATATGCTCCTTGATTGTTTCATATCCGTAAATATCTGAAAAACTACTCATAATGTTTATTCCTGCAACTTTCTGTAATACTTTACTCTTTTCTTCTACGCTGTAATATCAAGAAGAAGTCCCCTTATGTCATCTATTCTGCCAACGATTTCAATGTGGTTCTTCTCCTCTTTGACAAGCTCTCCAGCCAGTTCATCAAGATTTTTATCCACAAGCTTGACTATGCCATATACTCTGTGACGACCCCTTCTATCAAGAAAGTTTTCTCTTGAAAACTTATGTGAACGGTTAACCACTTCATTCAGGAAGTCCTTTACAAGCTGTCGATACTTCCGCATATCCTTTATATCCATATGCTTTGCTATCTTTTCACCCTGCTCAGTAATCTCCTGCATCATATTACCAAGCTTTTCCTGAAGGTCCTTCTCTTCAATATTACTTATAAGTGTGAACTTAAAACTGTCATCTGAACTTGCCGTACTCTTAACACTCTGAACCTGTGATGACGGCTTAATATCATTAACCTTAATATCCATAATAAACTCCATTCCTGTCAACGTTTATCTGTATCTTATAAGACTGACCATGTATTAATCTGTTACTGTTTTCAGCCATATATAATCTTATCTATACATATTAAAACATTTTTATTTTATGTGTATTTATAATTTTAGCATCAAAAGTAAATTCTGCCTCTCACTGCTGTATCAGGATTGCTACGTTACCTTGCAATTAATGCAATCCTTAAACACCTCAAGAAAATGCATATCTCTTTCCAAACAGTAACATTAACTTCTGCCTATTATGTATATCAATATGATACTAATCCTAAAGGCACTATCTAAGTGTCAAATTAACTTGCCACTTACACGATGTCAGTATCAAAAAGCCCGTAATCTTATCGTACAAGCACGAACAACTTTCCGACATTTTTACTCTGACATCCTTACATCATATTATCATAAATGCATAATTAACACAATCTTGTCTTTATTTCCTCTTTTATCTGCGATATACATTCTTCTATCGCACCATTGTTATAAAATCTCTTATCAATCCCAGCCTTTTTAATATTTTCCTCTGAAAAATCAACGCTGTCTGCCAGAAAACGTCTGCACATTTCCTCATAATGTGGAACTTCCTGCTTCTGCTCTCTCTTAATCGCCCTCTGAAGCCTTATTCCATCATCGACTTCTATATATATCGGAAGCATACATTCTTTTCCAAAGTACTGTACAAACTTATTGTAAGCCTCCAGTGTTCCTATCACGATGTAGCGTTTTCCCTCTCCCAGCACTATCTGTCCGTCATCCGCCGTAAAGTACTTCCATTCACCATACACCGTCTGATACTTTCTCATCTCAATAATCTTATCACTGTTTTCTAGCTCACAAGCTGTCTTATCATCCACAAAATAATACTCAACCCCGTCAGCCTCACCTGTCCTCATAGGTCTTGTTGTATACATGGTTATCGTGTTAAGACACAAGCTCTCATCCTCAACAACCGCCTTAAATATATGGTCCTTTCCACTTGAACTTTTTCCCATTAAAAATGCTATCTCAGGCATAAAATGCTCCTTTTCCTAATTTCATTACCAGCTTCTTCTAATCCAACAACTTCAAGACCTTCGTCAACCGCCTGCTTTATAATATCAACAACATTTTCCGATACTACCTCACCCGGACACAATATCGGTATTCCTGGCGGATAGACATACACCATCGCCGCACTTATTCTGCCATACACATCATCACTATCCATTGAAACTGTATTATATCCACACTCGTCACAAATATTAAGCGCCTCTGATATTTTCATGGCACATTTATTATTAAAACCTGCTATATTGACTTCTGATATATCTTTATCATAGTTATTACACTTATTGTATGCATTACTTTTATTGTTTCTATCTTTTTCAATGTTATTATTTTCAATAATATCTGCGCTATTGTAAGTTACTGCCACGCTGGAATTATGTATGCTATTATCTTTAAGTGTATCATTTAACATCAAGTTACCTGACACTCTATTTTCTGAATTGCCATCATTCTGCATACTACCTTCTGATACGCAGCCATCCGAAACGCAAGACTTTTCATCCGACATACATTTATCCTGATTATCATCTTCATCTATCTCACGAAGCGCATTATATAACCTGTCATAATTGCTCTGCTCATCAAATATTGAAGTCATTGCAATAACATACTTAAGTGATGACATTTCAAGCTGTATGCCATACCTCTTTAATAATACTTCATAAAGCTCTTTTCCGCTACGATACCCAAGAACAATTTTAGATATGTCATCCGACTCTATCAGCTTGATATTCTTTAACTGCTTAAGTCTGCCACGTAATTCTTTCAGCCTTCTTATATAATTATCAAAAAGGAGTTTTCCATCCTTTTCAATAATACTCATGCACCTGTCAATAGAACCCATAAGTATATAAGATGGACTTGTGGACTGATATATATTCCAGTATCTTCGCACCTTTTCCACATTTACATATCCATAATTAATATGCATAACCGCTGTCTGTGTAAGTGATGGTAATGTCTTATGAACGCTGTTTATAACTATATCTGCACCACACTCAACCGCTGTCGCCGGAAATTCCTCTGAGAACCTAAAATGCGCCCCGTGAGCCTCATCAACAATCAGCGGAATATTGTAACTGTGAAGATACTCCGCAATACTTTTTATATCCGACACATTTCCCTCATATGTAGGTGATGTTATAACCACTGCCTTTATATTTTCAGAAACCAGCAAATGCTTTTCAACAGCTTCCTTGATTTCTTCCAAAGTTATCCCCTTATAATATCCGTACTTTTCATCATATTGTGGATAAACATATTCAACCTCAAGCTCATTCTGGATAATCGCATTATACACCGACACATGACAGTTTCTTGCTGCTATTATGCTGTCGCCTTTATTGGTAACTCCACATATCGCCGCCATATTTCCCGCCGTACTTCCATTTACAAGAAAAAGGCTCTCGTCAGCACCATACAGCCTTGCCGTCCTGTCAAACGCAGCCTTTATTATGCCCTCTGCATTATGCATATTGTCAAAGCCGTCAATCTCCGTTATATCAATCTCATACGGATTACCTATATCCGGCATATACTCATTAATCAGCCTGTTATTGCGCTTAGCCCCCGGCATATGCATTGGAACTACATTTTTTTCGCTGTATTCCCTCAAATGGGACAGCATATCTTTATACTTGTAATTATCTTTCATCTATTTCATTTCCTCTTCATTTTATTATTGCTATCTATATCATATAATTAACTATAACAATTTTTATCTAATTAATCTTAATTTCTGTAAATAAGCCTTTTTTATTTACTTCACAGATATAATTTTATAATTATAACAAAAAAGAGATAACCACCACACGAATGTAGTAATTATCTCAACTTAGTGCCTAGAACCGGAATCGAACCAGTGACACGAGGATTTTCAGTCCTCTGCTCTACCGACTGAGCTATCTAGGCATATCGTGACTACGGCGGTATCGACCTCATATCACTGACATCCAAGGTAATAATCTCTTACCAAAAGGACTTATATATATTATCATACTTTATCTATACCCGTCAACCAGATTTTACTGATTGTTATCTTTTATTTCATTTTCCTGTTACCGTTCAGAGCCTGTATCCGAAACACTACTCATTTTTCTGGCTGCGCTCATACTCTTCATAGAGGTCTGGACGGTATTTCTTTGTTCTTTCAAGTGACTTTTCATGGCGCCATTCTTCTATCTTTCCGTGATGACCTGACAGAAGCACATCAGGGACTTTAAGTCCCTTGTAGTCCGCCGGTCTTGTGTACTGGGGATATTCTAACAGTCCATCTGAAAAGCTCTCTGTACGCGCTGACTCCTCGTTATTAAGCACACCCGGAACAAGTCTTGATACAGAATCTATAACTACCATAGCCGGAAGTTCTCCGCCTGTGAGCACATAGTCACCTATGGATACATAATCAGTAACGATAAGCTCTAACGCTCTCTCATCTATGCCCTCATAATGTCCACACAGTATTACAAGCTCTTCTTCCTTAGAGAATTCTTCTGCCATGCTCTGGTTAAATGTGTGTCCTTGCGGAGTCATATACACAACCCTCGGTCTTTTAGAACACCTTGCGGCAATACTCTCATATGCATCGCATACAGGACCTGCCTGCATAACCATACCTGCACCACCACCATATGGATAATCATCCACCTTTAAGTGCTTGTTCTGTGAGAAATCTCTTATATCTACAGCCTCAACTGACAGTGCACCCGATTCGATTGCCCTGCCAGTTATACTTGTATTAAGTCCATCCAGAATCATCTGTGGAAAAAGTGTCATAACATAAAACTTCATTACTTAGCCGCTCCTGCTAACTTATTAAGGAAGAATGGATAATAATTATGGTTAAGGTTATATCCACCTGTTGAAAACTTAGTATTGAGATATCCTGAACCATCCTTGAAAGCATCTGCTATATCAATAAATGTCATGCCCATAGATGCTGAGCTTTCTGCAAGCTTCTTATTAACTTCATCTATATCTGTCTGCTTAATCTTAACTGATGACTTTGACTCAAAGTTCTCTGTTATAGGTAACAGTGAAACAACATATATCTTAGCTGATGGAAGGCTTTCCTTAAGTGATGATACAAGTGTTCCTATTCTTTCAGCCACATTATCCGCTGTTCTTGTTCCATAGTTAAGGTCATTAAGACCTACAAGTACATATACCTTTGAAGGATTTTTGTCCTTTACATCAGACACATAGTTAAGTGCCTTGTCTGTTGTAAGGTTGTTATCTGATACAATAGTTGATGAAGTAAGATAGCCATAGTCTTCAATACCTGCAATAATCATATCACCAAATAACACTGTATCACTAAACGAATTCTGTGATGTATATTCTTCTTCATCTGCTTTATCTGTTATCTTAACTACACTTCCAGTCGATGCTGCTGTTGTAGCCTGTGTAGTAGTCTGGTCTGTATTCTTCTGCTCTGTGTCTGCCTGTGCAGCCTGCTGTGTTGTAGCTTCTGCCATCATAGTGCTGTTATTCTTATCTGCTGTTGCTGTCTGGCCTGAATTATCATTCCTGCCAATGCTTCCTATCTTTAACACTGCTGCAACTATTGCCACTATAACTATAACTGACACAACACCGATTACAATATTCTTATACTTATTCCACATTCTCATCTTACGGTTAAGCTGTATCTTCTTTCCGTCATTATTATCTGCTGCCATTTCTAACTCCATTCTTAAATATATCTATGTTACCAGCGAAGCTTTCTCAATACGACTGCCGAGGTCTTTCTCAAGCCTATATCAAGCTTTCCATCCTTTAATCTGTAGCCCTGCCTGTCTATAGTATATCCACCTTCAAATGTTGCCATTATCTGCTCAACATCTGCATCCATACCAAGTCCTGTCTCCCATACCGGAATATTGACTCTTACTTCATCTTCGCCATTATTTACGACAATGATTACTGCATCATCCATGGAAAATCTTCCATATGCAATAACATTGTGTGCTGAATAAAGCTGCTTATACGAACCTGTTCTAAGCACTTCATTCTCTTTATGCATTTTAATAACATCCTTATGGAACGCGATAAGTTCCTTATCCTCATGTCCCCAAGGATATGTTCTTCTGTTATCAGGGTCTGTGAAACCACATACTCCGGCTTCATCCCCATAATATATTGTTGGTGCTCCCGGCCATGTCATCTGGATAACTACCGCCTCCATAAAGACTGCCTTGTTGACATTCTTGTTAGCCGCTTCCGGTCCCAACTCTGCCACTCTTCCTACAACGTGGTTAGTTCTTGTAAGAAATCTTGAATGGTCGTGGTTAGACAGCTCATTCATGGATATTGCATAGCTCTGTCCACCCATACGTGCCATATTGTGATGCATCGCACCAAAGAAATAGTCAGGATTACCAAGTGAATCAGGACGCATCTCATCACTGTGCTTTTCCATACCAGTTAAGAACCATGTCACAGGCTCCATAAATGCATCGTAATTCATAATAGTATCCCATTCATCACCCTGTAACCAGTCGTATGAATCGCCATAGTTCTCAGCCAGAATAACCGCCTCGGGATTAGCCTCCTTCACAGCCTTTCTGAACTTCTTCCAGAACTCATGGTTATATTCCTTACTGTATCCAAGGTCTGCTGCGACATCAAGCCGCCAGCCATCAACATTGTAAGGTGCTGACACCCATTTTCTGCCTATATCAAGTATATAGTTCTCAAGCTCCTGTGACTCCTCGTAATTAAGCTTAGGAAGTGTGTCATGCCCCCACCAGCCCTCATAAGAACCATTATCAGGCCACTGGTTGCCATAGAACTTAAAGAAGCTGTGATAAGGACTTTCGTACCTCTCATATGCTCCACACTCATAATCATCTTCACTTGAGCTGTATATATGCTCTCTGTCCATCCACTTGTTAAATGAGCCGCAGTGATTGAACACGCCATCGATTATGACCTTCATTCCCCTGCGGTGAATCTGTTCAACGACATTTGCAAAAAATGCATTGCTCGCCTCAAGATTTTCCTTGCTTGCGACTCTGTTTATATAACGTGTCGCATGGGTATTATTCTGGTCGCCGTCACTAAGCAGCTCGCCATCATCTTTCTTTATAACCCCAAAATGTGGGTCTATATAATCATAATCCTGAATATCATACTTATGGTTAGATGGGGATACAAAAAGCGGATTAAAGTATATAACCTCAACTCCAAGGTCTCTGAGGTAATCTAACTTATCAAGCACGCCCTGAAGGTCGCCGCCATAGAACTCCCTTACTCCCATCGTTGCCGGATACTTATCCCAGTCTTTCACCTGACAGACGTGTTCTCCGATATAGCTGTACTCATTATCAAGCACATTGTTCGACTTATCACCGTCACAAAATCTGTCTGTAAATATCTGGTACATAACTGCACCCTTTGCCCATTCCGGTGTCTTAAATCCCGGCATAATCTGGAAATTATAATAAACATTAAGTTCCTTTATTGCACCTATCTGATTGTAATAGCATACAACCTTTCCAGTTTCAACTTTAAAATAATAGTAAAGCTTTTCCTCTCCAACCTTAACGCTGGCCTCATAATAATCAAAAAGCCCAACTGCCTTGATTTTTGTCATAGGGCATTCTACGTTGTTGACATACATATAAGCTTTGTCTACATTATACCGCCCCGTTCTCAGTCTTATCTTTACTGTATCCCCCGGCATCGGTTCTGCCGGACTTCTATAGTCCTCTGTAACATCTGAGTATAAAGCTCTTGTGTTAATGGTTGGTCTTGCATTACACATATACAGTAACTTTTTTTCCCACGACGTCAGATTCTCTACTGCTGCGCTTATTATCATAGAATCTACTCCTTGACATTAATCATATATAATTTTATATCATTACGTACATTTATTCAACCACAAGATGTACTTCTTAAGATTTCTTTATAATAAAGTAAAAAGGACAGTCTGGGTGGACTGTCCTTTTTGGAGAAGGTATTTCACTTATTATGGGGTGTAGCAAAAAATATATAATGTATTGGGGGTTTTTACGTTAATTATAATATCATACCAAGCGCCATAAGTGTTCACAAAATTAACAATTATTATTAAGTTTTTTTGTGCATATTGTACAGTGTTTGTTCTTGCGTAAGTACAATTCACATTGTAAGTCCCAGCACAGCTTATCGCATCAGTAGTTATTGGTACTATCCAGCTTGTACAATTTACATTATAAGTCCAAGCACAGCCCAGAATATCGGATTAACAGTGACACTGCTGTCCGTTATCAGCTCCATTATGCAAAAACCGATAACAGCTATTATCACTGGCAGTTTATTGATATTTTTACATTTATTATCTTTTATAAATGTGATTATTACCGTAATAACCATAACGGCATATGCCGTCATACACAATATTCCCTGACTGAATGCCATCTGTATGTACATACTGTGCGGTCTGTCAACTATGAGATCTACATTTCCCTGCGAATTCAGCAGCCCGGCATAATCAAACTGCTTGAAATACAAGCCAAAAGTTCCTGCTCCATGTCCGAATATAATTGTATTCTTAAGCAGCGGCAGTGTCTTTCTCCATATATAGCCTCTGCCCGTAAATAGCGCGTCTATTTTCTTATGGCTGTCTGTATACAGTTCTTCCCCTGCCTTATCGCCTGATGATATATCATTAATCAAAGAACCATCGGCAGCCATTGGATAAAACTGTCCATCCTTTATCGCAAAGCTTATCCTTCCTTTATATCCTAAGTCCAGCCATAAAGCGCTGTTTTCAAAGCCTGCACTAATCATATCGTAAGGATAAGGAAATGTTATACTGTCCCCATCAGATCTGACATTTAAAATATTATCATACTCGTCAGTAAAATATATATTTTCTTCATCATTGATTATGCACTTTAATGCATTGCTGCTGCCCTTTATTGTAACCGCACCTTTGTCAACGCTTATACCTCTTACCATATAATAATTGTCAGAATGTATGGCAATTGTCTTATTGACGGCACTGTTTAATGCGGAGTCTGTAATTCGGCTGCCTGATATTACATTCACTATAATAACGCATACAATAACACCCGTTAAGCATAGGGCTTTAACCGCAATATTATTTTTTATGCGATTATCCGGCATATCAGCCGCCTGTCCTACATGTGTGGCTTTGACTGCTGTATTACTTTTTATGCTATTATCTGGCATACCAGCCCCCTGTCCGGCAGGTGTGGCTTTAGCTGCTGTATTACTCTTTATACCCGCCTCCTTCTTTGCTACCTCCGATGTGCCGTGCGTGTGTAATACCGCAGTTACTATTACAACTAAGGCTGTTTCAAGCAATACTATATAAAATGCGGCTGTCGACCTCGTAAGTATGACCGCTGTTATCACGCTTACAGATAATCCACTCCACACCAAAGTCTTTAACAGCTTTCCTGCCTGTAAGAGATAATGTATACAGAAGGGAGCTAATAATATTATAAATGCTGCACAATATGAAGGGCTGTTAAATGTAAGACTAATCATATCACCATATGTATTCTCATATTCACTACCCATTATTATCTGTGCAACAGGCTTATAAAACAGCTCAACACCTGTAAGTATTGTGAGTATTACCGCCTCTGTCAGTACAATGTACTCTACAGGACTTTTTGCGGTACTTCCATACTGCGCTCTGTATGTATTACAGCTATATTTCACCGACAGCATAATTATGACATACGCACATAATACAAATACCCCTTCGCAGCCTGCTGTTCCTCCCCATAGCGCCGTCTTTCTGTTAGCCGCTATCAATGTTGAAATAACCGTACAGAAAATGTATACCCCTATGCATACTGTAACTATTTTATTATTAGTCATGCTAAAATCAAAAATCTTCTGTTTATATATAACAACCTGTAATATTATAAGCACCAGCAATATTGCGGCGGCTGCCACGGTAATCCATGCCTTTGTATATACAAAAGCATCACTTATGCCCGATTGTAGCTTTGCGCACAAATTGCAAAATTTTTTCGCACAAAATACAAAAACTACTTTATTGTGAAAATTAAAAAGGACAGTTGAAAGGTTTTTAATCGCCTTTTAACTGTCCTTCATGGTTTAGTTTTTGTCGTTTTTTTTTGCTTCCTGTTTCCATGTTCTTCAAGAATCAGATTCTTTCCAGTGGTTTTCATTTCGTTAGGTATGTATTCCAGCAAGTCTGTTATCTGGCAATCTAAAGCCTCACAAATCTTGTCAATATGGTCAACATTTAAACGAGGAACGAGCTCATGATACCATTCATTGATGGTAGATGGTCTTATCCCAGTAGCCTCTGATAAATCCTTTTGAGTCCACCTTTTTTCTCCAAGAAGCCTTGATAGATGAATTTTAACCATGATTTTCTGCCCCTTTTCAAAGATTTTATCACGAGGCATTATTTTAAATATCATTTTGTTAAAATATAACGTATTTCGTTATTTACACCCTAAAAAAAATAATACTTAATAATTTCTGATTATCAATTCATCAAATGACTTTGCTTCCTCCTTATTTGTTATACCAAGATTTCTGCTGATTTCTTCTATATGATAGCCTTTATATAGTTCTCTTACAAAATCATCATCATTATAGGAAAGAATAAATCTACCTTTCAAATCATCAAGAGCTGCTTTCAAACGCATATGGTCTTCCTCACTGAACTGGTTATCATAATACTTTTCCGTTCCATGATATGGTGGATCTAAATAGAATAACGCTCCTGGCTTGTCATATACCTTTATCAGGCTTTCAAAATCCTTGTTTTCAATAACCACATTCTTTAGACGTTCCTGCACCTCTGCCAGATAATTTATGGAATTGGCAAGGTTTTTCTTATTTGTTCCGAAGGAGCGTCTGTCAGCTCCAAAGCTAATCTTTATAATAAGGAAATATCTTGCTGCTCTTTGGATATCAGTAAGACCGCTTGCTTCAAGCTGGCTTTTACAATCAAAGAACTGTTCTCTAGAAATTCCGAGCCATTCGAGTTCCTTTTGCAATGCCTCTCTATGATATTTAATACAGCGATAGAGATTTATCAAGTCGCTGTTTACATCATTAAATACTTCCAGCTTTTTTCCTGGCTCTTTCCCAAACAGAACCCATCCAGCTCCACCAAACACCTCAATATATCTGGTATATCCATCCTCTGGAAATCTCTCCATGATAGCCTTTCTAAGTAGCTTCTTTCCACCAATCCATGCAATAAAACTGTTCATAATACTTATCCTCCTGATATGATATTTTAGGGGCATCAATCAGGTAAAGCTGGGAGCATACACCCCCAGCTTTTCATCTGTACTATTTCATTATTACATTGCTTCCAGATCTGATACATGGAATGCATCAAATAAATCTCCGTTATGCTTTAACACAGCTCTGTCACCACTCAATTCAGTTACTTCATAGCCTTCATCATTAAACCAAGCCTTTACCTTTACGCCATTGTAATTGACTGCGTTTGCAACTCTAACAATAGTTCCTACCCCAATAGAAGCAGGTTCTGGCACTGGCGTACCTGCGGATTCTGAAATGCACCCGTCATTAATCCATCCAGTTCCATTACCGATAAGGTATGGATTTCTAGCACCTGGAACAATCTTTGTAATTTCACCTGAATTATATGCTGGCTTTAAGCCTTTGTCCGAATCAGACGATGCATAAATTGTTCCATAACTAACTACTTCTCCCACACTGTGTGCTGTAGTTGGAGCTGGCTGTTCTGGTGTTGGCTGTGGCTGTTCTGGAGCAGCTGGTTCAGTTCCATATCCATTCATTCCTCCATTGATAATAGCAGATGGATAATCCACATAACAGTAATCCTGATCGCAAGTTGTTCCTGCAATCTGGTTACTTCTAATGAAGTTCTTTTCTCCACCATACTGCCACATTGCTGTTGCATTTCCGCTGGATAAAGATGGACTATTTTTACTGTACTTCGCTGTCCAGTGCGTATATGGAGCAAGTCTTGAATCATCCAGTGAAGAATTGTAATGACTCTCAGATGTATATATGCCTACATAATATCCATTGTTTTCTAATTCTTCGCAGAATGCAATAACAATGTCTGTTAGCAGTCCTCTGTCCTGGTTTAACATCTTTCCTTCCACATCATAGAAAACAGGGTATTCAAATCTCTTTCCATTTAGTAATCCAATAAAATACTGAGCTTCTTTTACCGCATCTGCAACACTAAATGCACATCCGAAGAAATATGCACCTTTATCCATTCCGCAGCTTACCGCCTTATTATAATTGGATTCAAACTTTGAATCCTTATACAAGCCATCATCTGCGCCACCAGCTTTGATAATAGCAAACTCAACTCCCTCCGCTTTCGCCTGAGCCATGTTGAAGTCTCCCTGCCAGTGTGAAATATCAATTCCGAACTTTTCCATAATTTCCTTCTTTCTGTTGCTTAAGCAACTATACTTCTCTTGATTCTCTCAGCTTCGCCAGTAGCTCATGTACCCCTGTCGAACCAGAAGAAAGAATCAGTCCTGTGATGATCTTAGAGATAATAGGCACTGCTGTTTCATATCCAAGCAAAGCGAAAAAGTCGATGTTGAACATCAAAGCGTACAATACGCCAAACGCAACCGCCCAGATTGGTGCTGGAATAATCTTCATTACCTTTTCTCCTGTGATATCCTTGATTCTGTCCACACAAAACTGAATCAGAATTGCAAAGACCACAATAATGGTTACTGTGTTTGTTAAGCTTTCCATCGTACATCCTCCTTTCAATTTTTTGTATTAAAAAAAGAGCTTTTGAAAGCCCTTTTAATACCTTTTTTGCAATCAAAAAGGAGCTTTTAAAAGCTCCTATTTTGACATCTCTTTAGTTGCATCTTCAATCATTGGGATGTCTCTACACCCATATTCCGTTATGTCCAACTCGCTCTCTATATCATCAAACTCCTGTTTATAGGAGGCTTTCATCTCCTCTGACACCTGATCCATATTTTCCATATCAGTTACCAGTCTTCGAAGTAAATCTGACTGCTTTGTTGTAACATCACACAATAGGTCTATTATCTGTAACAGATTCATAAGACTATCCTTTCAGCTTATTTCTGCTCTTCAGCAGTTGCAGCTTCAATAGCTGCCTTTACATCTTCCCTGAATTTCGCAGGTACACTCTCCACTGTTCTTTTCCCAGCAAGAACCAATTTAATGTATAATTCCAACATTTTAAACACCTCCATTTTGTGTCTCATACAGATCAGCAATAGCCTGCATGATTACCATCTGATTCTCTTCCTGTGCCAGCATCTTTTCATAAATCTCTGCTTGAGCTTCCATGCTGACAAGTAAATTGTCATTCACAGCTGCATTGTTTTCTTCCTGCTGAAGCAGAGTGTAATACTCACCTTCACTGATAAAACGATATTCACAGGAATATCCAACCTCTTTTTCTTTACTTCCATCAACGCTATCTCTCTCAAATCGAGTAATGTTCCTGCGCTGGATAAAAGTATTTGCATTGACAGCCTCTAATTCTTTAGGCTGAACAGAGCAGTTTTCTTTCTGCCATCCTTGCATTTTTGTTCGCCTCCTTATCAAGTTTCGATATGATTCTTTTAATTGATCCAACCCTTACATATGGCTTGATATACATTAAATACCACTCATAAGAATCTGAATGTGTTATCCATCCCATAAGTGATATAAAGCCCTTGCATAATTTCGCTGGATAACTTTTCTTTTCCAGCTTCTTTTTATTAAGTTTTCGTGCCATTCTTGCAATGTGTATCAGTATTCGTTTCCTTATGATTACCTTATTTCTGTAAAACAGCCACCCCATTGCTGAAACTGGTCTTCCTGTCTTTTTTCCGTTTTTCTTGGTGTATTCAAAACGGAACACCTGCCAGTCCCCTTTCATCCGAAGTCTGACCTTTCCAAGCCACTGTTTAATGAATATAATCGCCATGTGCAGCTTCTTTTTGTTATCGTCTGCCAAAGTGAAATTATCCATATATCGGATATGATGTGCAATTTTTAGCTTACATTTTATAAGATAATCTATTTCCTGCAATAAGAAATTTGCAAGCCATTGTGATATATAAAACCCAAGAGGTAATTTGTTTGGAAACCATTTCAAACACACATCAATCAAATGCATGAACAGCGCATCCTTAATTCGTTTCACAAGTCTTTTCCTGATTATGCTGTATCTCGCATGGTCATAAAAATGACGTATATCGCACTGTGCAAAGTTCCTGATTCCCTTTCCCTTTGCAATCCAGCGTCTCATCGTCTTCTTTCCCCTGTGAGATCCTCTTCCTGGAAAAGATGAATAGCTGTGATGATAACTGCTTCCATAAACAATCGGCTCAATTATCAACACTATCACATGGTGTATCCACAGCTCCACCATTGTTGGAACATAAATAACTCTTGTTTTTCCACACTCCTTTATGATTACTGGATTGTGGTCTGGTGGATCAAAAGCCAGCTCTGGATTTTCAACCTTCCACCCTGCAGGCTTCGTGTTTATGATGATTTGCTGCATCTTTTCAACCCAGTTATCTAAATCATTTTCCACCATTTGAATATCTTTTCTGTCTGTTTTTCCCTTTTTCATACGTTTAAAGGCTTTTAAAATAACACCTTTATTACAAGCCATCGTATAAAGGTATCTGTAACTTTTCTTTTTCTTCCAAGGAATGCCGATCACTTTTTCAATGTCGTATTTCTGCATTATCTTCTATCTCCTCGCCACTTTCGAACATTTCTTACTACTTGCAGCTCCTGATCGGAATAATTTCCACTCACCAAAACCTTTAAAGGCGGATATATTGGTATTTCAACCATCTGCGGTGTAGGATTATCGGTAACATTTGAGTTTATTGCTACTTGATAGAATTAGGACGCAGCGTAGTTCCACCAGGCGTTAGCAGCGACATTGTTCAGCGTGCGAGCAAAGAGCCCGTCGTTAAGACCGTTGTTGCAATTGCCAAACCGCAGCGAAACCGCCAGAATTGTTGCATTTACCCAAGTGTGGTCGCAATAGCCAGTTGCTGAAGAACAAACCAATTCGTCTGTTGGAACAGAACCAAAATCTTCAATCACTCTTGTTGTGGCATAATAACCATTGGCAGCTAAATCTACTCCAGTATCCAGATATGTAGCACCAGTTAGGTCATATGTATAATCTGGAGATACCAAAATTCTTCCATTCTTCAGGAGCATATATGGATCTCTCTGCCACAGCATATAACTTCCCATAACACAGCTATGGAAAATCTTGTTGAAGGACTTCTGGTCGCTAGAACCATAAAACTGACCTCCACCAACCACTGTATTGATCTGAGTTCCATAATGTTGAGCTTTATCTTCAACGTAGGTAGAGCACATTCCATAGCCAAAAGCTGCCTGTGAATTTGTACTTTTACTAAGAAGGACGCAGATATCAGCCAGTGTATTAACCAACGCTCCACCAAAGAACAGCCCATTTTTAGAAGCTTTTTGAATTGCTGCATACTGTTCTGCAGTTCCAATCGCTGTCCCTGTTGTGTTATCTGAAGCATTACCTGAAGCTGTCAGGCAGCTCCACTGCCCTGCTATGCTTCGCATCTTTCCATTCGCATCGATTGAACCATAGAACATAGGAATAAGCATATAATCTCTTTCCTTGCCCAGTACATTGAATCCAACCGCTTTGAAGTCCTCATCCACTTTTCTTTCACAGAAAAATACATATCTGTCGTTTCCGACTTTGTACTCTTTTTTATAGATTTTCTGAATTACCGACATTGCATCGCCAGCATAATCTACATTAGACACATCAGAGTCCGTACCATCAGCCTTCTTTGTGTAGTCATTAGGATTCAAATAGTAATCAATTCCTCCATCAAAATTACACATAACTGGAACATTTGCTTTTAACCAGCTCCAGTCTGCCCATGATCCATAATTCATAGCGTGCGTACTCATGTTCATGCTCATAGGAGTAAAATTCTTGTTCGCACCAAGATATTCCACTCGGCTGTTTGGGTTCAGATCAGAAGCCTCATGGATAACCATTGCATAGATTGGTTTATCAAGCGGAAGTAAGTTATTCGTCAGCTTATCTACCTGTTTCTGAACTTCCAGAAGCGTTTCCTGTTCTGCAATAAAAACTTTTGTCATTTTCTACCTCGTTTCCAGCATAATATAACACCATACGATTTATATTTGCTTATTTTGTTATAATATAACGTATTACGTTATTTCCTACAGTTCCTCATAATACAGATGACCATTCTCCATGCCCATCCGCATCTTTCCACCATTTACATCATCATCGAAGATTTTTGCATCTCTTCTGTTCGCTTTTTCATTGTTTAAAACCTGCTGAAAACGTACATTAAAATAGTCTGCGTGAGCTGGCGTGTTCGGTGTCAGTGCATCCATATCTGTACTAAATTCAGGATTTTCATTGATAGCTATTTTTGACATATTCTACCTCCTAAAAAGTGTCGTTGATCCAGAATGTCATACTTAAATCTGCGTCTTTACCCTTCTTAGAGAATCGTTTTATCACAAGAATATCTCCATCCTTGTCATATAAACCAATCTCACTAATCTGGGCATTAGGAAGCTCGTTTTCTGCAATCGTACATTCGTATCTGCAGGTCGTATCATCCAGTATTGTGTACTTGTCATATGCTTTTCTCAAAATCTCATGTTTCAATTTTGATTCACTTTCCAGTGGGGAAATTACCTCTCCTGAAGCATTTACTCCACCATCTCCGAATACAAAGCCCATAATCTTCGGTAGCTGAATTTCTCCAGCCCTGGCTCGCAGCATTTTCTTTCTGGCTGCAACTGTAATAATCTGATTCTGTGTCATGTTACAAATCCTCCTCTCGCCTTATGGCATCTAATATCTTTGTTCCATTGAGATTGTATTTACCATCCAGTAACCACAAATCTCTTTTTATAACAACACCAGAAGGCATTGTTTCAATAATTTTTGCAGCTCCGACATCATAAATCGAACCAAACTCATTTCTTTGTCTAAGTTCCTCCAGAAGCTGTGAGCCATCAAGTAGCCATGTCCCATCCAGTGTCCTTGTTTTCCAGAAGAATGAATCCTGATTGATAACTGCAGTATGCATATAGCTTTCATCCAGTGTTATCTCTGTTGCAATCCTGATATTCAACGGATAGTTCTCCTGAAGCTCTGTATTTCCAACTTTGAATGTCTGACCGATTTCTTCTGGCTTTCTTAATTCATCCAGGAGCAGGCTTCCATCTAGCAGCCATGTTCCATTCAGTGTTCTTGATTTCCAGAAGAACGAATCCATATTAACCACTGTGACATGATTATCAAACGACTCCTCTAATTCCGTTAGCACCGATAAAATGATTTTTGTTACCCAGTCTTCAGTGCTTTCTACACTTCCAAACTCATAGACAAGACCACAATCATCTGGCTTCCTGATAACATCAAGATTGTATGTTCCATCAAGTAGCCATGTTCCATTCAAAGTCCTGGCTTTCCAATAAAACGAATCCAGCTCCATTTTCATGCTGTCAATAATAAATTCTTCTGTGTATTCGGTTGAATAATTCAGAAGTAAGACAATCTTATACATCAGATGAGCTGGAAGCCATTTATCCAGAAACTTTCTTGCGTCAGGAACATATATGCTATAGAGCTGGCTGACATCAAAAACAATCCGAACCATAAGCTCCTCTGCAAATGCTGTTACCTCCACTCCAGCACTGGTCATCTCCGTTAGTTTTTTTTCAAGCCATGCTTCGTTTACTAACTCTTCATGGAGCATAGAGGCTCGCTCATACATTTCATCTATGATTCTTTCTATTTCAGCCAGGATAATATCTTCTGAATCCAGCAGCTCATTCATTTGTCTCATGCTTCGGCATTTTGCTGGAAGCATATGCTCATTATTAAGTGACATTTATGATCAGCTCCTTCAATTCAAAATACTTGTTGTATTCTGCAGTAATAGATTCTTTTCCTCCATTTACCAGAAGATTCTCCAATTCTTTTACTCCATCTGTTCCATCAACAATATTACTTATTGTGTAATAATTCAGTGATGCAAGCCCACTTTGAAAAGCTATCTGTAGGAAGTACGCTTCAACATTATTTTTTATCTGCTGTTTTACAGTTTCATCTGTGTATCCTGGTTCTTTTCTAAAACTGCAAACAATGCTTATTTCTAGTCCCTCTGCAGCTGAAACAACTGGATCTGCTCCCACTGGTCGCTTTCCATCAATATATTCCTGCACAATCCTGATCTGTTCTGCAGATGGAATCTTCGCATCCGTAGTAATAATTGCTATGGAAACAAAACCGCTTCCATCTCTTGGCGTTTCAACCTTTGCATTTCCAGCTATTACATTTCCATCTGCATCTGTAGCTTCCTTTGCCCATCTGACATAATGCTTTGGATTTCCGCTTGTACCCATATCATCCTCTTTGTCTGACAAGGTATTCATGAGAGGAACTATCCTCATAGCATTAAACCTTGCCAGCTCCTCTGATACTGCCTGAAGGTTATCCATCGTAAAACTGCCCTCAATTTTTGTATCTTCATTTTTTAGAGCTTCCTTCATCCTGCTCAGTATTCCATCCGTTGTAAAGTCCATTACAGCCTCACCTCCTTCGGAGAGAATGGTATTTTATCTGTTCCATATACGCTTGTGACATCGAATGTAATGGTCAGTCCAGTCAAATTGTTTTCATAAACAAAATTATCTAACCGCTTTATGTATGGATTTACCATAAGAGCTTCAATAATAAACCTCTCCAGCTCCAACTTCAGGATATCTCCATCCATCGACCTTCCAACTATCTGGTCTTCCCATTCTTCTCCAAAAGCAAAACTGTAGGCTGTGTAATGATACCTGGCTGTCGTTAGTGCTTTAAATATCCAGATTCTTAATGCCTCATTGCCCTCAACCATATAAGTCTTTCCATGCTGATCTAATAGCAGCTCATTTTTCTCATAGTCATAAGCGTATTCTTTCAGCATCGGAAGGTCTTCTGATTCCTCGGCTGTTGTTGATGAATCAATAAAAGGAAATATACTCATACCTTAACCGCCTTCCCTGGAATATAAAAAGAAGATCCTGTCATACAAACAACAACTGTATCCCCTTTCTTCAATACATATTTCTCATGAAACTGCTTCAAAAATTCATAAGTTTCTGGTGGATCAAACGATGTAGTAAATGGTTTCTTTATATCTGCACCGCTATTCGATGCCTTTAACATCAATGCAGGATTGATATACAGATTCTTGGAGATTATTGTATTATGCAGCTTAATCGAAAGTGGCTGGACAGACACGACCTCTGCCATATATATCCCATCCATTCCTCCAGAACCGCTATTCATTCCTCCCCTTATTTTTTCCACCATCTCAACTATATTTCTGTTTGTAGGCATCTTTTCCACCTCCTAGCTTGTTGAATTTGTTTCAATGTCCTTTTCATCCATCAAGTTTTCAAATGCCAGTGTTAAGTCCATCTGTGCCTTTCCGCATGAAAAAGTATGCGTATCACTTTCAATATAAAACTGTCCATAAAGACCTGTGTCCGTTTCCTGAACGATTATGGAATATCCTGATATCGCTCTAAAATCATTCGGTACTCCAGATACTGTTGCCGACTGTTCAACTGTAACAAGCATTTTCTGAGCTGAAGCAGTTGCATCTTCTCCATCATTCTGTTTTAAGACTTTCTGTACCAGTCCATATTTCTGAATCGAATCAAAGTCCTCTACAGTCTTTACGTTATTGTTATTTTTATCTACAATTAAAACCCTATTAACAAGTTTTTGAAGGGTGCTTTTATAGGTTGCCTCAATCAGGTTGTAATCTCCTGTCATAACTGCACCGCAAAGCTGTCCTTTCTCTATCACACTGACCTTATTGATATTTGTCATAAGTGGAATGTATTTACTTCCATTCTGCCTTGCTGCAGCTGTGTAAGCCATCATAATTGCGTCATATGCTTTTTTCCCAAAACATGGCATAGAAACATGAACGCCTGTCGCTGCCATTTCTCCCCCCTCAATTCCAAGGTCTAAGCAGATACCTGGCACAATCGTTTCTGGTGTTCCATCAAATAACTGGTTTACATCAGAATTGTTTATGTAGAACATCAGATCATATGCCAGATATGTTTCAACCTTGGAAGAAGCAGTCTTATCTATATCAAAAATTATGCCACCGAATATATCTTTTCCACTATCGTCCTGCATAATAACTTCATCTCCCTCATTGATTGTTACTGTCGGGAAATCCTTATCTCTTTTATTCTTTGCGATTGTGAAATTTACTGTTCTTGCGACCTGTTTTGTATCTCCTGACCAAGTAATCTTCTCGATCAGCTCACTTAAATCTTTTCCTCCAGTCAATATCTTCATAAGCCACCACCTATGCTGGAATCGTGAATTGCTCGCCAGCCCATATCCAGTGTCCATTATCTGAGCTTGATTTTCCATGGCTCTGAGCTGTTGATTCGATCACTCCACTATTTGCACTGTAAATCTTAGTATACTGACTTCCATTTCCATATTTGGACTTCGATATTCCCCAGAGAGTGTCTCCACCAACTACAGTATAATTTCCACCAGCAGCTGCTGTGTTCGGTCTGCTAAGAAGACCATTGTTTCTAACCTTCGTTGCAATCTTCACTGACGGAACATTCAGTGTTCTATATTCTGAAAGAGAAATAGAATAATAAATATCCTCATCTCCTTCATTTACAGAAAAATGAAGTTCATCAATCAGCATAGCCAGATTTATTTTCAGATCTGTTACAATAACACGAACAACTGCCTTGGTGGTTTTCCACTCCTGTAGCATAGCCATATAATTTGCTGGTTCTTTCTTGGCATATTTGTAATGTGGAGATTTCTTTGACGGAAAGAAGCTGGCGAGCTGGGTATATTTCAACCCACGCTCCCCTTTCATATTCGCTTCTCCAATATTCAGCAAAGATATCGCCTGATTCAGCTGCTTTTCTGTAAATTCAACAGTTTGTGGATTGATTGGAAGCTCAATCACTTCTGATCTGTTGTTTACACTCAGCTCTATTATTCTTGTTTTCAATGCTTCCACCTCCTAACTCATATTTACAACTACTTCTACAACTTTCTTTGCTACCTTATCCGCAATATCATCTATGTCCGCATCTTCTCTGACAATGATCTGCTCTGCAAGTTTAGCGATTTGAACTGTGATGCTTCCTACAAATCCCTTTGTTTCTGTTTTTCCTTTCGCTCTTCCAGGTACATCAAGCCCTGAATCTGTCCCTTTGATTCTATCAATCAGGATTTTCAGATTGTTGTCAATATTCCCTAAGAACGTAAGAACTGGTGTAATATCAAATGTTCCTCCAGAAGCAACCGTATTTTGAACAACCTTTGTAGTGCTGTTCTGTACTACTCCGCTTCCTGTTGAAATGCTTTCTTTGTTTGGAAGTGTTCTTGAATTACTTGGTGTTTCCACAAGTTCTGCGCCTTTTTCTCCTACCCAGGTCATTCCACCCTTCCAGTTATTATCTCCGTCTGCATTTTTCCCAACATCTGAATTATCGCTCTGACTTGGAGCGACTGTATTTTTTGTGATATTCGTTACATTGTTCTTTACTACCTCATTCTGCTGTCCTGCTAATGAAACGCTTTCTTTATGTGGTAGGATTCTCGAACCTTTAGGAAGGTCAACAAGCTCTGCGCCCTTTTCTCCTACCCAAGTCAATCCACCTTTCCAGTTGTTATCTCCGTCTGCGTTTTTCCCAGTGTCCGAATCTCCAGAACCAGTTATCCAATCTGCAGCACTTCCTAACCAGCCAGCAACTTTTCCTACAACGCTTCCAATGCCCTCTATGATAGGTTTTACTACTCCCCATACAGCTTCCAGAACTGCCTGGATTCCAGGGAATACCTTTTGAACGACACCGAACAAAATCTCGAATACGCTGATTGCAATATCAATAACTGGAGAAATTACACCCCAGGCTGTACTTATAATATCGCCAAGCAGTGGAGCAACTGTTCCGATTACCTCTTGTATAAATCCCATTCTCTCGCCTACGAATGAAATGACACTACCAACTTTTTCCCCAATTTCTGAAAAAATCGTGCTGAAAACAGGAGCCAGTGCAGTGACTGCAATTCCTATCGCAGATACCAGCCCAGAAATTACTGGAGCTGCCTGTGCTATGATACTTCCTATCGTAGAAACAACAGTTTGAATTACTGGCAAAATCACTGGCAGCATAGTTGTTACATTTGAAATGATGCTGGTCAGCATTGGTAAACAAGCAGTTGTGACTTGCTGGATTGTGGTTATCATTCCAGCACCGAATGAAGCCAGCTGCGGAGCTATAGAAGCAAATCCGCTTCCAAGCGTTCCAAGGCTGTCAAAAATCTGCGTTACTACTCCACCCATTGAGGATGGTAAAACTCCTATAATTCCATCTTTCAGGCTTTTTATTATTTCTCCACCTGAAGCTTTAATCTTTGGAGCTGCATTCTTTATTCCTGTCTTTATGACTTTTGGAAGTGATGAAACAACTCTGCCGATCATTGGAACAGCATTCTTAAACAGGAATGTAGATGCCGAATCAACAAGCTGTTCCATAGAGCCTGTGACATCTCCACCGATAGCCATATTTCCAAGGACATTCTTTGCGGCTGATTTCATAGCCGAAAATGATCCGCTGAATGTCTGGCTCGCTTCTTTTGCTGTCGTTCCAGTAACACCAAGGTTTTCCTGCACTGCATGAATCGCATTATAAACATCAGACAGATTGCTGATATCATATTTAACGCCTGTCATGGTCTGCGCATCCTTCAGGAGTCTTTCCATCTCCTCCTTCGTGCCACCATATCCCAGTTTTAGATTATCGAGCATGGTGTAATTCTGCTTTGCAAATCCCTGATATGCATTAGATATGGAATCCATGTCCGTTCCAAACTTATTAGCATTATCGGACATATCAACCATAGCCATGTCAGCCACCTTCGCAGCTGTGGCTGTATCTCCACCAAGGCTGTTCAAAAGCGAAGCAGAGAAACTTGTTACCTGCTCCATGTATTCATTTGCAGATAGACCAGCAGTCTTAAATGCTGCGTCTGCATTTGCTTTTACAACACCAGCATCTCCCTTGAACAGGGTTTCAACACCGCCTATGCTTTGTTCCAGGCTTGCACCTTGACTTACCGCACCACCAATTACCGCTGTCGCTGCAATCGACACTGGTATTGATACAGTCTTTGCTATGCTCGCCAGCTTACCGCCAACAGCCGATATCCCCTTTGCAGTGGCATCTGTTAGTTTTACAATCGGAGAAAATACCTTTCCACCGATTGCTTTCAGTTTACCAGTGACCTTCCCTATAACAGAGCTGGCTGCATCCTTGACTTTAATAATGGGTGCGGTCACTTTACGCCCCACACCCTTAATTTTATTTGTTACCTTTGTTACAGTTGAAGTGGCAGCATCCTTCACTCGAATAATTGGAGTAGCTATCGTGCTGCCAGCTTTTTTTATGCCTCCAGTTACCTTCGAAACAGTTGAGCTGGCTGCATCCTTTACTCGAATTACTGGTGATGCAACCTTTTTCCCTAATTCCTTTACTTTTCCAGTCAGGCTGTCAGCTTTCTTTGCTGCAGATGATGTATCAGCCTTAGCAGTGTAGGTTTTATCCCAAGTACGTTGCAGTTCCTTCCTGGTATCTGCTGCGTCTTTTCGGAGTTCGGTCTGCTCTTTTCTTACATTCTTAAGAACTGAACTGGCATTGTCTTTTATTGATATACTGCCTACAACGCTCATCCATTACCACCTCCAAGCTCAGCAAACAGTTCTGCTTTTTCTTCTATTGCTTTTTGCATCGAGGCAAAATAAAAGCACCTCTCTTCCAAACCTAATTGGAGAAGGTACTCTAATTTAAAACCTTTTTGAATATAATAATGCAGGAAGTAACTATCCCCGTCTTGGTTGATTAGTTTTTTAGTTCTTCAATAACCTGCACTTTCTTTGTTCCGATAACTCCAGACAGTTTCATGATCTCCATAGCAATATCTGTGATTTCACTCATTTCAAAGATATCCACGACATCAGGATACTCTTTAATCTCGCCCTGGTCTTTCAGTTCAATAGCAACCTTCTTTAAATCAGGTTCAATCACAGCCAGATAAATGCAGTACTTATCAGAGGCATTTGGATCATTTGCATCTTCAATCTCAGTGCATTCCACGATTTCAGGATATAGTAAATTCCTGATTGTGATATTCTGATCAATGCTTGGAACGTAGAGAGTTTTATGCTTCTCAACCTTTTTATCCTTTAATCTCTGGACAGCTTTCTGTGTGAACGATTTAAAAATATTATCTTTTTCCTTATCCATTTTGTCCTCCTACGCAATTGCATCCAGATTCTGCAAATCAGATGGTGTAAATCCGATTGTCTGCTCTTCTTCGATGATTCCACCTTTTTCCCAATTTACTACTGGGATTTCATTGTGCCATACATTATCACAAGACCAGCGTTCAATCTGACCGCCAACCGCATCTGGATCTTCCAATTTTGCAATAATTTCACTTCTGACATCAATTCCTTTTTTCAGTTTCTCTAATGCCGACTTAGCTCTTGTATAGACCTTCTTAACAACATAAGAGCCCTCGCCCTTAAGACCAGTCATTTTACTGTCAACATCAATTCCAAGCTGCACATCTTCACGATTTACTGTTACTTTTAATTCAATTTTAGAAAACTCGAAGATTTTCTCTCCGTCAATCCAAAGCTCTCCCCATGTACCAGAGAGTGTTTTGTTTCCTCTAATTCCTTCCATAGCCTTGCCTCCTGATCTACATATTTACATTCATGTTTAAATCTTCCATTGTGTTTACGAACTTCACATTGCTGTTAATAAATACTCTTGTTCCAGTATTTGCCTTTGCAACTGCAACATCATCCATATCGGTTGTATCCATTCCTTTTCCTTCGAGATACGCTCTCTGTGCTTCCACATCAACGCCCACTGTATGGTCATAAGATTTATCCAAGACATTTCCAAGAAGTCCTTTGTGATATGATCCGATAGCTCCGACAAACATCTGCTTTCCATCATAGTCATTGATTACCTTACCTACATAATTATTTTCATAGGTCTGGTGGATATCATCTTTATACAAGTCCATACCCTCAACGATTTTAATGAATCTTACATCCTCTGTTTTCTCTGAAGTGAAAGTCACAAGGCTGTTTACACCTCGCCCGATTTTATACTTTTTACTGTCAAACACAATTACAAGCTCACCAGCATTGATTCTTTCGTCTGGATCATCAGGAACTTCCGCTTCTGAAATATCATCCAGGACAAAATATGTGCTGCTTCTTGCAAGTGACAATCCAGCAAGCACGCCAGCAATTCTGGCACAATACTGTGCTGCAGAATGCTTCTTTTCTGTAATTGTTGAACTGATATTTTCAGTTGTAAGATTGATGATACCTTCATGATCTCCAGCACAATGTGCAAGAACCGCCTTAAAGGTTTTATTCTCATCATTACGGTATTGCTTAATCCATGCAGCAACCGTTGACACATCTGCTGGTTTAATTTCTGGAATGGTAAGATAATTCCATTTCAGATTTTTCAGCTTACTAAGTGCAGCGTTATAATCCTCTGCATTCGCAGAAAGCCGAATTGCAATTACTGTGGATGGAGCTCCAGCAAAGATCAGCTTGAAATAATCATGGTTCGCTTCCGACCACTGAGTAAAATCTACTTCATCCACCTTTTTATATACATTTACATCTTTGCCACCTTCGGTATCATCTTTAAGGATGCAAGCAACAATACCTCTTGCACTTCTCTCAATAGCTGATACCGCAAGTCCTCTAAAAATCATGCTAAATTGTGGTAAACCTAACATTTATATCACTCTCCTTTTGAAATTGATACATCCAACTCTCCCATCGGTTCAAATTCTTCCGTCTGTTCCCAGGCTTGCCTGAAATTGATTGGAAAACTGAAATGTAATACATGATCTGATACTTTCGAGCTGGAATCTGGAATTGTAATCTTTCGATTTCCAAAAACAAATACAGGACGAAACGCTGCATCCAGCTCCGCTGCTCTTACTAAATATGCAACATTGCTCTCTCTTTCTTCGTGGTAAGCAATGTCAACTAATACTCTCATATCCGAAAAGAATCTATCCACAGTATTGTTCCCAGCAGGAATGATATCCACAAAATAGTAGGTCTTAGGAACTTCTAACCCCTGACCTTTTTCTGTTTTCTTCACTTCCTCATAGAACACATCTAGCTCTGGACTGATTCGTTTTAATACCTCTGTTATGGCATCTTTGATTTGAATTAACACATTTTCCATATATCTGCCTCCTAAAGCTCATGTGAATTTAAAAAGTCGTTCATCCACTCCCTCAGATAATCAGGAAGGTGTTGTTGCACTTCCTGCATAGATATTTCCATCATGTGAGCTCCTTTGACAAATCCACCACCTCTATCTCTGTGACCGTACTCAACAGGCTCTGCATATTCCACATTGTTATAAACTTCAATGTAATATTCATCCCCTCTTTTCTGGATATCTCCAATGTGCCATTCGTTCTGCAGATGGCTGGTCTTTACTGGAGTATTTTCTTTGACCTTCCCCTCCAGATTCACAGCAACATCAATGACCATTTTTCTGAACTCTTCTGGATACTGGCTTTCGATAGCCTGCGCAAGCTTTTGTTCCCACTCATCAAGATTCAATTCATAATCCGTATTAGACAAGGCTACTGTCCAGCTTTATCGGGATATTATTATGGGATTTCATACATTCAGGAAAACCTGCAACCGCCTCAATCTGCTTTCCTAAGTGTGTGATCACAAGGAAATCATTTGTCTGTATATCTATTTCTGGTCTTGTAAACAAACAGAAAGAGGTCTCAGTCTTGGCAGTAGAACTGGATTGTTCCAGCTTACCGCCAGTCTGAGTGGACAAAGCACATTCTTTATCCTGATAAACAATTTCCCCATCAATCCCACTTTTAAAAACGCTTTCTCCATTCGGTAAAACATCTTTAAAAGCTCTATAAACGGTTACGCTGTCTTCATAAGTGGATGCCAGAATATCAGCTTCATTCATTTTTCTTATCCTTTGGAAGGTTCATTTTTTTGTATCGGTTGAGAGATTTTTCATAGTCCTTCATAAAATCAACTGTGGCACTCTGATTCTTGCTGGTGTCACGATAAGAAATGGATGTATCCCCACGATTGATACTCGCCACCTCCTGCTCAGTTTCTTTTACCTTATCAGCTTTTAGCATATCTTCCGCAATTTGTTCTGCTGTGCTTATCAGCTGATCAGGCAGGTCTTCTCGGTTGCAGTAAATCAGGATTTTATCAACTGCCCTTCTTACATATCTTCTGGCAGTCCGTTCTTCCGATTCTGCCATCTTCATGCTATCCATGACATCTGCAACCAGGCTTGTTTCCTGTTCCTGTGTCATAAGCAGTCCTCCTGACTATTTCTTAGCTGCTGTGTTTTTCTTTACAGCTGCCTCCAACTGTTCCTTCGTCCCTTCCAGTTCCTGGGTAAGTGTAGCTGTGTTCTTTTTCTCTTCCTCAAGTTGTCCTTTCACTGTTTCAAGCTCTGCCTTTGTATCAGCCAGCTCTTTTTCCAGTTCTCCCTTATGCTTATCAGAAGCCTCCATATACTCAGAAGCTCTTACCAAGTCTTCTTTTGTTTTCTTGAGCTCCTTCTCCAGAGCCTTGGTATCTCCAGCTTCAGTAACTGGAGCAGCTCCATCTCTTACAAACCCTTTTGCTTCCAGAGCCTTTGCTCTGTCCTCTGATTCGACCTCTTTTACAACATTTCCATTTCTCAATGTAATCTTATCCATAGTTCCTCCTAATTCAATGCTTCTTTGATATTTACAAAGCACTGCTCGATGCTGTTATCAGTAATCCACAAATCATGGAACTTTCTGTAATCCATAGCCCATGCTCTTGCCTTCTGGTTCGTTTCAGGATCAAAAATTCTCATCTTATCGGTCTTGGAAACTGCGATAGGTGCTTTTCTAGGTGTGATGATCCAGTTAATGTTCTTGCTGCCATCAGTTGGAGCAAATCCACCGCCTTCCTGTCCAGTTGTCTTTCCATCTCTGAAAAGATATTCTGTCTTTAATCTATCAGAGCCTACTGGAATCAGTGGGTGGATACCATCAAGGCTTTTAATCTTAAGTGTTGCATCTCCCTGTCTGAAATCTGTCACATCAAGCCTTTTTGAGAGCTTCTCTGACATTCCAAGCATTGCAGCAATCAATGCACTGATTGTAATAACAAGTGGTGTATTCTGACCAACCTTATCCTGGACTCTTGCAATGTCATAATATAATTTCTGTAATACTGTTGCTTCATCCGCAACATAACCGCCAGATGCAAGGTTCTTCCCAATACATGATGTAGCAATCTTGCTGTATCTGTAAGCATCAATTTCAGGAACAACTTTTGTTCTCTGGAACTCTCCCATAACAGTGGATGCAGTAAGCACAAAGTTTGTCTCATCCACAGCATTCTCGTCAAAGCTGAAGGAGCGACCTCTATCCTGTGTCATGTTCTTGGTCTGATATTTGAAATCAACATCTCCTTCTGTGAATCCATTCTTTCTGTCATAGTCTGCCATGCCATCCATTTCAATGGTCGGAATCTTCACTTCTGATCCTCCAGTATATTTTACAAGTGACTGGTTCACTTCCATCCATCCTGAAGTAGACTGCTCTACTGCAGCCTTATCAAGTTCTGACTGAATTATTGTAGCTGTTTCAATAGTGTTCATTTTTTCGTCCTCCCTTAAAGTCCTCTAACATTCTTTGCGATCTGGTCTCTCAACAAATTCTCTGCTGAAGTTGCATTTCCAAGACCTTCTGGTGTTTTACCTTTCAGTCTTTCGGTAACAGCTGCGGAAAGACTTTCCTTGAAAATCTCCTGTGTCTTTTTCAGACTGTTTTCCATCTCTTCCTTGCTGGAATAGTTAATCATTTCAGCAAGTCCCACTGGAAATCCCTCTTTTTCAAGTGCTTTCACAGCAGACTCTTTCAATTCTTTCTGAAGTAGCTGTGCTCTCAGTGTCTCGATCTCTGTGTCTTTCTTTTTTTCTTCCTCTGCAGCTTTTTCCTCTGGGGAAAGATTCTTGATTCTCTCAGCTTCAGCAACTTCATCTTTCCATTTCCGTTGTGCTGCTTCGACAGCTGCGTCAATGTCAGCCTGAGTGAATGTCTTGTCAGTTTCGGCATTATCCTGATCTGCAGTGGTATCCCCTGAAGGTTTATCCTCTGCTTTGTCCTCAGTATTCTTGTTTCCACCAAAAAGACCTTCCATGAACTTCTGGAAAGCATTTAACTTTTCTGGTGTAGCCTCCACTGTCTGCTGTTCCTGTGTTGCTGCTGTGGAAGTCTGCTCTACCTGAGTGGTCTGTTCAGCTCCCTGTGTGGTGGTTGTTTGTCCATCCATTTTGTTTTTACCTCCTAAATTTTTCTATAACAAAAGCACCTTTAAACATATTTTAAAAGGTGCTCATTGTTCATTTTAAAGCAATTAAATAAGCACCCAGAAGGGTGCTTTGCTTAATTGGTCTTACGATATTTGCAATATTTTTTCTTATATGTCTCTGTGCCAGGAAATGATTTCTTTACTATTTCCTTCGGTATTCCATCTGGATATTTTTCACATTTATTAAATCCATAATCAAAAATACAACTGTTACAGTCGCTATCAATTCCTCTCGGTGCTATCCACCATCTCTTGTCCGAATATGGCTCACTCATCAAATCTCCTCCATGTGAATAATGTTACCTACAATCTTTTTTACTATAAACATTGAATCTCGGCTGAACAGTATCTCTTTTTCTGCAGAATTGAATTTCCGTATATCATGACCAGTCTTTGACTGAATTACATACTGGATTGGGAATGTCTCATCATAAACGCTGGTAGAACTGGATAGATATTCTGGAAATGAGATTTTCTTTCCAGGAACGTGAGAATTTATAAACTCCTGCACATCATCAATTCCAAAATCAGAAACCGATCTATACAATGTCCCCTGATATGCTGGCATCTTCTCCAGTGCCGAATCCATATCCTTGATTTTCTTCTTTTCCAGTTTTGTCAGCTTTTCTCCTCTACGCAGCTTATCATTCCAAACATACGCATCTCCACTGATATAACTATTCATAGCATACTGTTCATCGTCAGTTAGTTTAATTATAGGTTCTGCTGGTGGAGTGTCAACATATTTTTTCTTCCACTCCTCGAACTTTGGATTGTCTTTTAATGGATTTGCGCCCTCTCGATTCTTAAACATATCTCTCTGAGCTTTGGCTCTTATGGTGCATTTACAGTTTGGGTGTATTGGTGGAAGATTCAATCCTGGCTCTGCTTCTGTAATCAGATAGCATTGTCCATTAAGTGCCTGACAGATATCGCAACCACCACCAAGGAACTCATACTCTGCTATCCCCATCTCCTGATAGGACTGCAGTTCCCCTTGATTTGAAAAATAGCTGCTTTCCGTCCGAACTAGACGCTCTGCAGCATATCTTCCTTTTTCCATGACATCATCAATTTCTTTTGCCATCTTCTGAACGCTCGAACCAGACATAAACCCAAGCGTAATCTCTCTTTTCGCAAGAGCAGCCAGTTTGTCTGTGTTCTCCCATAGAGCTTCTGAATAATTCTTTCCCGACCAGGGATGTTCCAGAATCCTCTTTAACATCCCCTCATCGACCTTGGAAACATTAAATCCAATTCCAATAACCGACTGCACATCATAGCAGCCACGATAATAATTCGTCTTGAACATATCCCCCAGTAGATCAGTGAGTTTTGTTTCCGTATCGCCTGATAACGTAATCATGGATTTATAGATACTGGAAAGCATCTGCTCTTTCCTGCTGATTCTGGATTTTGCTGATAATGTATTAAGTTCCAGCATTGTCTTGGAGTCATTTTCAGATTCCGATATGTACTCATCTATGCTCTTTTTCCACTTACTGTACTCCTCGCTGGTCAGCATTTTGGAAGCTTCCACATCCGTTAATCCATTGTCAGTCGCATATTTCTGGAACATGGCATTAATTTCATTTTCCAGCTGATTTGCTGTTTCGTCATACAGGAACATAATATCTGAAACGTAGCTGTCTGTCTGCTTTGCATTATCCAACACTCTCTGCTTCGCTCGCTCTATCCACTCGTTTCGTTCCCTCTGGCTCATTTGTTACCGCCTCCGTTCCATTGTTCTGCGTCTGAAATGCCTTTGTGAAATTCTCATACACTCCAAAATCTTCTTTTTCTTTCTGTTTTTCCTCATCCAGTCGGTCAATCTCCTCCTGAACATTTTCAACATATGGGATCATCTGGAGTCTTGTTTCCCTTGAAAGGTCGCTTGCCAGCATTGTTACAATTTCAGCAACTTCCTTGTCATTCTCAGGCTTGTTTCTTCTGAACTTCGGTGTAATATCTCGGTAGTCGTAATGATTTCCCATGATATTTAAAATATTTGTGATAAGCTCCACCCTGCGCTGCAGACCTTTCTTAAACTTTCGTTCCTTCATGGAGCACAGCTGTTCTAGTCCCCACAGCTTATAGGAAATCGCCACCCCCGACAGATTTCCACCGAAGGAATCATCACATAAATGTGGTACGCTCGCCATTGTATGTATATCTTCCCGAAGTCTGTTTTTATAATTCTCAAGAGCTGTGTCATCCACTGTCTTCAAAAGCCAGCTGACATCTCCTCCATCTTCCAGAATAATTGCGCCTTTTTCCTTCATGTCCTTTATATCCTGGCTGGAAACATCTCCAAGTTTTAAAACCTTTAAAATAGCATCATCATTGTACTGAAAGTAATTGGCTGTATTGCTCTGTACCTTGTTGTAAGCATCAATTTCAGAAACAACGCCCTCAAAGTCCCCCTGTCGTTCCTCGTTGTTGATATATTCCACAAAAGGGACATCCTGCCAGTAATGGTCTTCCACCGATTCCAGATTGAGATAACCACCATTGATTGATTTAAAATGCATAACCATATATGCATTCCAAAACTCCACCTTCTTAATCACATTGTTATCTCTGTCCTTTGAGATAACAGTCCGAATAAATGCCATTGGTGCAGAAAAACCGCTGTCTGTTTCGCAAATCATAATCCCAGCTTCCGCTGGAATCTTTGCAAATCTTACTTTTGCATCCTCATCCATGTAGAGCATTTCAAAGCAGCTTCCACAAATGCTGCACTGTTTCGCCAGCTCCATATTATGATCCTGCTCATCGTTGTAATCAAAAATGTCCTGCATTATCTGCAGGAACTCATCATCTTGAGAATTATATACAACTGGCTTACCTACAAAATAGGAGGTCGCTGTGTCAGTGATATATTTCGCCATATTATTTACCAGCTTATTGTTTGGAGCTGTGCTGTCTTTCTTTACTTCATCCAGTATCTTATGCTTTCCGATGTAATAATCTTGCAGAATCTTATACTTCGTTCCAATCGTGTTCTCATCTATAATTTTTCTGATATCCTTTTCTGTCAGGCTGTCAATGGAAGCCCTGTCCATATAAATAACTGGCATAACTGCCACCTCCTACAATCCCAGGCTTCCTTTGTCCAGGATTCTGAATTTTTTCGTTTTCTTTGCAATGGTACGACATCCCTCCAGCGCATCTGGTCCATCATCGTGAGCTCCCATCGGGAAGTGTTCCATCTGTTCAAGCAGCAACTTATGTCGTTTGTTAAACTTGATATAGTGATTTTTAACATCAGGCTGTAGTGTCTGAACTCTCATAGTCTTATCACTTACCTGCGGCACTTCCTCAATCGGCAGATACAGACCAGCCTTTGCAGATGCTTTCGCCAGTTCCTCTTTCAAGAACCACTGGAACTGAACTGTTTCGGCTCCGAACTTCTTATATCCTCTTCCAAAGTCCCTGCGCAGCCATCTTTCTTTTTCCAGAACATCCTCAATAATCTTATCTGGATGCCTTCGCTCAATATCTGCGTCCATTACATACATATAGCCAGATACCTTGTGCTTTGCCATTGTGATAATGGCTGAAAAATCGCTGTGCTTTGTTTTTCCAAGTGATGGATCAACGAATCCGAAGAACATATAATCTCGGCTATTAAAATCAATTTCCGCTTCGTTATAGAACTCGAACCACTCTTTGTTAAAGATGCAGTCTTCTGGATTGATAGGCTCATTCTGTTCTTCTGAGTTGAATGATGCCTCTCCTTCTGTCACTCTCATGACCATCAAATCATAATAGGACAGCTTTTCTTCCCACAAAACCTGTGTCCCTTCCAGCATTGCATCACGATTGGCTTCAAAATATGCTCTCGCATCTTCTTCGTGATTATCATTTGAAAGGTCTGTATAAATATCCTCCCACTTTTTCCAAAGGTCATCAGCCTTTGAAAATGAAATGACCGCTTTATATTTGATCGCCTTGTAACCTGGGTTTTTCAATGTCTTAGCAAGTAAACTGTCATAATGGAGAAGTGTTCCAATGTAAACGATGTCGGTATAATCATCTCCTGCTTTTGAAACAGCTTTTAAAAACCAGTTTTCCAGCTTGCTTCTCTGTTCTGGTGTCCTGACATTCTCATCATTTTCAATATCATCCAGTACAATCAGGTCTGGTCTCCAGTTCCTATGCTTTCTACCTCGAATCTTCTTTCCAGAGCCGATTGCCTCAACCTTTATATTAGTGCTGGTAATCAAAACATTGGAACGCCACACCTTTCCAGTAAGATCTCCGAAGTCCTCCTTCAGGAACTCATTCTCTTCAAATTCCACCCTGATATTATCCAGAAAGCCCTCTGCCTGTTCGGAACTGTCTGATATTATGATTGGATAATGCTTATAGCCATAAACAATGGCGTGCATCGTTCCTTTGAATGTAAGCGTTGTTGACTTTGCATGACCTCTGGGTGCAGCTGCCACTCGCTTTGTTCCATTCATTCTGCTGATTTCTTTTATCTTTACTGGAGTAATCGGGTATTGACCTTTCAAAACCCCTTGCTGCCAGATGGCATCCAGCTCCTTGTGAAACTCAGGCGAAGGTCTGGAAAAATAGTGTGGAAAATAGGCTCTTCCAAAGAACTCCATATCAATCGCACCAAGACGCTGCCTGATTCCACCCTTTCCTGTCAGCGGAGCTCCAGCTTCATAATCTTTTAAAATCCTCAATCGCTCTGGTATGGTATCCTTAAAAAGAAAGGTCTTTAAAAGGCTTTCTAAATCATTTAAAACTGTTTCCTGTTCATCATAAAATGATTTGCTTTCTGCTTCTGTCATCGCTCCGATCAGAGCGTTAATACTTCCCTTTTTTCCGACTCTCACTTTTCTCACCTGCCTGTTGTTATAATTATGACGCTGTAATTTGCCCTATTTTGAAAAAATAGGCTTATGTGGTCTGTTCTTAGACCTCGACCATTCAAACGAATTTAAAGGGGTTTCTGTTGTTTTTAAAAGGGATTTACAGGCAATCTAAAAAGGAACTGTCAGATATATGTCATTTTGGCTAGGCTTCGCCACCCAACCAGACATTTTTCTGCTCAGTTCCTTCTCGTTATGTCCGTCCCTTCCCTGCGCTGGGACGAATCAACCAGACGCTACTCAGAAACTTCCTGTTCTTTTTCTTCTCCATCCAGCTCAATACTCAGCTGGACTTCTTTTTTCTCATTGCATATCGTTATTTCAAATGTTGCTTTTCTGCTCCGCTTATCATATTTCGTGATGCGGTTTTCAAATTTTTCAAGAACACCTTTCACAACTGTAAATGTTCCATCTTTTTCTGCCTTTACCACTGTCGGTTCAATCGGCTCGTTATCCTTTCCAGTAAGAAGCCCAATCCACTCAGCTTCCATATAGGACAATGTGGATGGGTTTTTATTATCTCCAAGGAACTGGATCACTCCTGGTATTCCTTTGACCAGATAATAATTATCAGCAGAGAATCTCATGTCCAGAAATATGTATCCTGTGAACAGGACATATTCTTTATGTCCCCATGAGCCTCCGCTTCGAATGACTCGGTTTTCCTTTGGAACAAGAGCCTTGATTCCATGTTCCTTTAGTTTCTTAGCAATCGTTTCCTCTTCGCCAGTCTTAACCTGGATTACATACCACATACTCTTATCCCTCCATTCCTTCCGATTTCTTCTTGTTTAAATATGCGCTGACCTGTTTATACAGTTCAGGATTGTCTTTCGCCATAGCCTCAAATACAAGGCTCTTGACAGCTTCCAAACCAGCCTCATAGTTATCTCTGTTCTGAACTTCAATTCTCTTTTTATATGCTGCAGCTCTGATCAGTCCGTTTGTTTCCTTTATCAGTTTTTCAATCGGTACGTCCTTCATCTGCTCTTCATCAATATTTGTAAGAGCGTTCATAACATGGTGGCTGGAAAGCCTTATAAGTGCCTCAGAAGTATCTAAATCTGGATAGCGGTTCATTTCATCCATCAGCATGGAGAAATTGCTCTGTGCCACGTTAATCATCTCCACTGTAGCCAGATATTTCTTGGCGTATGTGCAAATTGCCATCTGTGACATTTCCTCCCCATTCTCCTTCAGGAAGGTAACAATTTCCTTATAGGTGCTTCCAGTCAGGAGCATCTGCTCTACTGTATCCTTTAGTTCTGGAGGCAGTCTATCAACTTTTCCTATGCTGCGTCTTCGTTCTTTACTCTCCATATCAGTTACCTAAATCAACCACATCATCTTTGATTCCACCAGCAAGAAGTCTGATTCCCTTTGCAGTAACCTTTGCCTCCAGTGTTCGGAAGTCAAAGTCTGAAAGAGTCGCATCTTCCTTGGTACTGATTTCTCTCAAATGAATGTATCCTTCCTCTGCCAGGAAATTTACGCTATCAATAAATTCCTGTCTTTCAATTCCATCAAACTCAACGCCCTTTTTAACACTCTTTAAAGAGTTATATTTTTCCCTTAAAAGGTTGATGGTCAATAATACTTTGCCATTATTCATGGTAAAATTTCCTGCTCTTAATCTTCGAATTTCTGCTTCTCTGTCCACTGACTTAACCTCACTTTCCCACTCTGTCAATCATCATCTGCAGCATCTGATCCAGCTTCCTGTCCATCTTATTGATTTCTCTGATAAAATCATCCTTGGTCAGGTATTCTGCTTTGATCTGCTTGATTTCATCTCTGCATTCATCAAAATCTTTTTCGTGTTCTTTTTTTGGAGTGTAGTCTTCACGAATCTGCTTTATATCCTGCTTTAATTCTTCTGTACTCTCTTTTAAATCATTTTTCTTAACTACTTCCATGTTCAACTGTTGGATTTCTTTTCCATGACCATCCACCTGATTCATGGTTCTTTTTAAGAAATATGATATAACGCCAATCCCCAATGTAATGGCTGTTGTTATGATCCATTCATTCATCCTCTCACCTCACAAAAAAAAGATACACCTGTGTGCTTTACACAAGTGTATCTTCAAAATAAACAATATTAAAATAAAATAGTTGAGAAAAATACTTACTTTTCCAGATCGAATAATGATATCTGACCATCCATCGGTCTTGCCTTAATTTCCTTTGCTTTTTCTAAAACTATATTGCGAATCCATGTTTCTGTCAATCCATATTTCAAAGCAAGTTCCCTGTAATTGCCACCATCAAATTCCTCTTTTATATATTCATCCCTCACAGCCTTTTCAAGACTTTCAATCTTTGGAACGTATATGGAAGTGCCATTATATGCCCTAACAAGATTTTTTAATCCATCCAGTCCTATCAGCTCTGCGAGGGCTTTCTGTTCCTCGTCCAGATTTTCCAATTTTACCTGATCCAGTAAGTCCATAATCACACCTCACATTTCCGCTTTTCATTTGCCACATACCGCTTTAATGTTTCTATCAGATCATTTCCCTGTTCAAAACTAATCCAGGCAAATGGATTCTTCGCTGTTGCATCCGCTTGAAATTCCTTCTTTATGACAGCACAGAGCCTCTCTCCCAATTGCACATCATTTGGCGTGCGGTCATACTTTTTTAATTCATACATGAGAGCCCATATCTTTTTTTGCTGACCAGAGGTAACTCCCCCTGGTCGGCTCTTATGTTCCTTGGAACTTTTTCTTGGTCTTGGAGAGGCAGCTTTTCCCTGCAGCTCTTCCAGACGTTCAATTACAACACTGGCTTCTCTGTATGTAAGTTCTTTTATAGAGTCCTTTCCAGTCAATCCAGATACCAGCACATGGAGCTCGTCTTCATCTGCTCTGGAATCAGATATGCCTAGTGCATTACTGATTGCATATATCTTCCTGATCTGAAACTGTTCAACTGTTCTCATCTGCCTCTCCTTTCCAGCTACGTTTCTTTTTTCTCCGCTTCCACCGTTACCTTGATTCCTTCATCCACAATCACTGCAGCATTGATAATATCAATCGCTTCTTGTGTTGTCCCCTGCCACTCAGCAGATTTCAACACCTGAAGCATCCACTCCCAGTTAATAATCTCTGATACCAGATAAGCCCATTCGCTTGCGTCCTTTTCTGACATTCCAGCTAATTTCATTAGGCACTCGGTATCCTTTTCATATTTTCCCTTGAGCTTCTTTTTCAGGGTTCTTTGAATCTTTTCATCCTCTGTAATCTGTCTGATTGTATCATCCAGTGTTCCCTGCGTATATTTTCCAAGAAACGCAATGGAAAACAATCTCTTACATGGAGCTTTTAATGTGTAGTTCACATCCTCCGTTACAAAATCCTTAAACACATCTCCTAGAAGCTTCTTAACCATTGTCATGGAGATTGGTTTTACTGTTTCACTGTTTCCTACCACAACCTTGGAGTTATCGCTTCCCCAGTAATCAATGGTTTTCTTCTTAGTGTCTTTCAGGTCATTTGTCGCAAGATTTTCAAACCATGCCTTAATCTCATCAATTTCAGATTTGATTTTGCTCTGCTCACTGGTCAACTCCACCAGTCTGTCAGCCTTGGCTTTGATTTTTTCATTCAATTTCTGCTCTTCGCTCTTACTGATCAGATTCATTGTCGAATACCTCCATGATTTCCTTTGCACAGTTACCGCAAACTTCAATGTCACATACTGTCTTGACATTATCTACAGTTCCGCAATGAAAACAGGCTGGAACGTGCTTTGATATGTGTATTCCCTCATCATCCGTCATAATATCTACTGGAACACCTGGGAGAATGCCTGTCTCCTGACGCACACCTCTTGGAAGTGTAACTGCACCGCTTTTTGTGACTTTTTTACTTACCTGCATTGTCATGTCCTCCTTCTTTTTACAGATACAACCAACGCTTTCAGTCGGTTCTTATGTACCATATTGCCTTCGAAGAACAGCACATAGAAGTTCCCATGACTATACTGGTATCCAGACACTGTCCGATATTCAGTTTGAAATTCATCCCTGAAGCCCACGACAGCTCCAACTGGATACTGCAGGATAGTACAAACGATTCCTGCTATCATACTGTCCTCCTCTCCCACTCTGCATTACAAGGGCTTGTGACCTTCACATAACTGTGGCTGCATTAGGAGGGGCAGATATGCCCCTTTATGTAATTTTTATAAGTTTAATATCTTCGTTATTGGCTATTAAATGCCTTTTTAATGCTCCGAATGAAGACCAGTGAGAACTGTATGTAGCATACTTTTTATCATATTTTTCTTTCAGTTCCTTTTGCGTTTTCTTCGGTAGTTTCTTCCATGCTTCCTTATCCTTGCTGGTAAGAATCGACTTTTCACTTTTCTGGATAAATCTGATATTTTCCTCGCACTCTTCATTGAGCCATTTACCCTTAAATACTCCATTTATGAATATTGCTATAGCATTCTTGTAAACACTCACTCGCTGCAATGCAAGTGTTATGGTATATCCGTCTATCTCCAGCTCCACATTCTTGTAGAAATATTGCAGAGCATCTTCAACTTGTTTCCATTCCTCTTTAGTCATTGGAAGCTCCCTCTGGATGTGGAAATGCATATTCGCTGATTTTATTATCAACAAACTGTATTTGCGATGGTACGCACATATGAACTGTGCCATCTTCATATTCCACAACCCCATAAAGATATTTTATTTGCCCTGCATGAGCTCCACCTATCAATGGACTTGCTTCAACGACATATTCTTTTTCTGTCCATCCATGAAAAAGAGCTTTATGATCGTCTACGATGCAAGGTCTTAATTCAATTAGCATCTTATATCCTCCCTGCAATTTTTCTTCCATACCGATGTCCAGTGCTCCATTTCTTAATCTGACAAATCAATGTAAATACCGCTTCTATCTTTTTGACATCTGCAAATTCATCCTGATCCAGCTTATAAAGAAATAGCTGCTCTCCATTATCCCTGATATAAACAGTCTCTTCTGTGTGATACAGCATTTCAGGAGCTGTGTACTGTTCTCCGTACCATCGGATTCTTCCAGTTTCACTTATTACTCTTGGTTCAAAGTAAAATTCATCTCTTAAAATCATCCGCACACCTCCATCACAATGGCTTGGTGTAGCGATATTCCTTGCCATTCTTCTTGGTTACAACGATTCTGGCTTTACCTTCACGAATCAGTTGTGCGCAGTGTCTTACCTCTTCCCAGCCTTTTACAAGATCTGCTGGTGGTTTTGCGATTGCTTCACTCATTTTTTCGCCTTTCTGATAATCTTGGTTTTCTTTGATTTTTTCTGAAGGTTACTCCTGCTGACAACTTCCATCATTTCAGTTGTATCCTTCACAATCAGCCAATTTTCTGGCACTAACCCATTTTCATGGAGTAGTTTTTTCTGTGCCAGGGTAGGCTTTTTTCCATTTTTCACTTCTTGCCACCTCCCTATGGTCTGTCCGATTGCCACACCAATGGTCTTTTTTATATGCTGCTGGACAATAACACTTATGGATGCAGCCATCGCACATTTCCTTCGATGTCATATCTTCTTCTCCAAAATACTGCCTCACTCTGCATTTATATGGGCTTGTGACCATCACTTTTACAGTGGCTGCATTAAGGCAGGAGGCAAAGCCTCCAGCTCTTTATTTCTTCTCATTTTTATTGCACATCCACACAAGAACCACCAGTGTGATGCATATTACAGTAACGATATAACAAGCTACCATGACACTTACCTCCTCAATCTTCTGTAATTTTTACAATCAATCCATTTTTTGGATCTTCCCGAACCTTGAAATGGAATCCACCTTTTTCCGCATCCACTTTCTTGTCTGCCAGATATAATGCAGCCCGATACAATGCAGAATATTCTGTTAATGTACTGAAATTCTTGACTGTGATTTTTCCTGGCATCAGCTCCTCCTTAGATGAATCTGATTCCCATTGTGTTCGCCATCTGTTCCAGCCCCTCAAATGAAATATCCTCATTATTGACCGCATTGTTGAATACATTTACCATTCCTCGGATACCCCATTTGCTATGGCTGATACTGTAAAGATAATCTATTTCCCTCTGCATTCCCTTTTCCTTTAGGATTGGGAACAGCTTCTCCACATCGTCCTTTAGGATATCCAGTGTTCTGTATCTGCAGTGTAATCTGGTTCTGTTGAACTGCTGTGCAAATATAGCTTCCTGCTTTCCGAGCATCTTGTTATAGACTTCTACGTTTCCGATCAGTACAATTCCAATTCCTGGCTTTCCAGTAAAGATGTCCTCATCAACCCAGCCTCTGATTTCTTCCAATGCAAGGAATTTCAGATTCTGAGCTTCATCAATGATTATTACCTTGTCCGTCTGGCGTAGTTTTTCCTGAATAGAATCTGATAAGTCCTCTGTTCTTCTGTTATCTGGAAGGCTCAACGCCTTTGCAATAACCTTTAAAAGGCTTCGTGTTGAGCTTGTACTAGGGGATGCCTTTACATAAACTGTTGTGTTCGGATTGTCCTGCAGGAACTTGGCTGCTGCTTTCGTCTTTCCAATTCCAGCATCTCCATCAATAACAACAATTCCTTTTTCAAGCTGACAGTAACGAATTGACTTATACGCTGCTTCTGATATGGAAGTTGGAATATATCCAGCAGAAGCTTTTGTTTTGAATGGTTCTGCCTTTCGGTCATTCTCTTTCTTTTCATCCTTGATTCTGAAGAACTCCTCCAACTGTTTTTCTACTGCAGTAATATCCCCTTTTTCATAGCAACTTCTGCGATACTGACTTAATACTGCCTGACTGATTCCCAATATAGGTGCTGCTTTTGCCTGGCTTAAATTTTCGTCCTTCAGATATTTTTCTACCCTTGCCTGAAGCTCTTCGTTGTACTGTTTATTCATGATTTACCTCCTCGCCTTTTGGCTGCATTTCTATTCATCACATCAAGATCAGCTCCACCGACCACTTTCTTGTATAAAGGTTCTTCGTCTGCCCTCTGAACCTCCAGAATGGAAGGATTGGCTTTTCCTTGATAGTTCTGTTTGTTTCGCTCTGCCTGCTTGAGCACAAGCTCCATTGCTGTAATTCTGTCTGTATCTGCCAGAATAGCGTTCTCTTTGTATTCCCTTGCAATACGTTCCAGCCTTCTGGTCTTTGCCATTGCTGCCTTGACCTCTTCCTTGCTGGCATTATATGAAAGAACTGCTGTATTATCTGCTGGTACTGACATAACATAACGATCATCCAGGTCGTATATTCTTACCTCGCTGAGATTCTCAGGATCATAACGGAAGTAAACTTTCTTACCGAGCATCAGATGAACAAAATCATCATTCCAATAATCAATCCTTCCTCCATCAATATCCAGATGTACGCCTCGCCTTGTAACCTGCTGTGGTCTTGTGCTTCTCATCAGCATGAGGTTCAGTTCCTCGGATGTGGCTGTTCTTCGTTTGATCAGATGTTCGTTGAATACATCCATCTTGATTTTTCCTTTGTCGGCATCCACAGCTCCGTTGTATTCTTCCATGTTGAAATAGTAATCAAGTACCATTTCTACATATTCCTCAAATTCCTCATCCGTATAAATCTTGTCCTTTTTCAATACGAATTTCAGTCTTTCAGGCTTTTCTACAACAGTTCCTCCAGTGTATGTATTAAATAATCTGGAAAGGTCATTCTTTACATCGCAGAACCTACGTTCAATTATTTTAGCCTTTGCATTTCTAACAATGGCATTCGTCATTGTGATTCCCAGTCGCTTGAATACTCCAGGTGGCTCGAATTTTTCCTCACCATCCTTTGGCTTTTTCTTACGATGTCCAAGACCTCCGATATCAAACGTCAGGAACTCACGACCATTATCCACATAGATATTATCTGGTATTCCATACTTCAAAATGCCTTTTCTTAGTGCCACCAGCGTGGCTTCTGAACAAGGATTGTAAGTTATATAATGCCCAGTAAAAATTCCGCTTCTAGCGTCCAGAAATGCTGTCAAGTAAGGTCTGTGAATATTTCCATTTTTATCCCTGACCATAACATCAAATGTATGGTTATCTGCAATCCACCATTCGTTACTGGCTATATCCTCATAGATTCTTCGAATAAATGGTGCGCATCGGTCATTGTATGCTTTGTGACCTTCACGTCCCAAAACCTTAACTCCCTCTGGCACTTCATTATTCAATCTTCTATAAAAAGCCGAGTAGCTCGGTATCTCTGCATATAGATCAGGTCGTTTCTCCTGTGCCCACATTTTTGTATAGTCCAGACATTTCTGAATCGGATGCTGGCTTTGATCCAGATAGAAATACAAAAAGGCTTGCCATATATCATCATCAATGGAGCTTGTACCCTTTTTCCATTTACCTCTTTTATCAATCAGACCTTTTAAATCATTTTCCTTAATCGCTTTTAATTTCCGATATAGGATGTCTATTGATATTTCTTTATCTGGATATTCCAGGCTGCATAATGTTACGAACTTCTTATCTACCTCTGCCTTGGAAGAAACACCTGGCATCATTCGATACTGTTTCCACTGCTCCACAAGCTCAATCCAGAAGTCTATCTCCTTCCTTTCGTCCGCTGAAAACTCATCTATTTTCTCTTTACTCTGTTCTGCCTTTGCTGGCTGTATCTCCTCTGATTGATTATCCAGATTTAATTGATACCAGCGTTGCTGCAGCTCCTCATCCAGAGATTCCAGTGGAATCAGGTAGGTCTTTCTGTTCTTATCATTTAATGACTCGACAGCCTTAATTTTTCCTTCTTTAATTACTCGCTTCACATACTGATAACTACATCCTTTGACCTCTGCCACCTGCTTTGCAGTAAGCATCTGTCCCATATCATCACCACCCTTTAGCCTGTCATCATCAGATGCAGGAGGCTATCCCTGCATGACGGAGCACAAGCTCCGTTTCGACTATGTAAAATTGTGTCTTACAAACTGTTTCAGCATCTTCAAAATATCCTCTGTCATTTCGAAGCAAGCTGGACTATCTTTTTTTCTGATTACTTCCTCCAGATTGGCTTTTGCATCCTCTTTTGTATCTGCAAATATCAGTGATTCCCATATCACTCGATATGCTTTCTTTGCTGTAACCCCATCCTTTGAAAGATAGTCCATGCTAAGGCTCTGAACATCCAGAAGCTTCTGATAATCTGAATCAACCTTGCTCAGTAGATCATCTAATGACTTTTTTCCAGTGTCTCCGTTCTGGTTTTCCATGTTCCCTCCTACCTGACTAACACATCCGCTATCTTCTCTTCCCTATTTTCAATCCATACTTCTCCACTATTCTCGTCAACCTGAAGCTCCCATCCTTGCCATAAGGCTTTCTCTATCTCAATTCTGTCCTCATCAGTTTCTGGCAGATGAATCTCTGGATCAAACCGTTCCATTGCTGTCATAATGCCTCCTCTTAAATGGCTTTTAAAAAGTCTTGAAAATCTTTCAAATCTCCATCAAGGCTTTCAATGATTGGAATAATGTACTTATTACCAGATTGCTTTCCATGAGTAGCTTCGCTGATTCTGGCGTGTGGAATATCCATCTGCTTTGCTAATTCTCTCTGGGATATTTCCTTTTCTACCAATCTAATCTTTACCCAGCGTCTGAACTCAGCGAGATTTTTCACTTTATCTTTTTTCACTTCCCTCGCCCTCCTTTAGCGTATCTCGTTATTTTCTTTGTACCACTGTTACAAAATAACCTATGCGGTTATCGTTTTTCGTGCTATAATCTGTTTTGTATCTTTGGTACAGTTTGATTATAATGCGAATATTTCGCAATGTCAACATATCTTTGCGATAATTTCGCATTTTAATTTAGGAGGTAAAGTATGTCTGGTTTGTATGAACGAATTGTTGCACAGACTGAGCTTTTAGGACTTACTGGAAAAGAATTAGGAGAAATGCTAGGCTTAAAGAAAAGTCCACTTACAGATTGGAAAAATAAGAAATCAAATCCGACTTTGGATCAGCTGGTTAAAATGTGCGAAATTTTCGCAACATCATCAGACTACTTATTATATGGAGAAATGGGTTCACTCTCTGCTGATCAGCAAGAGCTTATTGATACATATAAAAAATTAGATCGGCGTGGTCAACATCGAGTTCACACAGTTATATATGAAGAATTAGATCGAATAGATCAGGAAGCAAAGTAAAGCAAAAATGTTATTTAACTCATCAATGTGGCAATGTAATTTATATTGACCACCTGGCATCCTTGTGATATATTCAAGTTGGTTTTACCGCCATACGCATTTTGGCATAGAAAAAGAGCAGCAATCAGTCGTTCTGTCACGTTCTGATTCTGCTCTTTTTTGGTTGCCATTTATGGTTGCCATTCAAACACATTTCAAATTTCTCTTTACAACTCATTTTTAAACGCTCTTTTAAAACTCTTTTAAAACTTAACAAATGCGATAAAATCAATATTTTAAAGCACTTTTATTATTTTCTTTTAAAAGGTTTTGAACGATTTTAAAACCCTATCTTTTTATGAGTATTCCATTCGACTTTCCACTTTTTAAAATGGTTTTTTCTTTTTCAGGTTGCCATTTACATCACTTCTAAGTTTTAAGCCTTTTTCCTGCCCTATAAGCCTAAAAAAGCCCCATTTCATGGGTTTTCAAACCATGTAAGGGACATTAAGGGTTTTTAAGGGTTCGTTGGTTGCCTTTATTGTAGTATATACGGAAACTAACACCGATATTTCCGAAGATATAAGTCTTTTTTCTTCTGAATTATAATATAATTTTTTAACGTATGTACACCATGGAAATATTGCCGCATAAATATACAATATCCACCTGATAACAATATCTATGTTTTTCTTCACATTTAATCACCACGCCCTCACAGCTAAATATAAAAATGTCCGGCAATCTGATATTTTACTGTGAAATAATCTCTTAGATATAACACATATAAATATATCTTATTGCCGGACATTATTGTTTATAATATAAATATTATTTTGATGTTGGGGTCAAAAGCCCCCAACTATGATACCTACGGATTGTTCCATGCTATACACTCCCACGTCTACGCTCCGCTTCGGTCTGTGCTAAATATGTGCCACTGGCACATAGAACCCTACCTTGACATCACTATACCACTGATATATATACGTATATTTTAATATATACCTACATTTTTGTATAAGTCAAGCTATATAAAGGCTTTTTATGGAAAAATATGTATATATTCTATTCGTAATGTTATTTCACGAAAAAACAGACACCCAGCAATTAATCACTACTTGGGTGTCTGTTTTTATTTAAAATATATTAATTATCGTTATACTTTATCACACATTTTGCTGCTTAATGACCTGATTAGAATACCATATCACCTGCATCATCCGTAAACAGTGCCTCAAATTCTTCCCTTGATATCTTTTCCTTTTCAAGGAGAAGCTCTGAACTCTTCTTAAGCACATCCATATGTTCTGATATAAGCTTCTTGGCCTTTGCGTAGCACTCATCAACAATATCCTTAACCTCTTTATCGATAAGTGTTGCAACATCTTCGCCATATGGTCTTGTATGTGCAAGGTCTCTTCCTATGAATACCTCATCACTGTCTGTATCGTAGTTGATAAGTCCAAGCTTATCAGAGAAACCATACTTAGTAACCATATCTCTTGCTGTCTGTGTAGCCTGCTTTATATCCTGTGAAGCACCTGTTGTTATATCATCAAACACAAGCTCCTCTGCGACACGTCCACCAAGACTTACTATGATATTCTGAAGCATTTTCCCCTTAGTGTTAAACATCTCATCACGCTCTGGAAGCGGCATAGTGTAACCTGCTGCGCCCATACCTGTAGGAATGATGGATATAGTGTGGACAGGACCTACATCCGGAAGGAGATGGAACAGTATAGCGTGACCTGATTCGTGGTATGCTGTAATCTTCTTTTCCTTATCAGATATAATCTTGCTCTTCTTTTCAACACCAATTCCTATCTTTATAAATGCTTCTTCAACATCTGCATTTGTTATATACTTTGACTTCTTTCTGGCTGCTCCGATAGCTGCTTCGTTCAGCACATTTTCAAGGTCGGCACCTGTAAAGCCGGCTGAAGTTCTTGCAAGCTTCTCAAGGTCAACATCGTCACCAAGCGGCTTCTTGGCTGCGTGAACCTGTAATATCTCAAGTCTTCCCTGTACATCCGGTCTTCCGACAACTATCTTTCTGTCAAATCTTCCCGGACGGAGTATAGCAGGGTCAAGAATATCTATTCTGTTAGTGGCAGCCATAACGATGATGCCTTCATTCACGCCGAAACCATCCATCTCAACGAGCATCTGGTTAAGTGTCTGTTCTCTTTCATCGTGTCCGCCGCCCATACCTGTTCCTCTTCTTCTGGCAACAGCATCTATCTCATCAATAAATATGATACAAGGGGCATTTTTCTTGGCTTCTTCAAACATATCTCTTACTCGTGAAGCACCGACACCGACAAACATTTCAACGAAGTCGGAACCTGATATGCTAAAGAATGGCACATTGGCTTCTCCGGCAACTGCCTTTGCAAGAAGTGTCTTACCTGTACCGGGAGCACCTGTTAATATGACACCCTTAGGAATTCTTGCGCCAAGTGAAGTATATCTTACAGGGTCTTTAAGGAAATCAACTATCTCCTCAAGCTCTTCCTTCTCTTCATTAAGTCCTGCAACATCCTTAAATGTAACCTTGTTATCTTCACCGCTTATCATACGTGCGCGGCTCTTTCCAAAGTTCATCATCTTAGCGTTGCCACCGCCGCCTGACTGTCTTGTAAACATCATCATAACAAATATGATTACTACTATACTAAGTCCGAATGGCAGTATAGATGTAAGCAGCACGCTCTGTCTTGTCACATCCCTGAGTGTGTAGGTTACATCTTTATCAAGCAGTATTTCCTCAACCTGATTGACATCTGATACGTATACGCTCTTAACACTCTGTACACCGCTTACTTTAACTGACAAAACACCTGTTGGTACTTCTGAATTCTGTCTTATTACAACACTTTCTACTTTTCCTTTGTTTACATCGCTGACGAATTCGCTATATGTGTAATCGCTTGTACCTGAATTCATACGCGATACATACATAATAAACATCGCCGCAATAATTACAATAAACAGATAAATTCCCACGCCTGAGAATTTTACACCTTTTTTATTATCCATTATTATTCTCCATTCTTAAGCATCTTCCTGACAATCTTTCAATGATGTATATGCACTCTACGCTGACATACTATCTTTACTGCTGTATAATCTGACAGCTTATGCACATTTACATTTTACTGTTCTTCATCCTCAAAATGTACAACACCGATAAAAGGAAGATTTCTATACATCTGGTCGTAGTCAAGACCATATCCTACTACGAACTCATCAGGTATATTAAAGCCGTTATACTTAACATCTATATCTACTTCTCTTCTGTCTGGCTTATCAAGAAGTGTACATATACATATATCTTCCGGGTTACGTGCCTCTAACATAGGCATAAGTCTGTAAAGTGTATTACCTGAATCGATAATATCCTCGATTACGATTACGTGCTCACCCTCAATCGACTCATCAAGGTCTTTCTTGATAACTATGTTTCCACTTGACTTAGTACCACTTCCATAGCTTGAAGTCTGCATAAAGTCTATTCTTACAGGAACTGTAATTCTCTTTGCAAGTTCACAGCAGAAGAAAGCACTTCCCTTAAGGATACATATAAGCTTTACTTCCTTGCCCTCATAATCCGCACTAATCTTTTCACCAAGCTCTGCTATCTTTGCCTGAAGCTCATCCTCTGATATCATTACACTTATCTTATGCATATCTGCCATATTTAATTCCTCTCTTTCACATTAATCAATATCTCAAGCACACGGCTGGTTGTATCGTCCACAAGACAGCTCTCACTTCTTCTCACCCCGCATGCCCATAGCACATGATTGTTATCACACACAAGAAGTATCTCCTGCCTGTATGATGATGGTATCTTCCTGTCAACAAGCTCTTTTTTCAACTTCTTTACGTTTCCGGTCTTCGATACCACTATATCGTCCTGTGGTTTTCTGAATCTTACATTCAGTAATTTATTAATTTTATCATAATCATAATATTTAGCATAGCCGTTATTTGATTTATTTACGCAAATTTTAGCATTATCCGGAGTATTTTTTTTATCTGTTGATAGTGTTTTTTTATCAACAAGCAAAAATGTGATACTTTCGGCATATTTTCCGCCCTCTCCGGGGATGTATATGTTTTTGCCAATGTTTACAGTTATTGATGATGAAAGAGCACTTATGTCTACTTCTACATCATATTCACATACATTTTTATCATATAGCTCTTTGCCGCTGCCAACATTATCAGCATTACTGCCATCTTTCCCTTGTATACAAGACTTGTCCTGCCTCTTTCTAAGCACTATATCATCATATTCCCTTATGGCATATATGCCATACACTGAATGTATTGTTCTTCCCGTCTGCATATCCATAAGCGCTGCTATATCCGAAACATTTACAGAATAAATATCCTTGGCTCTCCCCGCAAGCTCTACAAGACATCTGTATATAACACGCTTGACAAGCACCATATCAGCACTCTTAAGCACTGAAACAGACATTCTTATAGTGTCATCCTTTTCACTCACGCACTCACTATAAAGCCTGTCCGCCTGTCTGTCCATATATTCTTCAGCTTCACGGATATTGACAGCCATTGATGAGATATTCTCTACTGCCTTTGGGTTGATATGCTCACACATATAAGGAAGTATCACATTTCTTATGGCATTTCTTGTGTAATCGTTGTCGAAGTTCGTGACATCTGTGACATATGGCTGGTCTTTGGCTGACAGAACACTTTCTATCTGGCCTCTTGTTATGCATAACAAAGGTCTGCATATATTGTCACGCACCGGCACTATTCCGCGCACTCCCTTAAGCGATGTACCGCGCGCCATATTCATAAGAACTGTTTCTGCCTGGTCGTTCATATGATGTGCAACCGCTATCATAACGCCGCCGTCATCTTTATATTTCTTTGCTATCTCATCAAATATCCTGTAACGCTCAAGTCTTCCTGCCTCCTCAACAGTAAGACCTTTTTCCCTGGCTATGCCTATGCAGTCAATATGTGCCGCATAACAGTCTACCCCAACGCTTTCACACAGCTTTCTGGTGAAATTCTCATCATCTGCTGCCTCCTGCCTTATCATATGGTTTACGTGGACTGCGTGTATGCATATGTCCATTTTATGCTTCTTTACATAATCGCACAGCATAAGCAAAAGGCACACTGAGTCTGCGCCGCCAGACACACCCACCACTATATGCCTGCAGTCATCAAGCATATGGTTACTTCTTATATAGCTGTGTACTTTTTCTTCTATTCTGACCGCCTGCTTGTCCATTTCTTTCTCATCCTTATCTTTAACATATGTTGGGATTATATATTAATGATGTTGGGGCAAAAGCCCCCAACTATGATACCTACGGATTGTTCCGTGCTACGCACTCCCACATCTACGCTCCGCTTCGGTCCGTGCTAAACATGTGCCACTGGCACATAGCACCCTACCCAATATTCGCCTATTAATAATTCAAAAATCAACCCATATATTATATATACTCCATCTCATAAAGTCAAAATTCCAATCCGCTACATTTTATTTCCACTATATGTATCAAACACCCCAAACACAAGCACTGTGCAATCGTCAAATGCTTTTTCATTATTATAGCCCATCGATGCTTTCAGTATCTCCTCCGCTATCGCCTTTGGCTTCTTCATCTTAACTGCGTTGATTATCTCAACAAGCTTTTCCTCCTTGTTCACACACGGAAGATTATCAAGAACACCATCGCTTATCATAATAACATAATCGCCGTCATACAGCTTTTTGTCGGTGCAGTCATAGTCGACCTGCTCTAACACCCCCATAGGCAGGGTGGAGGACTTTATTATCTCGACCCAGCCATCTCTTTTTATAAATGTAGACACCGCCCCTAGCTTTATGCAGTGCATTATCCCCGACTGACAGTCAACCACGCTCATATCCATAGTGACGGGATTGCCCCTGCCGCCTCCATTTATATATGCTGAATTGATGAAATCTATTGCTGTTCTTTCTTCAAACCCTGCATCGATACAGTTTTCCATAAGCTCGATAACCATCCGGCTCTCAATAAATGCTCTCTTTCCGCTTCCACAGCCGTCTGCTATCGCGGCAACGACTTTTCCACACGCAAGATTGGAAACCATAAAATTGTCCCCATTAAAACCGCCTTTATCCTTACATTCCCTTGCAACTCCGTACAGAAAACGGAAACGGTTCTCCTGATGATACACATACTGCTGGCTCTCATCATTAACGACAAGCCTGTTATTGTGGTCTGAATAATATCCACAGCCAAGAACATCCGACACTATCTTTCTTATCTTTCTTTCCGATACACAGCCCTTGCCAAGTGTTTTGGCAAGCACTACAATCTCATTTTTACCAGTCTTATTCTTAAGCACATTTACTTCCCTGATAACTATCCCCGATATAAGTGCCCTTGATGACATATCCCTGAACACGCTCTTAGAGGGCTTGTCCGCCTGCATCTGCATAAGCGTACAATCGTCAAGAATATCTGCCACTAAAAAAAGCTGATGCTTAAAGCATGGACTCTGTGCTTCTTCTCCTGAAGCGCTTTCGTAAGCTTCTCCAAGCCTCCTGAATGTCTTCGCCGTTTCAGAAAGCCTGCTCACCGTATATGTCATACACAATTCTTCACTTCTACTCATATCTGTCTCCCCTCAAAGATACCATTACACCGCACAAACTTCGGATGCCACATAGGACTGCATAAATTATAATGCAATAAGCAGCCAGCAGCCTGATGATTTCCACCATAGCCTAACAGCTACATTTTTCCACCACCACATAATTATATATGCTTGTACACAAAAAATATGTCATATTTTATTAACAATAAAAAAGCAGGCGGCACACCAGCTGTCATACGTTATACGTAATAACAGCCCGTAATGCCGCCTGCCCTGCAAATTCTATTAATTTTAAGCTGATTTCGCAAAAAATAACTCCCTATTTCTTTCCCCTGAATATTATCTCATCAGGATACACAAGTCCGAACTTATCCTTTGCCACATCTTCAACATACTTTTTCGTCTGTATATACTTCTTGTATTCGTTAAGTTCATCTGTTCTTTTCTGCTCATCATCAAGCTGTGCCTGAAGCTCTGTAATCTCCTTTTCATACTCAACATTCTTAGCTTCTATGCGTTTCTTTCCATTCCATAAAAGTATGCCAAGTCCCACAACTACAAGCATGGCAAACACCATACCAAGTATCGCTGAACGCTTCTGTCTTTTTCTTCTAAGTTCCCTTTCTCTTTTGGTTTCAAATCTCATATATACCGCTCCATTTCTGTATACACAATCATAATCCTGCTATCATTCTCCACGTGGGTGTAACATCCTGCTCATGTATGCTTATCCAGGCAGACACAATTCCATAACCTTTCTTAATTAGCTTTCACTCCCATGTGAATTCAGACCTTACGGCTATGACATTATATTTTCTTACCGCTTCTTTTGATGTGAAGTCCATTACAGGCTTTAATATATCTGCCCTTAATCCTCCTGCCGCTCCACACAACAGGATATAACAGCTTTCCTGTCACCATTCTAACCACTGACAACAGGAATTTCAATGGTTTTATTATAATTATTTGTATTACTTTTATTAAAAAACGTATAAGCTTCACGCCATATTTTATGTAATACCTGCTAAGTGCCTTTATATAAAGACCTGCGCCCATAATAAAGCCAGCTATGATAAATGCCCTTATAACCCCGTCATTCACATAAAAACAGATAGAAAACACCTTCACAGCGATATAAAGCCAGTATAATATGTCCTCAATAACTGGAACTATCAGTGTCTTATGTCTTACTATCCTGCGGAATATCCTTATAGTGTCATATTCTGCTGCAAAAACCATTCCCCACCAGAGAGTGCGGCATATCGTGCTGCTCTCCCATACTATTCCAGCCGTCATAACCTATACTACCTGAACAGCCTGTTTACTAAGGATTCGCCCTTCTTTCCTGCCGGACTGTTCTGGGAATACACCAAAGAGTCTATCCTTCCATCGACATCCAGTTCCCCCTTCTCCACAGAAAGCTTATTAACATGAAGCGCATCGCCCTTTATAACGATAACTCCATAGTCCGATTCCAGCATAACCTTGACCGGCTCAAAGGATATGACATCGGTAATCCCTGTGAATTCCACTTTTTTTCTATCTTCCATGCGAACTGTGTGAGGATGTCTTACTCTTCTTGTTTCCTCCATACTCCCCTGCTCCTTTCAACCTGACAAACTAACTCTACTTGTCTAGTATATTAAGGTGCTGGTAAAAATATGCATTATATATACTCAAACATTTCCTTTGCTTCTTCTTTCTTTACTGTATCCTTTACATCAGTAACCCTTACCTTGACATTTTTATTGCCAAAAGATATGTCTATAATGTCACCGACCTTTACATCCACCGATGCCTTTGCCACCTTATCATTAATCATAACTCTTCCTGCATCACATGCATCGTTGGCTACTGTACGTCTTTTTATAAGTCTTGATACCTTTAAGTACTTGTCTAATCTCATAATTAATCCTCGTAATTATATAGTAGTAGTTTTTATAGACCCTCTCCAAGGTCTTTATAACTATTAAATCATAGTCCTCATTAAATATTTGCAATATCAGACCGGCACTAATCCCATGCTGATAAAGCATTTATTAGTAACGCATATTCTAAAAACGACAGCCCTTCATTAATCTGCTTATTCTTATACACTTTGCTAACTGTATATACTGTACGAAAAGGAAGTACTATACGTATGTACAGCACTTCCCTCCCAGTTACTTATAACAATGTTTCTAAGCTGTCTGTGCGTATGCACAGTATAGCCTATATCAATCCTTTCTTGCAAGTATTATCAGCCCGCCATATGCTTTCCGAGAAAGTCAGCAGCTACTTTGACGATACATTTTTCACCGTCTGTAAACTTATGTCCTGTGTCGGCTGTCAGCATAATAACAGTTCCAAGCACATCTCCTGCACATATTATCGGGCTTACCGCCTCCTGCCTGCACTCATAATCCGGCACAACTGATACATATGACGGCTCTCCAAGACTTGCCGCAACACTTCTTCTCTCATCCATAATAATATTCAGCTCTTTAGATATCTGCTTTCCCTGAATTAGCTTTTTTTCATTGCCAGCCGCCGCTATTACCTGCTCCCTGTCGGTTATTGCAACCGTCATTCCTGTATTAGCCGCCATCGACTCTGCGTATTCCCCTGCAAATGCAGTTATATCCCTCATCGGTGAATACTTCTTTAAGACTATCTGCCCATCCATATCCGTGTATATCTCCATCGGGTCAGTTTCCCTTATCCTTAAAGTTCTTCTGATTTCTTTAGGTATAACTATCCTTCCAAGGTCGTCAATCCTGCGCACAATTCCCGTTGCCTTCATATAAAACCTCCATTCCATATACATTTGCACTGTTTATTTCCATAATTATGCTGTATGGGTAGTATGTGGAAAAGCTGCAGTTTTATTCGTCAATCTGTTAATCCGGGTTCTGCCATTCTGCTTTTTTGCTTATTATGTCCATATGCGATGAATATACTGCCCCTGCTATGGCGCACACCATAATCATTATACACATAATTATAAGCGCCGGTGCTATTTTATAGCCTGATGGCATATACAGTCCGCTTCTTACGGCCATGCAGTAAAGAGTTACTATAACAGGACTGTCTGAAAATGCTGCAACAACCAGAAAAACCATAACCGCCATATAGCCGATAGTCGGCGATAATATAAGTCCTATGGTAATCTGTATCATATTAAGTGTCATCGTCATAACAAGACTTGTCCCCATAACCGAAAGCATAAGCCTTACAATATCCACATTTTCTATATACTTCCTGTCCATATTAAGCATATAACAGCATACGTCCTGTGTCGGACTTATTGAAAAACTTCCTGTACATATGCCAGCCACCGCTATAACTATATACATCATTCCATAGCATACAAGCGCTGATACCAGACACCATATGCACTTGCTTATCCACCAGTTAATCCTGCTGCCTGCCTTTAGAAGAACACTTTTTCCATAGCCGTAAAGGTCTTTTATGACATAATTTTCAACTATAAATGCTATTATAACATTTGGAAATATATATACTGACGGTATATCAATATTCATATGTCTGCCTGTTTCTATTTTTTTCATGCCTTTTAACATCCACATAACCATATCGCCACACGTATATGACTCAATATGCCTGTTCGTCTTACATCGTATTATAAAGCTTACAATACACACTATGTATACAATAAGCAGCATAGCGTACTTTTTCCACTGATATATAATCCCCTGTCTTATATCATATGCTATCTGCTGCCTAAGTATCCTTAACTTTGAATGTTTTGTCATATATCCCCCTTTCCTACGCACCGTTTAATTATTTTCCAGAAATTCTTTTTTCTTTAGCCTGACAAGCAGGCTTGTGACAATCAATACACTGACTGATGCAACAATCGGAAGCAATATATTATTAGGTATATTAATTCCCTTCCTGTACAGACCATAGCTTATAACTGACTTTCTCCATAATAAGCCCTTCGATATCTGGTTCAGCTTGTCATTGGACTGTATAAGCATAACAACAATGGCACACAGATATCCGACCCACTTCTTATCTGATATCCACCATAAAGCCATCATAATAAGTCCCATAATAAAAAACACACTGAAGGACTGCAATATATATGTAAAACTTATAAACGGAAGTGATGGCGGAAACTGGCACAACTGCCTTGTCTGGTCGAAGCATCTGCTATCCTCGATATTCCAGTTATATACCGTATGTGTAAGCAAAAGACCACTCACTGTTGCTACAATATATGTATATATTGCTGCAATCGCACACATAAGTGCAAGGTCTTTAACACATTTCTTCCATATGCTGCTCTTATTCTTATATCTTATAACCATCATTGCAGAAAAGTTATGCCTTTCCACATATAATATATAAAATAATACAAACGGAACAAGCACAGGTCCTGTACCATACATACTCAGGTTAATGTATACATCATACAGGCATGGCGATAAACCATAAAACAGATTTTTTCTTGTCATCACCGGAATAAAAACAGTTATCATAATAAGAAGTCCTATTGACATACCAGTGTCATTAACCATAAGCAGCTCTTTTATTTTCTTCAATAACAACACCCCCTCTTAATAATCTGACCTTATATAATTCACTAATCATCAATATCGCAGGAGTCATCAACCCCGTGAAATACAATAGCTTTATGGTCGGGATATACTGACAGGTCAATATAAAAGTCTGACTTTATGAGCTTTTTCTGGTTTACAGGTCTTGAAGGAGAATTAGCAACTGTGAAATATATTACTATCTCTTTTTCCTCACCAGGCATAATTACAGTATCTTCATCACTGTTTACGGTTATTGCCTGACCCTGATTAGAATATCCCACCGGATATCCTGTAAGCTGGAGATTGGGAAGTATATCAAGTTCTACTACCTTCTTACTGTCTGATACATTTTTCATATTAAACTTTGCTACAAACCATCTTCTGTCTTTATACTTATCATCATTACGAATCCAATTATCCTGACTAACAGTCTGATACCTGCTCTTAAAGCCGGCTGCATCCATATAAGACAGTTCCTCTGCTGTTATCTCCATTCCCCCATATTCAACCGTATCCCCTTTAGAATAGAAGTCCTCTGCCGGCTGTGGAAATCTCCGATTAACATTAATATATCCGGTTATACAGGCAGCAAGCCATACCACCAGTATAACTATGTACACAATATGTCTTTTCTTAAGCCTCTTATATTGCATCCCGCTTCACCCCTCTCCATAAATATATAACAACATCAAAAACAACTATCACCACTATAAATATCACATAACTCTGCCAGTAATTAGGTGTGAGCTGTGCCATATTGAACAGCCTTCTTGGCGCAAGTCCATGTATGGCATTAATTGAACTCCATGTTGATGCCACGTTCATAAATTCACAAAGAATTGTTGGAAATAGTAACACTACAAATGTATTATTCATCCACAGCGAAACCACAAGCGATATTGTTGCAAGCAGTCCGGCGCACACAAACTCCAGTATGAAGTAAAGCAGATAATATACATACATATTTTTATAAAAAATTGACGACCACATAGCACCAGCACCTATTTCAAACGATGATGTCTTCCATAAAAAGGTTGGAACGATAGCCGATGTAGATACAAAGTTAATAAAAAGTGGAAATACAACTATAGCCCCACCAGTAAGAAACACTGCGGCAAGCTTGGCTACAAGATAATTAATTCTCTTTGTCCTTACATAGTAGTTATTGATTATTCCAGAACGTTTGTCTATATAATAGCTTGCTGCATATGGTATAGCCACAAGCAAAGGTACAACACGGTTAAATACTTCATAATAAACATCAGTATTGGCTCCCAGCCATGTATCTATAACTGTATATGGGAAGTGCAGCCAGTTATACCAGTAGAATTCCAATGGATTAATGGCATGCCTTACACCCACATTAAAAAACTGTACCAGAGAAATCAGACATCCTATAGCAAGTGCTACCTTGAACGCTGTGCCCTCAAATGCCCTTTCTATTTCTATTTTTAACATCTGCTTCACAACCCTGCTACCTCCTCTGTTATCCTGTTTTTAATCTTTTTTCTTTATATCAAGCTTCACAAGCTGTTTCTGTGTCCATATTCCACGCTCACCATTTTTTGAATTCTCAAATGCACCTAAGTACGCATTGTTTAACATTTCTCCATCTGTTTCCACGTCATCTATTATCTCTTTATTTTCCTCATTATTATGGCTTTTATACCTAACTACTCTACTCTCATCTATAAACATAATAGTGACTATATCCTTGCTTTCTTTAGGTTGAAATGTTACTTTATCCCAAAAATGTTCCTGCCAGTCATTCGGCTTGTCTATCAATACTCTCTTATCTATTATATAAGAATATTCAATTTTATTATTTTCATCATATCTTATATCATAAAACCAAAGTGATGGCGGACTAAACGTATTTTCTTCGTCCAATTCATTATAAATGTGATATTTAATAATCAGTCCTTTCTGCGCTACACCACGTCTTCCAATTCCAAATGTCCCATCTTCATTTATATAACCCGGATATACTTTTTTTGCATATTCATATATCTTTTCTGCTGAGTCCTCATCTGTATAATCCTTTATATCATTAAAATTATCTGTTATTACTGCTTCTTCAACTGTTGCCCATAACTTTGATGACCATTCTGACACATCTATCTTTTCCCCTGCCTCCTGCAACTCTGGCAGTTCTTTTCCGTCCGGAAGCTTCTCATATAGCATATAATCATGCCACTTTGGCTCTTTTTCAACATATTCTGCTGTTGTCGCCTCTGTTGATGCCATTGAGTATATATCATCTATGCTCTTCGCCCCGCACCCGTTAAGAAGCATTACACATGTCAGCATGACTGGTATTATTAATGATTTTCTTTTCATACCAACTTCTCCCTTCAAGTATTCCTTTAATTTATTCTATCATATATTTTTTGCCATATTAGCCAGATGTAATAATTGGTCGTTTTTTGGTAAACTTTGGTCATTTTCCCCACTTTTTTCAAATGACTTCTATTTTCCATCCCAATTTTCTGTCAGCTCTGATTACAACAAAAAGCTGCCAGTGTGACTAAATATTTGTCTCACACTGACAGCTCCCAGATTATAATTTATTTTGGTTACGCCTTCTTTGCTCGTTGATTTATAAATATAGATAGGTAAATTAAACATCGCATAATTTCATCCATGTCATAATGATATAGTCTTATTTGAGTTTAGATTTAACTGTCTGCCCACATTATACATATGTGCCGTTATACATGTTTCATACTCTTTGTCTGTTTTCTGCAATTCATAACTTCCATTATACTTCCTTAGTATCTTCTTAACACTTCCTATGCCTCTTCCGTGATTAACATAATAATCCCTGCTGCGCACTTCACGCTCATCGCTATAGCTGTTCTTTATAATAAATACAAGATTGCCGGCGCTGCAGGTAAGATTAATATCTATAAATGCATTTTCCACATTTTCAATACGTTTTACAGCATTAATACTGTTATCTATAAGATTACCTATAAGCACATTCAAATCTCCATAATCTATATCCATCTCCTTAGGAACATCGACTATGCAGTTTACCGTAACGCCCTGCGGCACATCTGACAGCTTATATGTAAATATACTGTTGACCTTTAAATTCTCACAGTAATCAGGCATACCTGCTTTATTAATATTATCAAGCATACTGCCAAGCTCTTTGCCTGCGGTTTCATAATCTCCAAGCTCAATGGCATAACTGAGGGAATTCAGACGGTTTTTTAGGTCGTGCCTTATATCTCTTAATTCTTCCTTAGCCTCTATTATATTGTCATAAAGCTTCGTATTAGTTTCTATTTCTATCTTTAATATATCTTCTTCGTAACTGTGCTTTATATCTGTATCCATCTGCATAATAAGTATCATAAGTATATTATTGGCAATGAAACAGAAAAACAGAAATAATAAACATCTTGTACTATTCTGCACCTGCGTATATATATTATCAGTATATATAGTCGTCACAAGATGTATAATCGATATAAACATAAGTGTATAGCAGGAGGACTCCTCCAGTGCCGTCTTACGTCCATTATTGTATACACCATACAGAAGCACTATAATAGCATCCGCAAACACCACACATGGATAAACTATTTCTGCCTTGATAACATTTCCCGCTTTAATATACGAACCATTGCAGCTTGAAAAAAATCTTGCAGCAACTATCGCAGAAGTTATCAATATACTTACATACATACATGCAACCGCAAGAGTCTTATACCACTCCGTTGTCTTTTTATTTTCTGCCGCATACATAACAGCAATGCATAGTGCCAGCAAAGCCAGCAGTTCTATAGTCAAGTCATTGTTTATGCTTATCTCATACATCAGAAACATAATTATGCTGATTGCAATAATCACAAACACTATATGAAGTATTTCTGATATTCCTGCTGTATGAAGCTTCTTTTCCCTGCGCAGTATATTGCTTCTGCCGCCCTCATTATCTTCTATATTCCTGCACATAGAGTTATGGAAGCTCTTGTATAGCTGATATTGTATAATGCTCATAAATGCATATTTGTATATTGTCATCATATTTTTGCTGCAAGTATCTCTTATGTGCTTACCAGAGATGCTTATATACTCCTTTTTCCATTGCCGCAAACCTGTTAAAGCCCGCCACAAAATTCTTATAATATCTTCTGCTTACATCAAGCGGATATGCCTCCTGCTCCATACTTACACGGTACCATACTACATCTGTGTCTATCCTATACATATATCTGTAGTTAAATATACAGTTTTTGCTTGCCTTTCCAAACATCTGCCCAGAGAATTCATCTGCCACATCATCTATCTTGCCGTAACATTTGTACATACCCTCTACTGTTCCTACATTCAGGTACCTTTTATCCGACTGGATGTATATTATATCTGAATATGGTATGGCATATATCTCTTTTCCTGCCTTAAATGTAAATTTCCCCGTATCTGTTTCATACATTTCGTGGATGTCCTTCAGTATCTTAGACAGCCTCTCATCGCTCGCCGGCTTAACTATGTAGTTGTAAGCATGCAGGTCAAATGCGTTCTGCATATAATCGGTGTGGCTTGTTATGAAAACTATGACTGCATCTTTATACATTGACTTTATATAATCCGCCAGCTCTATTCCGCTATCCTCTCCAAGCTCTATATCAAGAAAATATACTTCATACTTTCTATTATAAAGTTCCGGCTCTTTATCAAACTCTATCTTTAAGTCCTCGGCACTGTTATATATATCAAGTTCAACATTCATATTCAGCCTTTGCGCTATTCTGTCTAACAGTCTGCCAAATAATTCTGCCTGAACATTATCATCTTCGCATAATGCTATCTTCATTGGGTTCCTCGTTCTAATTTCTGTTTATGTATATTTGTAGGATGTGTTAATCCTTGTAAATGTTGTATCTTTGGGCATTTATTTGATATTTATTGATATTTTTTATCATTTACCTGTAGTTAATAAACTTTAAATGAGCAAATTTAAAATATTGCATAATTATGTCTGTGTCAGAAAAACTGATTTTTTCATAATCTATATGATAACATACTTTTAGTTTTCCTGCACTTATAGCAGTGTTCTTTTATATTTACTTTCTATATTATTTTCCTGATTTTCTTTATATAATATTTTTCTTTCCCCGCGAATACATATTCATTTCTTTGCGCTTATTATATATTTTGTGATATTATGATATCAGGGTTAAATGTAAAAAATCATTTGTAAAAACTGCGCTGATACACAAATAAACTGTTGCTATATGGCATTTTATGAAGGTTTGAGTGGGACATAGGATTACTCTGTTAATTTACACATTTACATATGTTTAAAGATATTGATTAGTGGTAATGATTATATAACAGAAAAATATTTTATACATTTTTTTAACAGGAGGCTAAACTTATATGGTTATAGATTTTCATACACACAGCTTTCCAGATGAACTTGCTGACCGTGCTGTAGGTCGTCTTGCCCAAAGCGGTGGTATTCACAATTACCTTGATGGACGTGTCACATCTATCCAGAAGTCAATGAAAAAGGCGGGAATTGATTATTCTATCCTGCTGCCAATCGCAACGAAGCCAAGCCAGCACACAACTATCAACGACATAGCTGTAACAACCAATGATACATTTCGTGAGTCAGGGCTTATATCTTTTGGCACAATACATCCAGACAATGAAGATTACAGGGACATTTTAAGAAATCTTTCTAAAAAGGGCGTTCCCGGCATTAAACTTCATCCGGTATTTCAGCGCACCAACATAGATGACCCACGTTACCTTAACATCATAAGCTGCGCTTTTGACAATGACCTTATCGTATCAATACACTGCGGTATGGATATAAGCTTTCCTAACTGTGATGAAGCCAGCGTTGAACGCATTGCCAATATGATAAAAGAAGTCCCACCCCGCAAGCTTGTACTTGCTCATATGGGCGGCTGGGGTATGTATAATGAGGTGTGCGATAAGCTTATTGGTACGCCTGGAGTCTGGCTCGATACAGCATTTGTTCTAAGAAACTCTCCTGACTTTTACTTTCTTTCAAAAGAGAAGTTTGTTGATATGGTACGCACACACGGCACAGACCATATATTGTTTGGAACCGACAGTCCTTGGTCTGACCAGTCTGAGGCTCTTAAGCTTATACGCGAAAGTGGGCTTAATAATGATGAGATTAGAATGCTACTTGGCGATAATGCCGCCAGATTACTTGATACATTCTTTTTACGTTAAAAGGTTCTAAGCCTTTCTCTCCCTTGATAAAGAACCAAACAACAAACAATCCCCATATTAATCCACTTTATTTATAACCTAAAAAAAGAAGAACTGTATCCTGACACAGTTCTTCTTTACCATATTCACCATACTAACCCCAGTTAGCTCCAATCATATCCGCCAACATTGGTTCTAAACCTTCCCCAAGTAAAGTTTAGAACCATAACATTTATCCTACCCCACAAGCTCCTTAGCATGTGCAAGTGCCGCATCTATATTGGCACAGAAATTTTCTTCTCCAACCTCTGCCGCAAAGCCTGCCTTTTCCATCATATTCTTTGGCTGTTCCTGAACGTGGGAAAGAACAAGTGTAACACCGCGTTTCTTACATATATTATGTATGTTCTTAAGAGAACGGAGTGCCGATATATCCATAGCCGGAACGCCTCTCATTCTTATAATAACAACTTTTACATCCGCATCCATGCTTATCTCCATAAACTTATCAGCGGCAGCAAAAAACATAGGTCCGATTATTTCATATACTAAAGTCTTAGCTGGAACTTGCTTTAAATGTATACTCTCTGGGTCATTGTTCTCATCAATATTCTCACCTATATACTTCCAGCTTCTCACCTCTGTTACATCTGCCATTCTCTTAAGAAAGAGAAGTGCTGCCATAACAATACCTACCTCTATTGCAACGACTAAGTCAAATACAACAGTAAGTATCATAGTTGTAAGAAGTACAAGAATATCTGACTTTGGTGAGTGATTTACAAGATTAACCATTTCTCTCCAGCCACTCATATTATACGCAACTATGAAAAGAATAGCTGCTATCGCTGGCATTGGAATCCATGCTGCATATGGCATAAGCACTACAAGCACAATAAGGAGAGTAACTGAGTGAACCATACCTGCTACTGGTGTACGTCCACCGTTCTTTACATTGGCTGCTGTTCTTGCGATAGCACCTGTTGCCGGAATACCACCAAAAAGTGCTGACACAATATTACCTGCGCCCTGTGCAACAAGCTCCATATTAGGCTTATGTCTTGAACCTATCATACCGTCTGACACAACGCATGAAAGAAGACTTTCTATACCTGCAAGTACCGCGATAGTAAGTGCATCTGGAAGAAGTGTCATAATCATATCAATATTGACACTTGGAATACTTACCGCTGGAAGTCCCTTCTTTATTGTATACAGGCTTCCTATTGTATTAACATCTGACAGTGCTGGTATGAACTTAACCATAACAACTGATACAATAACTGCTATAAGTGAAGGTGGTATCTTATCAAGTGCCTTAAACTTAGGCCATATGATAAGTATTGCAAGTGCGACCACACCCACGATAAATGCTTTCACATTAAATGTACCTATATTAAGGACCACAGCCTTAAGCTTATCCATAGTTTCAACTGTCGCTGTTCCTGCCGGATAAGTAAGTCCTAAGAAGTCCTTTATCTGTCCTATGACAATAGTAACTGCTATACCAAATGTAAAACCTGTTGTTATTGTGTAAGGAATAAATCTGATAAGATTACCAAACTTTAAAAAGCCCATAATAACAAGGATTATACCTGCCATAATCGTTGCTACTATAAGTCCGTCCATACCATTCTTGGCTACTATTCCTGCTACTATTGTTGCAAATGCGGCTGTCGGTCCTGCTATCTGCACACGGCTTCCGCCAAGAAATGATATTACAAAACCTGCGAATATCGCCGTATATATGCCCTGCTCCGGGCTTACTCCTGATGCAAGCGCCAGTGCGATAGAAAGCGGAAGTGCAATTATGGCAACGATAATACCTGCCACGACATCCTTTATAAACTGACCCTTGGAATACGTCTTCATCACATCAAATATCTTTGGTACAAATTCTTTCATTATTATCTCCCATCATATAAACATTTATATAAAAACAGCAATATTGGGACAATGCAATATACACTGCCCCAATATAAAGATGTACTGATATACTGTATTTTACTGCTCAACCTCTGATATCTGGCTGCATACAAACTCAATAACCTTCTGGTAAAGAATCTGGTATCCAACCTCTGATACTACTTCATTACCAACAGCCTCTGTGATAGCTGTAAAGTCATCATAGCCATAATATTTAGCAAGGTCATTACCATATGATACAAGTTCATCCTCTGTTACGTGAATATCATTATCAGCAGCTATAACTGTAACAACCATCTTCTCTAAAAGATAATCCTTTGCCTGCTGCTCTACATATTCATCATAAGCATCTAATGAGTCAAAACCATATACCTTTGTCTTGTATGAGTCAAGGTCTGACACACCATAGTATGAACCATAATTGTTGAATTCATTTTCAATGTTACTATTAAATACCTCTGTAAGTGACTGTATCTCATCATCCGGATATGTAACATTATCACCTATAGCTTCCTTCATCTTTGCATATGCACTTGCATAAGTTGCCTGCATATATGTATCGTTGGCATTTGCCTCAACTACTTTTCTTACCTCTTCCTTGAATTCTGGAACATTATTACCTGTAAGGCTTAATGTTTCCTTATTCTCAAGCACCCAGTCATCTGTTATCTCTGGATAATTAGTCTTAACAATAGCTGTTACCTTTACTGTAAATATAACGCTCTTTCCTGCAAGCTCAGATGTGTAATTCTCTGGGAATGTACAAGGAATATCGTATTCCTGTCCAACTGTAAGTCCTACAAGACCTCTGTCAAGGTCACTTATAAAGTTACCTGAACCAATAGTATAAGAAGCATCTGTTGCTGTTCCGCCTGAAAATGCTTCGCCGTCAAGCTTTCCTGAATAGTCAAGTATAATCTTGTCGCCATCTGCTGTAACACCGCTTGTTACATTTTCTGTTGTTGCCTGTGAAGCTACAATATTCTGGTTGATATAATCATCAACATCTTCATCAGATACATTGAGCACTGACTTATCTACTGTAACTTCCATCCCCCTGAACTCAGGCATAGTAAATCCTTTTCTATATATTTCTGCATCAGAAGTTACTGTTCCATCATACTGTGCTGCAGTTATATCCTTATGTACTGTAGAAGTTGCTTCTTCTGTCTTTTTAGAGCCACATGCTGCAAGCGAGGCTACCATTGTAGCAGCAAGCATAAGACTAACTAATTTCTTTTTCATAAATAATCCTCATTTCCTTATTCTTAGCAGTCCGATATTATAACTATGCAGATTAAATAATACACAAATCAATATCGCTGCCAGCTTGTTTTACAACATTATCTGTTATATCATAATCCAGTACAAATTAAAAGTGAATTCACATTTTTTTCAATATTTGGTATACTCTTATCATTGTCTGCACATAATAATCACGCACAGAGGACAGACAATATATTAAATAATGTGCGTAGAAATGAGGACTATATATCTACTAATATGAAAATATTACCTGACAGACAACACCTTAATAAATCAAATATATTACATTGGCACAGGCTTTCAAAGCACACACGGCATATATCAGCCTTAATACTTACCGCAGCTGTCATGCTGTCTTTCCTGCTTTCCCTGACAGGCTGTGGCACAGGTCTGACCCTGACAACTCCAATAAGTGTTACAGACTACAAGTTAAACACCTACGTCCAGATAGACTCCTACACAGGTGTAAACAAAAGTGTACTTACCGATGCCATCGCCCTATGTGATTATTACGAGCACATTTTCTCAAGAACACTGTCAACAAGTGAGCTGTACAGGGTCAATAATCAGGAAACTGACACTATAAGCGATGAGCTCTACGAACTTATACAGACCGGACTTGAGTACAGCCGTCTGTCCGATGGGGCATTTGACATAACAATAGGAAGTGTATCAGAGCTGTGGGACTTCACCACAGACACGCCTTCTGTTCCTGATGACACGCTCATTAAAAATGCGCTTTCTTATGTGGATTATACAAAAGTCACTCTGACAACTGACAGTGACGGTACACATCACATAAGTATGCCTGACGGATACTGTATCGACCTCGGTGCTGTTGCTAAAGGCTATATTGCTGATAAGATTAAAGCATTTCTTGTTGATAATGGTGTCAAAAGCGCTATAATTAATCTTGGCGGCAATGTACTATGCATTGGTGAGAAGAAAAAAGGCACTGACTTTACTATCGCTGTCAAGAAGCCTTTTTCTGACAGTGGCGAATATATGGAGCTTTTACATATAAATGATACATCTGTTGTATCTTCCGGAACTTACGAAAGATATTTTTACTCAGATGATGGAACCTTTTATCACCATATATTAAACCCAAAGACTGGTTATCCATATGAAACACAGCTATGTGATGTGACTATTCTTTCACATGAGTCAACTGTTGGCGACTGCCTGAGCACGACATGTTTTGTACTGGGTGCCGACAAAGGCATGGAGCTTATAGAGTCACGGGATGGAATTGAAGCCATATTTATGCTGAATGACGGCAGCAAGCTCTATTCATCTGGTGCAAAGCAGTATATACAATAATGATTTATCATAATATTAAACTTATAAATGAGCTAATAAAGAAAATATATAAATAATACTATACATAATAAGGAGTTACCTATGATTAGACTAATAATACTAATAATCGTTTTATTAATATTTGCTGTATTCAGCCTTTTAGCACTGCCTGTTTTATGGCTTGTCAGCAAAAAAAGTCCGGTTGCGCGCGAGAAAGCCTCTGATGCCATAGCAAGATTTATGTTCAGGCTTATTCTTCTTATATGCGGAACTAAAACAACCGCTATAGGTCTTGAGAATATCCCTTCTGACAGACCTGTACTTTTTGTCGGCAACCACCGTGGATTTTTTGATGTAATTATCTCTTACACTTATATAAAAGGCAGGGCTGCCTATGTTGCCAAGAAAGAAATAATAAAGGTCCCAATCCTTCGCAGATGGGTGACTAATATCAGATGTATCCTGCTTGACCGCAGCAACACAAGAGCTGCACTTAAGTCTATACTTACAGGTATTGAATATATAAAAGATGGCACATCACTTGTTATATTCCCTGAGGGTACACGAAACAATGGTGAGGGCGTACTTGAATTCCACGCAGGAAGCTTTAAGCTTGCCGAAAAATCAGGATGTCTTATAGTTCCTGTTGTGCAGAACAACACTTCTGCCATATTTGAGGACCAGAAGCCTCTTCTTAAGAAGGCACACACTGTCATAGAGTTCTGCAAACCTATAGATATGTCTGGCATGTCACGCGATGAGAAAAAGGATATAGCTGAATATGTCCATAATATTGTACTTACAAAGTATAACAACAACCAGAAGCTTGTAAATTAGTCAAAACGACAATTTAATACCTTTTCATCTCATCTTTTCCGTGGTATAATACCAAAAGATATTTTATATTAATTAGCAGGAGGAGAACCATTATGCCAGTATGGGCGATAGTTTTATTGGTTATTATAGCAATCCTTGTAGTTGCTTTAGTAGCTCTTATTATTTTTGGTAACAGACTTCGTAAGAAGCAGGAAGCTAATCAGGCGCAAATAGATGCAGCTAAGCAGGTTATGTCGATGCTTATCATTGATAAGAAGAAAATGAAGTTAAAAGAAGCAGGACTTCCTAAGATAGTTCTTGAACAGACACCTAAGTATCTTCAGAGAAGCAAGGTACCAGTTGTCAAGGCAAAGATAGGTCCTAAGGTTATGACTCTTATGGCTGACCCTAATGTATATGACCAGATTCCTATCAAGGCTGAAGTTAAGGCTGAGGTAAGTGGTATCTATATCACAGGTATTAAGTCTGTCCGTGGTGGTAAGATAGTTGTTGAAGAAAAGAAGCAGGGCTTCTTTAAAAGACATTTTAAGAAAAACAAAAAATGCCCTGCACAGGACAGGACATTTTTGTTACAAGATAATGCTATATACTGATTTACTCTTACATCTGCAAAAGCAGCCGGATAATCTCTGAATATTTTATTTAACTGTAATCCGCATTCAGATAAACTTCATCTCTGCGGTGGAAACCTCCTTCAATGATCACCTTATCTATATTCTCTTTTGTCACTGCAGTTGGTTCAAGGATGCAGGAAGGAATCTCATAAGTTCCGTCATTTACTGTTTCTGTCACATCCTCCAGTTCTGCAACTCCCTTTCCACTACCCATTTCCACTGCATATTTCGCTGCTTTTCTTGCCAGATCTTCAATTGGTTTAAAAGCAGTCATATACTGTGTTCCTTCTACTATTCTCTGACAGGCTGCAAGATCTCCATCCTGACCTACAACAACCACATTTCCGGCAAGCTGATTCTCTGCCAGTACCTGTACGACCTGACTGGCAATGTCATCATTTCCGCACATAATTCCCTTAACATGAGGATATTTTTCCAGGGCTTCCTCCACATATCCGGCAGCCAGTTCTGCTGTCCAGCCATCACAGTTAGCTTCATAAACCACATGCAGATCTGTGTCTGCAAGCATATCATCAAACCCCTGTTTCACCATCTGGACATTATTATCTGAAGAGGATCCCTGTATCATAAAGACATCTCCTCCCTGAGGAAGTGCATTGACAAGTGCCTGTGCCATGATCTCACCCACCTTACGGTTATCAAAGGAAATGTACAGATCTGTATTGGCATTATTGACCATTCTGTCATAGGAAATAACCGGAATTCCCGCACTCTGTGCCTTCTGTATGGCATCTGAAAGTGCTCCACAGTCTCTTGCGATCACAACGATCACATCCACCTGCTTATTTATAAAGTATTCAATCTGACTGATCTGCTCTTTGACATCCGCACCTGCATCCTCGCGGATCCATCTTTCTATAACAAAAGAATCCACTGTAAGTCCGATCTGAACCTTATCCTCTTCCTTATTTTCTTCTGCTGTTTTTTCATTCTTATTCTGTTTTTGTTCTGAAGAGGAACCACATCCTGTCAGCAGTATCATCCCTGTACAAAATGCCAGTATTCCAAGCAGCAGCTTTCCGCAATTCTTTTTTGTCTTATATAATTTCATCAGCCTAACCTCTCTCTGAACTCACTAGGCGTAACTCCTTCATACTTCTTGAAAATCCTGCTGAAGTAATTGGGATCACTGTATCCCGACTGTGCACATATCTCCTTAATGGAAAGTCTGGAATCCTGCAGAAGTTCTCTGGCATTTTTCAGACGTATTTCTGTAAGATATTCAATAAAGTTCTTACCTGTTTCCTGTTTAAAAAGTTTACTGAAATAATACGGACTGATATCTACCTCTCTTGAAACATCATCCAGAGAAATATCCCTGCGGAAATTTTCATTGATATATTCCTTTGCTCTGTCAATAATACTGCCAGCTTCTTTTTCCTTGGAATTCTCCAGTTTCGTACAGATTTCTCTCGTCTTATCCAGAAACCACTTCTTCAGATTTTCTATATCCGTACAGGACTGAAGCTCCCGGATATAGCTTCTCCTGCTGTTAACATTATATTTCAAAGTTCCTGCAAAGAATGCCCTGCGTTCCGCATTCATCACCATCTCCAGGATTTTAATCTCAATGTCTTCTCTTGTGACGGCCTGCTGACTGTGCATCCATTCAAAAAATCCCTCTGCGCAGTTCATCGCTCCCGCAGCATCCTTCTCAAGGATCCTCTTCTGATATCTGATTTCCAGGTCTCTTGGATATTCCCCGTCATATTTCTGTGCCGCCGGTACATCCTCGATATGCACTACATGACTGATGCTCTCTCTCAGTGCGACCACCGCTTCCTTAAAAGATTCCTTCACGCTTCCAAGTTCTTTGACCCTTCCGATTCCACAGCGGAACATACTGTCGATCCGGTTTTCAAATTTATGTACCATATTTCTGGCTCTTGTGACAATTGCAACTCTGTCTTCGTAATCTTCTTTCGCATTTTCATAAGGAACAAGCAGTACGAAAAAGCATCCTATTATCGGACCTACAAGG
>OGEZ01000063.1_pt1 | contig 124973 bp, 120 predicted proteins | sample 1570831 | NCBI WGS metagenome assembly OGEZ01 (sample SAMEA2582059, study PRJEB24529) | metagenome | biome: Human gut stool | place: China | collected 2011 | reverse complement strand
CACCCCATTTCCTAAACAGTATACCATACTGTCTAACAAATGGGGTGCAGTTCACAGCTGCTGTACGGCGGTCTCTTCTTCTTTTTTCAGTTCCGCGGGATGGCCATTCGGCGCTCTGCTTTCTTTACGAGCCATGCTCCCGCCCATCCGCAGGCAGCTCCCAAAATGACACCACCCAGAATATCCGTTGGGTAATGGACACAGAGGTACATCCGCGAAAATGCGATGAGAACGCCTACCGGCAGAGTCGCCATCGCCCACTGCTTTTTCCCGGCCATCCAAAGGGCTGTCACCGAGGCGAAGGACGCCGCCGTATGGCCCGAAGGAAAGGAGAAATCGTCCGGGTACGGGATAAGCAGTTGTACCTCCGTAAGGATGCCGCATGGACGGACGCGGGCCACCAGCGGCTTGAGAAGAAGATTACAGAGGACAGCGTCGATGAGGAGCGCCGCTGCCAGCACAAATCCGACCCGCCGCGTTTTGCGGAACACCAGCAGCACCGCTGTCAGCGTCACCCAGAGAATACCGGAGTCTCCCAGACGGGTAATAAAACACATGCTTCCATCCAGCATGGGGCTGTGCAGGGATTGCAGGAATTGCAGGAAAGTGAGTTCGGCGTTCATAAAGCTCCCTCTTTCTCGTTTCGTTATGTACAGGATACCAGAAGTTTATGAACAGAAAACCACAAAGTCTTAAACAGTAGTTAAAACAGCCGGCTCCGCCGCTGAGTTTTGCAGCATTTCAGTTCCCGGCGTTCCTGATGGACAAGGGAAAAATTAAAAAGAAAAGCCGACTGAGAATACCTCTCAGTCGGCTTTTTCTATGCCGGTGGTGGGGGTCGAACCCACACGTGTTATTCGCACAAGGGATTTTGAGTCCCCCTCGTCTGCCATTCCGACACACCGGCGTATTCTATTTTACAGACAACATAGTTATTATAGCGGATTTTTCTCCCAAAATCAAGATGCAGCTCACAACTCATCAAATTTCTGCAAATTTCCTCTCCCCTTTTGGGTCGCGGGCGTGTATACTGAGAGAGACAACATCGTACCCAAAGGAGTGCTCTCTATGAATCAGTTTCTTTCTGCCCCCGTTACCGACGCCCAGCACCAGCGCGACGCACTGTTAGGGGCGCTGGTGGGGCTGGCCCGCTCCACCGTCAACGAGCCGAAGACCGAGGACACCGACCGTGTGCTGACCTCCGGACTCCGGCTGGCTGCCGACCCGGACGCTGCCGAAGACGCGCTGCGCCGGATGTACCACATCGTCGAGACGGAAAAGCACCGCGTCGCCCCCAACTGCGCCCTCTGCACCATGCGCTGCGGCAACACCGACAACTACGACCTCGCCCGGCTCTGGGCCGCGCCGGAGGACATCCGCGCCCTCAAACTGCGGCTGCTGGCAGCAGTATTCCGGCTGGCACAGGGCCGCCCGGACGCCCGCGCACAGGAGGTCATCGACCAGGCCCTTTTTGTCCTCGCCGAAGACTGGGACGAGGAACTTCTCGCCCCCGTCGTGAAGCGGGCCGAGGATCGCTGTGCCGGGTAAATTCCCCGGAAATTTCTGCTTTTCCCCGCGCACTGCATTTCTTTTCTCTCCGCTGCGCCGCACACAAATCCGGACAGTTTCTTTTTTATCGGGCATTCTTCCCCCTTTTTGTCGGAATTTAGTGCTCCGGGCGCAGAAATATGGGGATGCTTTTTCCAAAAAACACTTTACAAACGTCAAAGAAATAACTATTATATAAGTATCGTGCTTCCAATCGTTGGCACGAACAGAAAGCGGTCGGACTGACCGGTAATACAGCTTCCGGCCCGGAAATCATCCACGTTTCCAATTTGCAGTGGAATACAGGAAAGAAGGTATAAGCTATGTCTGAGAAAAAGTCTGCTGTCCCCGCAGCGGCCGCTGCTCCTGAGGCTCCTGCGGCAGAGCCGAAGAAGCGCAAATCTTCTGGTGCTGCACAGCGGCGCGGTCGTCCCCCGCTCTCCCCGGAGGTTTATGTCGAGTTCGGCACCAACCAGTACAACATCACCGATGTCATCGAGCGCGCAAAGGCCGACTACCGCGCCACCCATAAGGTGGGCGTCCAGTCCTGCAAGGTCTACGTCAAGCCTGAAGAGGGTATGGCCTACTATGTCATCAACAAAGTCTCCGGCAAGCTGGAGCTGTGATGTTCCTCAACACGAACAAAGGCGTCTGCACAGTCATTTGTGCAGACGCCTTTTCTTTTTTATAAGCCGTACAGTTCGGTGTACTTTCGGGTAAGGTACTGGATATAATCCTCAGCACTGAGATCGCCGCAGGCGTTCTTCACCACGTCGGCAGGCTCCATCAGCCCGCCGTACTGGTGGACCTTTTCCCGCAGCCACGCCGTGATGGGTGTGAGGTCGCCCCGGGCCGCTGCACCCCAGACATCCACGTCCTGCTCCATCCGGCGGAGCATCTGAGCGCCGTAGGCACTGCCCAGCGCGTAAGACGGGAAGTAGCCGAACGCGCCGCCTGACCAGTGGCTGTCCTGTAAACAGCCATCCCGGTCATTCGGCACCTCGATGCCCAGATATTCCTTATAAAGCTTCGCCCAGACAGCCGGCACATCTTTTGCTTCCAGCGTGCCGCCGATGAGCTGCTTTTCGATCTCATACCGTACCATGACGTGGAGGCAGTAGGTCAGCTCGTCGGCCTCGGTGCGGATGAGGCTGGTCTGAGCCTTATTGACCGCACGGTAGAACTGCTCTGCGCTCACGCCGCCCAGCTGCCGGGGAAAGAACTCCTGCACCTTGGGATAGATCGCTTCCACGAAGGGCCGCGACCGGCCAATGAGGTTCTCATAGAAACGGGACTGGCTCTCGTGGACGCCCATCGAGACGCCGCCCGCAAGGCAGGTGTACTGCAGGTCATCCCGGATGCCCAGTTCATACAGAGCATGTCCGCCCTCGTGGAGGACAGAGTACATCGAGGATGCCACATTGTACTCGTCGTAGTTGGTGGTGATGCGGACATCCTTATTGTTGAATTCCAGCGTGAAGGGGTGCTCCGTCTCGCCCAGACCACAATGGCTGCGGTCGAGGCCCATCACCTCCATCAGATAGTCGGCGAAGGCCTTCTGCTGTGCTGCCGGGTACTCCTGATGCAGGAAGCTGTCGTCGATCTGCGGCTTCTCGCCGATTTTGTGGATAAGCGGCACCAGCCCCTCCCGCAGCGTCGCAAAGAAGCTGTCCAGCATCTTCCTATCCACGCCGCGCTCGTACTCGTTCAGCAGAGCATCATAGGGCGCTTTCGAGGCGTCATAATAACCGGCAAAGCGGCGGTTGTAGTCTACAAGCTCCTGCAAGACGGGGCAGAACAGGGCGAAATCGTCCTGTGCCTTGGCCTTGTGCCAGACGTCGTCCGCCCGGTTGCACAGCTCTTTGTAGGCCATATATTCGTCCGCCGGGATGCGGGTCAGCTGCTCACAGCTGCGGCGCAGCTCCTCCACTTCGCGGCGGTGGACGAGGTCCAGCTCCCCGGCCCGGGCGCTCAGCTCATCCAGCAGCGCTTTCGTCTCGGGGCAGGTCATCAGCTTCTGGCTTTCTCCCGCCAGAATGCTCATGGCCACGCCCCTGCCCTCAGAGGTATCGCTGGGCGCGGTGGTCACGGCGTCCAGATAAAGGGAGCTGTCCGCACAGTGGTAGGCGTACAGCTTCTTTTGCAGCAATTCCAGCTGCTGCAAGGCGCGTTCTATCTCCATTGTCGTTCTCCCTTTTCTTTGATTTTTATCCCCAACCAAACAGCTTCCGCTTCGGCACCTGAACGGGGTCGGGTATCTCAAACTCGTACCGCTCGGTGGCATTGATGACCGTCGTGCCGCCCCGGGTGCAGACACGGGGCAGGTTTGCCCCATAATTCAGGTGCATATGTCCGTGGATGAACCACTTAGGCTGATACTGGTCCATCAGATCGTTGAACACCTGAAATCCCTTGTGGGCCTTGTCGGTGTCGTCGTTGAGGCCGGATGCCGGGGCATGGGTCAGCAGGATGTCGATGCCGCCCGCCCGCCGGGCCGCGAGCCAGAGCTTCCGGGCGCGCCGCCGCATTTCAGCCTCGGTGTACTGGAAGGTATCGTCCCTGTTGTACCGATTGCACCCGCCCAGACCCATGATGCGCAGGCCCTTCCAGACATAGACCGCATCGTCCACACAGATGCAGCCACCCGGTTCTGACTCCTTGTAACTGCCGTCGTGGTTGCCGTGGACGTACAGGATGGGGGCGGTGGTGAAGTTCGTGAGGTATTCGAGATATTTTTTCGGCAGATCACCGCAGGAGAGGATAAGGTCGATGCCTTCCAGCCGCTTGCGGACACTCTCGTCCCAGAGCAGTTTGGACGGCACATCCGAGATCGCAAGTATTTTCACGATGTTTTTGCTCCATTCTTTTCTATCCTTGGGGCTTTGCCTGTTACTGCGGCGTTCCCTTTACGATGTCCAGACCATTGACGTTCAAAAGGCTGCGGGTCTTGGCGTCCAGTTCGTCGTAGCTGGGCAGTTCGCCCTCTACGCACTCTTCCAGCCAGTCCATCTCCATCAGTTCCTTGGGCGTATAGATGCCGGAAGCCGCATGGTGAAGGGCATGGCCCTGACTGTAGCTCTCGGTCGGGAAAACCTGTATCTTCCCATCGCAGAGCTGGCGCTCTGCCATCTTGAGCAGCTGCATGGTTCCGTCGTTCAGCCGGGTGGGGTATTCCACCCGCTCGGCACCGCTCTTGAGGCCCCACCAGTAGTTGATCGCCCTGCCGCCGGGGGCACTGTCCCATGTCCCGGCGAACACGGAGCGGACGATCTCGGTGAAGAACACGTCCCACCGCCACTCCGGCAGGCCCAGTGGCTGCAGAACGCCGTCGGGCAGACGGCGGCAGAGGCCGTAATCGCGGTAGGTTCCTTCCGGCTCCCGGAAGTCCTGACTGTAGAAGACTTCGATGTCTTTCCTGTCCGAGAAATCCTGCGGGTGTGCCGCATCGCACAGGCAGGCCCAGCGCAGCACCACCCGGCTGTCGGGCCGGACGGCACGCACGCCCTGGGCAAAGGCATTGATGGCCGCAGGCACACCATACACCGGGTTTGCAGCCGCATAGCCCACCTTGTCGCTGTGGGAGACGATGCCCGCCAGCATTCCCAGCAGATAGGTCACCTCATAGGTGCGGGGGTAGTAGGTGCGCACCAGCGGATGGGGCGCACTGAGGGAACAGTTCAAAAAGCGGGTCTTGGGGTGCTGGGCCGCGACCTTCAGGCAGGCGGTGTGCATCCGGGCGCTGGTGGTGAAGACGATGTCCGCGTGGTCGTGGGCTACCTCTTCCAGCACCTGCTCTGCGTCCACCTCGGGGTTGATATTCTCCCGGCAGCTGACATAGAGATTATCCGGGAAAGCTTTCACCAGCGCGGCACGACCCTTGTCCTGTCCGCGCACCCATGCGCTGGTCTGGGCGTTGTGCTCGTGGAGGAACACCACTCGCAGCTCGCTGGGGCGGGAGCTGAAAATGTTCAGCTTGCTCAGCAGCGGCTCCGAGCTTTGCTTCGGCTCCAGCAGCAGTTCCACAGCGTGGGGCTCTGCCAGAATTTTCACCTCGTCCCAGAGGCGGGCCAGATTCTCCCGCACCTTGGTCGGGGTGGACTCGCAGGCGTCGGCATAACGGTACACCGACAGGTACACCAAAAGTGCGTCGCCCGGCGTCAGGCCCAGTGAGCCGCCGCCCAGCGCATAGAACTGCTGGCTGAACATGGTGTAGAGGGACGAGAAATTCAGCCGGTCGTCGTCCGTCCACGCCTCGCCCGTGGCCTTGCAGGCCAGCGCCTGCAGCTTTGCATAGCCCCCCAGCCGGGAGAAGCTGACGTAGTTGATGCGGGAAAACTTGTAAAAATCAAGGAACTCGTAATAGAGCTTATTCTCCAGCGTGTCGTTCTTTGCCGGGATGAGCCGGGTGACAGTGCCGGGAATTTTCACGGCCTCATAGTATTTGAGGACAGAGACACGCTTATTGCCCTCCTGCACATAGAATTTGTTCAGGTATTCGAAGGCAATAATAGGGGTGTGGATGCCCTCTTCCAGATGGGCGTCACAGAGGTTCGACCACTTGACTGCAAACTCGGTGTCGTCGTCCAGAAGAGGCATGAAATTGGAGGCAAAGGCGGTGTGGCGTCCGGCGGTCTTGGTACCCACGATGCTCTCGGCCGGGATGTCCACCAGACCCAGAGGCTCCTGCGCCACGATGTCCACATCGGTGAGGATGTCGTCCAGCACCGCGAGATAGGGCGACTGCCCCCGGGCCACATTGGCCCGGTAGGCGCGCTGGCCCGCACGCTGGGCGCTGCGGTAATCTTCTATCATAAACAAAACTCCTTCTGCTTTTTCAGCAAGCGAAGAGGGATACTTTCCTCTAAGGGATAGTATAGCATGAAAATCGAAATTATGGGAGACTTTCTCGCCGCAAGGTGTTGCTTTCACACAAATTTTAAGGTACGATAAAAGAAACACACGTTTCTTGTGAGGTAAGCTATGCTTTGTGAAACTCTTCCCCGGCTGGAAGCCGACGAATATCCCGGCGGTCTGTGGTACTACGAGCCCCACACCTACCAGCCCTACCGCTATGTGCTGGGGCGGGTGGGCCGCCGCCCGCTGGTGTGCATCGGCATCAACCCCAGCACCGCCCAGCCCGGCGCGCTGGACCCCACTCTGAAGAGCGTCGAGCGTCTGGCCAACGCCAACGGCTTTGACAGCTGGATCATGTTCAACGTCTACCCCCAGCGGGCCACCAACCCCAACGACATGGACAAAACGCCCGACCGCGCCCTCTGCGACGAAAACCTCCTCTGGCTGCAGGCCGTGCTGGCCCAGACCGAGCCCACCATGTGGGCCGCATGGGGTACTCTTATTGAAAAGCGGGACTATCTGCCCGGCCTGATGCGGGAGATGGTTGCCCTGACGCGGGAAAAGAACACTCCCTGGGTGACCTTCGGCCCCCGCAGCAAAAAGGGTCACCCCCACCATCCCCTCTACCTGCGCAAGGACTCCACGCCGGAGCCTTTCGATGTGGAAAACTACCTCAACACCTGTTTTGAATGAATCTCTCAGGGAGGGAACAGTATGACACCGGAACGATATAAAAAACTGACAGACTGGCTCGAGGGACATCCCGCCCTGCGGGAGGGCATCATCCTGCTCAACCGCTGGCTCCCCCTCGTGCCTTTCGTCTGCTATCCGGTGCTTCTGGTGCTGCTCAATCTCCGGTGGTTCACGATGCTCACCATCGGACGGGGCGGCGGCGCTCTTGATTTTATGCAGGTCATTGCCCGGGCCATTCTCGTTCCGGGTCTGGCGTTCGGGCTGGGGACCATCCTGCGGGCGAGGCTCAACTTCCCCCGTCCTTATGAGCAGCCGGGCTTCGTGCCGCTGGTATCTAAGGAGACCCACGGCAATTCCTGCCCTTCCCGCCACGCACTCAGTGCCGCCGTCCTCGGGGTGGTGTGGCTCTACTTCTACCCTGCCGTCGGCGTCGTGATGCTGGCCATCGCCGCCCTCATCTGTCTGCTGCGGGTGCTTTCTGGGGCGCACTTCGTCCGGGATGTGCTGGCAGGCGCAGCCTTCGGGCTTACGTTCGGCTTTGTGGGGATGTGGCTGCTGTGAGAAGCCTTTTGCAAAAAGCGCAAAAAAGTTTCAGATTTCTCTTGACAGAACCCCGGAGCTATGGTATTATACTTCTCGCAGCGTGCTTCGACTCACAGCTGCGAACCATATCAGAACCCAATGGGATAACAACGTGCGCCCGTAGCTCAGGTGGATAGAGCAACTGCCTTCTAAGCAGTGGGCCGGGGGTTCGAGTCCCTTCGGGCGCATTGATGTGGTGCCCATAGCGTAGTCGGTTAACGCGCCAGATTGTGGATCTGGAGACCGTGGGTTCGAGTCCCACTGGGCACCCCACTCAAAAGACCCGCGAGCATATGCTTGCGGGTCTTTTTCTATTGTGGGGATGTCCAGTGCAGCCGAACCGACCGCCGCCTGCGGCGGAAACAGGGAGGTGAGGCTGGGGCCGCGCTCTGATTTTTCAAGGCCCCGCCAAGGGGCTGCGGAAAAATCAGCAAGCGCAACTCGTGAGCTACTCTCCCTCCTCTTCTACTTTATAAACAAACCAGGGCCGCAGCCCAGAACACCTTTCCGTGTTCCACGCTGCGGCCTTTTCGTATTTCTCAGCTTCCCAGCTGCTTCAGGATATTGGCGACCTCATCGTTGGAGTAGCCCTCCTTCAGCAGTTCGCTGCGGATGGCCGTGTCGCTCCTGCCCTGCCGGTAGAGGCGGGCTGCGCTGTAAGGTACGATGGTGCTGCCTCCGGACGACAGCACCGACCCGCTGCCCGAGCCTCCCGAACTGCCCGCACTCTTTGCCCCGGCGTTTGCCGCAGCCTGCTGGGCGCTCTGGGCTGCCTTGGACTGCTTGAGCGCCCATTCGCCCTTGGCGATATTCAGCTTTTCGCTGGTCACATTGTTGTTGAACTCCTGCTGGCGCAGGGTGTCCTGATACTGCCGCTCCGCCTGCTCGTTCTTGTACTTCTGCTGGGCAAGGCTGTCCTGCCGCTGGGTCTCCTGCATCTGCTGGTCCCACGCAGCGTCAGCACGCTCGGCCGCGTAGGCGCGGTCTTTGGCGTACATATTATATCCGGTGTTGGCCAGCGCACCCACCAGCGAGCCGATGCCGGTGGTCCCGGTGATGGCCAGCTGCACCGCGTCGCCGATGACGCCCAGAATGCTCAGCACATTATTGAACGTCTGCTGGCGCTTGGCGATGGCCTGCTGCTCCTGAGTGGAATAGTAGCTGTACAGGGTGTCCAGCCGGCCCAGATAGTCCTGATAGCGGCCATAGTCCTGCTCGTAGGCAGCATTGTAGGCGCTGCCCTTCCGGTCGAGCTGACTGTAATAGTCCGACAGCTCCGCGTTATACTGCGCCTGTGCGTTCTGCTCCTGCGTGTTGAGCTGATCGATCCGGGCCACGACATCGTCGCCCTCACTGTTGTAGGTGTCCAACGCCAGCCGGTAGAGGGACGGCAGGGCGTCGTTCAGCGCGCCCATCTGCTGCTGGTACGCCTGCTGGGCCACACTGGCCGCATAGCTGGAGCCGTAGCCGCCGGTGAGGGCCGCAGCCTGTGCGGCGGCGTCCGCGCTGGCGTTGCGGGCGTTCTGGGTGTACTGCTGGGCATACTGGCGGTAGAGCGGGTCCTGTGCATAGCTGTACTGGAAGCTGTTCCGCTCCAGCAGCTGACCGATGAGGTCTTCGATGCGGCCCTGATAGGCGCTCTCATACTTGCCCGGCCGGTTCTGCTGCCAGTTTCTCAGGTCCGCTGCTGCGTCGGTGACGCTCTGGCCGGGGGTGTACACCGCATTTGCCAGTGCATTCTCCACCTCTTTGCGGCTGTTCAGTCCCGCCGTGCTGTAGGAGGACTGGACTGCAGGCCGGGCAGTCACATCTTCCAGCAGCTGCTGTTCTTTCTTTTTCTCGGTGCTCATAAATTCTCCTTTCTCACTGGATGCTGTTCAGCCGGGCGCGCAGCGGCTCCGACATATTTTCCACGTCCAGATTGCAGAGCACATATTGTAATTGCTCCTGCATCTGGTATAAGTAGTTGCGGATGGCGCGGGCATCCTCCGCGTCCATGTTCTCGCTCAGATGGGGCAGTCCGATCTTCGAAAGTCCCGTGACACTTGCCATGTTCAGTTCACCTCCTGTGCCAGAATGCCGCCCTTCGCGGCGGCGCTCGTCCGGGTCAGGCTGCGCAGGGTGAGCTGGCCTCTGCCCTTCAGCCGGAGCCGCAGGCTCCCGCACCGCCTCGGCACAAACGGAACATCGAAGCAGCTCCGCCCGTCGGCGGTCAGCTGGGCCAGTGTCTCCCACGCTCCGCTGTCGTAACTCACAGCCACCTCGATGCGGCTCTTCACCCCGGCCTCGAGCCGGAGCGTCAGCCGGGAGAGATACAGCTCTTCAGGGCTGTCCAGCCCGATGTCCCCGCTGACGAGCTCGAAGCTCACGCCGTCCTCGATGCCGCCCGCCTGCTGCCAGTTCTCCTCCCGGTCTGCATCTGCGGCCCAGATGGCCTTTCCGTCCCAGAGATAGAGCTGCCCGCCGCTTCCGGCCATCTCGTAGGAGCAGACATCTTCCTCCTGCCAGAGCCCCCGTTCGGTGTCATAGACCAGCAGCCGCACGGCCTGGGCTTCGCCGCTGCCCCGAACGAGGTGCAGATAATACCGCCCGTCCAGCGCGCCGCCCAGCGCCGACTTCACGTTCCGCAGCCGGGCCGGGTCGAGGGCCGTCGAGACTTTGGTGGGGATGCTGCCGTCCCAGGCCATCACGCCGTCGGGCGAGAGATAATAAAGCGTCTCGTTGATGACGCAGAGGCTCCGGGCAGCGCCCTTTGCCACGCCCCGGCAGCGCAGGCTGCTGAGCTGGAAGTCCGAGGGCTTGGAGCCGTAAAGCTTGTGAAGGGTGTTTTCCTTGAAGAAAAGCGCGTATCCCATACAGGTAGCCGCGCCGGTAAATGCCCCGTCGCTGCCCACGGTCACGGCATAGCTGTCGGCGGCAATGCCCCGGTAGGAGAACCAGTTGGTGGGGTCGCCCAGCTTGCAGGCGTAGATGACGTTCTCCTTGTTGGAGCATCCCCACACCCGGTTGTCGCACTCGGTCAGGTAGTCCATGTCCGGCACCCGGCGTTCCAGCTCCACCACCTCTGCCGAGACGAACTCCCGGCTGACGCTGCCGTCCAGACTCACCCATCTTACCGCTGCGCCGGTGCGGGTCAGACGGCCATAGAACCACTCGCCGCCCGGGTCGGCCTTGACGCGCAGAGCATCTGCGCCGGCGTCGTAGACGATGCGGTCGCCGTCCAGCTCGTTCCACTGCCCGGCCTGTTCCGCTGCAGAGCCGGTGAGGGTCACGGTATCCTCTGCCGCAAAGTCTGCCCCCACCCCCTTTGCCGAGATGCGGCAGTAGTCCAGCACCACCGCCGACCAGTTGCCGGACGCCTCACTATATACTTCCAGCGTGCTCTCGCTGCTCCATGGCTTTTCCGGGTCTTCCACCCGCAGAAAAAGCTGGCCGTCCGTCGGCTTGTCGGGTTCAGCAGGGCCGCAGCCGCTCACCTCGTAGACCTTGCCCTCCGCGTCGCAGGGTGCAAACTCCACGCTGGTATTTTTGCCCGACCACACCGCGCCCAGAGCGCTCACCTCCCGGCTGGCAGTGTCGAAAGCCAGCTTGTCCGGGAAGATCAGGATCCTCGTTCCGATGCCCACCAGCGTTTTCCTGCCGTCCTCCACGGCGTCTTTCAGGGTCACTTCCATCTCATCCGTGTCATCCGGCGTGTAGACGAGGTCTCCGCCGCAGACGGTCAACAGGCCGTTCAGGTGATACATCCCGTTCAGGTCTGCTTCCTCCCGCAGCTTCCGCCGGGGCAGACGGGTGCTCAGGGCCGGGAAATTCCGGGCCGAAAAGTTGATGCCCGCGCTGTACTCTGCCTCGGTGCAGCTGTACGTCTCGTTCAGCCCGCCGAACACCCGCAGCATGTTCCGGGTGTTTTTCAGGCCGTTCCGGTTCGAAAGTATCATCTTTCTCCCTCCTTACCAGCGCCAGCTGCAGCCCCGGGCGGGCAGATTCTTCCGCCGCAGCCACGCGGCCAGCTCGGCTAAGATGCTGTTGTACTGGGCCTGCTCACCGGCGTACCGGTCGTTCTCGCCCAGCGCGGCGTCCGTCATGGCGCACAGATAGTGCGGGTACAGGCTGTCGAAGGGCGGCGGCACCAGCAGCACGTCGTCATCCCGCAGGCCGTCGTCCCACGCAATGTCCGCGCCCACGCCCTCCCGGCTGTCGGCACTGCTGGGCCGGAAAAATTTCTCCCGCAGCATCCCGTCCACCTCGCACAGCCAGCGCTGCCGGGTGCGGGCCGCGACACGGCTGCCCGGGCGCAGCTCTTCGGCCCGTTCCATCGCTTCTCCTACCGTCATAAAAATCCTCCTTTCGCTTTTTCCAAAAAGGCCCGGCAGAAGCGGCCTTCTCCGCCGTTTCTGCCGGGCCGCGTTGTCTTATTTTACTGGGCCGCAGTCTCTGCCGCAGCGATGCGGGCGGCGGTGTACTCGTCCTGCTGCTGGCTGTGTTCCAGCACCTCGGCTACCTCAGGCGGCACTTCCACCTCCACGCCCCGGCGGATCTTGTAGTTCACGCCGTTGACGCTCACGAACAGATCGCCCTTGTACCGGCTGTTGTCCTTGAACAGCCGGATGCGGACATTCTTCTTTTCTGCCATAGCTTCTCCTTTCCGGCTGGCTCAGTTTGCCGCCGCAGTGGTGGAATAGCTGGACACGCTCTCGATGCGCACCATGTACTGCTCCACCAGACGCTCGGCGGCGCGCATCCCCTTCCAACCCACAGAGGCACGCTGGTTCAGCGGATCGTCGCCGTAGCCCAGCTGCTTGACGATGTGCTCCAGGCCGCCGCCTTCCAGCTCGGTGACGCCGTAGGCGTGGGCGCCCAGCACGAGGGTGCCGAAGACGGCCAGACCCTCCGGACAGGTAGCGTCCTTCCAGATCTTCGCCTCGCTGGTCTCGATGAAGCGGATGTTGCCCAGCTTGCCGATCTCGCCGCGGTACATGGTGTCGGGGTCGGCGTACTTGTGGGCCTCGATGAACTCCTTGCAGGTCTTGAGGTCGTAGGCGGCGTAGGGATGGATGATGGCGATGTAGCTGTCGCCGATGGGGTCAGCGTTCATCGCGCCCAGCTGTGCCGCCGCCTGGAAGAACAGCTTCGGGGTCAGGGTGCAGCTCTTGTCCAGCGCCTTGCGGCTGGTGACGGCAGTCTCGGTGCCGTCTGCGGAAAGCTTCGGCGCATAGATGACGTTGGTGCCGCCGGCCAGCACATCGCGGGTGATGCTGTCCATGGTGCGGCCCGCCTGGCTTGCCAGAACGCGGGTGGCCTGTACCACATTGTTGTCGATGGCCGTCATCTGCAGCACATCGGTGAGCGGAGTCCAGCCGCCGTACTGGTGCAGGTCGCTGGTAATGGTGGTCACATTCAGGGTCTGGCCGTTGGGAGTCACGCCCTCGGTCAGCGGGGTATCGGCCTTGGGCAGGCTGTCGTACTTGCGGAACTCAATGGTCTTGCCGCCGTTCTGGGGTACGGGATAGTAGTCCGCGAACTGGTCATGCACCAGACGGGGCTCTGCCTGGTCGATAAGGCGCTTCTCGTAGAAGGTCTTCATCTCGTTGGTCATGGTGCCGGTGGTGTTCTGCAGGCTGGCAGAAGGGTCGGCAAAGAGCTGGAGGTTCATCTTCAGGTTGTAGCTTTTCATGTCATTTGTCCTTTCTATATCAAAATTTTCAAAAACTGATCTTCACCCCGTGCATCGCACGGCGTTCCAGTGCCTCACGCTGGGCGCGGGTCATGCTGGCCACATCGGCCCGGGTGATGGCCGCACCGCCGGGGCTGGTACCGTTTTCCGCCGGGCGGGCCGAACGCTGGCGGATGCGCTCCACAACGCCCTGCTCCACGGTCTGGGCGGTCTGACGCAAAGCGTCGTTGTAGTGGGCCAGACGGTAGGCGTCACCCATCCGCATCCCAGGCAGCTCCATCAGGCGGCGCATCTCGGGGTTCGCCAGCTCCTTCTTGAGCGAAAAATCCGGCACGTCCCGGCGAAGCATCGCCTCTTCCGCCGCCCAGCGGGCGTGGAGGGCGCGGACGGTGTTCGCGCCCTCTCTCAGGCCCGGGATGGGCGGGAGCGGCAGCGGCGCAGGGCGTTCGGGCGGTGCAGGACGCTCTTCCGGCTCCTGCACTGCCGCCGGTGTCGGCACATCCGAAGCTTCCCGGCCCTTATCCGCCTTCATAGTCCCGGAGGCGATGGCCTGCTGAGCCTGTGCATGGCTGAGGGCAGGAGCGGAGGGGGCGGCGGCATCGCCGCCCTCCGAGGCAAAGAGCTGCAGATCCACCATCGACTGTTCTCCCCGTCCGCTCAAATCGGCGAAGCGGACATTGTCCGGGTAGCGTTCTGCCAGCAGAGCAAAGCCCGCCTTTGCAAATTCGAACGCCCCCTCCACCCACGGCTTCTGGGGCGCTGCCGCCGTCACGGCCAGACGCGGGCCGTCCGGCTCGTCCCACACGCCGCTCCTGGTGCCTTTCTCGTCCGCCAGCAGGGCGCAGAGGGTCTGCATCAGGGTGCTGGCCCCCGCACACACGATGTCCTGCCCGGCAGGGGCATAGCCCGCGTGGCCCGAAGCTTCCAGCCGGCAGGTGGGGCCTGCCGGGCCGTCCAGCTCGGTGTAGTTTACTTTTATCATCTCATTTCTCCTTTCTGCGTCTTCATCGCCCTCGCCATCGCAGCTGTGCTCAGCTCCTGTGCCGGGCCGCTGAGCTTGGGGGCTTCGGACTTTTTCTGCACTTCCAGCAGACCCGTCAGCTGGGCCATCTGGGCCTGCATCTGGGCCAGCTGCTGGGCGAGGGTGCCGTTCTGGCGCACCCGCTGGCGCACCTTTTCGATGCCCTCAAAGTCCATCATTTCCAGCGCCGCCAGCGCGGCGTCGGCGTTGGCCGGGGCGAAAAAGCCCAGCTGATAGCACTCCTTGGCCGTCTCGTTCTGCGACAGGCGGGAGAAGGTGGACTTTTTCTCCGCACTCACCACGATGTCGAACACCGGCTCATGACTGCCCAGCTCCACGCCGCCCACGACTCTTGCAGGCTGGGCGCGGAGCACCTGGCCCGAAAAGCGGACGAACTCGCTCTCGCCGCTCTTGCCGGTGATGCGGAAGATGCGCTCCTCGTCGTAGAACTGCCTCATCAGCTCGATGATAAGGCAGCACTCTTTGGCAAATGCCCTGTAAGCGCTCTTGAGCATATCCCGGCTGAGCTTCGAACCCGCCTCCTGCAAGGCCGCGATGGCCGAAGCTGCCGTCACGCCGCCTGCGGTGCCGCCCTGGGTCATGTCGCGGTTTCCGCTGATCTCCTTCAGCTCCTCGATGCGGCTGTTGCGGTAGCTCAGGCTGTTGCCCTGCAGACCCGCCGTCTGCAACGGCCGGAAGCTGTCGTCGTTCAGCCGCCCCACCACATGGATGATGTCCCGCGACAGGTCCGTCAGCTCTTCCTCGTTGACGCCCGCCGTGTCGCTCAGCACATACCGCTGGCGGGACGAGAGCAGGACGTTCTCGTCCATGGCGTGGTTCATCTTGTCGATGGCGGTCTGGCACTCCTTCATCACATCGATGTACCCGAAGCCCGCCGGGCTGTCCTCCTCCATGAACAGCGCGTCGAACACAAAGGGATACTTGCCGTGGTCGTAGAAGCCTCTTTCGGCCAGTGCCGGGTCGTTCTCGCTGGCGTAGAGCACCACGCCATTGCAGAACTTGCAGTAGTGCAGGATGCTCCTGCCCTCGGGGGAAAGCTTTTTGTAGTACCAGTCCACCACGACGCTCTTGTCGCTGGTATCAAGGCCGCCGTCGTGGATGTAATGCGGCACGTCCAGCACGCTGGCAGTGTGTCCGGCCAGCTGGGGCCAGCGGCTTTCCAGCTGAGCCGTGTTAGCCAGACTCAGCGAGAAAAAGTGGGGCGACGCCTGAATATCGTCCACGCCCGGCTCCCAGTAGAGCATCAGCAGGTTCATGGGCCGGATGGCGATCTCGCCCACACCGCCCCGCTGCTCCGGATCCCAGAACACGCCTTTGACTCCGGTCCCCTGCTTGAGCTTGCGCCACCAGGTGTCGCTGTACACCTGCTCATAGTCCGCCTGTTCCAGCACCACGGGCAGCACGCTGGAAAGCGCCTGTGCCGCCGCCTCGTCGTCCTCGGCACGGGGCAGGACGTTGGGACTGGGGTAGTTGTCCATCGCGTCGGCATGCTTGTTGGCGATGGAGTTGAACAACCAGCCGCTGGACGGCTGGGGTTTGCCCTCCATCATGGGGTTCTGGTAGTTCTTCCAGTGTCCCATCCGGAACCACAGTTCGTTGTCCACCAGGCGCTTGTCCAGCGCGGCCTTGCCCGCCTTGTACCGCTGCAAAATCTGCGCGGCCTCAGCCACCTCTTCCGGCCCGATGGGCAGTTTTGTTGCTTCATCCATAGTTTTTCTCCTTCCTGCCCTCTGTTGCAGGGCGCTATCGTTTTTCTCCGCCCCCAGCTCTCCCAAAGGGAGAGCCTTTACACCCTCAGAAACTTCGCCTTCCGATGCAGCTCCAGCGGGTCATCCAGCACCGGCGGGGCCGATGTATGCCGGGGCGGCGAGATGGGATTTTCCATCAGCACATAGCGGCACTCATCGTAGATGTGGTCTTCCTGCCGGGTGTCGATGTCCTCCACATTGCTCTCGTCGTACACGAGGTTCGGGATGGTGCGGATGAAGTGCTTGCAGGTATTGAACACCTGCAGCATCGGCCTGCCCTCGCCGTCAAAATTCAGCCGGTAGTGCATCTGCATCTTGCCCGCCAGACGGGTGTGGTCGCCGGGCATCCAGTGCAGAAAGTTCGGCCCCCGCTCCATCATGGCGGCGATGCTCTCGCCCCGGCTCTCGTCGAAGATGGCCGGGTCGGCGATGCCCTGAATGACTCTGCCCCGGAGCACCGGGTCGTTCTGCTCGGCCTCCCGGATGCGCCGTGCCTGCTCCACCGGGTCGATGCGCAGACCCTCGTTGGGGCGTCCGGTGCAGCCGTACAGCTCCTTGATGCGGTAGAGCCGCCCTTCCTCGTCCGCCGCGTACCACCCCACCGAGAATGGCTTCGAAAAGCCGAAATCGTAGCCCCGGTAGATTTTCCAGTGCTTCGGGATGGTGAACGGCGCGATGACATGGGTCCAGCGCTGGTCTTCGTAGTGGTTCGGGTCGTTCCGCCACTCGGTGAACACCTGCCCCGAAAAGCTGTCCCAGCTGCCGTAGAGCAGCGCCTGCTTTTCGGCCTCCGGCATGGCCGCAAGGCTGGCCAGATAGTCCGGGTCATTTTCCAGAAGGGCTGGGTTATCGAAGATGCTGGACGGGATGAACACCCGCGCCCGCCGCAGCACCTTTTCGGTGCCGTCCGGCATCCGCACCGGGTATTCCTCCACGATGGGGGTGCCGGGCGGGGCGGGCGTTATGAACCGCGCCTTCACCCAGCCGTGGCCCACCCCGCCGGGGTTGGTGGTGGCCCGCAGATACACCCGGGTGCCGGGGCCGGTGGGGCGGTTGCGGCTCATCATATAGCTGTACTCCTCCCACTCGAAGTGGGTCAGCTCGTCGAACCCGATGAAATCGAAGGCTTTGCCCTGATAGTTCGTCCGGTCCTTGGTGTACTGCATCGAGCCGAAGTAAATTTTCGCCCCGCTGGGGAAGACCCATACATGGCTCGTGGCGTTGTACTGCGCCTCCGGAAAGGCCCGGCGGTAATAGCTTTGACTCTTGTCCACGAGGTCGGAAAGCTGCGGATAGGTCTTGCGGAGGATGAGCGCCCGGTAGTGCGGGATGTGTACCTGCCGCAGCGCCTCGATGACGAGGGCGTCGCTCTTACCGCCGCCTGCCGCGCCGCCGTAAAGTGCTTCCGGCTCCGGCCTCCGCATAAATTCCATCTGCCTCGGCTGAGGCCTCCACACGACGCCCGCATTCTTGTTTTCTGTCGTCATACATCCTCCACCGGCGGCAGCAGCACCACACCGCATTCCCGCCCTTCTGCGTCCACGCCCTGGTCGTTCAGGGTCTTCGACACGCCCGCCAGATCTTTCAGCACAGCAGTCGCTTCTTTCAGTCCCTTCATGATGCCGGGGTCGGTGCTGTTCTCTCTGCGGGCCGCGCGCTGGCGGGCGTTCAAATCTTTCACCTCCTGCGCCAGCATGGTGCTCAGGGTGTCGGTGGCTTTCCGGAGACTTTCCTGTCCCTTGGCCGCAGCCTGCTTTTCCTGCCCCATCCTGTGTTCTCACTTCCTTTCGTTCTGTCGCTGGCAAAAGGATACCACGCTTTTCTCCGCCGCAGGAGTACATACTTTTTTCCCTCAGATTTGTATTTTACAGTATATTTTATCCCGCAAGTAATATTTCAAAGCGACAAAAATCCCCTGTCTGTGTTCTTTTCCACAGACAGGGGATCTTTCACTCAATTTTCTGCGCAAAGTCTCCGGGAGACTCTCTGCGTATTTTTACAGGGTTTCCACCCGGTCAAACAGCTCCTTTGCGGCCTCCACAGCCTCCTTGCTGCCGAAGACCACCCTCACGCCCTTCTCCATCCGGGCCGACAGGTCTGCCGCCTCGGCCTTGAGGGCGGCAGCATCCACACTGCACAGGCTCTTGCGCTCGGCGGCAGTCATCTCGTCGGTGATGCCGCAGAAATATTTGCAGTCGGTAGACGCAGCCTCTTCCCGGGGCTTGCGCGGGGTGTCCAGCTTTGCTGCCGCGCCCACGATGAACTCGTTCATGTCCTTCTCGGTGTAGTCGCGGCCTGCCAGTTCTGCCGGCCCCTTTGCGAAAGTCTCATAGCTTTCTTTCAGGTGCGGGTCGCGGTAGGTGTAGAGATATTCGGTGCCGTCGTTCTGGGTCACCATGCCGGTGCCATACGCGCCGCCCACCTCGCGGATGTTGTGCCACAGATACTCGTAGCTCATCACCCGGGCCAGCACCTTCCGCTCCAACCGCCGCTCCATGGGCCAGACCAGCACATCGTAGTTCACGCCGCCGTCGATGATGAAGGCCTCGTTCACCGGAGCTGTCAGCTCCTCCGTGTAGGGCTTTGCCTCGCCGCGCTTTTCTGCCGCGAAGGCACTGCCCGGCAGAAGCTTTTTCAGGGTATCCAGCGCCGCGTCGCTGCCGTGGAGGCTGACGGTCAGGGCGTTCTTTTTCAGCACGCTCTTCCACAGCTCTTCCATCTTTTTGCCCAGAGCGGTCCAGTCGGCCTTTTCCAGCAGCTCACAGAGATAGTGGTAGTAGCTCACGCCGTTGCAGCGCTCACTCAGTGCGGATTCCACCGAGAAATGTGCCGCCGCCCGCATGGCGGCGAAGGCGTGGCCCTCCCGCAGGAACTTCTGCTCCATGAGCAGCTTCTGCTGGCTTGCCACCCGCTCCATCGCAGCTTCGGCCTGCGGGCCGCTGAACTTTGTCTCATACAGCCACTCGCTGCCCAGCTCCACAGCCTTTTCGAGGCTGCGTTCCAGCATACTCATCCCCACGATGAGCTTTGCGTGGCAGGGCCTGCCTTCCTGCCGTCCCGTCCAGCAGTCCATCCACGCACCACTGCTTCCCAGCCAGGTGTTCCGCAGAGTGTTCAGTTCCTGGGCCGTGTGCTTTTCGGTGTCCAGCTCATCCATGACATCCGTGAGCAGATGCAGGCAGGACATGTCTTCCGGTGCCATGCCGCCCAGATCATAGTAAAGGTACAGGTAGGTGTTGCCTGCCGAGGGGTGGTGCAGCAGTTCTGCACCCGCCAGCAGCTCCCTGCTGCCCGGGGTCTGCTTTTTGCCCTCGCCGAGGTCGGCGGCTGTCAGCGGATGGTCCAGCACCAGCTTGCCGTCGGTGCGGGCAGCGCGCCCCTCTTCCTCTTTCTTGGTCAGGGTCGGCACCTGAATGATCTCCACCGGCGCAGGCGCGAACAGCTCCCGCAGCAGCTCATTGAACCAGCCCTGTTCCAGCTTCTCCCGCAGGGAAGCGAACAGAGCATTCGTGTGGAGCAGCAGGGCCGGGTCGCCGGTGTGGAGCCAGCCTGTAGATGCATTGATGGCGTCCAGCACGCCGTCCGGGATGCTGCCCGGCCGCTCAAGGGAAGCGAACTCGGTGGAGTTGAGGCTTGCCATCAGCAGCTCCTCGGGGATGCCCTTCTCGAGGATGCCGTCCACGGCCTTGCGCACGGCGGCGCCAAACTTGCCCGCCGACTCTTCCGTCGCGCCCCGGAGCACAAGCTCCAAGGTCGGCTGCAGCGTGCTGTCATCAAAGCCCACGTCGATGTCCGCGCCCAGTTTTTCTTCCAGCAGGGCGGCTTTCAGAGGCGCCTGGTTCGTCCCCAGCAGGGCGTCCAGCAGGATCTCCACGCCCAGCTGGCGCTCCCGGTCGCTGAACGCACCGGTGTACCACGCCAGCGCACACTGAGCCTCGTCCGGCTCCGGCTTCTCGGTATAGTACGGGATATTCCGCTTCGCACCGACCTGCTCGTCCTGCACCGTCAGGCGGGGGCGGCTGGCTCTCTTGGGCATACGGCTCAGGTACTGCTCGTCGAGGAAGGCCAGCTTCTCGGCCATGTCCATCTTGCCGTAGAGGGTGATGCAGCAGTTGTCGGCACTATAGTGGCGGCGGTAGACCCGCACATACTTCTCATAGGTCAGCGCCGGAATGGACGCCGGGTCGCCGCCGGAGACGAAGCCGTAAGCCGTATCCGGGAACATTGCCCGGCTCAGAGCGTTCTGCAGCTGTGCGTCCGGCGTCGCCAGCGCCCCCTGCATCTCGTTGTAGACGACGCCGCTCACCGTGCCGTCTTCGTCCCGGTGCCAGCCCTCCTGCTCGAACACGCCCTTGTCCACCATGGCCAGCGGGCAGAACACCGCGTTGAGATAGACGTCCATCAGGTTCTTGAAGTCCGTCTCGTTGGGGGTAGCGAAGGGATACACCGTCTTGTCCGGGAAGGTCATGGCGTTCAGGAAGGACGCCATGCTGCTCTTGAGCAGCTGCAAAAACGGCGACTTCACCGGGTACTTCTCGCTGCCTGCCAGCACCGAGTGCTCGAGGATGTGGAACACGCCGGTGTCGTCGGAGGGGAAGGTGCCGAAGCCGATGCCGAAGGCCTTGTTGTCGTCGTCGTTTTCCACCAGCAGGACAGCCGCCCCGCTGACGTCATGGGTCAGCACAGTCAGCGTCCCGTGCTGTTCGGGGCAGTCCTCGCGCTTGACGAGGGTGTAGCCGGGATATTGTTTCATGGTCTTGCTCCTTTATATTTTTGATTTGAGCTTATTGTACCATGTATTTTTGTAAGGCGCAACTAACGGCGGGGTTCATTCTCTTTTGTCGCCAAAAGAGAATCAGAAAAGCGCCAGCGATTTCGACGCGCTGGATGCGACGGGTTGCGGTACCCAGCGTCCACTTTGTGCCTTGAGCGGCACTCGTGTCCAGCTGACCGCGGCCCCAACAGCTCCTCCCTGTTTCCGCCGCAGGCGGCGGTCGTCGCTGTTGCACATTTTTCTCGTTTCTCCGATTTACGGCTTCGCCGAGGGTGTTACCTCTCTGCTGACGGTAAAGTTCAGCGAAAGCCTGAAATCTTCGGCGAAGCCGTAAAACGGCGGAGAGCGAAAATGCGGTTAAGAGATCTTCGTGCGAATGCACGAATCTCCAGCATTTTTGCTTGGAGCCTACTTCTTCGGAATTGTTAAGGGCGAGCAGCCCTTAACTCGTTGCGGGGAGAGTGGAGTCCAGAGGTAGGGAGGGGGGATTCGAAACACCCCTCCCTGCCTCTGGCCCGCGCGGAGCGCAAGCCGCTTGACCAAAAGAAAAAACCTGCCCCGCGCCACCAGCGCGAGAACCAGCTTGAAGAAAAAACCAGCTCTGCGCTCTGGCCCGCGCGGAGCGCAAAGCCATTTGACTGAAAATAAAACGAATCACAAAGGAGAAACTATTATGCTGACGAGCAAACAGCGCGCCATTCTGCGCGGCAAGGCAAACACTATGGACCCCGTTTTTATCGTGGGCAAGGGTGAGATCGACGAGACCATGATCCAGGGCGTGAAGGACTGCCTCGACGCCCGGGAGCTCATCAAGCTCAAGGTGCTTGAGAGCAGTATGTACAACGCCCGTGAGGCTTCCGTCAAGCTGGCCGAAGCCACCGGCGCCGACTGCGTGCAGGTCATCGGCTCCAAGTTCGTGCTCTACCTCCAGAAAAAGAAGGACAGCGCCTACGCCGACTTGCTGAAGTAATGCGTATCCTGCTTTACGGCGGCTCTTTCGACCCGCCCCACTACGGCCATATGAACAACCTCCGCGCCGCCGCTGCCCGGGTCTGCCCGGACCGCGTGGTGGTCATGCCGGCGGGCGTCTCCCCCTTCAAGCAGGGGACATCCGCCCCCGGCCCGCTCCGGGTGGAGATGTGCGGCTGCTTTGCGGAGCTGGCCCGGGAGATGGGCTTCGGCCTCGAGGTCAGCGGCTGGGAGGTGGAGCAGGCGGAGCAGGGCCGGAAAAATTACAGCGTCCTCACGCTGGAAAAGCTGGCCCGGGAGAATCCCGGCGATGAGCTGTACCTCGCCATCGGCAGCGATATGCTGCTGAGCTTCGACGGGTGGCACCGCTGGGAGGACATCCTTCGCCTGGCCCATCTGGTGGTCACGAGCCGGAATGTCGGCGACGACCCGGCTCTCCACGCCAAGGCCCGGCAGCTGGACGCTTCCGGTGCGCGCATCCTGTTCGCGCCGGTGGAGGCTCTGCCCATGGCGTCCAGCGTCCTCCGCACCCGCCTCGCCGCCGGTGAGGAATGTGAAAACGAGCTTCCGGTCTCGGTGCGCCAGGTCATCCGGCGCGAGGGGCTGTACACCAAAGGAGACGAAGTCACAAATGAATCAGAAACAGGCAAAAGAGCTTGTGCGCAGCCGGCTGAGTGACAAGCGCTACGAGCACACCCTGAACGTGAAAAAAATGGCCGTCAAGCTGGCGAAGCGCTACGGTGTCGATGAGGACAAGGCTGCGCTGGCCGCCCTGCTCCACGACTCGGCCAAGGAGATCTCCAAGGATGAGATGCGGGAACTGATGCGGCAGTATCCCCAGTATGCCGAGGGAGGGGAAGAGCGGCCTACCCCTGTCTGGCACGGCATCTGCGCGGCCATCCTCGCCCGCACCCGGTGGGGCGTGGAGGATGAGGCCATCCTTTCTGCCATCGCCTGCCACACGGCAGGCAAGGCCGGGATGTCGAAGCTGGACAAGGTGGTCTATTTGGCCGACATGACCAGCAAAGAGCGGGACTGGCCGGGCGTCGGCAAGCTGCGGAAGCTGGAAATGAAAGACCTCGACGCCGCCATGCTGGCTGCGCTGAAACAGACCAACGATTTCGTCCTCTCCCAGGGCAAGCCGCTGGACCCCCAGTCCGCTGCCGCCTATGAGGACATCCTGTCCCATCAGAAGAAAGAATGCTGATTGCGAATCGTGGGGAAGAATGGTATACTAAAGAGTACAAAACCCTGAACAGGAGTTTTTCGGCCAACAGCCGACTCCCCAAAACGCTTGGAAGGAATAAGATGGAATGAGTCAGACTCCGCGTCATATCAAGACAGACCGTTCACTCAACCGCCCGACGGATCGGCGGGCCGAAAAGGCTCCTGCATCCCGGCCCGTGCAGCCTGCCCAGCCGGACTTCTTTGCAGAGGAAAAGCCCGCCCCCGCAGAGCCTCCCCGCCGCGCAGGCGGCAGCGGCGGCGCAAAGCTGCCCCGCCGTTCGACCCCTGCGGGCGGCCATGAGCCTCCCCGCCGCCGCAAAAAGAAGAAAAAGACCCCGCTCTGGCTCCCGCTGGCTGTGACGCTGGCGGTGCTGGCCGTCATCTCGGGCGTGGTGGTGTATGCCGCCGGCATGGTGGGCAGGGTGGAAGAGAACATCCGTCCGGAGGAGGACGCCCCCTCCATCACCGAGGAGATACAGACCCTTGAGGAGTACAAGGGCGATGTGGTCAACATCCTCGTCTGCGGCATCGACTATGAGGAAGGCCGCAACTACTCCAACGACCCCACCTCCAACGACGGCATGACGGACATGATCCTCTACTGCCAGTTCGACATCAAGGGCGGCGCGCTGCGGATGCTCCAGATCCCCCGCAACAGCCTCGTGTGTACCAAGAGCCGCAAAGTCGCCCTCTCCAACGGCAAGACCTACGCCGCCACCAACTACCAGATAAACTCCGTGGCCCTCTCCAACGGCGGCAGCGTTGCCGCTCTGGCGGAGGTCATCTACGACCAGTACAAGCTGCCCGTCGATTACTACGTGACGGTGGATATGCAGGCTCTGGTGGAGATGGTGGACAACTTCGGCGGCATCGAGGTCTATATCCCCCACGATATGTCCTTTGCGGGCAGCGCCCTCAAGCAGGGCTACCGCAATCTGGACGGCGCATCGGCGGAGTTCTTCGTCCGCTGCCGCCACGGTCAGGGCTACTCCAACTCCGACATCGACCGCCTGAACATGCAGCGCTACTTCTACGCCGGCCTGTTCAAGCGGGTGCGCAGCATGGGCATCACCGATGTGCTCAACCAGCTGCCCCTCGTCTTCAACAACTATATCCACACGGATATGGACCTGACCACCATCGCAAAGATGCTGGTGTCCTTCACCCGCATCGACAGCGCCAACATCATGCTGGCACAGACCCCCGTTTTCATGGGTGTGCCGAATGTCGGCGTGACCGATACCTTTGACGGCTACTCCTGCGTGGTGCCGGACGCCGGCTCCATCGCAGAGCTGCTCAACACCTATTTCCGCAGCTATACCGGCCCGGTGAGCGCCAGCGAGCTGAACCTCGTGACCAACGACTGGCCCCACGGCACCGCCTCCACCAGCGCCAACGTCCAGTTCGTGGGCCAGCTGGATAAGGAGTCGGACGACGCCATCCTCGGCGGCAACACCGACGTGGCGGGCGCTACCACCACCGACGGTCAGCCGGCCGGACAATGATAAGGAGAAAAATCTATGGATAAGAACATCGACAGCAAGACCCTTGCCATTGAGATCGCAAAGATCCTCGACAAGAAGAAGGCTCAGGACGTGCGGGTGCTCAAGGTGGACAGCCTGACCGTCCTCACTGACTACTTCGTCATCGCCTCCGGTACCTCCACCACCCAGGTGGGCTCTCTGGCCGACGAGGTGGAGTATGAGCTCTCCCAGAGCGGCATCGAGCCCCACACCACGGAGGGGTTTGACTCCAAGAACTGGGTGCTGCTGGACTATTCCAGCGTCATCGTCCACGTCTTCGTCCCCAACACCCGCACCTACTACGATTTGGAGCACCTGTGGGCCGACGGTGAGCCCATCGACATCTCGGAGTACCTGACCCCGGATAACAGTCTGTAAGAAAACAGCTCGGATGCCCGGAGTCAACCTCTCAGTCTCGCTTCGCTCGACAGCTCCCCTAGCGAGGGGAGCCTCTGGCGAAGAGATAAAGCTTTACGGAATGCCAAAGCCTCCCCTCGATAGGAGCAACAACGACGACCGCCGCCAGTGGCGGAAACAGGGAGTCGCTGTTGGGGCCGCGGCCAGCAAGACGCAAGCAAAGCGCTGCGGATGCTGGGTGCCGCAACCCGGGCAGTGGCACGCCGCAGGTGTGACGGAGAGGTTGAACACGTAGAGTATTGCTGAGTTTGTCATATATCATTGGTATTGTTTTAGAAAAAGTCTGGAGCTGATTACAAAAATGAAGTATGATTACAAGGCCGTGGAGGCCAAGTGGCAGAAGGTGTGGGAGGACGAAAAGACCTTCCACGTTGAGATCGACCACAAGAAGCCCAAGTTCTATGCACTGGTGGAGTTCCCGTATCCCTCGGGCGCGGGCCTGCACGTCGGCCATCCCCGCAGTTACACTGCGCTGGATGTCGTGAGCCGCAAGCGCCGCCAGAACGGTTATAATGTGCTCTACCCGATGGGCTGGGACGCTTTCGGCCTGCCCACCGAGAACTTCGCCATGAAGAACCACATCCATCCGGCCATCGTCACCAAGAAGAATGTTGACCACTTCCGGGAGCAGCTCAAGGCATTGGGCTTCTCCTTCGACTGGGACCGTGAGATCAACACCACCGACCCCGAGTATTATAAGTGGACCCAGTGGATCTTCCTGCAGCTGTACAAGAAGGGCCTCGCCTACAAGAAGGAAATGAACGTCAACTGGTGTACCGGCTGCAAGTGCGTGCTGGCAAACGAGGAAGTCGTCAACGGCGTCTGCGAGCGCTGCGGCAGCGAGGTCGTCCACCGCGTCAAGAGCCAGTGGATGCTGAAGATCACCGCCTACGCGGACAAGCTCATCGACGGTCTGGACGGTCTGGATTACATCGAGCGCGTCGCCACCCAGCAGAAGAACTGGATCGGCCGCAGCCACGGCGCAGAGGTCAACTTCGGCACCACCGCCGGTGACACCCTGACCGTCTACACCACCCGCTGTGACACCCTGTTCGGCGCTACCTACATGGTCGTCTCTCCCGAGCACGCTATCCTCAAGGAGTGGCTGGAAAAGGGCATCATCAAGAATGCCGACGCCGTCAAGGCTTATCAGGCCGAGGCTGCCCGCAAGAGCGACTTCGAGCGCAGTGAGCTGAACAAGGAAAAGACCGGCGTTCAGCTGGAAGGCGTCATGGGCATCAACCCCGTCAACGACAAGGAGATCCCCATCTTCATCTCCGACTACGTTCTGGCTACCTACGGCACCGGCGCCATCATGGCCGTGCCTGCCCACGATACCCGCGACTGGGAGTTCGCCAAAAAGTTTGGCCTGCCCATCATCGAGGTCGTCAAGGGCAGCACCCCCTCCAACCTCGATGAGGCTGCCTTCACCGACGTGGCCACCGGTACGCTGGTCAACTCCGGCTTCCTGGACGGCCTGTCTGTCACCGACGCCAAGAAAAAGATGATCGAGTGGCTGGAAGCCAACGGCAAGGGCCGGGATAAGGTCAACTACAAGCTCCGCGACTGGGTGTTCAGCCGTCAGCGCTACTGGGGCGAGCCTATCCCCATGGTCAAGTGCGAGAAGTGCGGCTGGCAGCCTCTGCCCGAGAGCAGCCTGCCTCTGACCCTGCCCGACATCACCGATTTTGAGCCGGGTCCCGACGGTGAGTCTCCGCTGGCCCGCCACACCGACTGGGTCAAGACCACCTGCCCTTGCTGCGGCGGCCCCGCGACCCGCGAGACCGACACCATGCCTCAGTGGGCCGGTTCTTCCTGGTACTTCCTGCGCTATATGGACCCCCACTGCAAGGACGCCCTCGCTTCCAAAGAGGCGCTGGAATACTGGTCTCCGGTGGACTGGTACAACGGCGGCATGGAGCATACCACCCTGCATCTGCTCTACAGCCGTTTCTGGCATAAGTTCCTGTACGACATCGGCGTCGTGCCTTCTCCGGAACCCTACCAGAAGCGCACCGCCCACGGCATGATCCTGGGCCTGAACCCCCACAGCTTCGTCAACCTGCCCGCTGAGGAGCAGGAGAAGCTGCTGAAGGAGTACGGCAGCCAGAAGGCCGCCGAGAAGGCTCTGGAAGAGAAGTACGGTGAGATGGCCCGCCACCCCATCGTCAAGATGTCCAAATCTCTGGGCAATGTCATCAACCCCGATGAGGTCGTGGACCAGTACGGTGCCGACACCATGCGTCTGTACGAGATGTTCATGGGCGACTTCGAGCAGGCCGCACCCTGGCAGACCTCTGCCATCGCCGGCTGCAACCGCTTCCTCGACCGCGTGTGGGCTCTGTCCGACAAGCTGGTGGAGGGCGAGGGCTATCGTCCCCAGCTCGAGACTCTGCTGCACCAGACCATCAAGAAGGTGGGCTCTGACATCGAGGGCCTGAAGATGAACACCGCCATTGCACAGCTCATGACTCTGGTCAACGCCCTGTACGACAACGGCGGCGCGACCAGGGCCGAGTTCGAGACCGTCGTCCAGCTGCTGAACCCGTTCGCTCCCCACATGACCGAGGAGCTGTGGGAGAAGCTGGGCCACAGCCACGACGAGCAGCTGGCCTACTACCCCTGGCCCAAGTACGAAGAGGCCAAGTGCGTTGAGAGCACGGTTGAGATCGCAGTACAGGTCAACGGCAAGGTCAAGGCCCGTCTGAAGGTGGCCGCAGACATCACCTCTGAGGACGCCATCGCCGCCGCAAAGGCTGACCCGGCTGTCGCCGAGGCTCTGTCCGGCAAGACCGTGGTCAAGGAGATCTACGTCAAGGGCCGTCTGGTCAATCTGGCCGTCAAGGGCTGAGCCCTCTCAGGCGCTTCGCGCCAGCTCCCCCAAAGGGGGAGCCATTGGCAGACCGGGCCGGTTCCGGTGAAACGAGCAAAGTGGATCTGATCGGAAACAGCTGGGCCCTGCGGTGTGAGCCACACGGCAGAGTGGAAAGAAAAAGTTTCAAAAAAACTTTCTGAAAAAGGTTGACGAACGCATGAAAATGCGCTATACTGTCTACTGTTAGTTACCATGTAACAACGAAATTCCTGCCTCACGGTCCAAGGGAGGGAATAAGATGTCGGAAATTCGTGTTAAAGAGGGCGAGTCGCTGGAGAGCGCACTGCGTCGCTTCAAGCGTAGCACTGCCCGCAGCGGTGTGCTCGCAGAGGTCCGTAAGCGCGAGGCTTACGAGAAGCCGTCTGTTAAGCGCAAGAAGAAGTCCGAAGCAGCCCGCAAGCGTAAGTTCAAGTAATTAACTGCTTGGAATCGCATTGTTGCTTTAGATTTCAAACGCGTTGCTAACGCCGATGTAGGGGAGCCTGTATTGCAGGCTCCCCTATTTTCATTGCAGGGAGAAATACTATGCTCATCACCCCCGAATATGTGTTCAAGGACGTCACCCACATCACCCCGGAGTTTCTGGCGGGCAAGGGCATCCGCGCCCTCGTGCTGGACATCGACAACACCCTGACCGCTGACCGCAGTCAGGAGCTGCCGGACGAAGTGGCCGGGTGGCTGGCTCAGATGAAGGAAGCCGGCATCGGCCTCACCATCGTCTCCAACGGTGCGGAGAAGCGCGTCCGGCCCTTCGCCGAGAAACTGGGCCTCGCGTACCTCTACCGTTCCGCCAAGCCTCTGCCCTTCGCGCTGATGGTGGCCCGCCGCCGGATGGGCGTGAAGCGGAAGCAGATGGCCATGGTGGGCGACCAGCTCTACGCCGACCGGATGGCGGCGGCCCTCTACGGCGTCCCGGGCCTGATGGTCATTCCCCGCGGCCCAGACCTCGGCGCGCAGGTGGTGCTCAAGCGCAAGTGGGAAAAGCGCCACTGGCAGGAGTATTATGACCGGGGAGGGAAGACGTTGTGAGCGAGTGGCATATCCGGTTCGGCACTGCCGGCACCAGCGACAGCTTCGAGGCGAAGGGCTACAAGTCCAGCCTCGACATCCCCGCCTACACGGCAGAGATGGGGCTGGACGCTTTCGAGTACCAGTGCGGCCACGGCGTCCGCCTCGGGGTGGACAAGGCCGGGAAGATGGCCGCAGACGCCGCAGAGCGGGGCATCCTGTTCAGCGTCCACGCGCCTTATTATATCAGTATGTCCAGCCTCGAGGAAGAAAAGCGGCTGGGCAGCGTCCGCTATCTGCTCCAGAGCGCCGAGGTCTGCCGCGCGCTGGGCGGAAAACGCATCATCTTCCACTCGGGCAGCTGCGGCAAACAGAGCCGCGAAGCCGCCCTCGAAAAGGCGCTGGACACCATGCGCCGTGCCGTGGAAGCGCTGGACGAAGCCGGTTACGGCGACATGACTCTCTGCCCGGAGACCATGGGCAAAATCGGCCAGCTGGGTACACTGGACGAAGTATTGGCCCTCTGCGGGGTGGACAAGCGCATCACGCCCTGCATCGACTTCGGCCACCTGAACGCCCGGACGCTGGGCGGCATCCAGTCCAGGGCCGACTACGCCGCCATCCTCGACCGGATGGGTGAGGCGCTGGGCGACGAGCGCGCCCGGCGGTTCCACGTCCACTTCTCCCGCATCGAGTTCTCTGCCGGCGGCGAGAAGCGCCACTGGACCTTTGCCGAGACCCAGTTCGGCCCGGAGCCCCAGCCCCTGATGGAGCTGCTGGCAGAGCGCCGCCTCGAGCCGGTCATTATCTGCGAGAGCGCCGGTACGCAGGCCGAGGACGCGCAGGCGATGCAGAGGATGTACGAGGCGGCGAGGGGGGAGCAACCTCTCCGTCAGCGCTGACGCGCTGCCATTGTCCGGGTTGCGGTACCCAGCATCCGCTTCGCTTTGCTTGCGTATTGCTGACCGCGGCCCCAACAACTCCTCCCTGTTTCCGCCACCGGCGGCGGTCGTCGTCGTTGCCCTACCGAGGGGAGGCTTTGGCATATCGGAAAACTTCGCCTCTTCGCCAGAGGCTCCCCTACCAGGGGAGCTGTCTGCGGAGCAGACTGAGAGGTTGTACGAAGGAAAACTTACCTTGTGTTCCACACTTTTTGTCATTTTCATCGTCTTTTTTACCGAAACCCCTTGCCAAATGGCGCGGGATTGGGTAAAATAAATAGAGATATGCGTAATGCATCTGAGACATTAAACTAATGGAGGAATTCCTATGATTTCTGCAGGCGAGTTTCGCAATGGCGTGACCTTTGAGCAGGACGGCCAGGTTCTTCAGGTCGTTGAGTTCCAGCACGTCAAGCCCGGCAAGGGCGCTGCCTTTGTCCGCACCAAGACCAAGAACGTCATCACCGGCTCTGTGGTCGAGACCAGCTACAACCCGACCGCTAAGTTCCCTCAGGCTTTCATCGAGCGCAAGGACGTGACCTACAGCTATGAGGATGGCGATCTGTACCACTTCATGGACAACGAGACTTACGATGACATCCCCGTCAACGCAAGCGACGTCCCCGAGAACTTCAAGTTCTGCAAAGAGAACGAGCTGTGCAAGCTGCTGAGCTACAAGGGCAAGGTCTTCAGCGTCGAGATCCCCAACTTCATCGAGCTGGAAGTCACCCAGACCGAGCCGGGTGTCAAGGGCAACACCGCCACCAACACCCTGAAGCCCGCTACCGTCGAGACCGGTGCTGAGATCCGCGTCCCCCTGTTCATCAACGAGGGCGACCACATCCGCATCGATACCCGCACCGGCGAGTATATGGAGCGCGTCTGATTTTCTGACGACGATAAGACCGGGCAGCGGGCGACCGTTTGCCCGGTTTTTTCTTAAAAAGAAGAGCTGTTTTGCGATAGGAGGCATTCCCTATGAAGGAAAAAGCTGCATACCTGAAGGGCCTGATCGACGGCCTCGGCATTGATGAGAACACCAAAGAAGGCAAGGTCATCAAGGCCATGAGCGAGCTGCTGAGTGAGATGGCAGAGACCGTGGACAGCATCGACGAGGATGTCACCCGCGCCTACGACCAGATCAACGACCTGAGCGAAGAGCTGGAAGACCTTGAAGCAGACCTGTACGAAGACGAAGATGCCGAGGACGAAGAGGACGACTCCGACGACGAGACCGAGGCAGACGACGATGACGACAACGCCGATGTGGCCGGTGAGCCTTATTATGAGGTGGCCTGCCCTGCCTGCGGCAAGACCGTCTACGTGAGCGAGGACGACCTGGACGCCGGTGAGGCCATCTGCCCCAGCTGCAAGGTGGCTTTCGAGGTGGCTCTGGAAGACCCCGAGGACGACGAGGCCGCTGAGAACGACGGCCCCGTGCAGTACGAAGTGACCTGCCCCGCCTGCGGCGCCACCTCTGTGGTGGACGAAGAGGCCCTGCTGGACGGCGACCCTGTCTGCCCCAGCTGCGGCAAGCCGCTGGACTTTGAGGTAACGGAGGAGTAAGTCTCCGCCTCCTGAAAGCACAAGACAAAAAGCGCCCCCGGAACTCAGATTCGAGTTCCGGGGGCGCTTTGTTATTTATAAGGTACGGATAAGGTACGGAGAAGCGGCTTACATCTTCTCAGGGACGTTGATCTTGAACATGGTGAGCACGTTGAAGATGACGTTCTTGACGCCGATGCAGAGGGCCAGACGGGCCTGCTGGACGGCGGGGTCTGCGCCCTGGATGCGGCAGCTGCCGTAGAAGCGGTGGAAGGCGCTGGCCAGGTCGATGACGAAGCGGTTGATGCGGCTGGGGTCATACTTCTCGGCGGCCATGACGATCTCCTGCGGGAAGGCGGCCAGCATCCGGATGAGGTCCATCTCGGAGGGCTCGGTCAGCAGGGTGGCGTCGATGTTCTCAGCGCCTGCGAAGGCCACGCCCTCGCTCTCCATCTTCTTGAGGATGGAGCAGATGCGGGCGTGAGCGTACTGGACGTAGTAGACCGGGTTGTCGTTGTCGGTCTTGACGGCCTGGTCCAGGTCGAAGTCGATGCCGCTGCCGGCGTCATGCATATTGAACAGGAAGCGTGCGCTGTCGATGGGGACTTCTTCCAGCAGGTCGGTCAGGGTGATGGCGTTGCCGGTGCGCTTGGACATCCGGACGGGCTGACCGTCACGCATCAGGTTGACCATCTGCATCAGCACGACGTCCAGGTCCTCGCCGTGGAGGCCGATGGCGTCCATGGCGCCCTTCATGCGGGCGACGTGGCCGTGGTGGTCAGCGCCCCAGACGTCGATGGCCTTGGCGAAGCCGCGGGTGGCCAGCTTGTTGTAGTGGTAGGCGATGTCGGCGGCAAAGTAGGTGGGGATGCCGTTGGCACGGACGAGGACTTCGTCCTTGGCCTCCTCCTCGGTGCCGTCGTCGGTCTTCTTCTTGTTGACGGTGCCGTACTTGGCAGCGTACTGTGCGCTGCGGTACATGACAGCGCCGTCCTCGGCCTTGTAGCAGGCACCCAGCTCCAGCAGCTTGTCCACCACGGCCAGCACAGCGCCGGACTCGTGGAGGGTGCTCTCATGGAACCAGACATCGTAGTCGATGCGGTACTTGCCCAGGTCGCGCTTGAGGGCGGCGATGTTCTTGGGCAGGGCGTAGGCAACGAGGGCGTCCTTCAGAGCTGCAAAAGCCTCGCTCTCGAAGAGGGTCTCCTCGTCCATGCCTTTGCAGGAGGCAACGTATTTGTCGCCGTTCAGCTCAGCGAACTCACCGGCCAGCACCTTGATGTCGCCGCCCTGATAGCACTCGGCGGGCAGGGGATAAGCCTCCTCGCCGCAGTACTTCTGCAGGTAGCGGACAGCGAGGCTCTTGCCGAACTTCTGGATCTGGTTGCCTGCGTCGTTGATATAGAACTCACGGGTCACGTCGTAGCCGGACCAGTCGAGGACAGCGGCCAGACAGTCACCCAGAGCGCCGCCGCGGGCATTGCCCATGTGCATGGGGCCGGTGGGGTTGGCGGAGACGAACTCCACGTTGTACTTGGCACCCTTGCCGTGGTCGGTGCGGCCATACTCCTTGTTGGAGCAGGCACCCAGCACGACGCCGGCCCAGAAGGAGGGGGCGAGGAACAGGTTGATGAAGCCGGGGCCGGCCACCTCGACCTTGGCGAAGACGCCGCCGTCCAGTGCGGGCAGGTGGGCGATGAGGGCGTCGGCGATCATCTTCGGGGCCTTGCGCCAGGTGCGCGCGCCGGCCATGGCGATGTTGGAGGCGATGTCGCCGTTCTTGACGTCGGCGGGGATCTCTACGATGAAGGCGGGCAGCTCGGCCTCGGGCAGGGTGCCGTCGGCCATCGCAGCCCTGGCGGCGGCGGTCAGCAGGGCGCGGGCCTCGTCCAGCGCAGTCTGCCGGGGGTTGTAGTTCTGGTAGGTCTTTTCAAAGTCGGTCATTTCAAGTGTCCTTTCGTGTTTGAGTGCGAAGCCCGCTTGCCGCAGGAGCCGCAGGCAAAAAACAATGAGAAGTCAGTTGACGTGCTGTACTGTCATTTCCAGCGTGTTGCGGCTGACGATGCGGGCGTCGTCGGCATCCAGCAGGTAGCTGAACGCCGCGCTGCCACCCTTCTCGGTCAGCTTGCAGTCGATGCCGTCGCCGGTGACGCCCAGAGTGAGGGAGCCCACCTCCGTCTCGTAGTGGCAGAGATTGCGGCGGTCCCGCTCGATGAGGAGCTGGCTGTTGGCCCGCCCGAACCGGAGCAGGGCCACCCGGCTGCCGTCCTCGGCGATCTTGATGGTGGTGGTGCAGCCCTCGAAGCCGATGGTCTGCGTCTCCTTATAAGAGATGTAGTAGCTTCCGTTCTTTTTGGTAAAGCTGCCTCGGGTCATCAGCTCGATGTGGTCGCGGTCCTCCTCGCGGATGACGCCCTCATTGTCGAACTGGTCGATGGAGCTCTTGATGCGGATGATGTAGTTTTCCAGTGGTTTGCTCACAGTTTTGCGTCCTTATCAGTATTTATCAATGGCGATCTGGTCGATGAGCCCGCCCTTGTACTCCCCGAGGAAGAGGTCGGCGGTCTGGGCGAAGCTGTCCGGCACGTCGCTGACGTAGAAGTGGGCCTCGCCCTTTTCGTGATTTCCCTTCAGGCCGTGCTCGCTGAGCGTCCGCTCCAGATGGTGGGCGGCGGTCTGGGCCGGGTCCACGAGGGTGACGTTCCTGCCCATGTACCAGCCTATCATCTCTTTGATGAGAGGGTAGTGGGTGCAGCCGAGGATGAGGGTGTCCACCCCGGCCTCCCGCACCTCGGCCAGATACTGGGCGATGACCAGACGGGTCACCTGCTGCTTGTCGAGGGCGCTGTGGTCCACATAGCCGGCCTCCACGAGAGGCACGAAGAGGGGGCAGGGCCGGGCTGTGATCTCTACGCCGGGAACGAGCTTGCGCAGGACAGTCTCATAGCTGCGGGAGCGGATGGTGGCTGCCGTGCCGATGACGCCGATGCGGCGGTTCCGGGTGACGAAAGCGGCCTCCCGCGCCGCAGCGTCCACGACGCCCAGATAGGGGACGGGGAGCTTTGCGGCCTCGGCGGCGGGGTAGATGCTGGACACCGTGCCGCAGGCGGCCATGATGCACTTGACATCCTTCGAGAGCAGGAACGCGATGTCCTGCCGTGCATACTGCAAAATAGTCTCAGGGCTGCGGCTGCCGTAGGGGACGCGGCCGGTATCGCCGAAGTAGACGATATTCTCGTTGGGGAGGCGCTTGCGCAGCTCCCGCACGCCGGTCAGACCGCCAAGGCCGCTGTCAAATACGCCGATGGGACGGTTATCCATGCTGCTTTTCCGTCCTTTCCAGAGCCAGAGCGATGAGGCGGTCGATGAGGGCAGGCACGGGGATGCCCTCATGCTCCATCAGCTTGGGGTACATACTGATGGGGGTGAAGCCGGGGAAGGTGTTGATCTCGTTGATGAGGACGCGGCCGGTGTCCTTCTCCACAAAGAAGTCACAGCGGGCCAGACCCTCGCAGCCCAGTGCCGTGTAGGCCATGGCGGCGTAGGTCTTCACCTCGTCCAGCTTTTCCTCAGGCAGTCTGGCCGGAATGACCACCTGACTGACGCCGTTCTTGTACTTGTCGTCGTAGGTGTAGAACTCGGCACCGGCCAGGATCTCGCCCGGGCGGGTGGAGACGGCGGGGTCGGAGCCGATGACGGCGCACTCCACTTCGTGGCCGTCCACGAAGGCCTCGAACACCACCTTGCGGTCGTTGGCGAGGGCCAGCCGGATGGCGGCCTTCAGCTCGTCGCGGTCATGGGCCTTGGTGATGCCCACGCTGGAACCGGCGTTGGCGGGCTTGACGAAGATGGGCCAGCCCAGCTTTGCGATGACACCGTCGCAGACGCCGTCGGGGTCAAACTCGATCTCCCAGCGGGTGGCGGAGAGCCACTTGGTGTGAGGGATGCCGGAGGCGTCGAACATGGCGTTGGCGACTGCCTTGTCCATGCAGACCGCGCTGGCCAGAACGCCGCAGCCCACATAGGGGATGCCGGCCAGTTCCAGCAGGCCCTGCACGGTGCCGTCCTCGCCCCACAGGCCGTGGAGCACGGGGATGACCACGTCCACATAGACCTTCTCCACCTGCCCGGCGGGGGTGAAGAGGATGAGGCCGTGGTCGGCACGGTCGGGGCTGAGCACGCAGGGCATATTGCCCGGCAGCTCTTCCCAGCTGCCGTCGGCCATCTGGGCCGAGTCGGCCTCGGTGTAGAGCCAGCGGCCCTCTTTGGTGATGCCGATGGTCAGCAGCTCGTACCGCTGGCGGTCGAGCTGGTCCACAAAGGTGCCGGCGGACACGCGGCTGACCTCGTGCTCGCTGGACATTCCGCCAAACAGGACGACCACGCTCATTTTATGTTCAGAATCGGATAACATAATCGATCTCTCCTGATTTCAGGACCGCTGCGCGCGGCAGATGGCCCGAAGTTTTGTCTATATACATAGATATACTTATTATATAATATTTATGCCCGGGATGCAAGCGGTGCCGCGCAGTCGGGCGAAGAGAAAGAAAATACAAAAAACCTAAAAAAACGCAGATTTCCCGCTTGACGAATGGAAAAAGACGTGATACAATGGTAACACCTCTTTTGCGGGGTTATTAAGTGCGCCTGTCGAACGGGTGCTCCCGCAAGCCGAGGGAGGTTCAAAACAACCGTTATAATGGAGGTGTCAACAAATGACCGTTAAAATCACTCTGGCCTGCACCGAGTGCAAGCAGCGCAACTACAACACCACGAAGAACAAGAAGAATAACCCCGATCGTCTCGAGATGAAGAAGTACTGCCGCTTCTGCAAGAAGCACACCGTTCATCGCGAAACCAAGTAAGAAAGGCGGACAACATCATGGCAGACAAAACCGAGAAAAAGCCGGGCTTTGTGGCCAGAATGAAGGCCGCCGTGAAGGGTTTTGCCGCAAATGCGGCAAAGTTCTTCCGCGACACGAAGAGCGAGCTGAAAAAGGTCGTGTGGCCGTCTAAGGCGGACATCAAGACCAACACCGTCGTGGTGCTCGTGACTGTGGCGATCGCCGCCGTCGTGATGATCGCACTGGACGCCATCTTCGGTGGCATTCTGGGCCTTATCATCGGCGCTTGAATCATCTTGAAACGGAGGGTCAACCAGAATGGAAGAGCAGTCCAATGAGGCGCTTTGGTATGTCGTGCATACCTATTCCGGCTACGAGAATAAAGTGGCAACGGACTTACAGACCATGGTGGAGAACCGCCGCCTGCAGGATCTGATCTGTGACATCAAGGTCCCGACCGAGATGGTCCCCGAGATCAAGGACGGCAAGGAGCGTATGGTGGAGCACAAGCTGTTCCCCGGCTACGTTCTGGTCAAGATGGTCATGAACGACGATACCTGGTATGTCGTGCGCAATACGCGCGGCTGCACCGGCTTCGTCGGCCCTGCCTCGAAGCCTGTCCCCCTGACCGCTGAGGAAGTGGAGAAGATGGGCGTCGAGAAGGCGGCTCCGCTGACCGTCGATTTCAACGTCGGCGATACCGTGCAGATCACCGCCGGCCCCCTGGAAGGCTTTATGGGCCTTGTGGAGGGCATCGATACCGAGAGCTTCAAAGTCAAGCTCAAGGTCAATATGTTTGGCCGCGAGACGCCCGCAGAAGTGGACATCGCGCAGGTCGAGCTGCCGTAACCAACCGGCATCCGTTCTACCAAGGTAAGACCGCAGTGCGGTTCTTATAGAGCGTGTACACCGCGTACGCGCTCGTGGGAGGCGCGGAGACACCGCGCCGCAACTCACCACAGATTTTTGGAGGTGCATTTACTATGGCACAGAAAGTTACTGGCTACATTAAGCTGCAGATCGAGGCCGGCAAGGCGACTCCGGCTCCCCCTGTTGGCCCTGCTCTGGGTCAGAAGGGCGTCAACATCATGGCCTTCACCAAGGAGTTCAACGAGCGTACCAAGAACCAGATGGGTTATGTCATCCCCGTCGTCATCACTGTCTACGCTGACCGCTCCTTCAGCTTCATCACCAAGACTCCTCCGGCAGCCGTTCTGATCAAGAAGGCCGCTGGCATCAACACCGCTTCCGGCAAGCCCAACAAGGAAAAGGTCGCTACTCTGACCGCCGCTCAGGTGGAAGAGATCGCTAAGACCAAGATGCCCGACCTGAACGCTGCTTCTCTGGAAGCTGCATGCAGCATGGTCCGCGGCACCTGCCGTTCCATGGGCGTCGTCGTCGAGGGCTGAGACATAAACAGTGGGAGGGCATAACACTGCCCGCATGACCACACAGGAGGATATACAATGAAACATGGCAAGCACTATGTCGACGCTGCAAAACTGGTCGATTCTACTAAACTGTACGAAGTGAACGAGGCTCTGGAGCTGGCCTGCAAGACCGCTTCCGCCAAGTTCGACGAGACCGTCGAGCTGCACGTCCGTCTGGGCGTTGATGGCCGTCACGCTGACCAGCAGGTCCGCGGCGCTGTCGTTCTGCCCAACGGCACCGGCAAGACCGTCCGCGTCTGCGCCATCGCTAAGGGCGCTGCCGCCGCTGCTGCTGAGGCAGCCGGCGCTGACATCGTCGGTGATGACGAGCTGATCGCAAAGATCGCCGGCGGCTTCATGGACTTCGACGTTGTCGTCACCACCCCCGACATGATGGGCCGCGTTGGCCGTCTCGGTAAGGTCCTGGGCCCCCGCGGCCTGATGCCCAACCCCAAGGCCGGCACTGTCGCTCCCGATCTGGGCAAGGCAGTTTCTGAGGCCAAGGCTGGTAAGATCGAGTACCGTCTGGACAAGCAGAACATCATCCATGTCCCCGTGGGCAAGGCTTCCTTCGGTGCAGAGAAGCTGTACGCCAACCTGGATACCGTCATGAGCGCCATTGCAAAGGCAAAGCCCGCCGCTGCAAAGGGCACTTACTTCAAGAGCGCTACCATCGCTACCACCATGGGCCCTGGCATCCGTCTCAACACCCTGAAGTACGGTGTCTGATTTTTGAATTGAAGGAATAACCTCTCAGTCTCGCTGTCGCTCGACAGCTTCCCTAATAGAGGAGCCTCTGGCGAAGAGATCGGGCTTTGCGGTATGCCAAGGCCTCTCCTCGATAGGAGAGGTGGCAATGCGAAGCATTGACGGAGAGGTTTTTTAAGAAAATTCAAAAAAGCACTTGACAACCCCGCACGTTTGCGGTAAAATAATCATGCTGTTTTTGAGACAGCAGGTGCTGGAGTCCAGCGTAAGGCTATGCCGCCTGCCGAGAAACGTGCGTAAAGTTGCTTTATGCCTCTTTCTCGGACTGTGTGCGGGAAAGAGGCTTTTTTCGTTGCTCACCAGCTTTCGATATAAGTTTTTGAAACGAGGTGAAACCGAATGCCCAGTGCAAAGATTCTTTCTGAGAAGCAGGCTTACGTCGCTGATCTGAAGGCAAAGTTTGAGAGTGCGGTTTCCGGCTGCGTCGTCGCTTACGGCGGCATCAACGTCGAGAACGACACCAAGCTCCGTAAGGAGCTGCGTGAGGCAGGCGTCGATTACATGGTCGTGAAGAACACCATGCTGCGTCTGGCTGTCAAGGGTACTTCTCTGGAGACCCTGGCTGAGCAGTTCAAGGGCGATACCGCTATCGCTTTTGCTCACGAGGAAGACCCCATGTCCGCTGCCCGCATCCTGTGCAAGTACCAGGACGGCGATAAGTCCAAGAAGTTCGTCGTGAAGGCTGGCTTCATGGAAGGCAAGGTCATGGACGCTGCCGAGACCAACGCCATCGCAAAGCTGCCCAACCGCGAAGGCATGCTGTCCATGTTTGCAGGCGCCCTCACCAGCACTCTGTCTGGTCTGGCTGTTGCAATGCAGGCTTATGCCGACAAGCAGGAGGAGCCCGCTGCCTGATGGCCGCGTGACCGCTGCTTAAAAAACATCTGAAATCAACAAACAAACCATTTATATTGGAGGGTTACTACTATGGCTTCTGAGAAGATTACTGCCATCATCGACTCCGTCAAGGAGCTGTCCGTTCTGGAGCTGAAGGAGCTCATCGACGCATACTGCGAAGAGTTCGGCGTTTCTGCTGTTGCTGCTGCTGCTCCCGCTGCTGCTGGCGCTGCTGCTGCCGCTGAGGAAGAGAAGACCGAGTTCGACGTCATCCTGGTCGAGGCTGGCGCTGGCAAGATGGGCGTCATCAAGCTGGTCAAGGAGATCACCGGTCTGGGCCTGAAGGAGGCTAAGGCTATCGTTGACGGCGCTCCCAAGGCTGTCAAGGAGAAGGCTTCCAAGGCTGAGGCTGAGGACATCAAGAAGAAGCTGGAGGATGCCGGCGCTAAGGTTGAGGTTAAGTAATTTAACCCCCTTAAAGCTAGCTTCTTGAATTTCGATTCTTGAACAAAGAGGCGCTCTCGCTGCAAAGCGGGGGCGTCTTTTTTGTGCTTGACAAACCTTGTGCTGATGTGCTATTTTATAAGTGTTAGCTGACCCTTCTGCTGACGGATCTTGTGGAGCACCACAGTGCAGAAGGGGAGAGAAGCTTTAATGCCGACCGTCTGGGCAGCCTTGCGTCGTAGTGCGCAAAGCTGCCCTTTTTGTTTAAGGAGGATGCTGAATATGAAGTCTGACATTGAGATCGCACAGGAAGCCAAAATGAAGCCCATCGCCGACATCGCCGCCGGTCTGGGCCTTGCCGACGAGGATGTGATCCCCTATGGCCGCTATAAGGCCAAGGTAAACCACCGCCTCATCCACAAGGCATCGAAGCAGGGCAAGCTCATCCTCGTCACGGCCATCAGCCCCACCCCTGCCGGTGAGGGCAAGACGACCACCAGCGTGGGTCTGGCCGACGCCATGAACGCCATAGGCAAAAAAACCATGCTCTGCCTCCGTGAACCCTCCCTCGGCCCTGTCTTCGGCATGAAGGGCGGCGCAGCCGGCGGCGGCTACGCACAGGTGGTGCCGATGGAGGACATCAACCTCCACTTCACCGGCGACATCCACGCCATCGGTACCGCCAACAACCTGCTGGCGGCCATGATCGACAACAGCATCCAGCAGGGCAACCCCCTGAACATCGACCCCCGCCGCATCACCTGGAAGCGCTGCATGGACATGAACGACCGTCAGCTCCGCTTCATTGTGGACGGCCTGGGCGGCAAGGTCAACGGCACCCCCCGCGAGGACGGCTTCGACATCACCGTTGCCAGCGAGATCATGGCCATCTTCTGCCTCGCCACCAGCATCTCCGATTTGAAAGAGCGCCTCTCCAAGATCGTCTGCGCCTACACCTACGACGGCAAGCCCGTCACGGCTGGGGACATCGGCGCAGCCGGTGCCATGACCGCCCTGCTGAAGGACGCCCTCGACCCGAACCTGGTCCAGACCCTCGAGAACAACCCCGCCATCATCCACGGCGGCCCCTTCGCCAACATCGCCCACGGCTGCAACAGCGTCATGGCCACCAAGCTCAGCCTCTCGCTGGCCGACTACGTCATCACCGAGGCCGGCTTCGGAGCAGATCTGGGCGCAGAGAAGTTCCTGGACATCAAGTGCCGCTATGCGGGCATCGCGCCCAGCGCCTGCGTGCTGGTGGCGACCCTCCGGGCTCTCAAGAGCCACGGCGGCGTAGCCAAGGCCGACCTGAGCACTCCCAACCTCGAGGCTGTCAAGAAGGGCGCAGCCAACCTCGTCCGCCACATCGACAACATGAAGAACGGCTTCGGCCTGCCCGTCGTGGTGGCCATCAACGCCTTCCCGACCGATACCGCCGAAGAGCAGGCTTACGTCGAGCAGGTCTGCGCCGAGCAGGGCGTTCCCTGCGTCCTGAGCGAGGTCTTCGCCAAGGGCGGCGAGGGCGGCAAGGCTCTGGCCGAGAAGGTGCTGGACATCATGGAGGACCGTCCCATCCAGTACACCTACCCGCTGGAAATGCCCCTCAAGGACAAGATCAACGCCATCGCGACCAAGATCTACCGCGCCGACGGCGTGAACTACAGCGCCGCCGCCAGCAAGACTCTGGCCGAGCTTACCGAGCTGGGTTACGGCGACCTGCCCGTCTGCATCGCCAAGACCCAGTACAGCTTCAGCGATAATGCCAAGTTGATCGGCGCGCCCACCGGCTTTACGATGGAGGTGCGCGAGGTGCGTCTGGCCGCAGGCGCCGGCTTCGTGGTGGTCATCTGCGGCAACATCATGACCATGCCCGGCCTGCCCAAGAAGCCCGCCGCCGTGGGCATTGATGTGGACGCCGACGGCAAGATCACCGGCCTGTTCTAAACGAAAATTCGTTCCAGTTTTGCCCCTGCTGTCCCTCGGGACGGCGGGGGCTTTTTTGTTATATGTTCCAAAAAGTTAGATGCTATTTGTGCATTCTGCCCCGAAATTGTGTACGAAGCGTGTGAAATCTGAGAAAAAAGTCTCCCTGCGGTTTACAAAAGTGTAACAAAATGGTATACTTTACAGCAGTGAATGAAAGCTGAAAGGATGAGTCAAACGTGGAATGTGCGCCGCACCGGATCTGGAAAAAACTGATGGCCCTTGTGCTGTCGCTCGTGCTGATGGCAGTGATGCTGCCAGGAGCACTGGCGGTGGACCTCAACGTGGACGCAGGATTTTACTTCAAGCAGAGCCGGGGCGGCACCTGTACGCTGGCCTCCGCCGCCATGATGCTCCGCCGCCGCGCTTTTCTGGACGGCCTGACCGACTGGACGGATGTGACCGAAAACAGCGTCCGCGGCAGTGCGTGGGCAGGGGGGCTCTCCCACAGCTTCAACTATAATGCGATGCAGGTGGGTTACTCCACGCTGCCGTCCAACAACGAGGAGAAGAAGGCGGTGCTCATCCAGCTGCTGGCAGAGCACCCCGAGGGCATCGTCCTCTACGACCGCCGCCAGCCCCACGCCGTTCTCCTGACGGACTACACCGACGGCGTGTTCTACTGCTCCGACCCCGCCGGCAGCGTCTCCTCGGGCCGTGTGCCGATCTCGGCAGCCAGCATCTCCATCGCAGGTGCTTCCTGCTACTGGTACATATCTTCCGACCATAACAGCGCCGTCGCGACGCTGGACAGCCTCCGTCTGGAAGGAATGCGCTACCCGGTCAACATCCGCACCGGCAAGGGCATGAGCGTGAGCGGCACTGCCGCCAGCGCATCGGGCGCTGTGCTGAGCAGCGTGGAAGCGGCGATCCTCAATGCCAACGACCAGCCTGTTCAGAGCGCTGAGGCCTCGCCCAATGTGTCCAGCTGGTCTCTGAAGAACTTCGACAGCCAGCTCCGTTTCGGTGAGCTGCCCGAAGGCAGCTACACTTATATGGTCGTGCTGACCGACTCCAACGGCCAGACGCTCTGCTTCATGAGCGACTTCACCGTTTCCGGCAGCGCCAGCAGCACCGCGACCTACTGGACGGTGCAGGACCCCTCCGGCACGAAGCTGGGTCAGCTCGTTCAGGAGACCGAAGAGGCGGTGGCTGAGGCAGTCGAGAGTGAAGCTGAGGCTGTGACCGAGACGAAGAAGGGGATGTGGAGCTGGCTTCTGGGCTGAGCTTCCCCAAAATAAAAAGACACAGGGTGGTCGGCAATGCTGACCACCCTGTTTTTGTGTCATCGGCAGAGCTGCGTCCCCGGGAAATAGTGGGCGAGGATGGCTTCGCAGGTCCAGCCCTGCTCGGCCAGCGATTTTGCACCCCACTGGCTCAGGCCCACGCCGTGGCCGTAGCCTTTCGTCGTGATGAGGAAGCTGCCGTCCTGATACCGGATGGTGAAGCAGGCGCTCCGCAGCCCCAGAGCCCGCCGGAGGGCTGTTCCGGAGACGGTCTGGCCGCAGACGGGCAGAGAGGCCGCATAGCCCGAAGCTGTCAGGGTCGTCTCACCGAACCAGCGTTCCGGCGCGGCAGAGTCGGCGGCGATGCCCAGTCCCGAGGAAAGAAGCTGCTGCACCTGCGGGGCAGAAAGGGTGAGAGTGACTTCATAGTTGTCGGCGGAGAGGTCGGTGCTGCTGTCCACCGGGACGAGGTAGGGGAGTGCGCTGCCCCAGACGTTCTCGCTGGCCTCGGTACGGCCATTGGAGATGGCAAAATAGCTCGTCCCTGCCGCCGCACCGTCATAGCAGAGGACATCGCTGAGGACGGCGTCCGCGAGGGCCGAGAGACGGGCATAGTTGGCCTCGTAGTCGGTCCCCCAGTAGCTGTGGAGGACGGCGTCGGTCAGATAGCCCTGCCGCCGCGCCGGGTCGGCAGAGAGCCAGCTGCCGTTGGCTGCGGAGGCGTGGTCGCGGCAGTAGAGCGCGTAGCTGTGGGCCGCGACGATCTGCGCCTTGAGGGCCTCGTCCGGCCATGTGAGGGGCATTTCAGCCGCTGCGGCCCCGATGAGATAGTCCCGCTTCGGCACCTGCTGTACCTCGCCGGTGCTCAGGTCTTCGATGAGAAAGACGTCTGCGTCGCCCTCGAAAGCGGCAGGCGCGGCTTCCGATACGGTGGAGGTGCTGGACGCCGGGGCAGGGGGAACGTCCGCTCTGCGGCCCAGCACGGCCCGGGCCAGCCGGTAGCCCGCCAGCGGCAGGGCGCTGCCCAGCGCGAGGAGCAGGGCGCAGAGGAGCAGAAAGGCTTTTTTCATGGGGCATATCTCCCTCCCGGACAGACTTTTGGACTCAGTATACCGGCCTCCGTCGGCAAAAAAGCGCACAAGAAGGGAATGCCTTGCATTTCTGCCCAAAACGCGCTATCATACACTTATGATAATTCCCCCGAAAAAAGGGGATGAAGATTTGAGGATTACAGATGAACTTTTTTATCATGGCTTCGCTTTTCCTGAGCGCAGCGCTGGGCGTTTTCCGGGGCATCGACCTGGCCCTTCTCACCGACGCGGAAACGGGCCTGTGCATCGTTGGCTCAGTCTGGCTGCGGTACGGTGCGCTGGCCGTGGCCGTCGGTGCCGCTGTGGCGGCGGGCCGCTGCTGTAAGCCGCAGGCCGGCGCGCTGCGGGGCCACTGCACGCCTTCCGGCGTCGTGGCACTGGCGGCGGCTGTCTGCTATGGCCTGGCTGCTGTGCTGCGCATCCTCTGGATGGGGAGCAGCGTGATAATGCTTATCCGGGCTGCGCTGGAGGCGCTGTGCGCGTTCTGGATGATCGGTCTCGGCCTGAGCTGGCTGCGGAAGGACTGGAAGACCCCCACCCGCAGCCTGACGCCCGCTGTGCTGGGCAGCGTCGTGTTCTACTGGTGCGTGCTGGCCCGCTTTATGGAGAACAGCTCCAGCTGGCACCGGGTGGCCCCCACGGCGATGGTCTGGCAGCTGCTGGCGGGGCTGGTGTTCCTCTCGGCACTGGCCCGGGCGCTCTACCTGCCCGGCACTTCGGATGGGCGCACCCTCTGCGCCGGCGGGCTGGCGGCGTTTGCCCTCTGCCTGTGCTGGGAGCTGCCCACCGTGCTGCAGACCCTCGTGCAGGAGGGCGGCGGAGCTCTGCTGACGCCGACGCTGCTGTTCCGGCTGGGGCTGTGCTGTGTGGGCGCTTTGGGAGCCTTGAGCGCTGTGCGCTGCACAAGGACTGAGCAGGGTGCATAAATGCGTCAGCAGTCGCTTGGTTGAATTGCTCAAAACAACACCCTATTCCCCGAGAAAATAGTACAAAAGCAAAAAAGTATGAAAACGACTTGTTAATTTTTTGGCAGGCACTTGAAAGTTTGGCCGTTTTGGTCTAAAATAAGAGTACCGTGAATTATCCGAATCAGGGTAAGAACATTTAGGAGGTACTATTAACATGGCTGTTAGAGTTGCTATCAATGGTTTTGGTCGTATTGGCCGTCTGGCTTTCCGTCAGATGTTTGATGCTGAGGGTTACGAGGTCGTCGCTATCAACGACCTGACCAGCCCCAAGATGCTGGCTCACCTGCTGAAGTACGATACCGCTCAGGGTTCCTTCTGCGGCAAGATCGGTGAGGGCAAGCACACCGTCGAGGCTACCGAGGACTCCATCATCGTCGACGGCAAGGAGATCAAGATCTATGCTGTTAAGGACGCAAAGGACGCTCCCTGGGGCGAGCTGAACGTCGATGTCGTTCTGGAGTGCACCGGCTTCTACACCAGCAAGGAGAAGAGCATGGCTCACATCCAGGCTGGCGCCAAGAAGGTCGTCATCTCTGCTCCCGCAGGCAACGACCTGAAGACCATTGTCTACTCCGTCAATGAGAAGACCCTGACCGCTGAGGATCAGGTCATCTCCGCTGCTTCCTGCACCACCAACTGCCTGGCTCCCATGGCCGACACCCTGAACAAGACCTACCCCATCGTCTCCGGCATCATGACCACCGTTCATGCTTACACCGGCGACCAGATGATCCTGGATGGTCCTCAGCGCAAGGGCGACCTGCGCCGTGCTCGTGCTGGCGCACAGAACATCGTCCCCAACAGCACCGGTGCTGCGAAGGCTATCGGCCTGGTCATCCCCGAGCTGAACGGCAAGCTGATCGGCTCTGCTCAGCGTGTGCCTGTTCCCACCGGCTCCACCACCCTGCTGGTCGCAGTCGTCAAGGGCAAGGACGTCACCAAGGAGTCCATCAACGCTGCTATGAAGGCTGCTACTTCTGAGTCCTTCGGCTACAACGAGGATCAGATCGTCTCCTCCGACGTCATCGGTATGCGCTACGGCTCTCTGTTCGACGCTACCCAGACCATGGTCGCCAAGATCGACGACGACACCTATCAGGTTCAGGTCGTGTCCTGGTACGACAACGAGAACTCCTACACCTCTCAGATGGTCCGTACCATCAAGTACTTCGCTGAGAACTGCTAATTACAGCTCTACGCTCAAAAGTGCTTGAGGTGTCCTGCTGAATAAGCGGAAAGCCTAATCCGTGAGTTTGACACCCTTCCTTCTGCGGTACGCCGCAGGGGAAGGGTGTTTTTGTTTGCCGATACTTGTCACTCTGCAAACTTCATGATACAATAAAGTCAATACCACAATTTGTTCTATTTGTGTCGTAGGAGCGAAAGCCATGAAAGCATTCGAAAAACTGAACATCGCTGTCGCGGGTACGGGCTACGTCGGCCTGTCCATTGCTGTCCTGCTGAGCCAGCACCACCATGTCACGGCTGTGGACATCGTGCCGGAAAAGGTGGAGCTCATCAACCGGAGAAAATCGCCCATTCAGGACGACTGCATCGAAAAATACCTCGCCGAGAAAGATCTCGACCTGACGGCTACGCTGGATGGGGAGACGGCCTATCAGGACGCTGACTTTGTGGTCATCGCAGCCCCCACCAACTACGACAGCCGGAAGAATTTCTTCGATACCTCGGCGGTGGAAGCGGTCATCCGGCTGGTGATGAAGGTGAACCCCGAGGCTGTCATGGTCATCAAGTCCACCATCCCGGTGGGCTTCACGGCCAGTGTCCGTGAAAAGTATCAGTGCAGGAATATCATCTTCAGCCCGGAGTTCCTGCGGGAGTCCAAGGCACTATACGATAATCTCTACCCGAGCCGCATCATCGTAGGTACGGATATGCAGGATGAGCGCCTCGTGGAGGCGGCGCACACCTTTGCCCATCTGTTACAGGAAGGTGCTGTCAAAGAGAAGATCGACACCCTCTTCATGGGCTTCACCGAGGCCGAGGCGGTCAAGCTGTTCGCCAACACCTATCTGGCCCTCCGCGTTTCCTTCTTCAACGAACTGGACACCTACGCCGAGATGAAGGGGCTCGATACCCGGCATATCATCGAGGGAGTCTGCCTCGACCCCCGCATTGGCACGCATTATAACAATCCCAGCTTTGGTTACGGCGGCTACTGCCTGCCGAAAGACACCAAGCAGCTCCTCGCCAACTACGAGGATGTGCCGGAAAATCTCATTGAGGCTATCGTGGAGTCCAACCGCACCCGTAAGGATTTCATTGCAGACCGGGTGCTCCAGATGGCGGGCTACTACAGCTACGGGGAAGAGAACGAGTACAACGCGGCGGACGAGAAGCCCTGTGTTATCGGCGTCTACCGCCTGACCATGAAGGCCAACTCTGACAACTTCCGCCAGTCCTCCATTCAGGGCGTCATGAAGCGTATCAAGGCCAAGGGCGCGACAGTTATCATCTATGAGCCGACTTTGGAGAATGGCACTACCTTCTTCGGCAGCGAAGTGGTGAACGATCTGGACATTTTCAAAAAGCGCAGCCAGGCCATCATCGCCAACCGCTACGACAGCTGTCTGGATGATGTACAGGACAAAGTCTACACCCGCGACCTGTTCCGTCGGGATTAAGGTGGATCGTTTTAAGCGCCGCAGGAGGGGAGACCGCCTGCGGCGTTTTGGCAGCCGGCCGGACTACTGTCAAAATAGACACAATTCCCGAATATCACGGGAAAAGTTTGTTAATAAATTATCCATCTCCCGTCCTTGCAATACACACATATTTTGTTTATAATAGTGTCATAGGGGCTAAGACCCCGAGAGTGAGCGAAATTCGATTCCGAAGAATGAATTGAGAGGAGAATAATCACTATGGGTTTAGGTAAAAAGACGATCGACGATCAGAACTACTGCGGCAAGAAGGTCCTTGTCCGCTGTGATTTCAACGTCCCCATGAAGGACGGTGTCATCACCAACGAGAACCGCATCAATGCGGCTCTGCCCACCATCCAGAAGCTGGTCAATGACGGCGCGAAGGTCATTCTGTGCAGCCATCTGGGCAAGCCGAAGAACGGCCCCGAGGCAAAGTTCAGCCTCGCTCCCGTTGCTGTGGCTCTGAGCGCAAAGCTGGGCAAGACCGTTGTCTTTGCTGACGACGACAACGTCGTGGGCGAGAACGCAAAGGCTGCTGTCGCTGCCATGAACAACGGCGACGTCGTCCTGCTGCAGAACACCCGTTTCCGCAAGGAAGAGACCAAGAACCTGCCTGAGTTCTCTCAGGACCTGGCTTCTCTGGCAGACGCATACGTTGACGATGCCTTCGGCAGCTGCCACCGCGCACACTGCTCCACCGCAGGCGTCACCGACTATATCAAGGACACCGCTGTCGGCTACCTGATGGAGAAGGAGATCAAGTACCTCGGCAATGCCGTGAACGATCCCGTCCGTCCCTTCACCGCCATCCTGGGCGGCGCAAAGGTCGCTGACAAGCTGAATGTCATCTCCAACCTGCTGGAGAAGGTCGATACCCTCATCATCGGCGGCGGCATGGCCTACACCTTCATCAAGGCTCAGGGCTATGAGGTCGGCAAGAGCCTGTGCGATGACTCCAAGCTGGACTACTGCAAGGAGATGATGGCAAAGGCTCAGGAGAAGGGCGTCAAGCTGCTCCTGCCCGTCGATACCGCCTGCGTCGAGAACTTCCCCGACCCCATCGACGCTCCTGTCGAGACCACCGTCGTCCCCGTCACCGCTATCCCGGCTGACAAGGAAGGCTGCGACATCGGCCCCGAGACCATGAAGCTCTTCGCCGACGCTGTCAAGGCTTCCAAGACTGTCGTCTGGAACGGCCCCATGGGCGTCTTTGAGAACCCGACTCTGGCTGCCGGCACTCTGGCCGTGGCCAAGGCTATGGCTGAGAGCGACGCTACCACCGTCATCGGCGGCGGCGACAGCGCAGCAGCTGTCCAGCAGATGGGCCTGGGCGACAAGATGACCCACATCTCCACCGGCGGCGGCGCTTCTCTGGAGTACCTGGAGGGCAAGGAGCTGCCCGGCATCGCAGTCATCCAGAACGCATAATCACAGCATCATGAACGGTGCGGCGGCTGTTTCGCCGCCGCATCTTTTATTTATAAAGGTAAATAAGGTAAGGAGAACGTATCATGGATAAGGCAAAGCGCAAGGCCATTATTGCTGGCAACTGGAAGATGAACAAGACCGCCTCCGAGGCTGCTGTTCTGGTGGACGAGCTCATCCCCGCCGTCAAGGACGCATCCTGCGAGGTCGTCATCTGCACTCCCTATACCGACCTGGTCACTGCTGTGGCAAAGACCAAGGGTACCAACATCCATGTCGGTGCCGAGAACGTCCATTTCGAGAAGTCCGGCGCATTCACCGGCGAGATCAGCGCGGATATGCTGGTGGATCTGGGCGTCGAGTACGTCATCGTCGGCCACTCCGAGCGCCGTCAGTATTTCGCAGAGACCGACCAGACCGTCAACAAGCGCGCTCTGGCCGCTCTGAACGCCGGTCTGAAGGTCATCATCTGCGTGGGCGAGAGCCTGCAGCAGCGTGAGGAGGGCGTCACCGAGGAGCTGGTCCGGATGCAGACCAAGATCGCCCTGCGCGATGTCACCGCCGAGCAGATGGCAAACGTCGTCATCGCCTACGAGCCCATCTGGGCCATCGGCACCGGCAAGACTGCTACTGCCGACCAGGCTGAGGAAGTCTGCGCTCAGATCCGCAAGGTCATCGGCGAGGTCTACGGCGAAGCCGTGGCCGAGGCTACCACTGTCCAGTACGGCGGCAGCATGAATGCCAAGAACTGCGAGGAGCTGCTGAGCAAGAAGGACGTGGACGGCGGCCTTATCGGCGGTGCTTCCCTGAAGGCTCCTGACTTTGCTGTCATCGTCAACGCTGCCACCAAGGGCTAAGCCCTGAGCGGTAAAAATCGTTCTCTCTGCGCCCGGCTGCGCCGCATTTCCGGCAGGGAGCCGGGCGCTGTTTGTTGAATTTTCAAAGGAGATCCTATTTTATGTCCAAGAAACCTGTTCTGCTCTGCATCATGGACGGCTTTGGCTGGACCCCCAACGAGACCTACGGTAACGCCGTGGTTGCAGCCAAGAAGCCTTTCCTTGACTCTCTGATGGCAAAATATCCTATGACCACCATCGACGCTTCCGGCATGGCTGTAGGCCTGCCCGACGGCCAGATGGGCAACTCTGAGGTGGGTCATACCAATATGGGCGCCGGCCGCATCGTCTACCAGCAGCTGACCCTCATCACCAAGTCCATCCGCGACGGTGAGATGCTCAAGAACCCCGTCCTCGTCAAGAACATGAAGGCTGCCATCGACGCCGGCAAGGCGATCCACCTGATGGGTCTGGTGGGTACCGGCGGTGTCCACAGCCACGCTGACCACTGGTTCGGTGTGCTGGAAATGACAAAGCAGATGGGGGCAAAGGAAGTCTACCTCCACTGCATCACCGATGGCCGCGACACCGACCCCCACTCCGGCAAGGGCTTCCTTGCCGACCTGCAGGCCAAGCTGGATGAGCTGGGCATCGGCAAGATCGCCAGCGTCTCCGGCCGTTACTACGCCATGGACCGCGACAACAACTGGGACCGCGAGGAGAAGGCTTACGCTGCCTTCGTCTACGGCGAGGGCAACCACGCCGCCAACGCTCAGGAGGCCATCGAGGCATCCTACGCCGACGACAAGACCGACGAGTTCGTTCTGCCCTGCGTCACCTGCGAGGGTGGCCGTGTGCAGGACGGTGACACCGTCATCTTCATGAACTTCCGCCCCGACCGCGCCCGTCAGATGACCCGCATCTTCTGCGACGACGCCTTCACCGGCTTCGAGCGCCGCGGCGGCCGCAAGCAGGTCCACTACGTCTGCATGGCCGAGTATGACGCCACCATGCCCAACTGCGAGGTCGCTTATCCTCCTGTTGAGCTGAAGAACGTCCTGGGCCAGTACCTGTCCGAGAACGGCAAGACCCAGCTGCGCATCGCCGAGACCGAGAAGTACGCTCATGTCACCTTCTTCTTCAACGGCGGTGTTGAGGCTCCCTACGAGGGCGAGGACCGCTGTGTCATCCCCAGCCCGAAGGTCGCCACCTACGACCTCAAGCCTGAGATGAGTGCCCCCGAGGTCGCTGACGAGTGCGTCAAGCGCATCGAGAGCGGCAAGTACGACGTGGTCATCCTGAACTTCGCAAACTGCGATATGGTCGGCCACACCGGCGTCTTTGAGGCTGCTGTCAAGGCCGTTGAGGCTGTGGACGCTGCTGTCGAGAAGGTCGTCACCGCGGTGCTGAACGCTGGCGGCTGCGCTTTCCTGACCGCTGACCACGGCAACGCCGAGAAGATGAAGAACCCCGACGGCACTCCGTTCACCGCCCACACCACCAACGTCGTGCCTTTCGTGGCCATCGGCTGCGGCGATGTGAAGCTGCGCGAGGGCGGCTGCCTGGCCGACATCGCACCCACCATGCTGCCCTATATCGGCCTGCCCGTCCCGGCAGAGATGACCGGCAAGAGCATCATCGCCGAGTAAACCTTTTCTGAAACGACGCAAACGCCCCGCAGCTCGTAACAGAGCTGCGGGGCGTTTTTTGTGCTGTTTGGCTTTTCAGCGCTCGACCCAGATGGACATCTTCGCACTGGTAGTGATGTCGCCGAGAAGGATGGTGTCCATCTTGATGCTGCAGGTCACGGCCAGCGCTTTGCTGGGATCGCTGCCGGTGAGCACCGAGGCGGGCAGGTTCTTGAGGGTCAGCACGGCGGTGCCGTCGGACAGGTCGCCGCTCAGAGTGCCGTCATAGTTTACCTCGCCGATGGCGATGCCGGTGAGACGGCCGGTCATGTTCATGGAAGAGAGCTGCTTGACCGGAAGCTCGAGAGTGAAGGTGCCGTTGGGCTGGCGGGTAAGGGTAGCTTCGCGAGTGGTGTCCACGGCACTGTCGGCCATCGACTCCTTGTCCCCGGACTCCCGCCAGAACCGGACGCCCACCGTCATCTTGACGGCGGCGGCACTGGCACTGACCGCCAGCGTCAGGAGCAGCAGCAGCGAGACGAGGAGCGCCCCGGTGCGTCTGCCCATATGCTTCAAAGAAATCGTCATATTCAAGAATCGACCTTTCCAGCCGCAGAGGCGGCTCTGTGCGTTCCAAAACGGAACGCGAAGGAATTTGTCACCGCAAAAATAACATATTCAGAAGAAAAAGTCAATCTGGCTTGTGAGACTTTCACAAAAATGTTTCACATAAGACACATCTTATGGAAGAAAAAACGCAGACTTCGCCGAAGACACAAAAAAGCCGCCTCCCGGCGGACGGGAAGCGGCAGAAGTCAGGAAAACTCAGACCTCAAAGTCGGGGTCGTCCTTCAGCACGTGGATGCTGGTCATGAAGGGGCTCTGCTCGGGGTCCTGGAACGGAGCCTCCTTGACGTACTTGTTCAGGGCGACAGCAGTGCGGGTGGGGTCGGCGATGGTGCCGGCGCCGCCGATGCAGCCGCCAGGGCAGCCCATGCCTTCCAGCAGGTAGCCGTTGTACTTGCCGGCCTTGGCCAGCATCAGCAGCTTCTTGCACTCGGCGAGGCCCTGTGCGGACGTGATCTTGACGTCCATATCGGGGTGCCACTCCTTGATCTTGTCGGCGACAGCCTTGGCGACGCCGCCGGACTGTGCGAAGCCGCGGCCTGCGCCGGAAGCGTGGATCAGATCGATCTCATCGGGGTCGACTTCGAGGTTGGCCACGTCGATGTCCTTGGCCTCGATGATGCCGGCCAGTTCCTCGAAGGTCAGCACGAAGTCCACATCAGAGCGGACGGTGCGGCGGGAAGCTTCCAGCTTCTTGGCGGCGCAGGGTCCGATGAAGCACATACGGGCCTCGGGGTCGGCCTGCTTCATCATGCGGGCGGTAAAGACCATGGGGGTCATGGTCATGGAGATGTTCTTTGCAAGATCCGGGAAGGCGGTCTTTGCCATCATGCTCCATGCCGGGCAGCAGGAAGTAGCCATGAAGTTCAGCTTGTTGGGAACCTCCTCCAGGAAGTCGTGGGCCTCATCCACGGTACACAGGTCGGCACCGATGGCGACCTCTACGACATCGTAGAAGCCCAGAGCCTTCAGCGCAGCCTTGAGCTTGCCGGTGGAGGCCAGGCCCGGGAACTGGTTGATGAAGGCGGGAGCGACGAGGGCGTAGATGCGGTCGCCGCGGTTGAAGCCCTGAATGAGCTGGTAGATCTGGCCCTTGTCGGCGATGGCACCGAAGGGGCAGTTGACCAGACACTGGCCGCAGGACACGCACTTGCTGTAGTCGATCTCGGCGCGGCCCAGCTCATCGGAGTGGATGGCACCCATGCCGCAGGCAGCGGCGCAGGGACGCTCGGTCTTGACGATGGCGTTGTAGGGGCAGACGCCGACGCAGCGGCCGCACTTGATGCACTTTTCCTGGTCGATGGTGGAACGGCCGCTCTCCCAGGTGATGGCCTTCTTGGGGCAGACTTCCATACAGGGGTGTGCGAGGCAGCCCTGGCACAGGTCGGAGACCTTGACCAGCTTCTCGGGGCAGCGGTTGCAGGCAAACTTGATGACGTTCACCAGCGGGGGGTCATAATACTTATCGGCGATGGAAGCGTCCTCCAGACCGGAGACGACGCTGTTGTGCTCGTCCATGCGGCGGGTGGGCAGGCCCATGGCCAGACGAACGCGCTCCTCGACGATGGCGCGCTCAAGGAAGATGTCCTTGCGGAGCTTGCCTTCCTCACCGGGGATGATGGTGTAAGGGATCTTGCGCATCAGGTGGTTGGCCTGCTCGCCCTTGACGTTGGCGTAGGCCATCCGTGCTACCTCGGTAAAGACCTGGCGGCGGATCTGGATGACCGTCGTGTTGATTCCTCTGAAACTCATTCCAATCTCTCCTTGCTTTGAAACAACAGAACAAAAAACCGCTCCGACGCGGCTTTTCTCCGGGGCATTTGGTACTGGGCTGCTGCAAACAGCCGGATACCCCGAATGATCCACTTTTATTGTAGCATAAACCCTTCGGGAAGAAAAGAGAAAAACTTAAAATTTGTTATGAAATTCACAACTGGTACATCTTGCACAAATGTGAACAAATGGATTTGTACAAAACGGCAAAGAATCGGCTAAGACTTACACCATCTCGGCCCGGACACGCTCGCCGTCGTAGCTGCCCAGCCGGACGCGGACGATCTCGCCGCTCTTATGGCCCGGGGCCGAGACCACGACAGGAACATACAGCCGGGTGTAGCCGGTGAAGAGGGTGCCGGAGAGGGGAGTCTCCAGCAGAACGTCGTCTTCGCTGCCCTCGCAGCCAGCCAGCACCTCGCGGCGGATGTCCTCGGCGATGGCGTTCATCTCCCGGCTGCGGGCCTGCTTTTCGCGCTCATGGACCTGATCGGGGAAGTCGTAGGCGGGGGTGCCGCTGCGGCGGGAGTAGGGGAAGACGTGGACTTTCAGGAAGCCGATCTCCTTCAGGAACGCGCAGCTCTCCCGGAAATCTTCCTCCGTCTCGCCGGGGAAGCCGCAGATGCAGTCGGTGGTGAAGCTGACCGGGCGGTCACCGTAGGCGGCGCGGAGCTGACGGACCACCTCGGCGTACTGCTCGGCGGTATAGACGCGGCGCATCCGGCGCAGGGTGGCGCTGCAGCCGCTCTGCAGGCTCAGGTGGTACTGGGGGCAGAGCTTGTCCACTGCCGCCAGCCGGGTGATGTACTCGGGGGTCAGCATATCGGGGTCAAGGCTGCCCAGCCGGATGCGCTCGATGCCCTCCACCCGGGCGCACTTCTCCACCAGCTCCACAAGGTTGGTGCCGGTGTCGAGGCCGTAGCTGGGCAGGGAGATGGCGCTGAGCACCACTTCCCGGTAGCCGGAAGCGGCCAGCTGGCGCAGCTCGGCGAGGATGCTCTCTTCCGAACGGCTGCGCACCGGGCCGCGGGCGCGGGGGATGACGCAGTAGGCGCACTGACGGTTGCAGCCGTCCTCTACTTTGATAAAGGCGCGGGTGTGGGTCTCGAACCGCTCCACCGGCAGCTCTTCGAACCGCTCGCCCTTCGCGTGGGGGGCGATGGCGACGATGCGCTCGTGGCCGTCCAGCAGCTTGAGCACATTGTCGAGGATGGCTTTCCGGTCGCCGTTGCCGCAGACCAGGTCGGCCTCCATGAACTGGGCCGCTTCCTCGGGGAAAGCCTGCGGGTAGCAGCCGGTGAGGACGGTGACGGCGCCGGGGTTCTCGCGCTTGGCCCGGCGGAGCCACTTGCGGCTCTTCTGGTCGCCGAAGTTGGTGACGGTGCAGCTGTTCACCACAAAGACGTCGGCCTCTTCTCCCTCCGGCACGATGGTGAAACCGGCGGAGCGGAACATCTGTTCCAGCGCACCGGTCTCATTTAAGTTGACCTTGCAGCCAAGGGTATAAAAACAAACTCGCATGGGGTGTCCTTTCCAAAACCTCTCGATTTGGCTCCCCTGTCGGGAAAGCTGGCTGCGAAGCAGACGGAGAGGTTATTACCTTATAATAAACCATCCTATTATAGCAGATTTTTCCCGGGGAGAAAAGAGCATTCCGGCCTCTTTTTTTGCATAGAATGCAATCAGACAGACATTGCGGGGAGGGACAAGGGATGGAACGAAAGAATTTTGCGGTGCTCTGCGCAGCCGTACTCTGCTTCTGGCTGTTTGCACTGGCCCTTGGGACGGCGGAGGGCGTGGGCCTGCGGGCGGTCATGCACCCGGAAGAGCGGGCTGTCAGCGCCGACGTCGAGGAAACGGCAGAAGGAATTCTGCTGCCGGCCGCAGCTGCCGCGCCTCAGCTCGACCTCAACTGCCGCGCTGCCATCCTCATCGAGCAGGGGAGCGGACGGGTCCTCTACGAGAAGAACGCCGACGAGCGGGTCCCCATCGCCTCCATCACCAAGGTGATGACCCTGCTGCTCGCCTTCGAGGCTGTCCACGACGGGCGGCTGACCATGGAGACGCCGGTGCCGGTGAGTGAGCACGCCTACCACATGGGCGGCAGTCAGATCTGGCTGGAGCCGGGGGAGCACTTTACATTGGACGAGATGATAAAGGCGATCTGCGTTTCCTCTGCCAACGACGCGGCCGTGGCCGTGGCCGAGCTGGTGGGCGGCAGTGAGCCGGCCTTCGTGGAGCAGATGAACGCCCGGGCCGCCTCGCTGGGGATGAAACAGACGTCTTTCCGCAACGCCTGCGGGCTGGACGCCGAAGGCCATCTCTCCACGGCCCGGGATGTGGCCGCCATGAGCCGCACCATCCTGAACACCTGCCCCGAGGTGCTGCACTACACCGGCATCTGGACGGATACCCTCCGGGGCGGGGAGACCCAGCTGATCAATACGAATAAGCTCCTCCGCCGGTATGAGGGGATCACCGGCCTCAAGACCGGCACCACCGGCGGCGCGGGCATCTGCATCTCGGCCAGCGCCACCCGGAACGGCCTCTCCCTCATCGCGGTCATCTTGGGCGCACCGTCCAGCGCCGACCGCTTCGACGCCGCCACGACTCTGCTGGACTACGGCTTCGGGGCCTATGAGGCCGCGCCGCTGCCAAAACTCGAGGCACAGCCGCTCCAGATCACGGTCAAAGGCAGCGCGGCGGGCAGCGTTCCGCTGGATTACTCGGCCCTGCCGGAGACGGTGCTGGTGGAGAAGGGGAGCGGGGCGTCCCTGCATACCGAGCTGACCTTGCCCGAGGAGCTGGAAGCCCCGGTGGAGCAGGGCCAGACGCTGGGCAAAGCCGCGGTCTATCAGGGGGAAGCACTTCTGGAAGAGTACGAAGTGCGTGCTGCCGCCGATGCGCCGAGGATGACCGTCCGAGATGCCATCGGTCTGCTGTGGCAGAGCCTCACCGGCGCGGCATGACCGAAAACTGCGCACTACCGGTCAAAAACGGTCAGCGAGGGCAAAGAATGGCTTGGACGTTTGTATAAAAGATGTAAGAGCATACAAAACAACACTATTAAAATTGTATGAAAAGCGAGGATTTTGGCCTTGACTTTGCCCGGCGGGAACGGTACACTTATACCAAGATAAACCCTCGCCGGGCAAAGAGCCCGTAAAATGTTTTGGAGGTTTTGATAGAATGAGTCTCGCTCTGAATACAAAGCACCTCTCCAGTTTCATCAACGAAGAGGAATACAAGGCCATCTACCCCCAGGTAGAGGCCGCGCACAAGACGCTGGAAGCCAAGAACGGCCCCGGCAGCGACTTCCTGGGCTGGATGTATCTGCCCCGTGATTATGATAAGGAAGAGTTCGAGCGCATCAAGGCAGCTGCTGCCAAGATCCGTGAGGATTCCGACGTTCTGGTGGTCGCCGGCATCGGCGGCAGCTATCTGGGCGCACGTGCCGTCATCGAAGCCGTCAAGGGGATGTACCACAACGAGCTGGACAACGGCCTGAAGATCTACTTCTGCGGCAACAGCATCAGCCCCACCTATCTGAATGACATCATCGCGCTGTGCAAGGGCAAGCGCTTCTCCATCAACGTCATCTCCAAGTCCGGCACCACCACCGAGACCTCTTTGGCCTTCCGTGTGCTGCGCAAGCTGCTGGAAGACGAGATGGGCGTGGAAGAAGCCAACAAGCGCATCTACGCCACCACCGACCGCGCCAAGGGCACCCTCAAGCAGCTGGCTGACGCGCAGGGCTGGCCCACCTTCGTCGTCCCCGACGATGTCGGCGGCCGCTACTCCGTCCTTTCCGCTGTGGGCCTGCTGCCCATCGCTGCTGCCGGCATCAGCATCGACGACGTCATGAAGGGTGCAGCCGACGCGATGGAGCGCTTCTCCGTGCTCAGCCCCGAAAACGACGCCTACAAGTATGCGGCCATCCGCAACATCCTGTACCGCAAGGGCAAGAGCATCGAGATCCTCGAGTGCTATGAGCCGAACTTCACCCTCATGAACGAGTGGTACAAGCAGCTGTTCGGTGAGAGTGAGGGCAAGGACAACAAGGGTCTGTTCCCCGCAAGCTGCATCTTCTCCACCGACCTGCACTCCATGGGTCAGTTCATCCAGGAAGGCTCCCGCACCATGTTCGAGACCATCGTGGATGTCAAGAAGCCCGCACAGGACCTCTTCATCGACAAGCTGGAGGGCAACTTCGACGGCCTGAACTTCCTGGCTGACCAGAACATGAGCGTGGTCAACCGCAAGGCCATGGAAGGCACCATCCTCGCCCACACCGACGGCGGCGTGCCGGAGGTGGTCATCGAGGTGGACGACCTGTCTGCTTATAATGTGGGCTACCTCATCTACTTCTTCTGGCGTGCCTGCGCCTGCAGCGGCTACCTGCTGAGCGTCAACCCCTTCAACCAGCCGGGCGTCGAGAGCTATAAGAAGAACATGTTCGCTCTGCTGGGCAAGCCGGGTTACGAGAACCTGACCGCCGAGCTGGAAGCAAAGCTGAAGTAAGAGCAAGCGGAACAAAAAACGATCTCCCGCCGTGAGGCGTGGAAAATACAGGAGGACAGAACTATGATTAAACTGATTGTTGGCACCAAAGGCTCCGGTAAGACCAAGGCTATGATCGACATGATCAACGATTCGGTCAAGACCTCCAAGGGCAACGTCGTTGTCGTCGAGAAGGGCATGAAGCTGACCTATGAGGTCCCCAACGCCGCCCGTCTCATCGACCTGGACGAGTACAAGATCGCCGGCGGCGAGATGCTGTACGGCTTCGTGGCCGGCCTGCTGGCAAGCAATTATGACATCACTGACCTGTACATCGACGGCATCCTGAAGGTGCTGGATCACGACATCAACCGTCTGGGCGTCGTTCTGGACGAGATCGCTGCCGCCGCCGGCGACTCTGTCAAGGTCACCGTCACTGTCAGCGCTGATGAGGCTGCTCTGCCCCACGATGTGAAGAAGTACCTGTAACATAACTCTGAAATTTCTGATTTGAAGCATCCCAGACAGGCAGGAAACCGGAGAATTTGAAATTTTTTCGGTTTTCTGCCTGTTTTGGTGTTGACAAAGGGCTGTGTTGGCGCTATACTAACAAAGCAGCCTTTTATGAGGTGTACTATGCAATTTGACCTGAGAAAGTTTATCGTATCCGGCACGAAACCTTACGCCGCAGAGTTTCAGTGTGATTTGTCTGCAAAGGATTTTGCCGGTGCAAGGATCGAGCAGCCTGTGACGGCCCGCTTTGAGGCGGTGCCGGATGGCGAGGAGATCCGGATGACGCTGCGGGCAAACGCATTGGTGCACGGAGAGTGCGCCCGCTGCCTCGACCCCGTCGAACGGGAAGAGACGGTGCAAGCAGAGTGGACGGTCAGGGAGCGCGATCTGGATGACCCGGATTTCGATCTGCCCCTCAACGAAAAAGGACATCTGGATGTGGACGAATGGCTCTGTCAGGAATTCATGTTCCAGATACCGATGGTGCTGCTTTGCAGCGCTGACTGCCCGGGCTTGTGTCCCCGGTGCGGGAAGAAGATGGCCGAATGTACCTGCCCTCCGGCAGAAGCTGAGGCCGAACCCGCAGACGCAAGGCTAGCGATACTCAAATCACTGCTGAACTGAGAAACCCATCAAGGAGGTGCAAAAATATGGCAGTACCTAAGAGACATCTTTCCAAGGCCCGCCGCGACAAGCGTCGCAGCAATGTTTGGAAGCTGGAGGCCCCCGCACTGGTCAAGTGCAGCAACTGCGGCTCTCTGAAGCTCCCCCACCAGGCATGTGGCAACTGCGGTTACTACAAGGGCGAGGAAGTCATCAAGAAGGGCTAATTTGCGCAGAATTGGTGGCACATTGGTGTTATGTACAGAAGGGGAGGGCGCAATGCCTTCCCCTTCTTGCTGTTTATGGAACGGATGAAACCTCTCCGTCATCCCTTCGGGATGCCACTGCCCCTACTAGGGGAGCTGGCGGGCGCAAGCCCGACTGAGAGGTTGTACGAAGGTGAACCTATCGGAAAGCAGGTGAAGTGAAAGTGTCTATTAAAATCGACCGCGTGGACGCGGGCAGCGAGGCGGAAGCCCTCGGCCTCGCCGGCGGCGACGAGCTGCTGAGCGTGGACGGCAACGAGCTGAACGACACGCTGGACTATGATTTTTATACCGACAGCAAGAGCTTCCACCTCAAAGCAAAGGTGGCGGACGGCATCCGGGAGTGGGACGTCCGGCGGGAAGAGCGCGGCCCCTTCGGCTGCGACTTCTCCACCTATCTGGGCGACCAGAAGCACTCCTGCTCCAACCACTGTATGTTCTGCTTCATCGACCAGCTGCCCCCGGGGATGCGTGAGAGCCTCTACTTCAAAGACGACGACGAGCGCCTGTCCTTTTTGTTCGGCAACTATATCACCATGACCAACATGCAGGACCACGAGATCGACCGCATCATCAAGATGCACATCTCGCCCATCAACATCTCGGTCCACACCACCAATCCCCAGCTCCGCGTGCGGATGCTGGCGAATAAACGGGGCGGCGAGGTGCTGAAGTACCTGCCCCGCCTGGTGGAGGGCGGCATCGCCGTCAACTGCCAGCTGGTGCTCTGCCGGGGCATCAACGACGGCGACGAGCTCCGCCGCACCCTCACCGACCTGCTGGAGCTGACCCCGATGGTGCAGAGCGTGGCGGCAGTCCCCTGCGGCGTGACGGACTACCGCCAGAACCTCTTCAAGCAGACGCCCTACGACGCTGAGACCAGCGCCGCCGTCATCGACATCATGGAAGAGTTCGGCGACGAGTGCAAGCGCCGCCACGGCAAGCGCATCATCTACCCCAGCGATGAGTGGTACCTCAAGGCCGGCCGTCCCATCCCGGAGCCGGAGTTCTATGAGGACTACGACCAGCTGGAAAACGGCGTGGGCATGATGAGCCTCTTCCGGGAGGAATTTCTGGCCGAGCTGGAAAAGCCCCACCGCATCTATGGCACCAAAAAGATGGATGTCGTCACCGGCACCATGGCCGCGCCCCTCATCACCGAGATGATGGACGAGCTGCGCCGCCAGTACCCCATGATAGAAGTAAAAGTGCATCCCATCAAAAACAACTTCTTCGGCGGCAACGTCGGCGTGGCGGGCCTCGTCACGGCGACCGACATCATCGCCCAGTGCGAGGGCCGGCTGTCCAGCGGCATCCTGGGCGTGCCTGCCGTGATGCTGCGGGAGGAGAAGGACACCTTCCTCGATGATATGACCATCGAGCAGCTGGGCCAGCGGCTCGGCGTGAAGGTGGAAGTCCTGCCCACCGGCGGCGGCGACGAGGCCAAGGCCCTGTTGCGCAGCGGCCTGCATATCGCCCGCCGGAGAAGACCGTAATTTTACCCCTTTTGTGAAAGGAGGAACCCCCTATGAGCAAACCGATCGTTGCTGTGGTGGGCCGCCCCAACGTGGGCAAGTCCACCCTGTTCAATAAGCTCTGCGGCCAGCGTCTGGCCATCGTGGAGGATACCCCGGGCATCACCCGCGACCGCATCTTTGCCAACTGCGAGTGGAGCGGCCACGAGTTCCTGCTGGTGGATACCGGCGGCATCGAGCCCAAGGCCACCGAGGGCATTCTGGCCCATATGCGCGAGCAGGCCCAGATCGCCATCGACACCGCCGACTGCATCATCATGGTGGTGGACGTGCGCAACGGCCTGACCGCCGCCGACGAGGACGTGGCCCATATGCTGCGCCGCAGCCACAAGCCCATCATCCTCGCTGTCAACAAATGCGACAACGTGGGCGAGACCCCCATGGAGCTCTACGAGTTCTATAACCTCGGCTTCGACGAAGTCATGCCCATCTCGTCCGTCCACGGCCACGGCACCGGCGACCTGCTGGATGCCGTCTGCGCCCACCTCGATTTCAGTGAGACCGTCGTGGAGGAAGACCGCATCCCCGTCGCCATCATCGGCCGCCCCAACGTGGGCAAGTCCAGCCTGACCAACCGCATCCTCGGTGAGAACCGCATGATCGTGGCCAACGAGGCCGGCACCACCCGCGATGCCATCGACACCCCCGTGGACAACGCTTACGGCAAGTTCATCTTCACCGATACCGCCGGTCTGCGCAAGCGCAGCAACATCACCGACGGCCTCGAGCGCTACATGGTCGTCCGCGCACTGGCCGCTGTCGAGCGCAGCCGCGTGGCCCTCATCCTCGTGGACGCCACCGTCGGCTTCACCGAGCAGGACAGCAAGGTGGCCGGCTACGCCCACGACCAGGGCAAAGCCTGCATCATCGTCGTCAACAAGTGGGACGCCGTGGAGGGCAAGGAGACCAACACCATGGAACTGCAGCGCCGGGGCTATGCCGAGTGCTTCAGCTTCATGGGCTACGCTCCCATCATCTTCATCTCGGCCCAGACCGGCTACAACGTCAACAAGCTGATGCAGCTCATCCGAGACGTGGACAGCCAGAACGGTGCCCGCGTGCCCACCGGTGTGCTGAATGAGATGCTGGCCCGTGCCACCGCTCGGATGCAGCCGCCCAGCGACAAGGGCCGCCGCCTGAAGATCTTCTACCTGACCCAGGCTTCCACCCGTCCGCCGACGTTCGTGGCCTTCGTCAACGCAAAGCACCTGTTCCACTTCAGCTATCAGCGGTATATCATCAACCAGATCCGCGAGAACTTCGGTCTGGAGCACACCCCCATCCGCCTTGTCGTGCGTGAGCGCGGCTCCGGCGAGGTGGGCGCGAAGGACGTATAAGGAAGGGGGACTGGTTCTATGACCGCATTTCTCATTGTGCTGGCGGTCGCTGCCGAAGCCTATCTGCTGGGCAGCGTGGACACCGGCATCCTCGTCAGCAAGTATCTGTACCATGACGACGTCCGCACCCACGGCTCGGGCGCTGCCGGTATGACCAACATGCTGCGCACCTTCGGCAAGAAGGCCGCTGCCCTCACGGCGGTGGGCGATGTGCTCAAGGGCGTCGTGGCCGTCTGCCTTGGCCGGTGGCTGTTCGGCCATCTGCCCGCCGATGCTGCCGTCTCGCCCTATCTGGGCGTCTACCTCGCCGCCATCCTCGCCGTGGTGGGCCACTCCAAGCCCATCTACTTCGGCTTCAAGGGCGGCAAGGGCGTGCTGGTGGCTGCCGGTGCCATTCTGGCAGTCCAGCCGGTGCTGCTGCCGGTGCTGGCACTCATCTTCCTCGTCTGCCTGGTCCCCACCGGCATGGTGTCGCTGGGCAGCATCACCATGGCCGCAGCCTACCCGGTGCTGACGTTGGTGTACAGCCTCATGCGCGGCCTGCCGACCCGGGACGTGGTGGTCTGCACCGTCGGCGCTGCCATCATGGGCGGCATGGTCATCTGGATGCACCGTTCCAACATCCAGCGCATCCGGGACGGCAAGGAGTACCGTTTCGGCCAGAAGCACAAGAGCAGCTAAGCATAAAAAGATGCCCCGCAGGCAGCTCTCGACGAGCGTCCTGCGGGGCATTTTATGTTGTCAGGCTCATTCCGGGTCTGCTTCCAGCAGCGTGTCGGTGTTGTCCTCGTACTTGGGGTCTTCGATGGCGACTTCAAGCTCCGTGTCGGTGTCGTCATGATGCAGGTGCTTGCGCAGCCGGGCGGCGAATTCCTCTGACGGGATGCCGCTCTGGTTGGGGGAAAGGTCGGGTGCGGGGTGGCCGTCGGGCAGATGAGCGCCGAAGGCCGGCACGAAGAAGAACTTCCGCACGATGAAGATGAGGGCGATGGCGCTCACGCTCAGCAGGTTCTCCATGGCGGACTCGTGACCCACCACCATGTGGCGGGCGATGGCGTAGAGCAGCACTTCGAGGCTGGAACCGGGGCTGTGCTTGGCCAGCATCTTGATGAACTCGATGCCGATGACGATGTCCAGCGCCCGCTGTAAAAAGGTGCTCACCTCGACGTCGTTGCCGTCGAACAGCAGGCCGGGCATCCACTGCAGCAGCGGCACCATCGACAGCAGCAGGCCGATGAGGACGAGGCCGGACAACAGGATCTCGAGCAGGGTGGCTGCGCTGATGATCTTGTTGCGCAATTCGGCGCGGCTGTGGCTTTCAACACGGGAATTGGACATGGGCAGGGACCTCTCTTTCAAATTTGACCGGAAATCTTTTACAACAGTTTGATTCTATTGTAACAAAAGCGAAAAACGAAGTCAATTTCTCCGGCTAAGAAAGCTAGTCAGCATGAAAAACTGGAATCGAAGGCAGACAAAGAGGGGCCGTCCGCACCCGGAATGGAGTGCAGACGGCCCCTCTTTGTGCTGAAAAGGCGGCTTAGGCCTCAGCAATGGCTTCGATCTCGCAGAGCACGCCCTTGGGCAGGTCTTTCACGGCCACGCAGCTGCGGGCGGGCTTGGAGGTGAAATACCTGGCGTACACCTCGTTGAAAGCGGCAAAGTCGGCGATGTCGGCCAGGAAGCAGGTGGTCTTGACCACCTTGTCAAAGCCCACGCCGGCAGCTTCGAGGATAGCGCCCACATTGCGGCAGCTCTGGTCAGCCTGTGCGGCGATGCCCTCGGCGACTGCGCCGGTGGCGGGGTCTACCGGGATCTGGCCGGAGGTGAAGACGAGACCGCCCACGGTGTAGCCCTGAGAGTAGGGGCCGATGGCGCCGGGAGCTTTTTCGGTGCTGATGATGTTCATATCGATTACCTCACATATCATAAATAGGGGAGTCTCCCGCCAAAAGGGGAGCCGATGAAAAAAGTCTACCACCAACTGTCCCCGCCGTCAACGGCTAGCAGGGAACGGTCCCGGAATTTCCGGAAAAAGGGAATGTAAAATTATTTGGAAAAATCTGCGCAAATCATCTTGACAAGAAATAAACTTTTATGATAAAAATAGAGCATGAAAGTAACATTTTTGCAGAAAAACGCAGGCGCAGCGCAGGCAGGAAAGCCAGCTTTGCGCAGGCGCGTTTCTTTTTTGCAGAAAAAGCGAATTTCTGAACCCTCGGAAGGGGCAGAAAGGATAAGATATGTCGATTTTGGTAGATGATTCAAATAAAACAGCCTGCCGTGCAGCGGAGGCTGGACTGCAGCAGAAAAACTGTGCTGCGCTGGTGCGCCCGGCGGGTACGGGCAAGGGCTGCATCGTGTGGGAGCTGCTGGACGCCCACCCCGAGATGCGCGTGCTCTGGGTGGTGTCCTGCGCTGCCCGTCTGGAGCTGCGCCGCGCCCTGACAAAGCGGCTGGGCCGGACGCTGGGCGGCCGGGTGCGGCTGATGAGCTGCGAGCAGCTGGCCGTGCAGAATGCGCTGGGCTGGGTGGCGCTGGCTGAGTTCCGGCCCGGCCTGCTGGTACTGGACGGCTGGAGGGAGATGAGCGCAAAGGGCTGGACCGACTGTGTCCAGCCTCTGTTCCGCCTCTGCCCGGGGGCAAAGCTGCTGGCTCTGGGGGAGCCGGACGCCCCGGGCGACAGCTGCCGCGCCGCCGAGGAGATGCTGGCCGACGCCATCGTGGAGCCGCTGGCGCTGGGCGGGGCGATGGCCGAGGGCCTGCTGCCCATGCCGGCCTCCTATACAGCTCTGCTCTGGCCGCTGGAAGATGCGATGGCCCGCCTCCGTGCTGAGGTGAAAAACCTCCATCTGCCGGGCTGTCCTGATCCCAACGCCGAGAAATATCAGGCTCTGAGCCTCGCCGTAGAGAAGCTTCCGCCGGTGGAACAGCTGCTGGCGCAGTGGCTCCCGGATGCTGCCGGACGCTGCCTCGTCCTCTGCGAGGATGATGCAGCGGCGGCGCAGACCGCAGAGCAGGCCGAGAAGCTGTTTGGTGCAGGAACGCATATTTATAAGGATGCAGAAGGCTTTGCGGCCGACGAAGCGGCCACCCTCCGGCTGCTGGTTTGTGCCAACGGCCCGGCGGTGCAGGCTCCTCTGGCCGGGATCTCGGGCGTGGTGCTGGTGCGCCGCAGCGCTGGACCGGCCGCATACCGGCAGATGCTGGCACGCGCCCTTACAGCCTGCGGCAGTGTGCCGGTGGCAGAGCTGAGCGCGGCCTTTGAGGCGCTGACCTGTGTGCAGCAGCTGCGGAAGGAGTGCAGCGCTGCGGGGGCAGAAGCCTTCCCGCTGGAAGAGCCTCTCTCTGCCTGCCGCCGGGCTTACCGGCAGCTCCGCCGCGCGCTGGACTCCGACTGGGAGCGCTATTATGCCGCCGCAAAGCAGATGACGGCAGAGGGAAAGACGCTGGACGTGCCTCGCTCCTACAGCTTTGGGGGCGTGGCCGTGGGCCGCTGGCTGGAAAACCAGCGCCTTGTCCGGGCCGGAAAGAAAAAGGGCCGCCTCACCGCCGAGCAGGCCGCCCGGCTGGACAAAATCGGCATGAACTGGAAAAAGCGGCTCGAACTGGCGTGGGAGAACGGCTGTGCTTCGGCCCGGCGGTACCGCGGCAGCCACAGCGACCTGCTGGTGCCGGTCCATTATAAGGATAAGGACGGCTTTGCACTGGGCGAGTGGATCGTCTACAACCGCCAGCGCTATCTGAGCGGGAACCTGCCGTCAGACCGCGTCGAGCGCCTCGAGGCACTGGGCATGGTGTGGGACACCGGCAGCATCCTCTGGGAGAAGAGCTATGCCGCCGCCGTCCAGTATTATCTGGAAAATCACACGCTGGAAATTCCCGTCAAGTATGTCACGCCGGACGGCATGGCGCTGGGCGTCTGGCTGGGCAGTCAGCGTGCCGCTTATAAAGAAGGTGTGCTGACCGACGCCCAGATCGAAAAGCTGGAAGCGCTGGGAGTGGACTGGACGAACCGGAACGACCGCAAGTGGCAGACCGCCTACGAGGCCGCCGTGAAGTACCACGCCGCCCACGGGAACCTCGACGTCCCCACCGAGTACACCGACGAAGACGGCATCCTGCTGGGCAAGTGGGTGTCCCGTCAGCGGTACGCATGGCAGAACCCCGAGCGCAGCAGCGCCCGGGTGACGCCGGAGCGGAAAGCCCTGCTGGACGAGCTGGGCATGAACTGGGAAAAGACCGACTCGTGGCAGCACCGCTACGAGCTGGCCGTGGAATACAAAAAGGAGCACGGCAGTCTGGCCGTTCCGGCCCAGTACCGGACGGAGGACGGCATCTGGCTGGGCAGCTGGCTGTCCCGTCAGAAGCAGATGCTGCGGGAGGGCAAAAAGCTCTCCGCCGAGCGCCGCGCGGCCCTGAAAGAGCTGTTCAAGGGCGAAAAAGGCCGACGCCTCAGCGCCCCGGTGCCGCCCGCGTGCAGCGTGCGGGAGCAGAACTGGCTGGACAACTACCAGAGCGCCAAGCTCTACGCCGAGAAGAAGGGCAGCCTCCTCGTGCCTGCCGGATATGTAGACGAGAACGGCTTCCGTCTGGGCGTCTGGATCTCGAACCTCCGGGCTGCCCGCAAGGCCCGGCCCGGCTCGTTCCAGGTGACGCCGGAGCATATCGCTCTGCTGGATGCCATCGGGATGCAGTGGGACGCCCGGGAGGCCAAGTGGGCCGGGGCGTTCCGCCGCGCCGAAGAGTACTGCGCCGCCCACGGCAATCTGCTGGTGCCGGTGAACTATAAGACCGAAGACGGCTTCTGCCTCGGCGACTGGGTCCGCCGGATGCGCGAAAACTACGCCTGTGCCGAGAAAAAGCTGACGGCGGAGCGCATCGCAAAGCTCGAAGCGCTGGGCATGGTCTGGACCGTGCCGCAGGAGGGCTGAGATATTGCATTTTAGGGCGGAGTGTGGTATACTTCACCTTGTCTGAATAGAAAACAGCAGGTGCCTGCCGCCGGGGCTTCGTCCCCGGCCGGGAGGGTAAAAGGGAAGCGGGTGCGAGTCCCGCGCGATCTCGTCACTGTGATAAGGGAGTCCGCTGCCTTGGCGCTCAGCGCCGGTCACTGGAGGCTTTGCCTCTGGGAAGGCGGCAGCGGGCGGTGAGCTTTCAGTCAGGAAACCTGCCCGCTGTTGGTACAGGAGCGTCCGGCTCCGGATCACGAGGAATTGGTCGTACCAAAAAGCCCGAAAGTTCAAAGGGTCTTTTTGCTGTGCCTTCCGCGCGGTGAAAAGGCTCTTTTTTCGTTTGAGCTGACCCCCGTTTCGTACCCTTTCTATCGGAAACGTACATTCCACACAACAGAAAGGACTCAAACAATGCGTAAGGCAACCAACAAGAACTGGCAGCGCGTCGCTGCCGCTGCCGCCGCACTGGCCCTGTGTGCCGGTGTCCTCACCGGCTGCGGTGCATCTTCTTCCACTGCCGCCGGCAGCACCGCCGCAAGCTCTGCCGCCGCCAGCGAAGTGAGCAGCGAGGAGGCTGATGAAATGGCAGCAAAGAATGTGGCAGACCTCATCGACGCCATCTATGTGCAGGAGCGCAGCGAGAACACCGACGCTCAGTGTGAGGCCGCAAAGGCAGCATGGGACGCTCTGACCGACACTCAGAAGGAGATGGTCGAGGGCGAAGAGGCTGACCCCGATTACTTTGGCCGCGACACCGGCGACGCCTCCAAGGACGACGCCCGCAACCAGGACAACATCGGCGACAACGAGATCCTGGTCGTCAGCTTTGGCACCTCGTTCAACAACAGCCGCGCAGCGGACATCAAGGGCATCGAGGACGCCATCCAGGCCGCATACCCCGACTGGTCTGTCCGCCGCGCCTTCACCGCACAGATCATCATCAACCATGTCCAGGCCCGTGACGGCGAGAAGATCGACAACATGGAGCAGGCTCTGGAGCGCGCTGTTGCCAACGGCGTGAAGAATCTGGTCGTCCAGCCCACCCATCTGATGCATGGCGCGGAGTACGACGAGATGATGGAGATGGTGGACAGCTACCGCGATAAGTTTGAGTCCGTCGCCATCGCCGAGCCTCTGCTGGGCGAGGTGGGCAGCGATGCCACCGTCATCAACGCCGACAAGGAAGCTGTCGCCAAGGCCATCACCGCCGAGGCCGTCAAGACCGCCGGTTTCGACAGTCTGGACGCCGCTGCTGAGGACGGCACCGCCTTCGTTTTCATGGGCCACGGCACCTCTCACACCGCAAAGGTGAGCTACACCCAGATGCAGTCTCAGATGAACGCTCTGGGCTACAAGAATGTCTTCATCGGCACCGTCGAGGGTGAGCCGGAGGAGACTGCCTGCGAGAACGTCATCGAGGCTGTCAAGGCCGCCGGCTACACCAAGGTCGTCCTGCGTCCCCTGATGGTCGTTGCAGGCGACCACGCCAACAACGATATGGCGGGCGACGACGAGGATTCCTGGAAGAGCCAGTTCGAGGCCTCCGGCGAATTCGACTCTGTCGATTGCCAGATCGCCGGTCTGGGCGAGATCGCTGACATCCAGCAGCTCTACGTCGCACACACCAAGGCCGCTGTCGATTCCCTGAACGGTTGATTTAGGAAGCCGTTTTCGTAATCATTGCACACCGCCCGGGCGGTCTTTTTGCTCGCATACTGCGTTGCTTTCCCTTGCAATCCGCCCAGGATTGCTGCGGAAAATCGCCTTGTCTGCGGGCAAAAATCCTCGCCGTTTGGTGCACCCTGCTTGCGAAAGCAGCTTCTGACTCTATGATTGCCCGGAAAGGAGTGCCTTTTCGGGCAATTTCTTTTTCGGCCTGCTTTGAATTCGGGCCATTGCGTGTTATAATCTTTTCTGTAAAATAGATACTTCGAGGTATATCATCATGAAACTGAACCATAAATTTGCTCTTCTGCTGGCCGGCGCTGTGCTGGCTGGTTCTCTCACCGGCTGCGGCGCATCCGGCGCCCCGGCCAGCTCTGCCGCTTCCTCCGAGGCTGCGGCCTCCTCTGCCGTGAGCGAGGCTGCTTCCGAACCGACAGCAGAGGCCGCTCTGCCCGACGGCGTCTACACCGCCGACTTTGACACCGACAGCTCCATGTTCCATGCCAACGAGGCCAACGACGGCAAGGGAACGCTGACTGTGAAGGACGGTCAGATGACCTTCCACGTCAGCCTCGTCTCCAAGAAGATCGTCAACCTCTACGTCGGCATGGCCGCTGACGCCGAGGCCCACGAGGGGGACTGGCTCCAGCCCACCACCGACACCGTCACCTACTCCGACGGCCTGTCCGATGAGGTCTACGGCTTCGACATCCCGGTGAAGGCTCTGGACGAGGACTTCCAGCTGGCCATCCTCGGCTCCAAGGGCAAGTGGTACGACCATACCGTCCGTGTCGCCAACGCCCAGCCTGCTGCGGCGGAAGCACCTGCCGACGGCACCTACACCTGTGACGTGACCCTCGAGGGCGGCTCTGGCCGCGCCACCGTGGACAGCCCTGCGGCCCTGACCGTGGCCGACGGCAGGATGACCGCCACCATCGTCTGGTCCAGCCCCAACTACGACTATATGCTGGTGGACGGCGAAAAGTATCTGCCCACCAACACCGAGGGCAACTCTACCTTCAAGATCCCCGTCACTGCTCTCGACACCCCGCTGGATGTGGTGGGCGATACCGTCGCCATGAGCACCCCGCATGAGATCGAGTATACGCTGACCTTCGCCTCTGCATCCCTGACCGAGGCAAAGTGACGATGAAACGCCGCAATTTCCTGAAAGCCCTGCCTGCCGCCGCTCTCACCCTTGCGGGCTGCGGGCAGCACAAGACCGCCCCGGCCAATACAGCATCCCTCGTGTTCGACCACAGCTATCCGCTGGACTATGCCACCCAGTTTTCTGCCGACTGCTATGAGGGCGGCTATGTGATGATCGACATCCCGGACGCCGGGCGGTTCCTCGTCGTCCCTGAAGGGGCCGCCGAGGTGGACGACCTGCCCGAGGACGTCGTTCTGCTGCGCCAACCGCTGGATCATATTTATCTCGTCTCCACCTCGGTGATGGACCTCTTCGTCCATCTGGACGCCCTGGACAGCATCGCCCTCTCCGGCACGAAGGCCGAGGGCTGGTATGTGGAAGAGGCCAAACAGGCCATGCAGGAGGGCCGCATCGCCTACGCGGGCAAGTACAGCGCCCCGGACTATGAGCGCATCCTTGCCGCCGGCTGCACCCTCGCCATCGAGAACACCATGGTGCTCCACGACCCCGAGGTCAAGGAGCAGCTGGAAAAGTTCGGCGTGCCGGTCCTCGTGGAGCGCTCGAGCTACGAGAGCGGCCCGCTGGCCCGGATGGAGTGGCTCAAGCTCTACGGCATCCTGCTGAATAAGACTGAGATGGCGGAAGAGGTCTTTCGCCAGAAGGTGGAGCAGGTGGCCCCCATCCTCGAACAGGAGAACACCGGCAAGACCGTGGCCTTCTTCTCCATCACCACGAATAACCTCATCACCGTCCGCCGCACCAGCGACTATGTGGCCCAGATGGTGGAGATGGCCGGCGGCGTCTACATCTTCGACGACCTCGAGGGGGAAACGTCGGCCCAGTCCACCATCAAACTGCCGCTGGAGACCTTCTACGCCCGGGCCAGGGACGCCGACGTCCTCATCTACAACAGTACCATCGAGGGCGTGATGGAGACCCGTGACCAGCTCATCGAAAAATGCCCGATGCTGGCGGATTTCAAGGCCGTCCAGTCCGGCGACTGCTGGTGTACGGCCCAGAGCCTCTTCCAGCAGAGCATGGAGCTGGCCGACCTCATCTCGGATATGAACCTCGTCTTCACCGAGGGCTCGCCCGACCCGGCGTCCCTCCGTTTCTTACAGCGCATCGTATAAAAGGAGCTTTGTCATGACCACCACCCGCCGCCTCAGCCTCGCGTACCTCGCCCTCACGGCGGGGGCCGCGGTGCTGTTTGCACTCAACCTGTTCTGGGGCAGTGTGTCCCTGACGCCCGGCGCGGTGGCGGCGGCTCTGCTGGGCCGGGGCGAAGATGCGCTGGCCGTAGGCATCGTGCTCCAGCTCCGTCTGCCCCGGGCGGTCATGGTCGTGCTGCTGGGCGCGGCCCTCTCGGCGGCGGGCTACCTCCTGCAGACCTTCTTCGCCAACCCCATCGCCGGCCCCTTCGTCATGGGCGTGTCCAGCGGCGCAAAGCTGGCGGTGGCCCTGACGATGGTGGTGTTTTTACAGCAGGGGCTGCTCACCGGCTCGGCCACCCTCATCATCGCCGCTTTTGCAGGCTCGATGGCGGCGATGGCCTTCGTGCTGGTGGTGGCCCGGCGGGTGCCGCGGATGAGCATCCTCGTCATCTGCGGCATCATGATCGGTTATATCTGCTCGGCTGTCACCGACATCGTGGTGACCTTTGCTCAGGACTCCAACATCGTCAATCTCCACAACTGGTCGATGGGCAGCTTTTCCGGCATGACCTGGGCCAATGTGGGTGCAGCGGCCTGCGTGGTGCTGCCCGCGCTGGCGGCGGCGTTCCTGCTCTCGAAGCCCATGGCGGCCTACCAAATGGGCGAGAGCTACGCCAGGAGCGTCGGCGTACCGGTGCGGGCCTTCTCGACGGCCCTCGTGCTGCTTTCCAGCCTGCTTTCCGCCTGCGTGACGGCCTTTGCAGGCCCCATCTCCTTTGTGGGCATCGCGGTGCCGCATCTGGTCAAGAACCTGCTGGGCAGTGCAAAGCCCCTTTATGTCCTGCCGGGCTGCTGTCTGGGCGGGGCAGCGTTCTGCCTGCTCTGCGACCTCATCGCCCGCAGCCTGTTCGCGCCCACTGAGCTGTCCATCAGCTCGGTGACGGCGGTTTTCGGTGCGCCGGTGGTCATCTGGCTGCTGGTGCGCCGCCAGACACAGGAGGGCCGGGAATGAGCGATCCGAAATTCTACTGCCGCGCCGAGGACCTTGCCATCGGCTACGGCAAAACGCCCCTGATGGAGCACATCGGACTCGGCGTCGGGAAGGGGACCATCCTCACCCTCATCGGCCCCAACGGCGCGGGCAAATCCACCCTGCTCAAGACGCTGGCAGCGCAGCTGGCCCCCCAGGGGGGCGCTGTCCTGCTGGATGGCAAAGATCTCGCGGACTGCTCCGGCCCGGAGCGCGCCCGCAAAATGGCCCTGATGGTGCCCCACACCCGCCGCACCGAGCTGACCACCTGCTTCGAGATGGCGTCCGCCGGGCGCTACCCCTACACGGGGCGGCTGGGTGTCCTCTCGGCAGAAGATAAGCGCCAGGTCCATGCCGCGCTGGCCCTCGTGGGGGCCGAGGCGCTGGCGGGCCGGGACTTCAACCGCATCAGCGACGGCCAGCGCCAGCGCGTCCTGCTGGCCCGGGCCATCTGCCAGCAGCCGGAGCTGATATTATTGGACGAGCCTACGTCTTTCCTCGACATCAAGGGAAAGGCCGAATTGCTGGCCATCCTGAAAAGCCTCGCCCGCGACAAGAAGATGGCCGTCATCCTGAGTCTCCACGAGCTGGAGCTGGCGCAGAAAGTTTCCGACAAGGTCGTCTGCGTCTCGGCGGCGGGCGTCTCGGACGTCATGACGCCGGAAGAGGCCTTTGCCCGGGAAAACATCTGCAAAATTTATGCTCTGACCGATGAGCAGTACGCATTCCTCTACGGCGAAGAAAAAGCGCCGGAGGAAAAGCGCCCGCTCTTTGAGCACTACGTCCGCAGCGGCCAGAAGCTCCTGCGCTGCGGCTATACCACCGGTACCTGCGCGGCGCTGGGCGCGGCGGGCGCGGCACGGCTGCTGCTCACCGGCCGCACCCCCGAGACGGTGGCCCTCCGCACCCCGAAGGGCATCGTGGTGGAGGTAGAGCCCATCTTTTGCCGCCTGTCCGGCGAGGGGGCCGAGTGCGCCATCCGGAAGGACGGCGGCGACGATGTGGACGTGACCACCGGTCTGCCGGTCATCGCCAGTGTCGCCCTCCGGCCCGAGCTGTCCGGCGAGGTGCACATCCACGGCGGTGAGGGCGTGGGCCGGGTGACAAAGCCCGGTCTCGACCAGCCCGTGGGCGAAGCTGCCATCAACCACGTTCCCCGGGCCATGATAAAGGAAGCGCTGGAAAAAGAGGCCGAATCTGCCGGGTACGCGGGCGGCTTTGACGTCACCATCTCCATCGAGGGCGGGGCCGAAACGGCGAAGCGCACCTTCAACCCCCACATGGGCGTGGAAGGGGGACTCAGCGTCCTCGGCACCAGCGGCATCGTCGAGCCCATGAGCCAGCAGGCCATCCTCGACACCATCCAGCTGGAAATGGGGCAGGCGGCGCTCCGGGCCGGAAGCCCCCGGCGGCTCATCCTCGCCCCGGGAAACTACGGCCTCGACTATCTCCACGAGAAGATGCCCGCCCTGAAGAATATCCCGGTGGTCAAGACCTCGAACTTCATCGGGGATACGATGGATATGGCGGCGGCATCCCACTTCGAAGAGGTGGTGCTGGTGGGCCACATCGGCAAGCTGGTCAAGCTGGCGGGCGGCGTCATGAATACCCACTCCCGCACAGCCGACTGCCGCACCGAGCTGCTCTGTGCCCACGCCGCCCTCTGCGGCGCATCCCGGGACGTCTGCGCGGCCCTGATGAACGCGGCCACCACCGACGCCTGCATGGAGATCTTAGACGGAGCAGAGATGAGAGAGCCGGTGCTGTCCAGCCTGCTGGACGCCATCCAGCTCCACCTCGACCGCCGCGCCGCCGGGGCATTCCGGGTGGGCGCGGTGCTCTTCTCGAACCAATACGGCCCGCTGGGCCAGACCAGAACTGCAAAGGAGCTGCTGGACGAATGGAAAAACGGATAGGCACTTTTTACGGCGTCAGCGTCGGCCCGGGCGACCCGGAGCTCATGACCCTGCAGGCTGTCCGCCGCCTCGAAAACTGCCCGGTCATCGCCGCGCCCCAGACCCCAAAGGGCGGGATGCTGGCGCTGGACATCGCAAAAGGTGCGGTGGATCTGAGCGGCAAGACCATCCTGCCGCTGCGCTTCGCCATGAGCCTTGACCCGGCGGTGCAGAAAGCCGCCCACATCGAGGCGGCCCGGGCCGTGAAAGAATATCTCGACGCCGGGCAGGATGTCGCCATGCTCAACCTCGGCGACGTGTCCGTCTACGCGACCTTCGGCTGCCTGCAGGAGATCTTGGAGGCCGAGGGCTGCAAGACCGTGATGCTCCCCGGCGTGACGAGCTTCTGCGCCGCTGCGGCCCGGCTGGGCCAGTCCCTGACGGGCGGCATGGAGCAGCCGCTGACCATCGCCCCGGGGCGCTGCGCCGCTGAGGTGCTGGCCGCACCGGGCGCGAAAGTGCTGATGAAATCGGGCCGTCAGCTGCCCGAGACGCTGGCCGCGCTGGCCGACGCCGGGCTTCTGAGCCGGAGCGCGATGGTCTGTAACTGCGGCCTGCCGAACGAGGAGGTCTGGCCCGACCTGACCGATTACGACCCGGCCCGGTCGGCGGGCTATTTCGCAACGATTTTGGTGAAGGAGGGGTAAGATATGGTTCATTTTGTAGGAGCCGGGCCGGGTGCGCCCGACCTCATCACCCGGCGGGGCGCGGCCCTGCTGGCCGATGCCGACTGCATCATCTACGCGGGCAGTCTCGTCAACCCGGCCCTGCTGGGGCTGGCGAAGCCCGGCTGTGCCATCTATAACAGCGCCGAGATGACGCTGGAACAGGTGCTGGACACCATCCGTGCCGCCGAAAAGGCCGGAGGCACTACGGTCCGCCTCCACACCGGCGACCCCTGCCTCTACGGGGCCATCCGGGAGCAGATGGACGCGCTGGATGCTGACGGCATCCCTTATGACGATACGCCGGGCGTGTCCAGCTTCTGCGGCGCGGCGGCGGCGCTCTGTGCCGAGTACACCCTGCCCAACGTCAGCCAGACCGTCATCATCACCCGGATGGAGGGCCGCACTCCTGTTCCTGAGGCCGAACAGCTGGAAAAGCTGGCCGCTCACGGGGCTACCATGGTCATCTTCCTCTCCATCGGGCTGGTGGACAAAGTCCAGCAGGCCCTTCTCGAGAGCGGCGGCTACCGCCCCGATACCCCTGCCGCTGTGGTCTATAAGGCCACCTGGCCCGAGCAGAAGGTGGTGCGCTGCACCGTCTCCACACTGGCCGAGGAGACCCGCAAAAACGGCATCACCAAGACCGCCCTCATCGTCGTAGGCGACTTTCTGGGCGAAAACTACGAGCGCAGCAAGCTCTATGACCCCGCCTTTACCACCGAGTTCCGGCAGGGGACGGAGGCCGGGCAGTGAGCCGGGCATATCTGGCCTTTACGGCAAAGGGTGGGGCGCTGGCCCATCGGCTGGCGGAAGCTCTGCCCGGCAGCGTGAGCCGCTGCGGCGGAGACGTGACCCTGAAAGGCTGGACGGCGGAGCATTTTGCACAGGATGAGGCCCTGATTTTTGTGGGAGCTGTGGGCATCGCGGTGCGGGCCATCGCGCCCCACTGCAGGAGCAAGGCCGCCGACCCGGCGGTGGTGGTCGTGGACGAGGGCGGGAACTTCGCCGTGCCGCTCCTGTCGGGCCATCTGGGCGGTGCCAACGCGCTGGCCCGGGCGCTGGCAAAAGCGTGCGGCGCGGTGCCGGTCATCACGACGGCCACCGACGTCAACGGTCTCTTCGCTGTGGACCTCTGGGCCAAGGCCCAGAACTGCGCTGTCCTTGAGCCGGAGCGCATCAAGCGGGTCAGCGGCGCCCTGCTGGCCGGGCAGACGGTCCGGTACTGGTCGCCGTGGCCGGTGGCGGGGGAGACCCCCGCCGGCGTGAAAAAGGCTGACGCACCCGAAGCCGCCGACTTCGCCCTGACCCTCACGCCGCAGGGCGGGGCGCTCCACCTCGTCCCCCGCATCGGGGTGCTGGGGGTGGGGTGCCGCCGCGGCACGACGGCCCAGCAGCTGGAAGAAGCCTTCGCGGCGTTCTGTGCCGCGTCCGGTCTCAGCCCGGCGGCGGTCTGCGCCGCCGCCAGCATCGACCTGAAAAAAGATGAGCCGGGGCTTGCAGCGTTCTGCAAAGCCCACGGCTGGCCTACCACGTTCTATCCGGCCGACGAGCTGCGGGCCGTGCCGGGGCAGTTCACCCCGTCGGCCTTTGTGGCAAGTGTCACCGGCGTGGACAACGTCTGTGAGCGCTCGGCGGTAAAAGCCTCGGGCGGGACGCTCCTCCTGCCCAAAACGGTAGGCGGCGGCGTGACGCTGGCGCTGGCCGTCCGCCCCTTTGCACCCGATTGGAGGACAGAGCAATGAGTGAGAGTAAAAAGACCGTGTTCGTCGTGGGGCTTGGCCCCGGTGGCGGACAGTTTCTGACCGTGCAGGCGCAGAGCGCCTTGCAGCAGGCCGAGGTGTTGTGCGGCTATACGGTCTACATCGACCTTGTGCGCCCCCTCTACCCGGAAAAAGAGTGCTACACCACCGGCATGACCCGGGAGATCGACCGCTGCCGCTGGGCGCTGGACACCGCCCGGGCGGGTCGGGACGTGGCGCTGGTCTGCTCCGGCGACGCCGGGGTCTACGGCATGGCCAGCCCGCTGCTGGAGCTGGCCGAAGAGTACCCGGACGTCAACGTGGAGGTCGTCCCCGGCCTGACCGCCGCCCTCAGCGGCGGGGCCGTGCTGGGTGCGCCGCTGGCCCACGATTTCTGCGTCATCTCGCTGTCGGACCGTCTTACGCCGTGGGAGGTCATCGAAAAGCGTCTGGCCTGCGCCGCCCAGGGCGATTTCGCGCTGGCGCTGTACAATCCCTCGTCCAAGGGCCGCCCGGACTATCTGCGCCGGGCCGTGGACATCCTGCTGGCAAACGGCAAAGCCCCGGACACCCTCTGCGGTTCTGTGCGGAACATCGGCCGGGAAGGGCAGGAAAAGCACATCCTGCCTCTCAGCCAGCTCCGGGACACCGAGGTGGATATGTTCACCACCGTCTTTGTGGGCAACGCCGCCACCCGCGCGCTCGGCGGGCGGATGGTCACGCCGAGGGGGTACCGCCGATGAACGTCGTCGTTTTCAGCGGCACCACCGAGGGGCGGGAGCTTTCCCGCCAGCTGGCGGCGCTGGGCATCGAAGTCACCATCAGCGTGGCCACCCCGCTGGGGAAGGAAGAGCAGGGGAGCACCCCCGGCGTCACCGTCCGGTGCGGGCGGCTCCTGCCCGATGAGATGGCTGCGCTCTTGGGGGATGCCGCCCTCTGCATCGACGCCACCCACCCCTACGCGGTGGAGGCGACCAAAAACATCAAAGCAGCGGCAGAGAAGGCCGGGGTAGGATACCTCCGCCTGCTGCGCCCGGCCAGTCCGCTGCCGGAAAACTGTCTCGTCTTTGAGAGCGCAAAGCAGGCAGCCGAGGCGCTGGCCGCAGAAGAGGGGAATCTTCTGCTGGCCACCGGGGCCAAGGAGCTGGCGCAGTTTGCGGCCATCCCGCCCGAGCGGCTCTACCCCCGCGTCCTGCCCACGCTGGAAAGCATCGCAGCCTGCGAGGCGGCGAACATCCCCCACCGCAACATCATCGCCATGCAGGGCCCCTTCAGCTTTGCCCTCAATCAGGCCATGATGGAGCAGTTCCATATCCGCTGGCTCGTCACCAAGGACGGCGGCGCAGCCGGAGGCTTCGACGAAAAAGCCGCCGCCGCCTCTGCTGCCGGGGCGCAGCTGGTGGTCATCCGCCGCCCGCCCGAGCAGGGCGAGACGGCTTCCGAGGTGCTGAAACGCTGCAAGGAGATGATAAGATGAACGTGACACTCATCGGCATGGGCTCCGGCCAGCCGGAGAACCTGACCCTTCAGGGTCTGGCCGCACTGCGGCAGGCCGACCTCATCCTGGGCGCACGGCGTCTGCTGGCAGTTCTGCCTGCCGGCTGCACCGAGAACCGCGCCGCCGCCTACCGCCCCGACGAGGTGGCAGAGCTGCTGCAGACTTCCGGCGCAGAGAACGCCGTGCTGGTCTACAGCGGCGACACCGGCTTTTACTCCGGCGCGTCCTCCATGATGGAAAAGCTGGAGGCCCTTGGCGTCCGCGCCCGGGTGCTGCCCGGCCTTTCCAGCATCCAGCTGCTGGCGGCGGCGCTGGGCCGTCCGTGGCAGGGGTGGAACCTTGTTTCGGCCCATGGCCGCACCTGTGACCCGGTGGCCGAGTGTATGCAGGGCAGACCCACCTTCTTCCTCACCGGCGGCAGCGAAGACCCCGCCACCCTCTGCGCCCAGCTGGCGGCAGAGGGCTTCGGGGACGTGCAGGGCGTCGTGGGCCAGTGCCTCGGCACGCCGGAAGAAAAGCTCTTCCGCGGCAGCGTCAAAGAGCTGGCCGTAGGCCGCTTCAACAGCCTGAGCGTCCTTCTCGTGGAGGCGGCGGAGGTGCTGCCCCGCCGCGCCCCGGGCCTGCCGGACGAAGCCTTCGAGCGGGGCGATGTTCCCATGACCAAGCAGGAAGTCCGGGCCGCTGTGCTGGCGAAGCTGGCCGTCCGCCCGGAAGACATCCTGTGGGACGTGGGGGCCGGGACGGGCAGCGTCAGCGTGGAGCTGGCATTGGCCGCGCCCCGAGGCCGGGTCTACGCAGTGGAGTGCAGGCCGGAGGGCTGTGTGCTCATCAAAGCCAACCGCGAAAAATTCAGGACCCGGAACCTCGTCCTCGTGGAGGGGCTTGCCCCCGCCGCCCTTTCGGACCTGCCCGCTCCGGACGCTGTCTTTATCGGCGGCAGCAAGGGCAGCCTTGCCGCCATCGTGGACGCCGCGCTGGATAAGAACCCCGACGCCCGCATCTGCGTGTCGGCCATCGCCCTTGAGACGCTTTCGGCGGCGGTGGCCGCGCTGACAGCCAAAGGCCGGACCGTGCAGGTGAGCCAGATCGCCGTCAGCCGGGCCAAGGCCGTGGGCGGGCTGCATCTGATGATGGCCCAGAACCCCATCTACCTCATCACAGGAGAATGACATGATACAGTTTCTGCTGGCGGCGCCCCGCTCGGGCAGCGGCAAGACCACCATGACCTGCGCCCTGCTCATGGCGCTGAAGCGGCGGGGCTGTGCGCCCTGCGCCTTCAAAAGCGGGCCGGACTACATTGACCCCATGTTTCACCGGGCCGTGCTGGGGGTGGAGAGCCGCAGCCTCGACCTCTTTTTCTCTGCGCCCGAGACGGTGCGCACCCTCTACGCGAGGGGTGCCGCCGGACACGGTGCGGCGGTGTGCGAGGGGGCCATGGGCTTTTACGACGGCCTCGGCGGCGTCAGCGACAGGGCCAGCGCGTGGCATCTGGCCGACACGCTGGGCCTGCCGGTGCTGCTGGTGGTGGAGCCAAAGGGTCAGAGCCTGACGCTGGCCGCAGAGCTGAACGGGCTCGTAAACTTCCGCACTCCCAGTCACATCGCAGGCATCCTGCTGAACAACTGCACGGCACGGATGCACGCTCTGCTGGCCCCGATGCTGGAAAAAGAGACGGGCCTGCCGGTGCTGGGCTTTCTGCCGAAACTCCCGGAGGCCGTCATCGGTTCCCGCCATCTGGGCCTCTACACGGCGGCGGAAGTGGAAAATTTACAGCAGAAGCTGGCCCTTCTGGCCGACGCGGCAGAGGAGCACATCGACTGGCCCCGCCTGCTGGCCCTCTGCGAAAAGGAGCCGCCCGCCCTGCCGGTGCAGCCGGAGATGCCTCCGGCCCGCGTCCGCATCGCCGTGGCGCAGGACGAGGCGTTCTGCTTTACCTACGCCGAGACGCTGGAGGCCTTCCGGGACGCCGGGGCAGAGGTGGTCTTTTTCAGCCCCCTCCGCGACACGGCCCTGCCGGAAAACATCGGCGGGCTGTATCTGCCCGGCGGCTACCCGGAACTTCACGCAAAAGAATTAAGTGAAAATACATCGCTTCTGCGCGAGATAAAGCAAAAAATCGAGTCCGGTCTGCCCACGGCGGCCGAGTGCGGGGGCTTCCTCTATCTGGGGCAGAGCCTCACGGACACCGAGGGGCAGAGCTGGCCGATGGTGGGCATTCTGCCGGGCGAAGCAAAAGATGCCGGACGTCTCGTCCGCTTCGGCTACGCCGCGCTGAGCGCAGACTCGGACAGTCTGCTCTTCCGGGCCGGGGAGAGCTTTCCCATCCACGAATTCCACCACTGGGATTCCACCGCCAACGGCACGGCCCTCGCGGCAAAAAAGCCGGTGGGCGGCGCAGAGTGGCGGTGCGGATTTATAGACGAGCATTTCTATGCGGGCTTCCCGCATTTGTACTGGGCGGGTACGCCTCTGCCGCAGCGTTTTGCCGCCGCGGCTGAAAATTACAGGAGAGACCATGACTGAGACAGAACTCGCCGCCCTCTGTGCGGCCATCACGCCGCCGGACGAAGCCGCCCGGTCGGCGGCGCACGCCCACTGGGCCAGCCTTGCAAAGCCGCTGGGCGGGCTGGGCGGATTGGAAACGACCATCGAGGACGCCGCCGCCCTCACCGGCAGCGCAAAGCTGGATATTTCCCGCCGGGCGGTGCTGGTGCTCTGCGCCGATAACGGTGTGGTGGCCCAGGGCGTCAGCCAGACCGATAGCAGCGTGACCCGCGCCGTGGCTGAGAACCTCGCCGCCCGCCGCACCAGCGTCTGCCGGATGGCACAGACCGCCCGGTGCGAGGTGGTGCCGGTGGATATGGGCATCGCGGGCGAACCGGTCCCGGGCGTCCTCGACTGCCGCATCGCCCCCGGCACAGCGGATTTCACCCTCGGCCCGGCCATGAGCAGGGAGCAGGCCGTGGAGGCCATCGGCAGGGGCATCCGGCTGGTGCAGGAGCAGAAGAAAGCGGGCGTCGGCCTGCTGGCCACCGGTGAGATGGGCATCGGCAACACCACGACGTCCAGCGCCGTGGCCGCTGTGCTGCTGGGCCAGCCCGTCGAAGTGATGACGGGCCGGGGCGCGGGCCTTTCGGACGAGGGCCTTGCCCGGAAGATCGACGCCATCCATCGCGGCATCGCAAAAAATCAGCCCGACTCTGCCGATGCACTGGACGTGCTGGCAAAGCTGGGCGGTTTCGATATTGCCGGGCTCTGCGGCGTCTTCCTCGGCGGTGCGCTGGAAGGTGTGCCGGTGCTGGCCGACGGTTTCATCAGCTGTGTGGCGGCGCTCTGCGCTGTCCGGTTCTGCCCGGCAGCGGCCAAGGCTGTTTTTGCAAGCCACTGCTCCACCGAACCGGCCGCAAAGCTGGTGCTGGACGCTCTGAACAAAAAAGCCCTCATCACGGCGGGCCTGCATCTGGGCGAAGGCACCGGCGCGGTGGCCGCCATCCCGCTGTGGGATATGGCGCTGGCCGTCTACGATGGCTGTTATTCCTTTGAAGAGGGCGGCATCGAAGCCTACACGCCGCAGGGGGGTGCGGGATGCTGACGCTGGTGCTCGGCGGCGCGGCCAGCGGCAAAAGCGCCTACGCCGAGAGCCTTGTGCTCAAGACCGGTCTGCCCCGCTATTACCTCGCCACCATGCAGGTCTGGGATGCCGAGTGCGCCGCCCGGGTGGAAAAGCACCGGAAAATTCGGGCGCAAAAGCAGTTCGAAACGCTGGAATGCCCGCTCCACCTCGACCGTCTGGCTCTGCCCGGCCGGGGGACCGTCCTGCTGGAAGACCTCGGCAACCTCGTCGCCAACGAGCTTTACAGCCCCGGCGGGGCAGGAAAGCACACCGCCGAGGCCGTTTTGGCCGGGCTGGAACGCCTCGCCGCCGGGTGCGATCACCTTATTGTCGTATCGAACGAGGTGTTCAGCGGCGGTGCCGACTACGCGGGCGACACCGACCAGTATCTGCTGGCGCTGGCGCAGGTGAACAACGCTTTCGCCGCCCGGGCGGACAACGTCTGCCGGGTGGTCTGCGGCCTGCCGGTGTACTACAAAGGGGGAGAAAAGCTGTGACTGTTTTGCAGACCATCGCGGTGGCCTTTGGGATGTTTTCGGCCCTGCCGGTGCCGCAGTTCGAGTGGAACGAAAAAAATATGCGGTACGCCATGTGCGCCTTCCCCCTCATCGGGCTGGTGTGCGGCGGGCTGTGGTGCCTCTGCGGCGTCCTGCCCCTGCCGGAGCTGGCCCGGGCGGCGGCGTTCTGCCTCGTGCCGGTGGCCGTCACCGGCGGCATCCATCTCGACGGCTACGCCGACACCTCCGACGCCCTCTCGAGCTACGGCGACCGCGAAAAAAAGCTTGAGATCCTGAAAGACTCCCACTGTGGGGCCTTCGCTGTTATCCGGCTGTGCTGCTACTTTGCGGCTTACTTCGGCCTCTGCGGCAGTGTGCGGTTCACACCCCGGGCGGGCCTGTGCTGGACGCTGGCGCTGGTGCTGGAGCGGGCGCTGTCGGGCTTTGCCGTGGCGGCGTTCCCGCTGGCGAAAGACACCGGCCTCGCCCACACCTTCGCCACAGCGGCCGACAAGCAGACCGTCCGCCGCTTCCTCTGCGGCCTGTCGGCTCTGCTCATCCTGGCGCTGACGGCGCTGGGCGGCGGCGGGCTGGCGGCGGCGGCGCTTCTGGCGCTGTGGCGCTATTATTTCGTGGCAAAAAAGCAGTTTGGCGGCATCACCGGCGACCTGGCCGGGTGGTTTTTACAGCGGGCCGAGCTGTGGATGCTGGCGGCGCTGGCCGTCAGCCAGTGGGGAGGAGTGCTGTAAATGATGTTCATCACAGGGCCGCTCTACAGCGGCAAGCGCACCTTTGCGCGGAACTTCCGGGGCAGCGTCATCGCCGATGTGCAGGACGCCGCCGCCGAGACTCAGACCCCGGAGCAGCTCGAAACGCTGGTCCGGGAGCTGGCGGAATATGATATTGTCATCGCCACCGAGGTCGGCGGCGGTGTTGTCCCGATGGATGCTGAGGAGCGCGCCGGGCGGGAGGCCGCCGGACGGCTGGCCTGCCTGCTGGCAGAGCGCGCCGACTGCGTGGTGCAGATGTTCTGCGGCATCCCGATGGTATTGAAAGGAGAATTACCCCAATGTTGATCTATCTGCTGCGTCACGGCCTGACCGAATACAATGCCCAGAAGCGCTATCAGGGCCAGCGCGACATCCCGCTCTCGGCGGAGGGCCTGAGCCAGCTGCGCCGGGCCGACATCGACCCGAAGGTGGTCTATATCACCCCGCTGCAGCGGACGGCCCAGACGGCCCGGGTGCTCTTCCCGGAGGCAGAGCTTGTGGTCGTGAAAGACCTGCAGGAGATGTGCTTCGGCAGCTTCGAGGGCAAAAACTACGTCGAGATGGAGCACGACGCCGATTATCAGGCGTGGGTGCAGGCCAACTGCGAGAGCAAATGCCCCGACGGTGAGCGGAAGGACGACTTCTCGAACCGCATCTGCAGCGCCTTCTCTGCTCTGGTGGACAAGGCGCTGGCCGACGGCGAAGAGCTGCTGGTCATCCTGGCTCACGGCGGCACCCAGATGGCGGCGATGGAGCGGTACGCCCTGCCCAGGCGCGATTATTATGCGTGGTGCGGCCCCAACGCGGGCGGCTATGTGCTGGATGCCGCCGACTGGGCCGAGAAGCGCCAGCTCCGCCTCGTGAAGACCGTGCAGTACACGAAAGACGCGGAGGCCGGCGTATGATGACCGCCTGGGCTGTGCTGGGAGGCTTCGTGCTGGATGCCATTTTCGGCGACCCGGCGTGGCTGCCCCACCCGGTGGTGTACATGGGAAAAGCCATCTCCCGGCTGGAAAAATTCCTCCGCGCCCGCCTGACCAAAACGCCTCAGGGCGAGCTGCTGGGCGGTGCGGTGGTGGCGTTCTGCCTGCCGGTGGGGACGCTGCTGTTCACGGGCCTTGTCTGCTGGGGCGCGGCGATGCTTCACCCGCTGCTGGGGCTGGCCGTCCAGATGTTCTGGTGCGGGCAGGCGCTGGCCGCGAAGGGGCTGGCGCAGGAGAGCATGAATGTCTACCGGGAACTGGTAAAAGACGACCTGCCCGCCGCCCGGAAGGCCGTGAGCCGCATCGTGGGCCGTGACACGGAAGCCTTGACCGCCGAGGGCGTGACCAAAGCGGCGGTGGAGACGGTGGCCGAGAACGCCAGCGACGGCGTCATTGCGCCTTTGCTTTATATGCTGCTGGGCGGTGCGCCGCTGGCCCTGACCTACAAGGCCATCAACACGATGGACAGTATGCTGGGCTACAAAAACGAAAAATATCTCTACTTTGGCCGTGCCGCCGCAAAGCTGGACGATGTGGCGAACTATATCCCGAGCCGTCTGGCCGGGCTGTTATGGGTGGCGGCTGCGGCTCTGACCGGGAACAGCGCCTCGGGCGCATGGCGCATCTGGCGGCGGGACCGCCGCAATCACGCCAGCCCCAACAGCGCCCAGACCGAGAGCGCCTGCGCCGGTGCGCTGGGCGTTCAGCTGGCCGGGCCGGCCTACTATTTCGGGGAATACTACCCGAAACCCACCATCGGCGACCCGCTGCGGCCCATCGAGCCGAAGGACATCCTGCGGGCCGATCGGATGATGTACGCCGAAAGCCTGCTGGCACTTGCCGCCGGGCTGGCACTGCGAATTTTTGCTGCATAAAAGGGGGAGAAGAAAATGGAACTGGTCCACGGCGGTGACTGGATGAGCTACCGCGAACGCTTTGGCCGCGACGCGCTGGATTTTTCGGCGAACGTCAGCCCACTCGGTCTGCCCGAAGGGGTGGCGCAGGCCATCCGGGACGCACTGCCTCTGGCCGACCGCTACCCCGACCCCCTCTGCCGTACCCTGCGGGCGGCGCTGAGCCGGGCCGAGGGTGTGCCGCAGGAGCGTATCCTCTGCGGCAACGGCGCGGCGGACCTCATCTTCCGGCTGGTCTGGGCCGTAAAGCCCCATAAGGCGCTGGTGATAGCCCCGACTTTTGCCGAGTACGCCTCTGCATTGGATACGGTGGGGTGCGAAGTGAAACGCTTCTTCCTCGATGAAACGAATGATTTCGCCCCGACGGACGCCCTCGTGGACGCCGTGGACGAGAGCATCGACATGGTGTTCCTCTGCCAGCCGAACAACCCGACGGGGCAGCTGACCTCACCCGAACTGGTGAAAAAGCTGCTGCGCCGGTGCGGGGAGTGCCGCGCGATTTTGGCCGTAGATGAGTGCTTTCTGGACTTTCTGTCCGACACCAACGGGTGGACCGCGAAGCCTCTGCTGGAAAGTGGGAACCTCGTCATCCTGAAAGCTTTCACCAAGCTCTACGGCATGGCCGGCGTCCGGCTGGGTTACTGCCTCTGCGGCGACGAAACGCTTCTGGAAAAAATGCAGACAGCGGGCCAGCCGTGGGCCGTGTCCAGTCTGGCGCAGGCGGCAGGCGTCGCGGCCCTGAAAGAAACCGCTTATGTGGACGGGGTGCGCGCGCTCATCGCCCGGGAGCGGCCCGTTCTGACGGCGGGCCTGCGAGCGCTGGGCCTGCGGGTCATCGACGGAAAGGCGAACTATCTGCTCTTCCGCGCGCCCGCCGACCTGAACGAGAGGCTTCGTCCGCTGGGAACACAGGTGCGCAGCTGCGCGAATTATCCGGGCCTCGGGTCGGAGTGGTACCGCACGGCGGTGCGCACGGCCCCCGAGAACGCCCGGCTGCTGGAACTTATGAAAGAGGTGCTGGGATGAGCAGGGCAAAATGCATCATGGTGCAGGGTACGATGAGCGGTGCAGGCAAAAGCCTGCTCTGCGCGGCGCTCTGCCGCATTTTTGCGCAGGACGGCCTGCGCGCCGTGCCGTTCAAGAGCCAGAACATGGCTTTGAACAGCTTCGTCACCAAAGACGGCCTCGAGATGGGCCGGGCGCAGGTGGTGCAGGCGCAGGCCGCCGGTGTCGAGCCGGACGTGCGGATGAACCCCATCCTCCTGAAGCCCAGCAGTGACGTGGGCAGTCAGGTCATCGTCAACGGCGAGGTGCGGGGCCAGATGAAAGCGTCGGAGTATTTCCGCACGAAACGGCAGCTGGTGCCGGACATCCTGAAGGCGTATGACAGCCTCGCCGAGGAGGCTGACGTCATCGTCATCGAGGGCGCGGGCAGCCCGGCAGAGATCAACCTCAAGAGCGAGGACATCGTGAACATGGGCCTCGCCGAGATGGTGGACGCGCCGGTGCTTCTGGTGGGTGACATCGACCGGGGCGGCGTGTTCGCCCAGCTATACGGCACGGTGGAGCTGCTGGAAGAAAAAGAACGCCGGCGCATCAAGGGGCTTGTCATCAATAAATTCCGTGGAGACGTAGAAATTCTGCGCCCCGGCCTTTCGATGCTGGAAGAAAAGACCCATCTGCCCGTGGTGGGCGTCGTGCCGTACCTGAAGGTGGACATCGAGGACGAGGACTCCCTGAGCCAGCGCCTCGAGATGCGGGACGGCAAAAAGCCGCTGGATGCGGCGATCATCCGTCTGCCGCATCTGTCCAATTTTACGGACTTCATGCCGCTGGAACAGCACCCGCTGCTGGGTGTGCGGTATGTTTCGAACGCTCATGAGCTGGGCGCACCCGACCTCATCCTGCTGCCGGGCACGAAAAACACGGTGGACGACCTGCTCTGGCTGCGGCAGTGCGGGCTGGAAACGGCTCTGCTCAAGCTGGCCGCGAAGGGCACGCCGGTGCTGGGCGTCTGCGGCGGCTACCAGATGCTGGGCCAGACCCTCGACGACCCCACCGGCAGCGAGAGCGGCCGGCAGCAGACTCTGCGGGGGCTGGGTCTGCTGCCCACCCGGACCGTGTTCAGCGAGCAGAAGCGCCGCGCACAGGTCAAAGCGACCGCCGCCGCCCCCTTTGCGGGTGCAGAGCTGGAAGGCTACGAGATACACACCGGCGTGACCGAGGCTGAGGGCGAACCCTTCGCCCACTACTCCGACGGGGGCCGGGAGGGCTGTGTGCAGGGCAATGTGTTCGGCACCTACCTCCACGGTCTGTTCGACACCGGTACGCTGACCGAGGCGCTGGCGGGCTGGCTCTGCCGCCGGAAGGGCATCGACCCCTCCGACGCGGCCCTCATCCCGATGGAAGAGTACCGCCGCCAGCAGTTTGACATCCTGGCCGACGGCGTGCGCGGGGCGCTGGATATGGACGCGGTGTATGCCGCGATGGGAATGGAGAAGCACTGAATGGAACAGGGACTTTTGCATCTGTACTGGGGCGACGGAAAGGGGAAGACCACTGCCGCTATGGGTCTTGCGCTCCGTGCGCTGGGGTCCGGGAAGCGGGTGGTCATCGTCCAGTTTTTGAAGGGCGGGAACAGCGGCGAGATCCCGCTTCTGGCCCAGCTTGGCGCGGAGATCTACCGGGGCAAGGCCGGGCAGAAATTCGTCTTTCAGATGACGCCGGAGGAAAAGGCCGCGACCCGCGAACTGCAAAACCAGAACCTCGCCGCCGCCATGGCACAGCCTGCCGACCTGCTGATACTGGACGAAGCCGGGAGCGCAGAAGAGCTGGATATGGTGGACGTCGATCTATTAAAAAAGGCCGTTCTGGAACGGCCTGCTGGGTGTGAGTGCGTCCTGACGGCCCACACGCCGCCCCAGTGGATGCTGGACGCCGCCGACTACTCCACCGAGATGAAATGCCACCGCCACCCCTACCAGAAGGGGATAAAAGCACGAAAGGGGATAGAATATTGACGCCGCGGCATCATCTGCCCGCTGACATTGAGCGGACGAGCTTCCACATCATCACCGAAGAGCTGGAAATGATGGGCCTGACCCCGCCGCCCGAGCACGAAGCCGTGGTCAAGCGGGTCATCCACACCACCGCCGACTTCGACTATGCGCGGAATCTCCACTTCACCCCCCGCGCGGTGGAGCAGGCCGTCAAGGCCCTCCACGCCGGGGCCGTCATCGTGACCGATACGAATATGGCGCTGGCCGGCATCACCAAGCCCGGTCTGGAGAAGCTGGGCGGCACGGCCTGCTGTTATATGGCTGACCCCGAGGTGGCCGCCGCCGCAAAAGAGGCTGGCACCACCCGGGCCGTCGCAGCGATGAAAAAGGCAGCGCAGGAGCATCCCGGGGCCATCCTTGCCGTCGGCAACGCGCCCACGGCTCTGCTGACGATTGCAGAACAAATCGAAAGCGGCCTGCGGCCCGCACTGGTCATCGGTGTGCCGGTGGGCTTTGTGAACGTGGTGGAGAGCAAGGAGCGGCTCTTCGCCGTCTGCGAAAAGCATGATGTACCGGCCATCGTGGCGATGGGCCGCAAGGGCGGCAGCAACGTCGCTGCGGCCATCTGCAACGCCCTTATCTACTCCGCCGCCGAGATGCTCGACCCCTCGGCGCGGGGGTGGAAGTAAGAATTATGACTGTAAAGGCTTCCCTTCGTGGGAAGCTTTTCTTTTACACCGTCGCCAGCACGGCGAGGATGCTCTGCCAGCGCGGATTCTCGACGGCGGGCGCACGGCGGACGGGCCGGGACTGTACAGGCTGAGGCCGCTGAGCCGTCTGGGGCAGGGGAGCGAAAAGCGCGGCCTGCCATGCGGCGGCAAGCTGCATGGCCTCCGGGCAGCTTTGCAGGGTGCGGCGCTCGGCCCCGGCGAGGTAGTCGCCCAGCCAGCAGAGGATGGCCGCGATGTTCAGCTGTTCGGCGGCGCGGGTGCTCCAATAGCTCCAATGGGCGGGACGGCCCACGAACCGCTCCACCGTGATGAGCGCACCCTCCCGGGCAGCAGAGGGGGAGACCGTTCCACAACCACCGGCAGTATGGGCCAGAACGTCCAGAATGCGCGCCATCCGGCCGCTGTCGAGGGCGTCGTCCCGGACAAAAGCAGAGAAATCCGTCTGGGCCAGCAGACCGTCGGCGGTGGCGGGGAAGCGCCCCGTCAGCTCGCCCGAGGCGTTGTGGCAGCTCTGCCACCCTTTGCGGACGAGCTGAAAGTTCAGCTTCTGACGTCCTATCGTGGAATAGAACACCCGGGCCTTGCCGCTGACCGGCTCCTGCCGCAGCTCGAGATAAGCGTCTGCGCCTCCGAGGTCTTGGACCTTGACGCTGAGCACAAGGCGGTACTCAGGCTTCTGGCTGGACATGGCAAGATGCATCTCTTCAAAATAACGTGCGGCATCCATAGCGGTTCTCCTTCCTGTGGGCGCGGGGTGATGTGTAGGTGTGCGGCCCTTCGTTGGTTGTAGTATATCATAAATTGCGCCAGAATACAACTATAAGTTTGCAAATAAACCAAAAAACTTTTTGATTCTTCTACAATGCAAAACAAGATGGTTGTGAACGACAACAAAAATACGGGGCCGCTGGCAGCAGATACAACTGCACAGCGGTCCCGTACATTATTATGATTCAGTCGCCCAGCTCCCGTATCTCGTTCTGGATGAGTCGGCCTGCGGCCCGGGCCAGCTGGTCCATGCCCCGGATGCGGGCCATGTTCTTGCCGTAGATGCGGGAGGCGTCGGCGGCGCTGGCGTCTTCGCCCATAAAGACGGCGGAGACTCGCAGACCCTTCCGCTGCAGCGCCCGGACCTCGGCGGCGGCGTCCTCCACGCCCGCGCTGCCGCCGTAGTCGCGGCCCAGCGGGTCATCGGGGGAGGGCGGGATGCGGCGGCTGTCGTTGGGGGAGGCGTCCGTCAGGAGGATGAGCAGATGCCGCGCGGCGGGGCCGGGGTCAAAGTCGATGAGGTCGCCTGCTGCCCGCAGAGCCAGACCGTCCCGGTTCCAGCCCGAGGCGAAATACTGGCAGATGCCCTGTAAGCTCTTCTCCTTGAAGCCCTTGAGCACCCGCAGGACGGTGTAGCCCCGCAGGCTGGAAAAGCAGCTCACCCGCACCGGGATGCCGCAGGCCGCGAGGCTCTGGGCGAGGATAGAACCCTGCGCCGCGATGACCTCCTGACAGTGGAGGCGGGAAGCCGAAGCGTCCAGCAGAAGGTCAACGGTGAAGGACGGGTGGTTCTCTTCCTCCGCACAGCGGAACACCCGGTCGTCGTCCATGACGGTGCGCCAGACCCGCTCCGGGTCGAGGTTGCCGCTGCGGGCGACCCGGGCGTTGGGCTGCTGGTGGACGAGGATGCAGTTCCGTATCTGCTCGGTCAGCCGCAGCACGACGCTGCGGTGAAGCTCGAGATTTTTCGAATAGTACGCCCGGTTCCGCTCAGCCTGAAGCTGGGCCTGTTCGGCCAGGTGCTTTGCCTCGGGGGTAGGGGCCTGCTCCGGGCTGGGGACGCCGGAGGCAAACCAGAGGTGACAGCCCAGATGCTCCCCGGTGCAAAGCTCCTGCTCGGCCTTCCGCAGCCGTTCGGGCGGGTAGAGCGACCGGCCAAAGCAGCTTTCGATATAGGCGCGGTCTTCCTCGGCGCGCTGGCGCAGGGTGATGTGGGCCAGCCGCTTGTCGGCGTGGATGCCGCTGCCGGAGGCGTCCACCGAGCTGGAATGCTCCACCGTGACCCGGTCGGTCTTTATCATCTGGGTGGGCATGGTGCGGGTCATGAGCGACGCCAGCAGGCCGTCCAGATGGAGATGCAGCCCGGCCTTCTGATGTACCGTGCCGTTGAACAGCCCGAATTGGGCGTAGACGGCCAGCAGTGCGGCTTTCAGCTCGTCCGGCTTGGGGGGCGTCTCGGGACTGAGGGCGGCGTCGAGATCCTTTTCGTAGGGAGTCATGACCGACGGTGTGCGCCCCTGCACAGCCCGCCAGCGCGCGGCCTGCATGGAGTAGACCAGCTGGTTCTTCGCCATCCACTCCTGCCGCGAGAGCTTGTACTGGATGCCGAAAAAGTAGTCCGCATGGGCGCGGCGGAGGGCCGAAAGCACCGGGCGGCGGGGCAGTTCCAGCGCGTAGACCGCGCTCTCGAGGTAGAGCCAGATCAAATCGTCCAGCATGGCCTGCCGGATGTCGCCCTCCCATGCGTCAAAGAGGCTGCGCACCAGCTCGTCGCCGTAGTATTTGTGGACCAGCCCCACGACGCAGTTCATGTAAAAATCAATGGTGCCGTCGGTGTTCCGGGCGAGGAACAGCGGCTCGAAACCGTAGGCTCCTGCCGCCGCCCACACCTGATTGGCGGCCCGCCGCTCTTCGGCGGTGTAGCTCTGCGCTTCCATAAAAACGCCCCTTTTAATCGAAGAGCTTTGCGGCGGTGAGCTGGGCCGGGATTCGGGCGGCAATGGCGTCCCGGATGAGGCCCTGTTCGTAGGAGTCGAAGGCTTTGTTGGTGATGCCCATGTCCAGCGCAGCCCCGGCAGCGACGCCCCGGCGCATCAGACGCAGGGCGTCCAGCATACCGCGCAGGTCGAGAGCTTTGGTGGAGATCTCTGCGCTGTCGCACTTTTTCTGCAAATCGAGGAAGAGCAGGGCAAACTGCCTGACGTACTTGCTGTTCAAATCGGGGAATTGGGTGCGCAGAAGCTTTTCGAGGTTCTCCTCGGTGATGGTGGGCATCTGGATGACCACGAAGCGGGAGGTGAGGGCCTCGTTCAGCTCACGGGTGCCGGCGTAGCCGTAGTTCATGGTGGCGATGAAGCGGGTCTCCTCGGCCAGCGGGATGCGCTCGTAGCCCGGCACGTCGATGGCGCGGCGGAAGTCCAGCACCGCGTGCAGGACGGCCAGCGCCTCGTTTTTGGCCATGTTGATCTCATCCAGAACGCCGAAGCCGCCGCTCTGGGCGCAGCGGTAGACCGGGCCGGGGCGGAACTTGACCTGTCCGCCCTCAAAGGTGTCCATGCCGATGAGGGACGCCGCGTCCATATTGACGTGGAACGAGATGTCCCACGCGGGGCGTCCGAAGGCGGCGGCGAGGTTTTCGGCCAGCACGTTCTTGCCGGTGGCCTTGCCGCCCGCCAGCAGCAGGTTTTCGCCGCAGAGCAGGGCAGCCAGCGCCTGCTCCCACACCTCTCTGCCGTAGTAGACGAAGGCAGGGGAGGGGATGCGGGGGCGCAGGGCCTCCGCCAGCGGGTGGGCGGTACGGTATTCTTCCACAGCGCGCAGCAGGTCGGGGGAGACCCCTTCCTGCCGCAGCGTATCCATCAGAGCAGATGTTTCAGACATCCATGACATCTCCTTGCGGTTGGCAGTGCCAAACCGAAATTTCACCCTTATCATAGCACAACCCGCGCGGTTTGTGTAGGACTTTGGCGGGCAAAAAGCGGCAAAGAAGCAGAGAAAATAAAGGTGAAGCTATTTTAACAAACTTTCAGCCGGGACGTGCAGATTTCACGTTCAAAGTAAATTGACAGGCCGCTTAAAATACGATAAAATAATTTTCGTTGTGTCAAAGTGAAAAAGAAAGGCGTAAAAGTATGCTCGAAACCATCACAGCCGTCAATCAGGCGGTCAACAGCTTTATCTGGGGCATCCCGGCGATGGTCTGCATCATCGGCGTGGGCCTGCTGCTCAGTGTGCGGACAGGCTTTTTGCAGCTCCGGAAATTCCCCTATGCCATCAAAACGACCATTGGCCGCATCTTCCGCAAAAAGGACGCCTCCGACGGCGCGATGACTCCGTTCCAGGCAGTGTGTACGGCGCTGGCCGCTACCGTCGGCACCGGCAACATCGCCGGCGTGGCGGGCGCGATCGCCATCGGCGGGCCGGGTGCGGTGTTCTGGATGTGGTGCTCAGCTCTGCTGGGCATGTGTACCAAATTCTCCGAAGTGACGCTGGCCGTGCATTTCCGCGAGCGGAACAAAAACGGCGAGCTGGTGGGCGGCCCCATGTACTATATTAAAAACGGCCTCGGCAGCCGGTGGCAGTTCCTCGCGGTGCTGTACTCGCTGTTCGGCGTGCTGACGGTCTTCGGCACCGGCAACGCCACCCAGGTCAACACCATCGTCACAGCCATCGACTCGGCCCTGCTGGCCTACGGCAGCAGCCTGAACAGCATCCTGCCCACGGTCAACCTCGTCGTGGGTGTGGTGGTGGCCATGATGGTGGCCATGGTGCTGCTGGGCGGCGTCAAGCGCATCGGCAGTGTCACCGAAAAGCTGGTGCCGTTCATGGCGCTGTTCTATGTCGTGCTGGCGCTGGGTGTCGTGGTCATCAACTACCGGCGCTTCCCGGCGGTGCTGGCCTCCATCGTCGGCGGTGCATTTGACCCGCAGGCCTTCACCGGCGGTGCCATCGGCAGCATCTTCCTCAGTATGCAGAAGGGCGTCTCCCGCGGCATCTTCTCCAATGAGGCCGGCCTCGGCACCGGCTCCATCGCCCACGCCTGCGCCGACACCCGCAAGCCGGTCAAGCAGGGGATGTTCGGCATCTTCGAGGTCTTCGCCGATACCATCGTCATCTGCACCCTGACCGCCATGGTCATCCTGTGCAGCGGCGTGCCGGTGGGCTACGGCAGTGCGGCAGGCGCGGAACTGACCATCTCCGGCTTCACGGCCACCTACGGCGGCTGGTCGTCCATCTTTACGGCGGTGGCGCTCTGCTGCTTCGCGTTTTCCACCATCATCGGCTGGGGCCTCTACGGCTCCCGGTGCATCGAGTTCCTGTTCCACACCGACAAGGTGGTCGGCCCCTTCCTCGTGGTCTACTCCTTCGTGTCCATTCTGGGCGCGACGGTCGATCTGGGCCTGCTGTGGAGCATCGCCGACACCTTCAACGGCCTGATGAGCATCCCGAACCTCATGGCCCTGCTCCTGCTGTCCGGCACGGTGGCAAAGCTCACGAAGGAGTTCTTCGCGGGCGAAGGGGCAGGAAAGTAAAGAATCATTCAAGGCGCCCTCCGGAATCACACCGGAGGGCGCTTTTTGCGGTCTGCAAGCCTTGAATTTTGTTCACTTTTTCTGCAAAAACTCAAAAGAGTATAAAAATTTCATGGAAATCATAAGAAATTGGTATTGAATAAATTTTAACAAAGTGGTAAAGTAGAAGCAAAGAGAGTCGTACCCGCCGCCCGGCGGGGCGCAAAATCAGGAGGTTTTACCAATGGCTGATCGTATCGTTCTGAATACTATTTCTTATCATGGCCACGGCGCCATCGAGAACATCGTTCCCGAGCTGACCGCCCGCGGCTACAAGAAGGCTTTCGTCTGCTCTGACCCCGACCTCATCAAGTTCGGCGTCACCAAGAAGGTCACCGACCTGCTGGATGCTGCAGGCTTCGCCTACACCGTCTACAGCGAGATCAAGCCCAACCCCACCATCGCCAATGTGCAGGACGGCGTGGCCGCTTTCAAGGCCGCAGAGGCTGACTGCATCGTGACCATCGGCGGCGGCTCTTCCATGGACACCGCAAAGGCCATCGGCATCATCATCAACAATCCCGAGTTCGCCGATGTGCGCTCTCTGGAAGGCGTCGCTCCCACCAAGAAGCACGCCGTCTTTACCATCGCTGTCCCCACCACCGCCGGTACTGCCGCTGAAGTCACCATCAACTATGTCATCACCGATGTCGAGAAGAAGCGCAAGTTCGTCTGCGTCGATACCAACGACATCCCCGAGATCGCTGTGGTCGACCCCGATATGATGGCCTCCATGCCCAAGGGCCTGACTGCCGCCACCGGCATGGACGCTCTGACCCACGCCATCGAGGGCTACATCACCAAGGGCCACTGCACCATCTCCGATATGTTCCATCTGGAAGCCATCAAGCTCATCAGTGAGAACCTGCGCGGCGCTGTCCAGAACACTCCGGAAGGCCGCGAGGGCATGGCTCTGGGCCAGTACATCGCCGGCATGGGCTTCTCCAACGTGGGTCTGGGCATCGTCCACTCCATGGCACACGGCCTGTCCGCTCTGTATGACACCCCCCACGGCGTGGCCTGCGCTATCCTGCTGCCCGTCGGTCTGGAGTACAACAAGACCGTCGCCGGTGAGCGCTATCGTGCCATCGGCAAGGCCATGGGCGTGAAGGGCATCGACGAGATGAACGACGCACAGGCCGCAGATGCCACCATCGCCGCTGTCAAGCAGCTGAGCGCTGACGTGGGCATCCCCGCAAACCTGAACGGCATCCTGAAGGAAGAGGACATCCAGTTCCTCGCCGAGTCCGCATATGCTGACGCCTGCCGTCCCGGCAACCCCCGCGACACCAGCGTGGAGGAGATCGTGGAGCTGTACAAGAGCCAGCTGTAAGCTGAGTCGGAGCGCTTTACCCTTATAAAAAATACAGGCTGCTGTAAAATAACCTCTCAGTCTCGCATTCGTTCGACAAGGCCGGGTTGCGGCTCCCAGCATCCGTTGCGCATTGCGCACGTCTTGCTGGCCGCTGCCCCAACAACGACTCCCTGTTTCCGCCACTGGCGGCGGTCGTCGTTGTTGCCCCTAATAGGGGAGCCTCTGGCGAAGAGACGAGGCTTCCCGTCATACCGCCCGTCCACCCCTCATACACTGACGGACAAGGGGGTGTGCGGATGGAGCGGGGGATGGAGATGCTCTTTGCGCTGTTCGGCGGGCTGGCGATGTTCCTCTACGGGATGGACAGGATGAGCCGCGCCTTGCAGCGGGCGGCGGGCGACGCCATGAAGCGGCTGCTGGCCCGGCTGACGGCCACGCCGCTGCTGGGCGTCCTCACCGGGCTGGCCGTGACGGCAGTGCTCCAAAGCAGCTCTGCGGCGACGGTAATGGTCATCGGCTTCGTCAGCGCCGGGCTGCTGGAACTGCCCCGGGCGGTGGCCGTCATCTACGGCATCAACATCGGCACCACCATGACGGCACAGCTCATCGCCTTCGATGTCCAGACGCTGGTATACCCGGTGCTGTTTCTGGGCTTCCTCCTCGACTTCGCGGCCCGCAGGCCCCGCTGGCAGGCCGTGGGCGAGGCGGTGTTCTCCTTCGGGCTGCTTTTCGAGGGCATCGACATCCTGGGCCAGGCTTTGCAGCCGCTGGCCGGGCAGGCGGTCTTTCTCGACTGGATGACCCGGGTGAAGGAGTCGCCGCTTCTGGGCATCCTGCTGGGCCTCTGCATGACCATGGTGGTGCAGAGCAGTTCGGCCACCATCGCGCTGCTGCAGAACGTGGCCCGTCAGGCCGGGCCGGACGGCATCCACAGCGTGTTGGGCCTTGCCGGGGCGGTGCCGGTCCTTCTGGGCGACAACATCGGCACGACGGTCACGGCCCTGCTGGCCTGCATCGGGCAGGGAAAGAACGCCGCCCGCGCCGCACTGGCCCACAGCTGCTTCAACCTCAGCGGGAGTCTGCTGGCGGCGGTGCTGCTGCCCTGGTTCGTCCGGCTGGTGGAGTTCATCTCCCCCAAAGGCCCGGAGCTGGAAGTCATTTCCCGGCAGATCGCCAACGCCCATACCGCCTTCAACGTCTGCTGCGCCCTGCTCTGGCTGCCGTTTTTGCCGTGGATGGTGCGGCTGGTGTGTGCGCTGGTGCCGGAAGAGTAGCCCTCTCAGTCACGCCGTAGGCGTGACAGCTCTGAGCTGCCCGCTGAAAGTATGCTATGGCGCAAAAAAGAGTGCCCTGCTACCAAGACTAGCAGCAGCTTGACAAGGAACCGTTGTTCCGAAGCTGCTGCCCTCTGTAGCAGGGCACTCCTGTTTACGATAAATTAAGCTTTGTTCGGCCAGACGAAGCTTGACCGGCCTGCCAATGGCTCTCCCTTTGGGAGAGCTGGCGCGTCAGCGACTGAGAGGGCAAGGCTGCTGACGGAAAAGCGCAGACACGGCGATGGCGTCGCTCTGACAAAAGCCAATGCTTATCGCTGTGTGGATTCTCTTGGAAAACGGGCTTGCCCTCTCCGGCTGCTTCGCAGCCACCTCTCCCAAAGGGAGAGGCTTTCGCCTGTGGGCAGGTTACTTCTTAACAACGCTCTTCCGATACACCGCAAAGGCGATGACAGCCGACAGCACTTCCGTGACCCAGAAGGCGTGCCAGATGCCGGTGGGGCCGAGCTGGCGGCAGAGCAGCCACGCCAGCGGCATGATGAAGATGACGTACCGGCAGAGGGAGATGACCAGCGAGGCCGCACCCTTGCCCAGACCTTCCAGCGCGCCGGAAGAGGTGGTGGATACCGCCGACACCACAAAGCCGAGGCAGATGATGCGCAGGGCGGTCTGGCCGATGGCGATGGTCTCGGGGTTGGAGGAGAACAGGCCGATGAGGGGCGCGGAAGCGGCCATACAGATGACGGTGCCTGCCGCCATGATGACGGCGCTCATGCCGAGGGTGAGCTGGTAGAGCTTTGCCACGCGGGCGTGCTCTTTTGCACCGTAGTTGTAGCCGATGAGGGGGCGCATTCCCTGCACGATGCCGTTGGCGGGCAGATAGAGGAAAGTCTGGAGCTTATAGTAGATGCCCAGCACCACCACATAGCTTTCGGAGAAGGCCGCCAGCAGGCCGTTGAGGAAGGTGACCAGCAGGGAGGGCAGGGCCAGATTCAGGATGGCAGGCACACCGATGGCGTAGAGACGGCCTTCGAGAGAGAGGTCAGGCCGCAGGGCCTTCCGGCGCAGATGGACGGGCGACTCGGTGGTGCTGTAGACCACGAGGTAGATAACGAGAGTGGCGGCCTGTCCGATGCCGGTAGCCAGCGCCGCGCCTGCAATGCCCATGGCAGGCACCGGGCCGAGGCCGAAGATGAGGACGGGGTCCAGCAGGATGTTGCAGACACAGCCCGAGATGAGGGCGATCATGGTGAGCTTCATCCGGCCTACGGCCTGGAAGATCTTCTCAAAGGCGAGGCTGGCCATGTTCACGGTGGCGAACAGGAAGACGATGGTGGAGTAGGTCACGCCCATGGAGACGATGGTGCCGTCGGCGGTGAACCGGGCCAGGAAACCGGGCATGATGGCGGTAGCTGCCAGCGTGCAGAGGATGCCGTGGAGCACCGAGAGGGCCATGCCGTGGGTGGCGGCGGCGTCCGCCCTGTCGTGGTCGCCTGCGCCCCGGTAAAGGGCCACGAGGGCGTTGATGCCTACGCCGAAGCCGATGGCAACGGCGTTCACGAAGTTCTGGATGGGGAACACGAGGGAGAGGGCCGTCATGGCCTGCTCGTTGATCTGGGCCACAAAGAGGCTGTCCACGATGTTGTACAGCGAGTTCACCAGCATGGAGATGACGTTGGGCAGAGCCATCGACACCAGCAGCGGGAACACCGGCTTCGTCTTCATAAAAGTATCATTCATGGGGGCAAAAGCTTCCTTTCCTGAAATTTCCGCACAAGAAAAGCCACACAACGGCGGCTTGAAGCGGGCCATTGTGTGGCGAAAAGTAGCAAACATCTATGCTGTAAAAATCCACACGGGTTTTATTGAAGTGCTGAGAAATACGGTGCATCGCAAAAGCGGCGTTACGGGACGCCGCCGGACGGCACCGGGATGCGGGCCGGAAAAGACAGTACGGGAAGAGCCTTTCTGACCGGCCTGCGATAGGATACCACGAAACGGGTGGATTGTCAAGGGAAAAGTATGACTTTTCACAAAAGGCTTTTCAAGGAGAAAGATACCACACCCGTGTACTGTGAGAAACCGGTGCTTGCAATTACCATACCGGTGTGGTATGATGAAGACAGAAACAGAGAAACAGGGTCTTTTGTCTCGGGCGCTGAGGGGTGCGCGGGGCCGACGGCCTTTTGTTTCCCATAAAAAGTTAGAGAAAACTAACAAAATGACGAAAAACGCACGGGCGGCTTGTGCAGTCTGCCCAGTGGAGAACGATCCTTAGGAGGTACTGACCAATGGTTCAGACGACGCTGAAAGTAGACGGCATGATGTGCGGTATGTGCGAGAGCCACGTCAACGAGGTGGTGCGCAAGACTGCGCAGGTGGAGAAGGTGACTTCCTCCCACACGAAGGGAGAGACGGTCATCGTCTCGGCCCAGCCGCTGGACATCGAGGCCCTGAAGGCTGCCATCGCCGACACGGGCTATACCGTGACCGGCGCAGAGGAAAAGCCGTATGAGAAGAAGGGCTTCTTCTCGTTTTTGAAGCACTGATGACTTCCGGCCCCGGAGAGGGGCCTATATAAGGAGGCAGGCAGAGATGAGGATACTGGTCTATGGTGCAGGCGTGCAGGGCTGTGAGCTGGCCCACCGTCTGCTGCAGAACAAAAAGAATGTCGTCACCATGCTGGCGCGGGGCGAGTGGAAGGAGAGGCTCGACCAAAGGGGCCTCGTCATCCGCCACTGGGCGCAGTGCCGCACCACGGTGGATCGGGTGGCCACCATCGACACGCTGGCCCCGGACGACTGCTACGACCTCGTTTTCGTGACGATGCAGGCCGGGCAGCTGCCCGACGTGCTGCCCATCCTCAAGCAGAACAGGAGCGAATACTTCGTTTTCGTGGGCAACGACCCCCACGCCGTGGAGGTCATGCAGGCCATGCAGCGCCCGGCGGATAAGATCGCCTTCGGCTTCCAGAGCAGCGGCGGCCACCGGGATGTGGATAAGGTCGTCAGCGCACACGTCGGTGTAGGTATGACCATCGGCGGGGCTACCGCGCCCCTTTCGGGCGTCTTCCGCTACCGGGTCAAGACGGCTTTCGAGGGCGCAAAGTACAAGCTGACCTTCGTCAGCGACATGGACGGATGGCTCAAGTGCCACCTCGCCCTCATCCTGCCGGCCTGCTATCTCTGCTACGCCTGCAGCGGCGACCTCTCCAAGGCGACGAAGGAGCAGCGTGACCTGCTCCTCGACGCCGCGTGGGAGGCCTGCGAGATGCTGAAAGCCGCCCACATCCCCGTGGACGACAAGGAGAACACCGACTGCTACCGTGCCGGTACGCCCGGCCGCCGGAAGATGGACGCCATGGTCCTGGCGCTCTGTAAGACCCCGCTGGGCCGTCTCTGCGTCTCCGACCACGCGATGCATGCTGTGGCTGAGATGCAGTACCTCGATGAGTCTTTCGAAGGTCTGCGCGCCCGGACGAGCGTCCGGATGACGGCGTGGGATACCCTGCGCAGCCAGATGCCCTCGTGGGACATCATGCGGAAAAAGACGGCGAAAGCAAAGCGATAAGTGCATGGAAAAAGAGGCAGATGCGAGTCTGCCTCTTTTTCCATATAAAAGGCTCTCCCTTTGGGGGCAACGGCGACGACCGCCGCCAGCGGCGGAAGCAGGGAGTCGCTGTTGGGGCAGCGGCCAGCAGGATGCAAGCGACAGCGTAGCAGACGCAGGGAGCCGCAACCCGGCCTTGGCGCGGAGCGCCTGAGAGGGCAAGGATGCTGACGGAGAGGTTATTCCCCCCAAAATTCCGCTAATTTTTTCTTCAGCTCCTTCGTATCCCTCAGATACTCCAGATGCCTCCAATGCTTCGGGAAGAGCCGGGCGTACTCGCTCTGGGCAAAGCGGTCGTCGAGGAGCAGCACCACACCCTTATCTTCCTGCGTCCGGATGACCCGCCCGGCGGCCTGCAGGACTTTGTTCATCCCGGGCCAGCGGTAGGCGTAGTCGAAGCCTGCCCCGTTCTGGGCGTCGTAGTAGCGGCGCAGCATCTCCTGGCGGGGACTCACCTGCGGCAGGCCCACGCCCACGATGGCGCAGCCGATGAGCCGGTCGCCTGCGAGGTCTACGCCCTCGCCGAAGATGCCGCCCATGACCCCGAAGCCGAGAAGCGTCTTCTCCGGGCAGGGCGAAAACCGCTCGAGGAACGCCGCCCGCCCGGCGTCGTCCAGACCGCTCTCCTGTACCAGTGTGCCGATGTCCGGGTAGCGGGCGGTGAAGTCCTCCCACACCTGCCGCAGATAGGCATAGCTGGGGAAGAAGGCCAGATAGTTGCCCACCCGGCTGGATGCCAGCGCCGCGAGGGCGTCCGAGATGGGCCGGATGCTGGCGTCCCGCTGGCGGTAGCGGGTGGAGATGGAGGGCAGACAGTAGAGCCCGAGGTTTTCTGCCGGAAAGGGGCTTTCCAGCGCCACGGCCCGGGCCTCGGGACAGCCGAGGACGGTGCGGTAGTAGCCCGGCGGCGTCAGCGTCGCGCTGAACAGTGCCGCCGCCCGCCCTGCCGAAAGGCTTGCGTCCACGAAGGGGGACGGGTCGAGGCAGAGCAGCTGCAATTCAAGGTCACTGCCCCGGGCGGTGAGCTGGGCGGCAAAATGCTCGTCGTACCGTTCCGACGCCCGCAGGATGTCCTGCACCTCAAAGTAGAGATCCAGCAGGGCCGCGTGGGCTTCGGCGTCGGGTTCGTCTTCCAGCCAGTCCTGCAAGGGAGCCGTCAGCGCCCGCAGCGGGGCCAGCAGGGCTGAGGGAAGCTCCTTGCAGAACACCGTGCCGTCCTGAGCGTAGTCGGCGGCGGGCAGCTCGATGGCGGGCGTCTCCGCAGATCCCGGCAGGGAGGTCTGGCCGCTGTCGTCCTCTTCGGCGGCAGTGCTGCCCCGGCGGGGCGCGAGGGTCGAGACCGCTTTCCGTCCCTCTAAAAAGGCTTTGTCGGCCTTGCTCAGAGCGGTCTTAAGGGTGCTTTTGCCCCGCCCGAGTGCGCGTTTTGCCTCGGTGAGGCGGCTCTTGCAGAAGCGTGCCGAGTACATGGCCCGCGCCCGCTCGGGCAGATTGTGGGCCTCATCCACGAGGAAGAGCCAGTCGCCAGCGCTGTCGAAGAACCGCCGCAGATGCACTACGGGGTCGAAGAGGTAGTTATAGTCGCCGATGATGACGTCGCACCACTCGCTCAGATCCAGCCCCAGCTCGAAGGGGCAGACCGTGAACTGCTTTGCGGCGTCGGCCAGCGCGGCCCGGTCGAAGCGGCCGGTGCCGTCGTCCAGAAGGGCTTTCAGGGCCGTGTTCACCCGGTCGTAGTAGCCGTTTGCGTAGGGGCAGAGCTCCGGCAGGCAGGCGGGATGGCCCTCGGCATCCGGGTGGAGGCAGACCTTCTCCTTGGCTGTCAGGGTCACGCTGCGCAGCGCCAGCTTGGAATCAGACGCCCGCAGCCGCGCAATGGCATCCTCGGCGGCGGACTGAGTCGTGTTGCGGGCCGTCAGGTAGAACAGCTTCTCGCCGCAGCCGGTGCCGATGGCCCGCAGAGCAGGGAAGAGGACACTCATGGTCTTGCCGATGCCGGTGGGGGCCTGACAGAAGAGCCGGACGCCGCTTTTAGACGGCGCGGCAGTGCAGGCGCGGTAGACTTCGCCTGCCAGCGCCCTCTGCCCGGGCCGGTAGGCCGGAAAGGGGAAATCCAGCGCCGAAAGGCTCACGCCCCGCTGCTCCTTCCACGCCAGCTGACGCTGCGCCCAGGGGGCGTACTGCTCGAGCAGATCCTGCAAAAACGCTTCCAGCTCTTCAAGAGTGAAATGCCGCACGAAGCGGAGGATGTCATCGGTATCGATCTGGTAGTAGGTGAGCCGGACGTCCAGCTTTTCCAGCCCCTGCTGACGGCCATACAGCGCCCCGTAGACCATTCCCTGCGCCCAGTGGCAGGGGTTCATGTCCTCGGCGATGTCGTCGGCGGGGACGGCTGTGGTCTTTATCTCGTCGATGACCGTCACGCCCGCCTCGTCGGTGAAGATGCCGTCGGCCCGGCCTTCGATGGTGAAGGGGATGCCCGCCGCCTCCCGTTCGCCGGAGAGGAAGACTTCGGCAGCGTAGCCTTCGCCTGCGGCCTTTTGGAGCTTGCGGTGGATGCGTGCGCCCTCGTTGGCGCGGTCGAAGCCGGTAAAGCGGCTGTCGATGCTGCCGGTGCGGAGCAAAAATTCCACGAGCTGGCGGACAGGCAGGCGAAAAGCAGGCATAGCGGGTCACTTCCTTTTTTTGACTTTTTATATTTATAATTGGCAGGCCCGTCTTTGTACAACCTCTCAGTCTGCTTCGCAGCCAGCTCCCCTAGTAGGGAAGCCTCTGGCGAAGAGATTAGGCTTTCCGCTATGCCAAAGCCTCCCCTCGGTAGGGGAGGTGGCACGAAGTGCCGGAGAGGTTGATTCCTACGCCAGCCCCAGCATCCCGGCGCACTGGGCGGCAGCTTCGTCCACCTTGCCGAAGTCCACGGCGGCGCGGTAGTACGTCTCCAGCTCGTCGTGGCAGGCTTTGGCCTGTGCCATCAGGTCGGCGGCCTGTTCCAAAAGCTCTGCTGCCGCCCGCTCGTTGAAGCGGAGACGGGCGCGGTAGCCCGCCAGATTTTCCCGGTCCACGAAACGGGTACACCGGACGGCCTGCACGCCGGGCAGCTGCACCGGGTGCCACCGGTTGTCGGTGAGGAAAGCCAGCCGGAGGGCTGGGATGAAGAGATGGTCTATCTTGTCGTCGGGGTGCATGGCGCAGGGGCAGGTGATGATGTGGTAGCCCCGGGCCAGCGCCTCGGCCCGGATGAGCTCGAGAAGCAGGCGGGAGACGGCGCCGTAGTCGTCATGGAAGACCACATACCGGTCGGCCAGCGCCTGTACGGTGCCGCGGTAGAAGACCGGCCCTTTCGGCGTGATGGCCGACAGCAGCCGCAGCTCTTCGCTGGCCGAGGCCCCCTCGGGCAGGCGGGGGAGAGTCCGGGCGCAGAGCCGCTTGACGTAGCGGCGGACTTTCTCGAAGTTGGCACTGCACGCCTCAGCCCGGCGGCTGTCCAGCAGCAGGCTCCCGGCAGATGCGATATACCGCGCGGCCCGGCTGCGCAGGGCAGTGTTCTGGGCGAAGAGCCGCTTCACCTCGTCGGCGTGGGCGTGGAGGGCGTCGGCGTCCAGTGTGTGGTACAGGCTCACCACCTGCTCCTCTGCGCCCGGGGCGTCCGGCTCCATGACATGGGGTGCGGTGGCGTCCACGATGGCGGCGCGCTTGTCGAGAAAGATGACGCCGTCCAGACTGTCGGGGTCGCTGGCGCAGTGGATGCGCTGGATAGGCTCCCCCTTCTGCTCGGCCTTGACGGCCAGCCGCTTCATCAGCGTCGATTTGCCGCAGCCCGGCCCGCTTTTGATGAGATACATCTGCATCCCCGGTTCCCGCCGAAGCGGCTCAAAATAGCCCTTGAACCCGGCGGGGGTGGTGGTGCCCAGAAAGAAATCAACAGAATTGCTGCGTACAGCATTCATACTCAAACACCTCACTTTTGCTATAGGGTATGCAAAAATGAGGAAAAAAGTGAGGGTCAATACGTATGCTCGCACACCTCGTGTATTTTATCCCGCAGGGCCACAAAGTCGCCGAAAGCCTCCGGCTTGTTCTGGGGCTGACGGAGCAGGGCGGCGGGGTGGAACGTCCCCATGAAGAGGATGCCGTTCTTCTCAATAAAGGTGCCATGCTCCTTCGTCACCGAAAAGTCGGCGCGTATCATCCGCTGGGCGGCGATGCGGCCCAGGCAGACGACGATTTTAGGCCGCAGCAGACGGAACTGCTCCCGCAGCCAGGGCATACAGGCTTCGCTCTCGGCGGGCAGGGGGTCGCGGTTCTGGGGCGGGCGGCACTTGACGATGTTGGCGATATAGCAGTTGGAGGCACGGTCGAGGTCGATGGCGAAGAGGTATTTGTCCAGCAGCTGGCCGCTGCGTCCCACGAAGGGCAGGCCCTGCTCGTCCTCGCTCTGGCCGGGGCCTTCGCCCACGAAGAGCACCTCGGCATTCTCCACGCCCTGCCCGAACACCACGTTGTGCCGGGTGGTGTGCAGCGGACAGCGCTGACAGGAAAGACAGTCGGTTTTCAGTGTTTCCCAATCCATAAGCTCGGTATCCTCTCACAAACTAAATGACATTTTCTTAACAAATCATCGCACGATTTCTTCCTTAAAATATACCACAAAATTCAAGATTTGTCTTGAAGTTTTCTGACTCTGTGCTAGAATAAAAAAGAAGGGCATATCTGTGATGCCCGGGAATAATTGCAAAGTAATTTCGGAGGTAATCAACAATGGCTGATATGTTTGCACCCCTGGTAGCCCAGCTGAAGGCAAACCCCAAGACGATCGTTTTTACCGAGGGCAATGACCCCCGCATCCTGGAGGCTGCAAGCAAGCTGCTGGCTGAGGGCGTGTTGAAAGTCGTTATGGTCGGCAACGAGGCAGAGTGCAAGGCTGCTGCCGCTGCTGGCAATTTTGATATTTCCGCTGCTGAGATCATCGACCCTGAGAATTACGTCGGCTTCGATGAGATGGTCAACACCATGGTCGAGCTGCGCAAAGGCAAGCAGACCGCAGAGGAGTGCACTGCTCTGCTGAAGAAGTCCAACTACTTCGGCACTATGCTGGTCAAGATGGGCAAGGCTGACTGCCTGCTGGGCGGCGCTACCTACTCCACCGCCGACACCATCCGTCCCGCTCTGCAGCTGGTCAAGACCAAGAAGGGCGCTCATCTGGTGAGCTCCTGCTTCATTCTGGACCGTGACTGCGGCGAAGAGGGCCTGAAACGCATCGCTATGGGCGACTGCGCCGTCAACATCGACTACACCGATACCGTCGATAAGGCTACCGGTGAGGTCAAGGTCGCTGCTTCTGCCAAGCTGGCTGAGGTGGCTGTCGAGACCGCTAAGACCGCTAAGCTGTTCGGCATCGACCCGAAGGTCGCTGTCCTGAGCTTCTCCACCAAGGGCTCCGGCAAGGGCGGCACCGTCGCTCTGAGCCACGACGCTGTCATCAAGGCTCAGGAGATGGCCCCCGAGCTGGCTATTGACGGCGAGCTGCAGTTCGACGCAGCCGTTGCTCCCGAGGTCGCACAGGTCAAGTGCAAGGGCAGCAAGGTCGCCGGTCAGGCCAACACCTTCATCTTCCCCTGCATTGAGGCCGGCAACATCGGCTATAAGATCGCACAGCGTCTGGGCGGCTACGCTGCCTACGGCCCCATCCTGCAGGGCCTGAACGCTCCCATCAACGACCTGTCCCGTGGCTGCAACGCCGACGAGGTCTACAAGATGAGCCTCATCACCGCCTGCCAGTCCTGAACTGACACTCGGTTGAACTGAAAAGCTGAAAAGAGCCGCTGCCGCATTTTGCGGGCAGCGGCTCTTTTGGCTGTACATCGACTACGGTTTATGGTATGATAAGCATAAGAAGCCCCGGCAGAGAAGGAGAACATTCGAACGTGGAAATAAAAGCTTTGGCCTTTGTCCTCATGGCGGTGCTGCTTTTGTGCGGCTGTGGGCAGAAGAGCGAAACGGCGGCTGCACGGTCATCCAGAACAGCCGCATCACCCTGAGCGGCGACAACGGGCGGCGCATCTGCTATCAGCTCAGCGCCTTGAAAGGAAATACGCTGGACGTCTCCCTCGGCTGCGGCATCGCCAGCACGAAGGAAGTCAGCGGCAACACCATCCGGGGCCGGATACGGCATAAAGTCTTTCAGGACTGCTCCGGCGTGGAGAATAACAATGTAGAAATGCGGAGATTCTCGATTCTGGGATGAACCGCTCATAAAAAGGAGGTTTTATCATGCGAAGAAAATTTATTGCGGCGGTCACATCGGGGGTTCTGGCCCTGACGATCATGGCAGCTCTGCCCACCCATGCGGAGGCGGTGAGCATCTGGCTTGACCTTACCCCGGGGACGGAGAGCGTCGAGACGTTCCAGTACAAGGACTATGCGGACCGCTATTCGGACGCCTACGAGCTCTATGGCTATGACGCTGAGGCGCTGTTCAACCACTATGAGACGGTCGGCAAGGCCGAGGGCCGGGTAGGACGCTTCAAGAAGACGCCGGAAGAAGATGACCGGCATCCCTATGTGTGGGACGCCGATGAGCCGCTGGACCCGCTGCCGCCTTTGGACTTTCACGCGCAGCCGGACTGGTTCGATGCCCGTACCCTCCCGGAGAACCTGTCCAACGTCCGTATCATAAAAGAATATGAGCAGCTGGAAGCCTTTATAGAGAAAGACGAGTGGATCGGAGACCCCGTTCTGGTGCGGAAGGAAGAGCTCCTGAATGAGATGAGCAGCCGCGTCCGGAACTATGATGGTCGGCGCGGCGGAGCTGACTATCTCCGCGCCATCAGTCAGGACATCGACGTGCTGCTTGATTTCATGGGATAAGGATGCTATAAGATGAAAAGGGAAGAGCCTCACTGCAAAGCGGTGAGGCTCTTCCCTTTGGTGGAGCACAGAGGGTTCGTCTGGCTCACGTGTGGTGGAGGCGATGGGAGTCGAACTAATTCCCGCCGTTTCATCGTGAAAAATTACAGATTTTCGACTCAAAAATATGGCGTTGCTATGGCTTGAAATTCGGCCTGTGGAAATGTGATTCAGCCCCTAAAATCTGAAAGTGTGGTAAAAAGTGTGGTATTTTCAGCCTTGCAGCAGCTTCAAAAATACCGCGTTGACGGCCTGCGCTGTGGCGATGTCCTCGCCTGTCAGAGCGTGGCTGTAAACGCCGAAAGTGTCCATGTCATCAGAGTGGCCGACCAGCTCTTTCACCTCACCGGCAGGCAGGGTTTTCACCACGGAAACAAAGGTGTGCCGCAGCTCGTACAGGCTGACCGGCTGCAAGTCGTTGGCAGTGCAGTACACTTTCCAGCGCTTATAATACCGGCGTTCCGTCTCTAAACAGAACACGCTTTCACAATGGCCGGTGATAGCCCTCTGAGCCTCTAGGACAGCTTTAGCCACGTCGGACAGGACGAATGACCGCACGGCGTTTTCGTTCTTTCCACGCGTCTCTATGCCCTTCACGTTGATAGCCCGGGAAAGGTTTACTGTGCTGCCCTTTATGTCTGCCCAGCGCAGCCCCAGCAGCTCACCCGGGCGCAAGCCGGTCAAGACCTCAAAGCGGTAGGCGCTGATAAAGTCGTCATGCACCCGCTTGCCCCTGTAAAGTGTTGTGTCGATGCTGAACAGCTTTACAAGGTCATCGGGCTGCAAGACCTTCTTGCCCTTCAGGCGCGCGCCTGCCGGTATCTGCACATCCTCCGGCAGATAGGTGGAGAGCTTTGCTTTGCGGCAGAATTTGCAAAAGGCCCGCAAGTCACCGGCTAGGAGCTGCAAGGTTTTGCGGCTCTTGCCTGCCGCGTGGGCCTTGTTTATGATGGTCTGTAAGTCGGCATCGGTAAGGGCATTGACCCGCTTTTTCCCGATGATCGGCAGCACCCAGATACGCCAGCGGCTTTCTATCGGCTCCCAGTTGCCCGCGCTGGTGGTTTGCTTCAGGCCGTCGAGCCAGAGCTTGTAAACATCCTCGACCCGGCCCACCTTCACGCCTATGCCGTCCTCTAGCCAGGCATCAGCCTTCCGGTTTGCCTCCCGCTGGCCTGTGCGCCCGGGAGTGCTGCTGTAAAAATACTTGCGCTGGCCGTCCTTCTGCACCGCCACACGCCACCGGCTGTAAGCTTCCTGCCAAACGGCTGTGTTCGTCCGCTTGCTCATCTGCGACACCCCCTTCCCGCTGAATATAGGGATTCTTTCTCGCGTTGGTAAAATCGTATTCTTCTAACATAACTGTTTGGCTCAATTTTGAGCTTTCCGAAGCGTCAATGATTGCCCGTCAGTGGGTTGCGCGATTTTGCGCAGACCCCTTGACAGCGGAATTTTCCGCTCTCCCCGCCGCCTGCTGTGCTCTGCGCAGTGGGCTTTTATTTTTTATCTGGAGCATATACAAGAGCTTCCAAATCTTCAGCCAATTTTATTGCAGCTGCATCATTTTCTTTATATACATTCCATATTTCCTCAAAAACAGAATCTGAATCGCCGTTGTACTTTCCCCACAAATCATCTATTGCAATCTGAACAGCAGCTTTTTTCTCAACATCGGATTTTAGCGATTTAAACAAATCATGAGCGTGTTTTTTAGCACTTCCAACGGGGGTGGAATCAATCCATATCGCCCCTTTGCTATATTCATCATCTGGGCGCTGTGGGATGAATGCAAAAAGAATTTCAGGTGCAACCGAATAACGCCGCGACATATCCAGAATAACACGCTCTCGCTCTTGATTATAAGTCGGAACGTCCCACGGCTTCCCGTTGTCCCTTGCAAGTGTTTCAGCCGCCCAAAGTTCGCTTTTTGCTTCCCTTTTGGCATCCTCAATCTCTTCTTTGCGAGGATAGAACGCTTCAACTGGAATATTCAGTGCTACAGCTATTTTTGAGAGAACCTCTTTTCGCGGCTCTCGCTTATTTCGTTCATATTGTTGAAGTGTAATTGTAGCAATTCCAGCCTTTTCGGCGAGTTCTTTTTGAGTTAGTCCGTATGCATTCCGAAGATTTTTAATCATTTCACCAATATTCAAGCTCTTCTCCCCTTCCTATTAGAAATATATCACATTCAAAACAAGCATTCAATGCGAATTTTAAAATTTTCAGAAAAGCACTTGACGCATTCAAAACGAATGGTTATAATAAAGCTAGAAAGGCATTCAAAACGAATGCTCAAAAGAGAGGTGAATCAAATGGCGAAATCCATCATTGTTGATCGCGTGAAGGTCATCGCAGAGATGGCACGGCAAGACCTGACCGGTGAAGAACTGGCTCAGAAAGCCGGTGTAGGCCGCAGCGCAGTTATCAAAATGCGCAAAGGTCAACCGGTCTGGCGTACTACCGCAGGCCATGTTGCTACCGCCCTGGGCGTACCGCTGGAAGATTTGAAGGAGGTGGAATAATGTATCGTTTATTCAAACGGCTGCGCGTCCGCTTCGTCGAGTGCGACCTCAAACAAAACGAGGTGGCAAAGGCCGCAGGAATGGCACCCAGCACGCTCTGCGCCCGCATGATGGGCAAGCAGCCTTTCACGACGTGGGAGATTCAGCGCGTCGCTGAGGTGTTGGGCATCCCCCGGGAGCAGTACGGCGAGTTTTTCTTCGAGCCGTCGCCCGAGACAAAGGCAGGGTGATAGCTTGCCCCGGAAGTATTTCCCGTTCTATTTTACATTCCGCGAAACCGCGCAGACAATGCCGCCAAAACTCCGTGCTACCTTCTACGAAGCCATCATCGAATACGGAACAACTGGCAAAGAGCCGACGCTGCCAAAGAGCATTGTGGGCTATTGGCCGTTAGTAAAGCCTATGCTGGACGCTGCCAAGTCACATTATGATGCTGGAACAAATGGCGGTAGACCGTCTAAAAATAGTTTTTTTGGTTTTCCTGACTCCGAAACCAATGGTTTACATAAGGAAAAGGAGAAAGAAAAAAGAGAAGGAGAAGAGCAGCGCCCGACCGCGCCGCCTGCCGCCTATGCGCCCATGCAGGGCGCTAGGGGCGGCATGGCGTCGCTAGGTAGTGCTTTAGACAATGGAGACAGGGACGCGGCAACGGAAGCAGCACGACAGAAATTTTTGAACAGCATAAAGCGCCCGGCGTGGGCTGCTGCTGATGCAGCCCCACCGGACGCAGAAAAGAAGGAGTGATAACTGATGGATTTGAACGCATGGCAGCAGCACAGCGCACGGCTGAAAGCTGAATACAACCACCCAGACGGAAGCCCCTGCCCGGTCTGCAATGGCAGCGGCCACGTTATGGACGTCTGGTCAAATGATGAGCATTTCCACGGCTTGTTGACCATCTGCCCGGAGTGTGGCTCTGTTCGAGTACGTGAGGACGACGCACGGAAGGCAGGCAACGCGCCCCGCTACGGGGACTACATCGACGGCGACAGCGAATGGAGACGCAACCTCCACCGCAAGGCCGGAGAGTTTGCCCAGCGCCCCGCTGGCGTGTTCTACATCGGCGGTCAGACCGCCACCGGCAAGAGCCACCTGTGCAGCAAGATTTACTATCACCTCATGGCCAACGGCTCTAGCGGCCTGAACTTTCAGCCGTGGAAGAGCTTTGCACGGCGCAGCTCCAAGGACTGGCAGCTCATCGAGACGGCCAAAGGATGCAATATCCTGTGGCTGGACGGCTTTTTGGACGTCGTGAGCAGCAGGGGAACGCCCAGCGCGACCGACCTTGACCGGGCCTTAGAGGTCATCGACGCCCGGTGCAGCAGCGGGAAAGTCACCATCATTTCGAGCTGCTGGACGCCGCAGCGCCTTGAGGACATCGCCCCGCCCATCGCAAGCCGCATCGAACAGGCCAGCGGAAACGGCCAGTATTTTCTTGCCGTCCCGGATGGCCGGGAAAACCGCTGGAAGTGTCCGGCGTGAGGGGGTGATTTTGTGAACGAGAACACCGACCGTGCCAGCTACACCAACGCTATTGTGAAGCTGCTGGAGAAGGCAGACCTGCGCAAACTGCGCCTGATCTGGGTCTATGTGGAGCGTATGACCCGCACCAACTAAACCGACCCGGCCTAACTGGCCGTGTTTATAATTTTTTTGTTTCGCCCGTAGTGGCGAAGAAAGGATTTTACCATGAACGAAATGAAGAACTTTTTTAACGCCACCGACATTGACACCATCAGCGAGTGCCTGAACGGCGAGAAGCTGCTGAACGCATCCCGCGATGCAAAGGGCAACACCCTGCTGACCTTTGAGAGCTCCTATGAGGGCTACTCTGATCTGCTGACCATCATGCCGGACGGCTCTGTGATCGGCACATTCATCTGTGACGAGGAGCAGCGGCCCCAGACCGTCAACGATAACCAGCGCGCTGCCGAAGAACACGTTAAGTTTGATGAATCTATCAGCTATGGGGTCAGCGCAGAGTTTCACCGCGCATACGCTGACTTTTTGGAAGCAGCGGAACAGCTGGCAGTTGATGGGCAGGCGGTTGTTACGCTGGCAGAGCTGGTGCGGAAGTGTGCAGACGCGGCGCAGCTGAATGCTTTCCGTATGGCTATGGGCTGGCCTGTGATGGTGCGCGATGCTCTGGGGCTGCCCACTATCAACTATACCTATACGCCCGGCTTTGACCCGGATTCTGATCTTGATACTGACTCTATTTCTTCGATGCTGCCCGAATACTTCGGCCTGCTGAAGCCGCTGCATGAGGAAGATGGGTGTGACCCCAGCGAGGGCATTGTTCTGCTGTTTCAGGATGAGCAGCACGCCAAAGAACCCAGCATGGAGCTGGTTATCACTCCGAAAGTGACCACCGGCGGTGTGCCTGTTCTGTCCGTTGAGGTGAACGACCTGCCCAAGAAGTAAGCCCCCAAGACCGCCCGACAAACAACGAAGCCGCCTTTCCCTGCGCCAACAGGGACGGGCGGCAAGTGGCGGGACAACGCATTGCAGTAATGTTTCCCGCCCTCATTTTATCAGAAAGAAGAGGGATTTTCAATGTTTGGTTACACCGCTTATCAATTTTCTTGTGTCGCCCCTGTGGCGCTGATGTTCTTCGTGGGTGCCGCTGTGATGTGGTTCAGCGGCATCCGGTAAGGGGGCTTGACCGTATGTGCCTGAATGATGTAGATTATGGGCAGTTGGCCGGAGCTGTAGAGGACATTCACAATCTGCTGTCGATTTTTGCAGAATGGTTTGAAGAAAGCCACAAAGCGAATAACCTTGACCGCAGCCACACAAGAGACGAGATCGCGTTTCTATGGGAAGCTGCCCCGCGGTATGATTCGCTCCTGAGTGCTGCTATATGCGACGTTGCAGGGCTGAAAGACCAGCTCAACGAGCTGACGGACAAACAGATTGCAGCTATGGAAGCCGCAAACAGGTGATTGAAATGACATTACAAGGTAAAATTCTTGCGGTTAAGTCCGTTTTATGGTACAATATGAGCGTAGTACAAGCGCTCTTTTAGACCATTACAAAGAGTAAATTTTATCGGTGGTGCGTGGAGTACATAGCGCCACCCCACCCCTGAGAGCGTATGACGGCCCAGAGAGCCGCTGTGCGCTCTTTTTATTTGCCGGAGGTCAAACTATATGGATGAAGCCAGAAAAGCGAAAACGGCGTGGCTCTGCCGCTATCGTGAAAGCATCAAGAGACAAGAACGAATAGGGGTAGACATTCGGGAGCTGCGTGGCCGCTCTGTGGGCATAGTGCAGAGCTGGAACATCCGAACAGGCCCCACCGGCGCACACTCCGACCATGTGGCCGATACTGCCCAGCAGATAGACCAGATGGAGCGGGAGCTGCAAGCAGAGCAGCGGCGAGGGCAGGAGATTGCAGCGGATATTATCATAGCTATCTTCAAGTTGCCGCTGAAATACGCTGATTTGCTCAGCTGTATCTACCTAGAAGGGATGAACACCGCGCAGGCCGCAAAGAAGATGGGCCTTGCGGCAGGGACGGCACAAAGATATAGGCGGGAAGCGCTGGCAGCTTTCGAGATTCCAGACATAACAACAAAATGACATTGTATAGCATTATATTTGCATTTTACAACAGAATGTGGTATACTGACCATAGCAGGCGGTTTATAGCGCCGTCCGGCTCCTGACTGCTCTTTGCTGCACGGTCTGGCTGTGGGTGTGCCATGACCCACGATCAGAGCGCCCAGCATTGCAGGAGCGGACATACCCCTTGCACCGGGCTTTTCCTTTCTCCGGTGCACCATGCGCGGCATAAGGTTTGCCGCCTGCTGCTTTTTACGTCTACTCATACGGAAAATGAGGTGCTATCAATGGAGAATCCCACCACTACCCCCAGCGCCGCCCAGCAGCCCGAAAATAACGGCTCTGAGCGGATGTTTACCCAATCCGAACTAAATACCATCGTTGCAGATCGGCTTGCCCGTGAGCGCTCCAAGAGTGCCGAGCGCGTGGGCGACCTTGACGCACGAGAAAAAGACTTGAAAGCCCGCGAGGAAGCGTTGGAAGCCAAAAGCCAGCGCTTCAACCAGTGGGAAGCCCGGGAAGCCTGCAAGCAGTATCTGACTGATAACCATATCAGCACGGCGCTGCTGGATAAGCTGGACACCAGCGACCCGGAAGCGTTCAAGACCGCTGTAAAGGCGGTGCAGAGTGTCACCGGCAATGGGTACAGCGTCACTAAGACGACCACCGGCGCAAAGGTGGACACCCCGCCGATGTGGCTTTCTCAGGGCAAAGATAAAGACGCTGAGTTGAAGCGGGCTTTCGGTCTGAACAACTGAAAGAGGATCTATAAATGGCTATTGAGTTAGCAACCCAGTTCCAGGCATATACAGACGAACAGTTTTACTCCGAGAGTAAAACCAGCCTTGTGACGAACAAGGATTTCAGCTTTGACGGCGCAAAGACCATCAAGCTGTATAAGATGCAGTCCACCGAGATGGAGGACTTCAACCGCAACGGCCCCATTCTGGACGGCAACAAGTCCCAGTATGGCACGATCAGCACCCTGCAGGCCACCACCGAGACATTCACGATCAACAAAGATCGTTCGTTCACGTTCGAGGTGGACAAGATGGACACGGACGAAACCAAGATGCAGGTTGCAGCCGCCAGCGCTCTGGCACGCCAGCAGCGTGAGAAGGTGTTCCCGGAGATCGACTCCTATGTTTACAGCGTGATGGCAGCAAATGCAGGCATTAAGCCGGAAGCCGCAGCCCTGACCGCTGAAAACATCTATACGCAGATCATCACGGCAAATGCCCAGATGGATGACGCAGAAGTGCCCGCATCTGATCGCGTGCTCATTCTGACCCCGACCGCCTACACGCTCCTGAAGCAGTCCAAGGCCACCTTTGACAATCAGGACATTGGTGCAGAACTGCGCAAGAAGGGCGTTATTGCCCAGCTGGACGGCCTGAATGTGGTCAAGATCGCGTCCAACCGCCTGCCCGAGAAGTTCGGCTTCATGATCGCGCATCCCGTGGCTACCGTGGCCCCGGTCAAACTGGCAGAGTACAAGATTCACCTTGACCCGCCTTTCCTGTCCGGCAGTCTGGTGGAGGGCCGTATTTACTACGACGCGTTTGTTCTGGAAAACAAGGCAAAGGCTATCTATTATCAGGCTGTTGTCTGATATGGCATCATCTGGGCGCATGGGGCTGACCTGTGCGCCCTTTTTGTATCGAGGTGAGTATATTTGAAGATCAAACTTTCAACTCCCGCAGAGGTACGCCGCACGCTATCCAAGATCGCAAATATGCTGCTGAATAACCAGATCGACCCGCAGCGGGCAACAGCTATCACAAATTGCTGCAACGCGGTCCTGTCCTGCATCCGACTGGATGAGCAGCAAAAGCGCATTGATGAGCTGGAAAAGCTGCTGCAAGAGGTGGGCATAGATGAACCAACTTGACCGGCTGGAAAAGCGCATCCGGGCGCTGCAAGCCCGGAAAGCGGCCAGAGCTGCCACGTTTGAGAGGGTGCGGGGCATTGACCCCACCGAGCATGAGGCCGCTGTATATCACGCCTTGCATGAGGATATAGCCACCGGCGCCCACGTCTATTATAACTTGCCCGGTGGCCGTGGCTCTTGCAAATCCTCTTTCGTGTCGCTGGAAATCGTGGACGGCATCCAGAAAGATCCCACCGGCACCGGCTCCGCTGTGGTGTTCCGTAGGTGGGGCAGTACCTTGAGAGAGTCCGTATTTGCGCAAATCCAGTGGGCTATTGACGCCCTGGGCGTGTCCGACCTGTGGAACTGCACGGTATCGCCCATGCGCTGCACCTACATCCCCACCGGCGCACAAATCATCTTCCGAGGGCTGGACGATAACAGCAAGATCAAGTCCATCAAGCCTGCAAAGGGCTTCTTTCGGTGGGTATGGTTCGAGGAATTTTCAGAGCTGCCCGGTGAAAATTTTGTACGCTCTGTAATGCAGTCTGTAGGCCGTGGCGGGAAGCCTGTGGTGTTCCGCAGCTTCAACCCGCCTGTGTCCCTGAACAACTGGGCAAATAAATTCGTCCAGCAGCCCAACGAGGAAGCATTGACCCTGCACACGGATTATACCCAAGTGCCGCCTGAGTGGCTAGGGGGAGTGTTCTTGAATGAGGCGCAGCGCATCCAGAATCTGAACCCGAAGGTGTACGAGCATGAGTATCTGGGCATCCCTACCGGCAGCGGCGGCGAGGTGTTCACGACTCTTGAAGTGCGAGAAATCACCGATGAAGAGCTAGAAATGCAATGCTACCGCTATGTTGGTGTTGACTTCGGCTTTGCGTCTGACCCTGCCGCCGTTGTGGCGCTGTACTACGACCGCAGCACAGAAACCATCTATTTTGCCGATGAGATTTACAAGCGGGGACTCTCAAACGAGGCGCTGGCCGCTGAAATCCGGGCGCACGGCCTTGACCATGTGGGAGAGGTGAAGAAAAACCCCATAACAGGCGCAGAAACAGCCTCAGAGCAGATTATTTATTGTGACTGCGCAGAACCCAAGAGCATTATGGACTTGCGCACATACGGCCTACAGGCTCGGCCATGCACCAAGCGCCCCGGCTGTGTGAACTACCGCATCAAGTGGCTGCAAAAGCGGACGCTTGTAGTTGACCCTAAACGCACACCCAACATCTACCGTGAGTTTTCACAATATGAGTACGACACGGACAAGGACGGCAATTTTCTGCCCAGTGTGCCAGACGCGGAGAACCATACAATAGACAGCGTTGCATACAGCCTTGACCGTCTTATTTTCAACAAGAACGAAGGAGCGTAAAACTATGCTTGAACTGCATCTCATCTGCCCGTATTGCGGCAAAGACTTCCCGCGCTATGATAATGAGGTAGTGGGGGACGAGGGCGCTGGCCGCACCTGTCCCCGCTGTGGTATGCAAATGCCCGAGTGGGACTATACCGACGTCAAGAACGCTTTCCTGACCCTGTGCGACCTTGACGAGAAGATGAATCACGACAAGGAAGGTGTGCCGCTGCCGCCCGAAAAACAGGGCTGGAAAATCGAGATAAAGCAGGGGTAAACCCGCTCACACTTTCAAAAGTGTGGTAAATAGTGTGGTATGGACAGAGAAAAGCACCTAGATTTTAACGAATCTAGGTGCTTTTTGCTGGTGGAGGCGATGGGAGTCGAACCCATGTCCGAAAAGAGTTCAGCGTAGGTGTCTCCGGGTGCAGGCGATCTACAACATTCCCTCCGCGTCACGCCGGTCGTCAGGCTAACGCTTCAGTAGCTTCATGAGTTCCTGCCGGTCCGCAAAGCTTAGGTCCGTTCAGGTGCTGTGTCTAAAGGACGCCCCGGCCCCACACGACACAAGAGTGGGCGGAACGCGCAGCACTCAGGCTGCGAGCAACTGATAATTATTGTTGTCAGTTAATTTTTTGGAGGAGTTTAGAGCAGTTCCCCCACTGCTACCCGCTGCCCAGGCCTCGCTCCCCCCGTCGAAACCTTTACGCCCCCATAAAGCGCATGTTGCCATGCGCAGAAAGCTTGGTGTTCTCAGGGCAGGAATGCTGCCTGAAAGAGATTTAGCAGAATTTGCCGTTGGACTTCACAGCCCGGTCGATGGAGCGCTTGGCGTCGCGCTTGGCGGCGTCGGCACGCTTGTCGTAGAGCTTTTTGCCCTTGCACAGGCCGACTTCCATCTTGACGCGGCCATGCTTGAAGTAGAGAGAAAGGGGAACGAGAGTATAGCCCTGCAGCTTGCACTGCTGGTGCAGACGCCGGATCTCGGTCTTGTGGGCCAGCAGCCGCCGCACCCGCAGAGGGTCCTGATTGAAGATGTTGCCGTGGTCGTAGGGAGTGATGTGCATTCCCTTGACCAGAAGCTCGCCGTCCTCAATATCGACCCAGCTGTCTTTCAGGTTGACGCCGCCGGCACGCAGGCTCTTGACCTCGGTACCTTTCAGCTCGACGCCCGTTTCCAGCGCTTCGAGCACGAAATACTCGTGACGCGCCTCGCGGTTTGTGGCGATGGTCTTTGTCGCCGGACGTTCCTTGGCAGGTGCCATGAAGCGCGCCTCCTTTCCTTTACTCCAGAAGCCGTTTTCATAAGCATTGCACACCGTCCGAACGGCCTTTTTGCTCGCATACTGCGTTGTTTCCCCTTGCAATCCACCAAGGATTGCTGCGGGAAACCGCCTTGTATACGGGCAAAAATTCTCATCGTTCGGCGCACCCTGCCTATAAAAGCAGCTTCTTTGTCTTGTCATTATATCACATTTTGCTGGATTTTCAAGAGCGATTTTTGAAAGAATCGTTAAGGTTCTATAAAATCTGCTCTTTACAGCTCGTCGCGGCCGGAGAGCGCGCGGTAAAGCGTCGTCTCATCGGTGTACTCGAGGCTGCCGCCCACGGGCAGGCCGTAGGCCAGACGGGTGGTCTTGATGCCCAGGGGCTTGATGAGCTTTGCCAGATACATGGCCGTGGCCTCGCCCTCGACGGTGGGGTTCATGGCCATGATGACCTCTTTCACCTCGCCGCTGCCCAGCCGGGCCAGCAGCTCCTTCACCGAGAGCTGTTCGGCACCGATGCCATCCATGGGGCTGATGAGGCCGTGGAGGACATGATACAGGCCGTGGTACTCCCGGGTGCGCTCAAAGGCCTGCACATCGCGGGGCGTCTCGACCACGCAGATGGTGGAGCGGTCCCGCTTGGCGCTGGAACAGATGGGGCAGAGCTCGGCCTCGGTGTAGTTCTGGCAGACGCGGCAGCGGTGGAGCCGGGTGTGGGCGTTCTGGATGGCCTCGGCCAGTGCCGCGGCGTCCGCGTCCGACATACTCAGCACCTGATAGGCCATCCGGGTCGCGCCCTTGCGGCCGATGCCCGGGAATTGGCTGAACTGCTCAATAAGCTTTTCCAGCGGCGCTGCGGTGTAACCCATGCGTATCCCTCCCGCTTAGAGGCCGGGGATGTTCAGACCGCCGGTCAGCTTGCCCATCTCGGCCTCGGCAGTTTCGTCCACCTGCTTGACGGTGGCGTTGACGGCAGCGGCCACCAGGTCTTCCAGCATCTCGATGTCGTCGGGGTCAACGGCCTCGGGCTTGATGGTGATGCCAAGGATCTCGTGCTTGCCGTTCATGCGGACAGTGACCATCTCGCCGGAGGCGCTGCCGGTGTACTCGGCGGCTTCCAGCTCGGCCTGCTTGGCCTTCATGTCATCCTGCATCTTCTGAGCCTGACGCATCAGGGCGTTCATATCGGGGCGGCCAAAGCCTGCGGGCATTCTTGCTTTCATAATTGGTTCTCCTTAAAAGTTATTGTTTATATTTTTTCTTCGCGCTGTCCTCAATGCTCACGTCCAGACCCAGCTTTTCCAGCGCATGGAGCGACTGTTCGGCATTGGAGGCGTGCTTTGCGGCGGTGCGGGGCTCGTAGGGGCCGATCGGCACCGCGACGCCTGACACCTGCGCGATGAGCTTTTTGATGAGACGCTGGCTGTCCTTGTTGACACGGATGAAGTCCCGGAAGGTCTTGCCGCCGTCGATGAGCACCCGTGTGCCATCGAAGTACGCCTTCGATTTGCGCAGATAGCTGTGGAGCATCGGGTCCTTCTCCTGTAAGAGCTTGACGACCTCGCTCCACTGCTCGAAGGGATTGATGCCCTCTGCGGCCACCTTGCGGGGTCGGCTGAGAGCCGGGTCGGCGGTGTACTCCGGGGCAGCAGACTCCACCGGTCTCTCTTCCGGTACGGGCGCAGTGACCGGCGCAGTCGGCTCATCCCAGGGCAGGGGGGACGACTCCGTCACCGGCGGCTCGTCGGGCGGAGGCGGAAGCTCTTCGTCTGCGGGCGCGGGGGACTCCGGAATATCCGGGACAGCGGCCTTCGGCTCTGCAGCGGGCGCGGAAGCAGGCTCCTTTTCCACTGCCGGTGCGGCCACAGGTTCCACGGGTGCAGCAGGTGTACTCATGAAAGGCTGCGGCGCAGGCTGGACCGGTGCCGAAACAAAGGGCCGGACGACCGGTGCAGCAGAAGCGACAGTCTGCACAGGCATTGCCGCTACGGGGACAGCTACGGTCTGCGGCGGCTCCGAGAGGGTGAAGAGGGCCAGTTCCAGCTCGATGCGCTGGTCACTGCCCCGGGTCATGTGCTCAAGGGCGTTGCCCAGCGTACGGATGGCCCGGATGGCCTCCCGCTGGCCCAGCTGAGGGCCTTTTTCGAGGTACTGCTGTTCCTCTTCGGGGGAAACGCCGGACAGCAGGCTCTGCCCGCCGGGCAGAGCCGCCAGCATCAGGGCGCGGTAGTGGGCGATGAGCTCTTCCGTCAGACGTTTCACGTCCACCGACTGCTGCCGCAGTGCGGCCAGCTGAGCCAGCGCCGCTGCGCCGTCCTGCGCTTCCAGAGCATCCGAAATATGGAACAGGTAGCTCCGGTCGGTGACGCCCGCCATCCGGCGGACAACATCGGCATCGATCTTTGCGGTCACGCCGGCGCAGGTGTCGAGGATCGAGAGGGCGTCGCGCATGGCACCGTCAGCCAGGCGGGAGATCAGCTCTGCACCACCGGTCGTCAACTCTAAGCCCTCTTGGCCGGCGATATACTCGACCCGCTGGGCGATGTCTTCCGGCCCGATGCGGGTGAAATCATACCGCTGGCAGCGGGAGAGGATGGTGGCCGGGACTTTCTGGATCTCGGTCGTGGCGAGGATGAAGATGACGTGGGCGGGCGGCTCTTCCAGCGTTTTCAGCAGGGCGTTGAAGGCCGCTGTGGACAGCATGTGTACCTCGTCGATGATGTATACCTTATAATGACAGGCACTGGGGGTGTAGGCTGTCTCATCCCGCAGGTCGCGGATGTCGTCCACACCGTTGTTGGACGCGGCGTCCATCTCTACCACGTCGAGGATGCTGCCGTTGTCGATGCCCCTGCAGATCTCGCACTCGCCGCAGGGGTCGCCGTTATGGGGGTGGAGGCAGTTGACCGCCTTGGCGAAAATCTTCGCGCAGGTGGTCTTGCCCGTGCCGCGCACGCCGGTAAACAGGTAGGCGTGGCCTACGCGGCCCGACGCCACCTGATTGCGCAGCGCCGTGACGATGCCGCGCTGTGCGACGACATCCTCAAACCGCTGGGGTCTCCATTTGCGGTATAATGCGCGATACATCGGTGCTTCCCTCCCGTCAGTAATAAAAAATCGGACAGCGCTGACGGGGTTTGACCCCCGCCTTGCGTAACTCGGCATACGGATGCAGGCTGACTGAAACGCACGGGGCGCGCCGCTTAAGGCTGCTTGGTTCCCCACCTGACCTGGTTCACTGCGGCTCCATCGTACAGGACCCGCATCCGTATGCCGAACCACGCAGCAGGCGCTGTCCGACAAGGCACACGATTCGTGTGCCTTAGTATTGTACCACAGTTCGGTGAGGAATGCAAGAGGAAGCTAAGGCTGCTCCCATCCGGCCCGCAAAAGCTCCAGTGCGTGTGTTTCAAGCCGGGAAACGTAACTCCGGCTTATTTGGAGCAGCTTTGCCGTTTCCAGCTGGGTCAGCGGCGGCTGGCCCGCCAGACCGTACCTTAACAATATGAGTTTCCGCTCCCGGGCAGGCAGCCCCTCGATGAGGCGGCGCAGGCGCTGGGCATCGTCCTGTTTTTCGCAGCTGTCCTCCATGCAGAAGCCGTCCTGCAGCACATCGGCGAGGGTGAGGGCAGAGTCTTCTTTTCCGGCATCAAGAGTCTCCTGAAGCGAGAGGGTGGGGGCGTTCTTTCGCTCCCGCCGGAAGTGCATCCGGAGCTCGTTTGCTATCCTCACCCGAGCGAACGCCGGATGGAGGATCGGAACCATCTCCACCGCCCTCGGGGTCATTCTCGTCCTCTTCCGGGTCTACCGGGAAGGTGGTCCAGTCGATCTCATCCTCCGGTGAACCAAAGAGCACCACATGAGCCACTTTGCCGTCCCACACTACCTTGCGCACCACCGTGCGGATGGCAGCGCGCTTCTGGGTCACGGTCATATCGTCGATGTTGTCGTGGAACACGGTCAGCAGTTGACGCATCAGGTCAAATTCCATCTCTGCCAGAACGCCTTCGTCCGTAAGGCTTTCCAGTTCCCGGATGCGGGAGCTCAGGGCGGCATCCTGACCGTTCAGCTCCTCAATGCGCTTTTTCAGGTGGACTGCGGCGGTGCTGTCGCTGAAGTCAGCCAGCGAATCGATCAGTGCATTGATCTTCCGCTGCGTCTCGGCCTGCTCTTTGCGCAGGGTGGAAAGCTTGGTCTCAAACTCGGAGCGGTTGCCTGCGTGGGCGGACTTTGCCTTTTCCAACTGCTTCATAAAGTCGCTGGAATGGTCGGCAAGGTGCTTGACCTGTTCGCAGATGGCAGCATCCAGCAAATTGCCGTTGGCATTCCGGACATTACATAACTCTCTCCGGCTGCGCTCCTTCAGTTTGCACATATAGGGAAAGACCACCTGCCCATCGGCAGTTTTGCGCCCGGTGACCTTCGGGTACATCCGGCTGCCGCAGGAGCACCACAGCAGACCGGTGAGCAGAGCTTCGTTGCCGCGGGACTTGTGGTAGGACTTGGATTTGTTCCGCTCCAGCGATTCCTGTACCCGGATCCACCGGTTCGAGGAGATGATGCCGGGGTGTTCGCCCACCGAGACGATCCATTCGCTGATGGGATTGTAGACGGTGGCACGGCCTTTTTCCTGGTCGCTGCGGTTGTAGGCCAGCACGCCCCGCACACCGTCGAAATCGGACTCCGGGGCGAACAGCTCTGCCTCATTGTCCACAAAATACTGATAGGCATCCTTGTCTGCAATCAGATAGACGGGATTCTGCAAAATCGACTTGATGGAAAACCGGGTGAACGAACGCCCGGTTTTTGTTTTGATGCCCTGCCGCAGCAGCTCGGTCTCAGTCATGGTCAGGGAATCGTACTGCTCGTAGAGGTCGAAAATTTTGTAGATGATCTCTGCTTCGTCCGGCAGCAGCTTGAGCTTGCAGGCCTTTTTGGTCTTGCCGTCCACCGTGATGCTCTTGACGCTTTCGGAAGCATAGCCCGTGGGGGTCGTGCCGCCCAGCCAGCGCCCGGTCTTTGCCAGCTCGTGCATGTTGTCCCGGATGCGCTCTGCAATGGTCTCCCGCTCCAGCTGACTGAACACCGATGCGATGTACATCATCGCGCGGCCCATGGGGCTGGAAGTATCAAAGCTTTCCCGGATGGACACAAAGTCGATGCCCAGCCGTCCAAGCTCTTCAATCAGGCTGGAAAAATCGCTGATGTTGCGGCTGATGCGGTCCAGACGGTAGACCACGATGGCACGGATCTTCCGTTCCTTGGCCGCAGTCATCATCTTTTTGAAATCCGGGCGGTTCAGGTTGCCGCCGGAAAAGCCCTCGTCCTCAAAGACAACGGTATGTTCCGCGGCAGCATCGCCGTAGTGAGTGCGGATATATTCGCGGCAGAGGTCGATCTGATTTCCGATACTTTCGCCCTTGCCGGTGTAGCGGGATTTGCGGGAATAGATGGCAATGGTGTCGGCAGTTTTGGCCATGAGATACTCCTTTCCTGTTGTCCGGTGGCCGTAGATGCGGCTATTGTAGCATGGCAGGCCATCTTTGTAAAGAAAAATAACGATAGTCATACATATTTCATCATACTACGAACGGAAGTGTCAAGGATGTGACAAGGCAGAACAAGCGAGGAAGTCAGGATGTTTGACTATTTCTATGGGCAGTCGGGCGAGATGGCTACCATCCGCAGCCGTGAGATTTCAGCCTGCCTTGTCTTGCAGACCCGCAGTCAGCTGAAAGCCATCTACAAAGATAATGCGGATACGATTGTGGGCAACATGGACTCGCAAATTTTTCTGGGCGGCAGCGAGCCGACTACCCTGAAAGAACTTTCCGAAGCGCTTGGCAAAGAGACCATCGACAGCTTCAACACATCGGATACCCGCGGTAACTCGCCGTCTTATGGCACATCGTTCCAGAAGCTTGGCCATGAACTTATGAGCCGCGATGAGCTTGCTGTGCTGGATGGCGGAAAGTGCATCCTGCAGCTGCGCGGTGTGCGCCCCTTTTTGAGTGAAAAGTACGATTTAACCCAGCATCCAAACTATAAACTGACCGCCGACTACGACCCCAAAAATACGTTTGATATTGAAAAATATCTTCACCCGAAAATAAAAATCCACCCCAGCGATGCGTTTGTTGTGGTGGATGCTGATTCTCTCCCGCCTGTCTGATTGGACAGACGGTTTTATTTTTATCAGGCCGGAGAGGTACACCGGTAAGCCAGCTCCCGCCGCAGTTTGCGGTTCCAATACGCGGCTTCAGATGTGTACGGATGGTCTGCAAGGTTTTAATTATAAAGGAGAAACGACTATGGAATTCTTTAACTCTGCTGTGGAAGTTCTGCAGACTCTGGTGGTTGCTCTGGGTGCCGGTCTGGGCGTGTGGGGTGCTGTGAACCTCATGGAAGGTTACGGCGGCGATAACCCCTCTGCCAATGCTCATGTACGGTAAAGAAGCAAGCAACCGAAAACAATAGATAGACCGCCAGCACTACACTATTCCGAACCAAAGACCAAAAGATAAGCATTTTGAGAAAATCTAAACTTTTGGATTTTCCTACAATGCCGACTACGGCGGAATCCCTCCCACTCCTTATATATTTCTTTCTGTATACATTGAATTTGTATTTAGTAAAATGCAGACAACACCACGGATCGGCTTTTGGCTGGACAATTCCAACCAAACACCGCAGCAGACAGTAGAAACCATTCTGAACGTTAGGAAGCCGGTATGATTGTTACATATAAGGGGAAGAAAAATTTCTTTTAGATACTTGTTTTCCTAAAACTGATGTGATATAATAAATTCAATTCCAGAAAAGGAGTAAAAAATATGCGGCAAGGTATTCTGAAATAAAACTATAATCAAATAGTGGGAACAAAGGATTATGATAGTCCCTTTTGTA
>OGEZ01000061.1_pt1 | contig 128419 bp, 113 predicted proteins | sample 1570831 | NCBI WGS metagenome assembly OGEZ01 (sample SAMEA2582059, study PRJEB24529) | metagenome | biome: Human gut stool | place: China | collected 2011 | reverse complement strand
GCGCGGAGCGCAAAGCCATTTGACCGAAAGAATAAAATCCGCCCCGCGCCGGCGCGCGCAGCTGCCACACCATTTTACGTCTTCACCCAAAATAAACGGAGGGACGAAAAGTGCTTTAGTTGTCTAAATTGCAACCTGATTGCAATTTAGGCGCAGGGAAGAGTATACACGGATTCTGCGTGAAATGCAAGACCAAAATGCAATCTTTTTGCATTTTTCTCAAAAGAATGACTCTTAAAACCTTTTTTGGAAGAAATTCAATTAAACCTATTGACAATATGGGTAGGAGAGAATATAATGCAGACAACAAAACTACACGCCTTGTAGGTAAGTAGGAATTTTGGAAAGGAGGGTACTCAAATGACGCTGATTTGGAAAAGTCTTCTGCACGCCAACTTCCGCTGTGGGCGAATGTACAGCGCCCGGGCCGAGAAACAAACTCTGAGCCATAGCTGTACGGTGCCCTCTATGCCGCGAATGCGCGAGCGAATGTGACGCCCGAGACAGACAAAAGGCTCTGAGCTGAGAACGATTTCTTTGCCCGGCAGACGAAAGGTGAAACTCCCCACGCTGCCGGGCATTTTTATGAGTAAAAATAATACTTTGAGTACAGACAGAGAGGGAAAATACTATGTCTAACTATAAATTTGAGACCCTGCAGCTTCACGTTGGCCAGGAGCAGGCCGATCCCGCCACCGATTCCCGTGCTGTGCCTATCTACCAGACCACTTCCTATGTCTTCCGCAACAGCCAGCACGCCGCTGACCGCTTTGGTCTGGCCGACGCCGGCAACATCTATGGCCGTCTGACCAACTCCACCCAGGATGTGTTCGAGAAGCGCATTGCCGCTCTGGAAGGCGGCGTGGCTGCTCTGGCTACTGCTTCCGGTGCAGCTGCCATCACCTATACCATCGAGGCACTGGCTCAGGCCGGCGACCACATCGTAGCTCAGAAGACCATCTATGGCGGAAGCTACAACCTGCTGGAGCACACTTTGACCCAGTTCGGCGTCACCACCACCTTTGTGGACGCTCACGATCTGGAAGAGGTCGAGAACGCGATCCAGCCCAACACCAAGGCTGTCTACCTCGAGACTCTGGGCAACCCCAACGGTGATATTCCTGATATTGATGCCATCGCAGCCATCGCTCACAAGCATGGCCTGCCGCTGGTCATTGATAACACCTTCGGCACCCCGTACCTGATCCGTCCCATCGAGCATGGCGCTGACATCGTCGTCCACTCCGCTACCAAGTTTATCGGCGGCCACGGCACCACGCTGGGCGGCATCATCGTGGATAGCGGCAAGTTCGACTGGAAGGCCAGCGGCAAGTACGGCAACATCGCCGCCCCCAACCCCAGCTACCACGGCGTGTCCTTCGCTGACGCAGCCGGCCCCGCCGCTTTCGTCACCTACATCCGCGCCATCCTGCTGCGTGATACCGGCGCTGCCATCTCTCCGTTCAACGCCTTCCTGCTGCTGCAGGGTACCGAGACCCTGAGCCTGCGCATTGAGCGCCATGTGGAGAACACCAAGAAGGTCGTCGAGTTCCTGGCCAACCATCCCCAGGTCGAGAAGGTCAACCATCCCTCTCTGCCGGATCACCCCGACCACGCCCTGTATGAGAAGTACTTCCCCAACGGCGGCGCTTCCATCTTCACCTTCAACATCAAGGGCGGCCGTGAGGAAGCATTCAAGTTCATCGACAACCTGAAGGTCTTCTCTCTGCTGGCAAATGTGGCCGACGTCAAGAGCCTGGTCATCCATCCGGCTTCCACCACCCACAGCCAGCTGACCGATGAGGAGCTGGCCGAGCAGCAGATCTACCAGAACACCATCCGCCTGTCCATCGGCACCGAGCACATCGACGACATCATCGCCGACCTCGAGGCAGGCTTCGCAGCCGTCCGCGGCGAGTGATTCTCCGGCAAATCTTCCGTCCCCCGGAAGCATAAAAACGCTATTCTCTCCTCCATTCTCCTGAATTGCATAATAGAAGCAGCCAGCCGCCCTGTTACCTTGCAGGGCGGCTGGCTGTTTGTTGCAATTTTCTCGATTTTATGATATGATTTCGATAATGCCAATATGGCAGGAAAAAGACGCTGTGTCGAAAACGCAGGCGGCTGACTCCTTACCCGCAAAATCTTGTTTTCAGAAAACAGGGTTCCCGGGTGGGGACTTTTGAAAGTTTTCTCCCCGGAGGCACTGTGCTGAAAGGGGGGATGTCAGATGACATTATCTGAAACGCTCGCATTGATGGCAGTTATCATCAGTTTGCTGGGATTGATTTTTACGATTATTTTCGGTACATTTGAGATAGCTTGGAAAATCGCTGAACGTCAGAATAAAAATGGACAAAAGAAATGACCGCCTCAGTGCTTCCCCAAGCCAGACGGTCATATCTTTTGACATTATGGTAAGGAGTTAGCCGTTTGCCGACCAGCGCCTTTCTATTTGTAGTATAGTGATTTTTTTCTGATTTGTCAAGCAGAGCCGGAAACTCGTCAGGAGATTTTCCGGCTCTGCTTTTTTGTCCAAAACCACCCCCGCACAGCTTGCGCCGCGCGGGGGTGTGAGGGGAGAGGATATTTCAGGAATTATTCGTTGCCGGGCAAACTGCTCTGCCGCCTCAAAGACGCTGGTCTGCTCCACGCTGGTGGCTTCCATCAGGCCGTCGTGGTAGAGCTGGCTGAGGATGCAGGCCGTGGTGTCGTCCAGCTCCTGCTGTACCAGCTCATCGCAGAAAACGCCGCCCAGCTCCCTGGCCGTCATGGGCTTGAGGGTGCCGGGGTTCAGCAGGGGAGCGGGCTTGTTTTTCATATCGGCCCGCACATTGTACCATGCGGTGGGCAGCTCCGATTCTTCCAGATAAAAGCGGAAAAAGCGAAGTCGTACTACTGCCTGAAACCTGTGCGAGAGGGATGAACACCAGCCGCCCCCGGGGGCTGTACGCCGCCCCTGCCACGCAGCCGTAGAGAAAAAAGAGCATCACCGCCACTGCCGCCGCCAGAAGCAGCAGTCCCCGGTGGTGGAACGACCAAATGCGATGCCCGGGCCGCTGACGCCGCATACAAGACCCCTCCTTTTGTGGTTTGGGCCATCTTATGCCTGTCAGGGTGCGGCTGTGCGATTGTGCCGGGCCGAAGAGTGTGGTACACTATAGCCATCGAGATTTTTTGTGATACGGAGAAACTTTATGCTGACCATAACACTGCTGGGTACAGCGGCCACCATGCCCCTGCCCGACCGCGCCCTCACGGCGGCGGTGGCCGAATGCGGAGGACACAGCCTCCTGTTCGACTGCGGCGAGGGGACCCAGACTGCCGCCCGCCGGGCCGGAGTCAACCTGATGAAGATGGACGCCGTCTGCCTGACCCATTACCACGGCGACCACATCTTCGGCCTGCCGGGGCTGCTGCAGACGCTGGGCTGTCAGGGCCGCACCCGCCCGCTGGCGCTGTACGGGCCGAAGGGGCTCGTCGAAGTCTGGGCGGCACTGCGGGTGCTGACGGGGCCTCTGCCGTATCCGGTTTATGCTGAGGTGCTGGACGCCCCGGCGGCGCTCTGCGAAAAATTCGGCGGCTGGCCCCAGGGCGCGAAGCTCACGCCGGTGCCGACCCGCCACCGTGTCGTCAGTCAGGGTTACCGACTCGATCTGCCCCGGGCCGGACGGTTCTCACCCGAACAGGCGCGGGCGTTGGGCGTACCGGTAAAGCAGTGGAAGACGCTCCAGCACGGCGAGAGTATCACGCTGGACGGTGGACGTGTCATCCGGCCGGAAGCCGTCCTCGGCCCGGCCCGGCAGGGGCTGAGCTTTGTCTTCTCGGGCGACACCGCCCCCTGTCCGGCATTGGAAAAGGCCGCAGCGGGTGCTGACCTTCTGCTCTGCGATTCCACCTATGCTCTGCCGGAGCAGGCCGCGCAGGCCAAACAGTACGGCCACAGCACCTTCGGGCAGAGCGCAGCCCTCGCCGCCAAAGCGGGCGCGAAGCGGCTCTGGCTCGTCCACTATTCGCCCATGATCACCGACCCGGAAGAAGAGCTGGCCCAGGCGCAGAGCCTCTTCCCGGCGACGGAGTGCGGCTATGACGGCAAGAGCATCACCCTGCAATATGAGGAGGCCGAAGAATGAACATCGTCCTGGAACCCGGTGCCTCCGCCCTGCTGGACGCGCTGCACCGGGCAGGTTTTGCGGCTTACGCCGTGGGCGGCTGTGTCCGGGACAGTCTGCTGGGCCTTGCGCCCCACGACTGGGACCTCTGCACCGCCGCCCGCCCGGAGCAGGTGATGGAGCTGTTCGGAGAAAAGCAGTGCATCCCCACCGGATTACAGCATGGTACCGTGACTGTGAAACGGGACGGCAGGCTCTACGAGATCACCACCTTCCGCACCGAAGGCAGTTATTCCGATGGCCGCCACCCCGACAGCGTGGCCTTTGTACCCGACGTCCGGGAGGACCTGGCCCGGCGGGACTTCACCATCAACGCCATGGCCTACAGCGCCGAAGAGGGCTTGTGCGACCCCTTTGGCGGGCAGGAAGATCTGGCCCGGGGCGTGGTGCGGGCTGTTGGTGAGCCGCTGCGCCGCTTTGAAGAAGACGCTCTGCGCATCCTGCGGCTCTACCGCTTTGCGGCCCGGTTCGGTTTTGTGATCGACGAGGCCACCGAAGCGGCGGCGAAGCAGCTGGCCGCCCACCTCGACTGCGTGTCGGTGGAGCGCATCGAAGAAGAGCTGAACAAGCTTCTGTCTGCCCCGAAGCCGGGGGCGTATCTGGAGCCGGAAGTGCTGGCCTTCGTCCTGCCGGAACTGCCGCCCGACGATCTGTCGGAAGCCCGTGAGATCATAGATGCCCTTCCGGCAGGAGCAGAGGAAGTGACCACCCGTTGGGCGGCGCTGCTTCTGCCGCTGGGGGAGGATGGAACACGAAAGGCGCTGAAACGCTTGAAATGCTCCAATGCTGTGATAGATGGAGTATCAACACTTGTGAAGGAGAAAGCTCCCCGCACTCCTGCGCTGTCGCTTCAAGCCAAACGACTTCTTGGCAAATACTGCCTCCACACCGTGCAGCAGCTGACTGCCCTTTGGAGCGCTCTTCAACCGGAAAGAAAAGATGAATTTACCGTCCTGCAAAAAGAGGCCGAGACGCTGACCGCCCAAAGCGCCTGCTGCCGCGTCTCCCAGCTGGCCGTGAATGGCCGCGATCTGATGGCGGCGGGTGTCGCGCCCGGGCCGGGCCTGCGCCGCGCACTGGAAGCGCTGCTGGAAGAGGTCATCACCGGGCGGCTGCCCAACGAAAAAGTGGAACTTCTGGCCTTTGCGGCCAAATTTTCTGCGTCTTGACAAGAGAAAGAAGCTGCGGTAGTATTATACTACTGTTTTAGTATGTTATAATAGAAGAGGAACAGAATGACAGAAACACAGAACACTTCCCGCCGCCCCGGGGCGCTCATCGCCATGAGCGGCGGTGTGGACAGCTCGGTGGCGGCATGGCTCATGCAGAGGGACGGTTTCGACTGCACCGGCGTCACCATGCGCCTCACCCGCAACGAGGCTGTGAACACCGAGGGCCTGCACACCTGCTGCTCGGAGCGGGACATTGAGGACGCCGCCGAGGTGGCCTATGCGATGGATATTCCCTACGAGGTGCTGGATTTTACGGCAGACTTTCAGGAAAAGATCATCGACAAATTCATCCGGGTCTACGAGGCCGGCGGTACGCCCAATCCCTGCATCGACTGCAACAGATATATGAAGTTCGATCACCTGCTTCGCTGGGCAGAAGCGCACGGACTGGATCATGTGGTCACGGGCCATTATGCCCGGGTGGAGCAGGACGAGGCCACGGGCCGCTGGCTGCTCAAAAAGGGTCTGGACGAGAACAAAGACCAGAGCTATGTGCTCTACAACCTCACGCAGGAGCAGCTGGCTCATGTCCGCCTGCCGCTGGGTAGTCTGCACAAGAGCGAAGTGCGCGCCATCGCCGAGCAGCAGCACTTCGTGAACGCCCGCAAGCACGACAGTCAGGACATCTGCTTCGTGCCGGACGGCGACTACGCCCGCTTTATGGAGGATTTCACCGGCAAGCACTACCCGGCGGGCGATTTCCTCGACGTCGGCGGCAGAAAGGTAGGCACCCACAGCGGCGCGGTGCGGTACACCATCGGCCAGCGGAAGGGTCTGGGCCTCGCCATGGGCGCACCGGTCTACGTCTGCGCCAAGGATATGCAGGCCAACACCGTCACGGTCGGCCCGGAGTCGGAGCTGTTCGATACCATCGTCTATGCGAACGAAGTGAACTGGATCGCCATCCCGGAGCTGAAAGGCCCCCTGCGGGTGACGGCCCGCACCCGTTATCATCAGACCGAACAGCCTGCCACCGTCTACCCGGCAGGGCCGGACAGCTTCCGTCTGGAATTTGACCAGCCCCAGCGCGCCCCCACCCCGGGGCAGGCCGTCGTGCTGTATCAGGGCGATGTCGTCCTCGGCGGCGGCACCATTACACAGGTGGCGAAGGGATAAGGGGGAGCGGCCTGGCCCTCTCAGGCGTTTCGCGCCAGAGCCTGTTGCCTGACCGCTGCATTCTGGCTCTCCCTTTGGGAGAGCTGTCACCGAAGGTGACTGAGAGGGCAAGCCCGTGGATGTAAAAAGCAGAACCTAAAGGAGAAATGATATGCAAGACCAGTATTCCCGCACCCAGCTGCTGCTGGGCGCGGAAGCAATGACTAAACTGCACGATTCCCGCGTAGCCGTGTTCGGCGTGGGCGGCGTGGGCGGCTACACCGTCGAGGCGCTGGCCCGCAGCGGCGTGGGGGCTCTCGACCTGATCGACGACGACAAAGTCTGCCTCACCAACCTGAACCGCCAGATCATCGCCACCCGAAAGACGGTGGGCAGGTTCAAGGTGGATGTGGCCGAAGAGCGTGTCCACGACATCGACCCCAACATCAAGGTCACCACCTACAAGACCTTCTTTGGCCCCGAGACGCAGGACAGCTTCGATTTCAGCCAGTTCGACTACGTGGTGGACGCCATCGACACTGTCACCGGTAAAATTGCGCTGGTCATGAAGTGCAAGGAGGCTGGCGTCCCCATCATCTGCTCCATGGGTGCAGGCAACAAGATGGACCCTACCCGCTTCGAGGTCACGGATATTTATAAGACTTCCGTCTGCCCGCTGGCCAAGGTCATGCGCACCGAGTGCCGCAAGCGCCGCATCAAGCACCTGAAAGTCGTTTACTCCAGGGAGCCTGTCATGACTCCCATCGAGGATGACTCCATCAGCTGCAAACACCACTGCATCTGCCCTCCGGGTACCCAGCGCAAGTGTACCATCCGCCGCTCTGTTCCCGGCTCGAACGCCTTTGTCCCGTCGGTCGTGGGCCTCATCATCGGCGGCGAGGTCGTGAAGGACCTCGTGGGCTTTGTCCCCATGAAGGGCTGAATTTGATAGAATAAGAAAACGGCAGGTTCAATGAACCTGCCGTTTTCTTCGTTATGAGCCGATTTTTACTGCTCGGGAGCAGCGAATGCGATGGGGGTAGCGCCAGCAGCTGCGTCCACGCTCTTCAGAGAGATGGGAGTGGTCTCGTAGTGCAGGGTCTCGAAGCTCTGGGTGCTGCCGTCCTCGGTGGTAAACTCGAGAACATAGGTCATGTCGCCCTGCTTGTCGGCCTCGACATCGCGGGTGATGACGACATTCTCGCCGTCGGCCAGACCAGCCTCGCCAGCCAGGTTCTCGCCCTTGTCCTCAGAGCCTGCCTCGTACAGGTACAGCTCGGAGACGGTAGAACCGGTGGTGTTGTAAACGGTGTACTCTGCGCTCTCAGCAGCAGCCTCAGAAGATGCTGCCTCAGAAGATGCTGCCTCGGAAGATGCAGCAACGGAGGAAGCGGCCTCAGAAGAGGCAGTGCTGGAAGCGGCAGTGGAAGCAGAGCCGCCGCAGGCGGTCAGAGCAACAGCCAGTGCCAGAACGGCAGAGGCAGCACAGATCTTGTTCAGTTTCATGAAAAATTCACTCCTTGATTTTTGAATCAGACTGTCCGTAATGGACAGCCAACAGGGGTTTATTATACATTGCTTTGCCTAAAAAATCAAGAGATTGGTACGCAAAATACACAATGAAGTAAGAACTGTTACCAAAATGAAATAAAACATTCACAAAGTCATCCGCGGTTCAGCCGCCGCTGCGCCAGCGCAAAGCCGACGGCACTTGCCGCAAAGACGGCGTAATAGCTGGCCAGCCGGTAGAACATCAGCAGACTCATGGACGAAGCATCGGGGAGGAAGCTGCTGTACACCAGCAGGAAGGCCGTCTCCACCGAACCCATGCCCGCCACGTTGGGCAGGGCGTTGGAGACGAAGAGGGTCAGCGACGTCAGGAGCTGCACCTGCCAGAAGGCCAGTCCTGTATCCAGCCCCATGAACCGCAGCCCCATCCAGGGCAGGCAGAAGAGCAGGAACAGCTTGACGAGATGCACGCCCAGAATGGCGGCACAGCGGGGCTTGTCCGCCAGCAGATGGCGGCTCTCGGTGCTCAGGGTGTCCAGCTGCTTGAGCCAGCTTTCCCGGCGCTCGGCCCAGCGGCCCGTGTCGGGCAGAAAATGCAGCAGCCACCGGGCCAGACGCTGCACCACCGGCAGTGCGCAGAGGGCGATGAGCCCCACGATGACGCCCGCCACGACAGCGTAGGCCCCGGGCAGATACCGCAGCACGCCGTCGGAGTGGGCCGCCATCCAGGGGCGGCCCGCCAGAAGCAGCACGGTGGCGTAAAGCAGGACGGCTGTCTTGTGGAAGACGTATTGCAGGGTCATCAGCCCCACGCCGGGGCCGACGTCCAGCCCGTGCCGGTGGAGATACCACGTCTGAAACGGCACCGATCCTGCGCCGAGGCCCACCACATTGCCGAAGGTCCCCATCCATGCGTTGTCGATGCCCTGCCGCAGCGGGAAATGGGGCAGGCGGCTGCGGACGATGAGCCAGCTGGATACGCCCTCGAGAAGTGGGTAGCTCAGGCCCACGGCCAGTGCCAGCAGCCCCTGTCCGAGGGTGAGCCGGCTCAGCGCCTCGGAGATCTCGGCCCAGTGCTCCCGGAAGATGAACACCACGATGCCGGTCAGCAGGGCCAGAACGCCCAGCGAGAGCAGGGTCTTTCGGCGCGAAGGGGCGGGGGAGGAGGACGAACTCATGCGGGGACTCCTTTCAAATTTCAACAAAAACGGACTGGGATAAACTCTTAGGAGAGTATATCACAGTCCGGAGGTGTGTTTGTGAACAACTGCCAAATTTTTTGCCTCAGTTTCAGCAGAGTGATAAAGAACGGGGAGCTTACTCGTCGGTGAGCTCCTTTACAGCCTGTTGTAAACTGTCGGAAAACGCCTGTTTGGAGTAATGGCTCTCGTAAAGCTCACGGCAGGCGGGACGCATGGCGGCAAGCTTTTCCGGGTGCTCGATGGCCCAGGCCAGCCGCTCGGCCAGCTTTTCGGGGTCGTCGTCCTCGTAGACGAAACCGTCCACGCCCTCGGTGATGAGCCCGGCGGTGCCGGTGTGCTCCGACACGATGGCGGGCTTGCCGAAGATGAGGCCCTCCGTGACGAAAGTAGGCATGGGGTCGTCGCGGGAGGCGCAGACGAGGCAGGTACACTGGGCCATCAGGCTCTTGATCTCGTCGCGGGTGAGCCGCTTGACATAAAAAACGTTGTCGGGGCAGTCAGCGGTCAGGCTCCGCACGGCGTCCATCATCTCAGCCTCTGCGGCCTTGCCCACGAAGAGGAAGGATGCCTTCTTCATGGTCTCAGGCGGCAGCAGCCGGATGGCCTTGCAGAAGATGTCCTGGCCTTTCCGGTTCTCGAAGGAACCCACGGTGGCGAACAGAGGCCGCCCGCCCGCATAGCTCAAATCGTAGTGGGAGAACTTCTCGGCGGCGTAGTCCGGCAGGCCGTAGATGAGGGGCCGGATGTTGAACTCCGGCCGCACCGAGTGCATGGCGTTGGCGGCGTGGCTGCCGACGGAGTAGAGCCGGATATTTTCGCCCAGCTCTCTGGGGATCTGGTGGGCGATGTGGGGGTAGCCTGCAAAGGCATCGTGGAGCCACCAGAGCACCGGCACCCGCGCACCGCTCAGGGCGCGGACGGCCCGGGCCTCCACGACGGTGTTGGCCAGAACGAGGTCGGCGCAGAGGGCCAGCCCCCAGAGCAGGGGCGACTGGACACAGCCCTTGCGGGTGATGACGGTAGCTCCCGCCTCGAGGAAGAGCGGCATGGAGCCGCCGTCCTCAGGGCCGAGGACGACCACTTCGTAGCCCATGCTGCGCAGCACCGGCACGGCGCTCACCAGCACGATGGGCGCACCGGTCATGTCCAGCAGGTGGCTCATGATAAAGACGCGCTTCCCCTTTACAGACCAGACGTCTTCGGCGCAGATGTCCCGCTCATAGTGGGCCAGCGCCAGCGGGAGGCAGACGTGGCTGCGGCTGAGCTTCGCCGCCAGCGTCAGCAGTTCGACGGGATTTTCCGGGTCGCGGGCTTCCGCCTGACAGCGGCGCAGCAGCTCCCGGGAGACGAGGGCGCAGCCCGGGCAGGCTGCAAAGCCCTGGCTGTGATAGAGGGTGGTGACGCCTGAGTAGCCGAAGACGGCGTCGCTGGTGACGTAGTCTGCGCCGCTGCGCAGTGCGTCCGCAAAGCAGGAAAGGGCCGTGGGCATCAGGAAAAGGTCTTCCCTGACCAGAAGCACACCGACGGCGCTGCCAAGGGTTTCGGGGCGGAGGCTGTCCGTCAATAAAAATTTGCGGTGGAGCTGGTCCTGCAGGGAAGCTTTCAGGGCGGCGTTCCGCCCCGGCGCATAGACGCCGAGAAAAACTTCCTGGGTGTCGAGATATTCCTGTTTGGCGAGCTGAGCCCGCTGCAGAGTGGTATAACTGCTGTACATCGTATCCTCCTCTCCGCAGGCAGGCTCAATGGCTGCGATGGAACAGCCCCAGCAGGCGGCGCAGGGGCAGCGTGAGTTTCCAGCTGCTGGAAGAGAGGACGTTTTCCAGCGAGCTCTCGTAGGCTTTGCTCCGGGCGCTCAGCTCGGCGTTGGCCTGATGCAGCTCGGAGAGATTCTTCTGCAGGGCCTCGATGGTCTGCTTCTGGTCAGCCGTAGTCTTTTCCAGCTGGTCGAGGTGCTTCTGCTCGCAGACGCGGGTCTTCTGGAAATACTGTACGCCCTCGAGAACGGCGGCGAACAATGGGTCGTCAGCCAGCGGCTCCAGCGGGAAGTAGCAGTAGCTCACGCCCAGCTCCATCCCGGCGGGGAAACGGTTCAGACCATCCAGCATGAAATTCGGGTCGTCGTTGAGGAACAGGATGCCGTCGCCGTGGAGCGGCACACCATTCACCGGGCGGCAGAGGATGCGGTCATCCGAGAAGACGAAATCAGTGATGCAGCAGGGCAGTTCGCCGGGGTCGAGACGGAGATTGAACGCGGTCTCCGGCAGCTCGAAGGTCGCTGTCACCATGCCGTTCAGCTCGTCGTATTCGTAGTCCGGGGCTTTAACGGTGTCTTTCTGGGAAAAGCCGAACCCGGCATCATAGTAAAGCAGCGGCTGCACCAGAGCAGGCGAGTCGGTCTGCCTCTCTTTCTGGGGGTGGGCAGCATAGAAGGTCTGCAGCTGTTTTTCCAGCTCGAGGCAGCGCTGGGCCAGCCGCGAAGTGCCTTCGTCTGCAAGTTTGAGCTGTTGTTCAAGGTCCGCAATGCGGCTGCGCAGAGCCGCTTCAGGAGTTTCGTTCATCATTACCGGGGCCTCCTCCGATTTATCGCAAGGCGTACAACCCGCGCTGCAAGCCCATGCATCAAAAGTAACTATAGTCTGCCCTCAAAATGGCTGGATACCAAAGCGCAGGAATTTCAGTGTTTTGCCGCATAGCGGCGGGTCTTGCTCCGCTGCCGGGGCTTGTCCGCAGGCTTGCCGCCCCGAAGCTTCCGGCCAAGCTCTTTGCGGCGCATCAGAAGTTCGGTGACGGCGAAGATGGAGACAAGCGAGAACACGAACTGCAGCAGCATCCCCTGCACCGGATGGTCAGCATACTTTGCGGCCATCAGATACCACGGGATGGCCGTCAGCTCCACAGTGTGGATGCAGAAGATGAAGAGCGAGCGCCGGCCCACCCACTCGATGGCATGGGAGATGGGGCCGTCCACTCGGCGCTGCCATTTCAAAAAGAGCCGGATGATGCCGTAGCCCACTGCGCCATCCAGCAGGATGCTCAGCGGCCCCATCGTCCACTCACCCATCGAAACGCAGTCGGTGCTCTGGGTCAGCAAAACGCCCGCGACGACGCCCAGCGCGGACACGATAAGTCCGGCTTTGGCTCTGCCGGAAAGGGGAGTTTCGAAAAGGCGGCGCTTCTTGGCCAGATAGCCGATGTAAAGGTAGGGCAGCGACACCATGCCCTGTGCGATGCAGAAAGGAGCCTCCCACACCAGCGTGACGCCCCAGCCAAGCAGGGTGACGCCGACGACTGCGGGGGTTATGTACCGCTCGGGGAAGATCTCGAGCAGCACGTCCAGCAGCACCCACGCCAGCATCAGGGCCACTAAGTACCACATGGGTCCGCAGGAGAAAAACTGATGCCCGAAGTAAGTGGCCGTGTGGGGCAGGCCTAACAGGAAACCGCCTAAGACCTTGGCCGATTCTGAGATGGCAGCATTCCACGAGCCGAAAGCTGCGTGGTGAATGAAAGCGTGGAGCACCGTGGTGGCCAGTGCAGTATAAAGGTAAGGCTTGAGCAGGGTCTTGAGCTGCTGCTCGATGCATTTGTGGATGGAGCGCTTGCGGAAGCCGTAGCCGCTGGCAATAAAAAAGGCGGCCATCAGCGCTTCGCGGTAAGCGAACAGCGCGAACGCGAAAGGGGTGACGTCGTTGGTGCCGAGGGGGTAAAGCTCTGCCGTGTGGGCAAAGATGATGGCCAGCATTCCGATGCCTTTCAGCAGGTCGAACATGCCAAGGCTGCTTACAGTGCGGGGCTTGGTGCCTTCCATGAAAAGGGTCCTCCTTGTGCGCCATTCGTCCCGGAGGCCCCGGAAGGCCGTGTTTTAGGCGCGATAAATAAAAATATGAAGCTCGGCGGGGAGCTTTTTTGCTAAATGATATAAACAGTATAATGCTTTTTGGGCTTGCTGTCAATTTGATAAGGACTCGACCTCCGGGTGAAGTTTCGTCCTGACGAAAAAAGTGTATCATAGCTTTTCGCGCATCGCAACAAAAGGAAAGAATTACATCTGCCTGCACAAATCAAATGCAAGCTCAAGTTGCGCGTTTATGCAATTAAATCTTGCGTTTACGCGCTGCTTGCGGTATACTGTTGCCATGAGGAGCCGTGCTAAAGTTTTCCTCGAACTGCCAGAGATTCGGAATGACTCTGGAAGGTAAATAAAAAAGTGCAGAGCTGAAAATTTGACAAAAAAGGAGAAAGACCGATGGCTGAGTACATCAAAGTACCCGCAGGCGTATACGACATGGTGACCCGCTGCATGGAGCAGGAGTTCCCCGATCATGTGGCCATCCGCTATGTGGCCGAGGACGGCAAGACTATTGTGGAGAAGAAGTATCGCGAGTATGCGCAGGACATCCGCCGGATGACGGCCTATCTCAAGGCCGAAGTACCGGACATCAAGGGCCGGCGCATCGTTCTGCTGAGCCGGAACTGCTATGAATTCTGCGTGGCGTCCTACGGCATCATCCTCGCCGGCGGCGTCCTCGTGACCCTGAACCAGAAAAAGACCTGGGAGGAGCTGGAATATGAGCTGGGCCTCGTGGAGCCTGCCCTCATCCTGAACGACGGCATCGACTACGGCTGCCGCGCCGAGCTGGAAGCCGCCTACGGCCCGAAGCTCCGCCCCATGGACTGTTATAAGGATACTGCCCCCGGCGAGCTGACCAACTGCGTGGGCCACGATGATTTGATGATGCTGATGTTCACCTCCGGCACCACCGGCCGCAGCAAGGGCGTCATGCTCTCGGAGCGGAATATGTGCGCCAGCCTGCACACCTATTCGGAGGTGGCAGAGAACTGGATCACCAACCGCCTCCCGGCAGGCCAGAAGCTGCCGCTGAGCCATATGACCCTGCTGCCCCTCTTCCACATGGCCTGCTTCGTCTGCGTCATGTCCTACCCGCCTGCCGGCTGGGCCCTGAACCTCTGCGGCGACATCCGCGACTTCTACCGCGACCTGGGCCTGATGCACAGCGACGTCATGGCTTCGGCCCCCATGCTGGTGGAGACCATCTACAACGACATGAAGCGTGGCCGCGTCAGCCGCCTGAACGGCCTGTGGGACCTGTGCTGCTCTTCCGCTGCCCTCGACCCCAGGATGCTGCTGGAGCTGGCCCAGAACGGCTTCGTCGTCAACCAGTGCTACGGTATGACCGAGACCTTCGGCGACGGCATCCTGAACTTTACGCAGGTCGAAAAGCAGATGAGTGCCGTGGGCAAGCCCGACGACCACGTTCAGTATAAGCTGGACGAGACCGGCGAGATCTGCATCAAGGGCGACTGCGTGATGCTGGGCTACTACAAGGACCCCGAGGCCACGGCAGAGGTCATCGACGCCGACGGCTGGTTCCACACCGGCGACCTGGCCCGGATGGATGAGGAAGGCTTCTATTACATCACCGGCCGCAAGAAGAACCTCATCATCCTCGCCAGCGGCGAGAACATCAGCCCTGAAGAGCTGGAAAAGAAGCTGGCCCTCTGCCCGGCCATTACCGAGTGCATCGTGAAGGAGAAGAGCCAGAAAATTTGTGCCGTCATCTACTGCCCTGAGGATAAGCAGGAAGAGGTCAGAGCCTTCGTCACCGAGGTGAACCGCAGCCTGCCGCTGTATAAGCGCATCAGTGCTGTGGAGTTCACCGCTGAGCCCCTGTCCCGCAACGCTCTGGGGAAGCTGCTGCGGAAGTAACAAGGAAGAAGAAATAGTGAAAAGGATACGCCGCGTAGTTGCATTTCTCTGTCGAAACAGGTATTATTACTCTGAGGCAGAATATGTCAGCTGCCGGCGTTTCGCTGCAATAAAGAAAAACAGCAAGGAGCGACAAAAATGATAAATACTGTATATGAGCTCATCACGGACGTCATGGCGAAGCAGTACCCCGACCGGGTGGCTTTCCGCTATGTGGCCGCCGATGGCAAGACTGTGGTGGAAAAGACCTACGCCCAGTATGTGCAGGACATCCGCAGGGCCGTTACTTACTTTAAGGAGAATATCCCCGACATCAAGGGCAAGCGTGTCGGCATCATGAGCCGCAACTGCTATGAGTACGGTGTCAACAGCTTCGGCGCGATCCTCGCCGGGGCCGTCGTCGTGACCATCAACCAGAAAAAGACCTGGCCCGAGCTGGAATATGAGCTGGGCCTTGTCGAGCCTTCCCTCATCGTCAACGACGGCATCGACTATGGCTGCCGCCCCGACATCGAGGCCGCCTACGGCGATAAACTCCGCCCGATGGACGCCTTTAAGGACAGCGCGCCTGCAGAGCTTGTTGACTGCGTGGGCCATGATGATTTGATGGTGCTGATGTTCACTTCCGGCACCACCGGCCGCAGCAAGGCCGTCATGCTCTCGGAGCGCAACTTTTTTACCACTGTGGAGTGCCAGGTCAAATTCGGCGACGCCATGCTGGACTATAAGCACGAGCATATGCCCGAGGACAAAAACGACGTCCTGAGCAACTTCGCCATCCTGCCCCTGTTCCATCTGGGTACGTTCATCTGCCTCTTCGTTTGGGCCTGCAAGGGCTGGGCGCTGAACCTCTCCGCCGACATCCGCGACTTCTACCGCGACCTCGGCCTGATGCACAGCGATGCCATCGCTGTGGCTCCCATGCTGATGGAGGCCATCTACAAAGACCTCAAGCGGGGCCGCCGCGCCCGCCTGAACGGCATCTGGAACCCCTGCGGCTCCTCTGCCATGTTTGACGGCGCCATGCTGGCCGAGCTGGCACAGCAGGGCATGATGATCACTCAGGTGTACGGCATGACCGAGACCTGCGGCGACGGCATCATCAACTACGAGCAGGACGAAAAGCACATCCGCGCCGTGGGCAGGCCCGACGACCACGCCGAGTACAAGCTGGACGAGACGGGCGAAATCTGCATCCGCGGCGGCTGCGTCATGCTGGGCTATTACAAGGACCCCGAGGCCACCGCAGAAGTCCTCGACGCCGACGGCTGGTTCCATACCGGAGACCTGGCCCGTGTGGACGAGGACGGCTTCTATTACATCACCGGACGCAAGAAGAATATCATCATCCTCGACAACGGCGAGAACGTCAGCCCCGAAGAACTGGAAGATCTGCTGTCCAAGTGCGAGGCCGTCAAGGAATGCATCGTCAGGGAGAAGGGCAAGAAGATCTGTGCCGTCATCTACTGCGGTGAGGCCGACCAGCAGACCGTCCGCGACTTCATCACCGAGACCAACCGCACCCTGCCGCTCTACAAGCGGATGAGCGCCGTGGAGTTCAGCGCCGAGCCTCTGCCCCGCACCGGCACCGGCAAGCTGCTGCGCAAGTAAGAATAAACCGGGCAGGCTGCGGAATACTGGAAAAGAGCCGCAGCCGCCTTGAATGGAACTACGAAAGGGAGATTCAAACTATGGAAAGAACCGAGATCGTGTCCCAGATCCTTGCAATTCTGGAAGATGTTGCAGAGATTTCCCCCGAGGATGTCAACGAGAACAGCGTCCTGATGGACGACCTGGACCTGTCGTCCATGGAGATCCTGACCGTCGTCGCCGACCTGGAGGAGACTTTCGGCCTGCGAATCCCCGAAAAGGAGCTGCGCAACTTCGTCACCATCAGCGATTTGGCCGACTATCTGGCCGCACACGCGGGGGAATAAGGAATGGATGCCGAACAGCGCTCTGTTTTTCAGGGTATCGTCTACTATTACCGCGAAAACATGGTCAACTGCCGCTATCAGGTCACGCTGAAAGATGCCGTGGACGGTGCGCTTTTGCAGCAGGCTCTGGATGAGGCCCGGGCAAAGGCACCCTACTATTTCCAGAAGCCGGTGTGGGAGAAAAAGCTGCTCCACCTCGAGCCGTCGGACGCCCCCTGCCCGGTGCGGCAGGGCAGCGCAAAGCCCGAATTTCCGGACGAGAACGGCTTTACGGTTGCCCTGAGCTATGAGGGGAAAGTCGTCTGCTTTGACTGGTTCCACTTCCTGGCCGATGGCCGGGGCATAGCACCCTTCATGACCATGGTGCTGCAGTTCTACTGCAACCTGCGGTACGGCACGGCGTTCGAGGGCCGGACCCTTGAGACGGACCCTGCCTACGACATCGAGGACATCCTTGCAAAGTACCCCGAGAGTCAGGTGGCCAACGATATGCAGCGCCCCGTGGTGCAGACCTTTGAAGAGACGCCCACCTGCTGCCGCGTCCGGCTGGAAAAGGCCGGACTTGTGGACGCCGCCCTCCGCTGCGGCGTCAAGCCTTTCAGCACCCTCACGGCCCTGCTCTGTAAGGCGGTGCAGGCGTATCTGGACAAGGACGAGGTGCTCTACAGCTACTCGACAGACGCCCGCGACGCGCTGGGTGCGCCGAACGCCCTCTACAACTGCGTGGCATCCTTCCAGCGCAAGCTGCCGCTGACGGCAGATGCCCCGCTGGCCGAAGTGGCCGTGGGCGTGGACGCTGACCTGAAAGAGAACCTTTCCGCTGAGCGAAAACTGTTCCGTATCGCGGAGCAGATGGGCTGGGTCTACCGGGTCTACCAGCAGAAAGCCAGCCTCAGCATCAAAAAGCGCATCTTCCAGATGGGCGAGTACATCAGCGGCTTCCCGGCGGACTTCTGGGTGAGCTATCTGGGCGACCCCTTCGCCCCGTCCAGCCCGGAGCTGACCCGGTACATCGAGGACTTCCAGACTTGGGTGCCGGCAGACGGCGCTTCCATCGGTCTGGAATGCACCAGCTTGCATGGCATCATCACCATCTGCGTCAAGAACAAGGTGCCGCGCCCCGGCTTTGCCGAGACTCTGCGCGCCGCGTTCGAGGCTGAAGGCATCAAGGTGCTGGAAGCCGCAGAGCTGGGCACAGACAATACATAAGATCAAACCTCTCCGTCACGCCGTAGGCGTGACGGAGAGGTTTTCTTTTGGTCTTTTATCCAAAACGTAATTTTTACATCAAATTTTCATTCATCGTACTTTTGCGAAAAAATCGCCTGAAAAGCCGATTTTTCCCTTGCGTCCAACAGTTTGCCGTGGTAGGATAGGTCGAATGTGAACGAAACACACTGGGAAATGGACAAAAGTGAGGAAAATCGTATGGAAAAAAATAAGAACAGCGGCTCGACACTGGCAAGAAAGATGGCAGTGTCTCTGGTTTGCGGTCTGGCGGCAGGCTTTGCCTTTATGATGCTGCGCGAAAAGCTCGTGGCTTCCGGCAACAGCGGCATCTGGCAGACCATCAACGACCTGCTCTTCCAGGACATCACCACAGAGGGTGCGGAACGTGCGCTCGGCCTCTTCTACATCATCGGCCAGCTCTTCATCAAAGCACTGCAGCTGGTCATCATCCCGATGGTCTTCACCTCCATCTCACTGGCCATCGGCAGCATCGCCGATACCCGCACCATGGGCCGCATCTCGGCCAAGACCCTCTTCTGGTTCCTGCTCTGCTCCTTTATGGCGCTGGCACTGGCCGGATGCGTGGGCTACGCCACCTATTCCATGGGTCTCTTCAACGCTCACATCGAGGGCCTGACGGAAGCCGCCGGCTCCACCGGTTCCAACCCCCTGAACGTGGTGCTGAATGTCATCCCCTCCAACATCGTCACGGCTTTCGGCAGCAACAACGCTGTTCTTTCCTCCGTCTTCCTCGCGGTGGCTGTGGGCCTGAGCATGAATGTGCTGGGTGAGAGCCGTACTTCCACCCTCCGCCGCCTGCTGGGCGAGGTGAACGACGTGGTGGTGGTCTTCCTGAACTTCGTCGTCACAAACTTCGCGCCCTTTGCAGTCTTCGTGCTGCTGACCCGCACCTTCGCCATCTACGGCATTGATTACCTCAAGCCCGCTCTGGTGTATGTGGTGGTCACGGTGGTCCTGCTTTTCGTCTTCCTGCTGGTGGCCTATCCTCTGGTGGTGGCGCTGGGCGCAAAGCAGAACCCCATCACCTTCATTAAGAAGATCACCAACGTGGCCGTCTTCGGCTTCTCCACCTCTTCCAGCGCAGCCACTCTCCCCCTGAACATCAGGGTCTGCACCGAGGATTTCGGTGTCGATGAGTCCATCGCCTCCTTTGTCCTGCCTCTGGGCATGACCATCAACATGGACGGCACCGCTATCATGCAGGTGGTGGCCACCGTCTTCATCGCAGGCTGTGCCGGTTACACTGTTACTCCCGCCCAGCTGGTCGTGGTCGCTCTGCTGGCTCTGCTGGCCTCGGTGGGTACGCCTGCCGCCCCCGGCGCAGGAGCCGTCATCCTCTTCACCATCCTGTCCGGTGCGGGCTTCGTGAATGACAGCGCCCTGCTGGCCTACTCCCTCATCCTCGCCATCAACCGCCCCATCGAGATGCTCGTCACCTCCCTGAATGTTGTGGGCGACGCTGTGGCCAGCATCTGCGTGGCCAAGAGCGAGGGCCTGCTGAACGAGGAAAAGTTCAACGCATAATTGACCTGCAACATACAAAAGCGCCCCTCCGTTTTACCGGAGGGGCGCTTTTTGCGCAGCAGCAGTCTTCTTTTTTACAGACGGCCCAAAGCCGCCGCCGGGGTTTTACGCCGATTTTGCGTCCGCATGGTTTCGGAGCGGGCGGCTGCGGCGGTAGAATAAGGCCGTTCCCGGTAAATCGAAAAAGAGAGAAGGAGCCATGAGGCTCATGGAAAGAGAGGACTTTCGCATGAAAGAGAATAAAATGTCCCGCCGCAGCTTTTTGAAGGCCGGTGCCGTTGCATCCGCCGCCGGTATGCTGGCCGCAGCGCCTGCCGCTGCCAACGCCGCTGCCCCCAATGCCGCCAAAGCAGCAGAGGAAGAGAACGGACTGCTGGGCGTGTTCGGCGGCAAACCCAAGTATGTTTTCCTCTTCATCGGCGACGGCATGGGTACGGCCCAGATACAGTCCGCCCGATTCTATAAGGGTACGGTGGAGAATAACGGCGCTGTCGTCGAGGGTGAGCTGAGCTTCACCCAGTTCCCCGAGGTGGGCAGCGTGACCACCTACGACAGCACTTCTTTCTGCCCCGACTCCGCTTCCACTGCCACTTCCATCGCCACCGGCCACAAGACCGAGAGCGGCGTCATCAATATGTGTCCCTGGACCCGCGATGTGCCCTATGAGACCATCGCCGAGAAGCTCCACGCTCAGAAGAACTACAAGGTGGGCGTCGTGTCCACCGTCAACATCGACCACGCCACCCCCGCCGCCTTCTATGCACATCAGAAGACCCGCAAGAACTACTATGCCATCGGCAAGGAGCTGGCCGCCTCCGGCTTCGAGTACTTCGCAGGCGGCGAGTTCCAGAAGGTGAACGGCGACGGCACCGGCCCCAACAACCACGAGATCGCTGCCCAGAACGGCTACAACGTCGTCACCCGTCAGGCAGACGCTGCCGCCCTCAAAGCTGGTGCAGGCAAGACCCTCATCATCGCCGAGGCACTGGCCGACGGCAAGGCCATGAACTACGCCATGGACGCCGCCGCGGGCGAGTGGCAGCTGACCGACTACGTCAGGAAGGGCATCGAGCTGTTGGACAACAAGAAGGGCTTCTTCCTGATGACCGAGTCCGGCAAGATCGACTGGGCCTGCCATGCCAACGATGCCGCCGCTTCCATCCACGATGTGCTGGAGATGAGCAACGCCGTGCAGGCCGCTGTGGACTTCTACAACGCCCACCCCAACGATACCCTCATCCTCGTCACCGCAGACCACGAGACAGGCGGCATGGCCATCGGCTACAAGACCACCAACTACGACACCTTCCTGACCAACCTCACCCACCAGAAGATGTCTTACGCCAAGTTCGACTCCACCTATGTGAATGGCTACATCGCCAACAAGACTCCCTTCGAGGCCGCCATGGCCGACGTGAAGGCAAACTTCGGCCTGACCCTGCCCACCGACCCCGATGCTGCCAGTGCAGGCAAGCTGCTGCTGACCGACTACGAGGTGGAGAATCTGCGCAAAGCTTACGAGCGGACGCTGGAAGTCGGCGCTGCCTCCCAGAAGGAGATGAGCCAGCAGGATTATGAGCTCTACGGCACCTACATCCCCTTCAGCATGGCCATCTGCCACACCATCAACCACAAGTCCGGCATGGACCACACCACCTACGCCCACACCGGCGCGATGGTCAACATCTATGCGCTGGGCGTCGGCGCGGAGAAGTTCCGCGGCGTCTTCGACAACACCGAGATCTACCACAAGCTGGCTGAGCTGACCGGCGTACAGTAAGCCTCTCTCTTCAAACGAAAAAGCCTGTGCAGACGCTCCCGGGACGGGAGGCTGCACAGGCTTTCTTGTGTTCAGGGTCACTGGTCGTCGGAGCGGATGTCCTCGGCTTCGTTTTCGCTCGCTGCCGGAGAAGAGAGCAGAGCGGCGTTGTCCGGCTCGTCGGCGTGATACTCGCAGAAATCGGCATCCTCGGGGACATCCTTGGAAGCATCCGGCTTTTTGGCCGGATGGGGGCCTTTCACCAGCCAGACGCCGCAGACGATGAGGACCACACAGACCACCACATCCGGCAGGCTGGCCATGACGAGATAGAGGGCGCGGAAAACGGGGGAGGAGTGGCCCCAGCGGTAGACGAGGTCGCCGAGAGTGTTCATGATGAGGTTCTGGTAGGCGATGAGCGCACCGAAGGCGATGAGCAGCCAGCCCACCAGCTTGTGGCTGTCCAGCAGAGCCCGGGCCAGCCGCCTGTCGCGGGGGTCGAAGTGGACGAGGTAGTCGTCCTCCGGCGCAGTGTCCGCGATGATCTGCGCCCGGAGGTTGAAGGTGTCAAAGAAACTGTACATCCACACCACCACCACCAGGAGCAGCACCGGGTCGAGCAGTGAGCTCACCATCCCGATGAGGCAGGCCGTGAGGATGAGGGAGAGGCCCCGCTTCATGTAACCCTGATACATCTGGCCTGCGCCGGGGATAAACGCGCAGCAGAAGGTCAAAAATCCGTTTTTCAGCATAACGATCTCCTTGTTTTATGATTTTATGTTTTCTGCCGCGTTCAGCAGGCTTTCCAGCACAGAGGAAACGCGGGTATAGATGTTCTCGCCGGGGCGGGAAGTCACGGGCCTGCCCAGCTTTTCGGGCAGAAGCTTCGGGGGCTGTTTTTCCGGCAGGGTGACCTGGACTGTGGGCAGGAGAGCCTGCAGGTCGCTGCCGTGGTCGGTGACGAAGGTCAGCGCTCCGGTACGCCACATGGTCAGCGCCAACACGGCGGCGACGCCCGCCACCGCAGCCCGGCCATAGGTGCTCTGCATCAGCCGCACCCAGATGGTGCTCATCACGGTACGGCGGACATCCCGGGGTGGGTCGGCGAGGGCGTCGGCGGTCAGAAGAGCGGTGTAACGGTCGGTGCATTTGTCGCAGTAGGCGAGATGTTCGGCGGCTTCCAGCCGTCCCAGCTCGTCCAGCTGCTCGGCGGTGAGGGCGTGCAGCCCTTCGTCGCTCAGACAGCCGTCTTCACGGAACAATTCCATCTTAAAAGCCCTCCTTTCCGGCGGCGCTCAGCTGCGCGGCCAGCATCTTTTTTGCCCGGAAGACCTGCGCCTCTACCGTTTTCTGGGGCCTGCCGCAGAGCCGGGCGGCTTCGGCGGCGGTATGCTGTTCCAGCAGCATGAGGCGGCAGGGCGTCTTGTAGGGCTCCCGCAGAGCGAGGATGCGCTGCGTCAGCTCCTCTTCGCCCAGAGCTTCCAGCACCTGCGCTTCCGGCTCGCTGCCGGGCGGTGCGCCCTCAAGTGCAAGCACATCGTCGCCGGGGGTGTTCACCCGGCGCGCCCAGGCGCTGCGTAAGTAATCCTTGGCTTTGTTGGAGGCGATGCGGGCCAGCCATTGCTTTTCGTATCCGGCAGGACAGCGGTCCATGCTCCGCCATGCAGAGAGAAACGTTTCCTGCGTCAGATCCTGCGCATAGCCCTCATCTGCCACCAGCTGACGGCAGATGGTGTAGACGAGGGACTGGTACTTCTGTACCAGCCTGTCAAATTCCAGTGCATTCAATGGCTGCTCTCCGCCTCCTTTCTGCCCGGCATTTCAAGCGCTCTGTCTATCTATACGAATCAGTGGGGCCAAAACCTGCAAAATCGTGGGAAAAACTTTGAAAATGTGGTAGAATGGCCTTATCAAACCTCACAAAGGAGAAAACACGATGGCCTCTGCCACAAAACAGGCACTTCTGGCGGCGCTCTCCGCCGCCCAGGGCGAATGCATCTCCGGCCAGCAGCTGGCGCAGCAGCTGGGTGTGAGCCGCGCTGCTGTCCATAAGGCTGCGGCTGCACTGGCGGCTCAGGGCTATGCGCTGGAAGCCGCCCCCCGGCGGGGCTATCGGCTGGCGGGCGGCGACCCCTTCTGCGCCGAGGCGGTGGGGGAGTACGACGCCCCCATCTACCTCTACGACAAGCTGGAAAGTTCCAACCGCACGGCCAAGACGCTGGCCCTCGAGGGTGCGCCCCACGGTACGATGGTGCTGACAAGTCAGCAGACGGCGGGCCGGGGCCGGCTGGGGCGGCGGTTCGAGAGCCCGGCGGGGAAAGGCATTTATCTCTCGCTGGTGCTGCGGCCCGGCCTGCCCATGACCGAGGCGCAGGCCGTCACCGTCAGCGCGGCGGTGGCCGTCTGCCGCGCTGTGAAGCGGCTCTGCGGGCTGGACTTGGGCATCAAGTGGGTCAACGACCTCTATTATAACGGCAAGAAGGTCTGCGGCATCCTGACGGAAGCCGGGGCCGACATCGAGAGCGGCCAGCTGGAATGGCTGGTGGTGGGCATCGGCCTGAACCTGACCTCCCGCCCGGAGGACTGGCCCGAGGAGCTGCGGCCCATCGCGGGCAGTCTCTACCCCGGCGGGCCTGCACCGGTGAGCCGGGCGGCGCTGGCCGGGGCCATCGCCCGGGAACTGCTGGGTCTCTGCCCGGCCTTCGACTGTCTGGACGAGTACCGCGCCCGGTGCTTTGTGCCGGGCCACTGGGTCACGGTCTGCACCGGGACGGAGAGCTACGCCGCAAAGGCGGTGGCTATCGACGACGCCGGGCGGCTCATCGTGCAGCGGGAAGGGGGCCGCACCGAGGTGCTCTGCCACGGAGAAGTGAGTATAAGGCCGTCGCCGCTGGCGGTAAAATAATAAGAATAATATAGAAAGAAAGCATCGGCAGACACCCGGCGAGGGTGCTGCGGATGCTTTTGCTTTAAGTAGAGCGAATGCCTCTCCCTTTGGGAGAGGTGTCACCGAAGGTGACGGAGAGGGCAAGCCCGGAGAGAAAGTGGCACAGCATGGCGATAAACAGAGGCTTTGTCAGGGCGATGCTATCGCAAAGCGGACTGTCTTTTTGTCAGCGGCCTTGCCCTCTCAGACGCTATGCGCCAGCTCTCCCAAAGGGAGAGCCTGAGAGCTGAAGAAAAGCTGGTTAAAACACCCCGAAGCACACCAGCCCCAGCACCGCCGCGATACCGATGACCTTCGGCACACTGAGCTTGAATTTCTGGAGCAGCACAAAGCAGAGGATGCCGATGGCGATGCCCGGCAGGCTGATGCCGCCTGCCTCGGTGATGCAGGTCTGGCGGCAGAGGCCCACCAGCACACCCAGCACCATGCCGATGCAGACAGGCTTGACGATTTTCATGATGTAGCTCATCACCTTGCTGGTGCGGAACTTCTGGAAGAACGCCGCCGCCAGAAGCGTCAGCGTCAGGGTGGGGCTGAGGACGCCCAGGACCGCGAAGACGCCGCCCGGCATCCCGGCGGTTTTGGTGCCTGCAAAGGTGGCGGCGTTGACGCCCAGAGAGCCGGGTGTCATCTCGGCGATGGCGATGAGGTTCGTCAGATCGGCGTCCGTCATCCAGCCGTGGGAGGACATTTCATCCATGATGAGGGGGATCATGGAGGTGCCGCCGAAGCTGGTGAAGCCGATCTTCGCAAACGCGGCGAAGAGCTGAACGAGGGTCTCAAACATGGCCATGTTCGCTCACCCCCATCCAGACCAGCGCGATGACCACACCGGCCGCCACCAGCGTCAGATTGCTGATGGACGTAAAGTAACAGAGCACAAAGGCGACGGCACAGATGATGATGGGCATCACGCTGGTCAGAGCATCTTTGCCCAGAGAAATGGCCGCGCCGCCGATGATGGGGGCCACGGCGCACTGGACGCCCTTGAGGGCCGACCAGACCCAGTAGTTATCTTTAATGGCGTCGTAGATGGCCGTCACGATGGTAAGGGTGACGACGGCGGGGATGCACAGGCCGATGGCCGCGCAGATGCCGCCCAGCGCCCCGGCCATCTGATAGCCGAAGAGCAGAGTGATGTTCGCCACCATGATGCCGGGCAGGCTCTTGCCCACAGCGATGAGCTCCAGCAGGTCGCTCTTGGTCATCCAGCCGCGCTCGTCCACGAACTCCCGCTCCATCTGGGCAATGATGCTCCATCCGCTGCCAAAGGTGAACGCGCCGATCTTGATAAAGTAAAGAAGCATCAGCAGGGCCATTCGTGCGCCGGTGGGGCGCTGCTGTGCGGTTTCGGGTTTTGTTGTCTGCATGAATCCTCCTGAGATACCGGGTTTGCTGTTTCTTTACCTATAAGATACCACAGACGTCCCCAAAAGGCGAATGGAAAAATGGAATGGTTCCCGGTTCCTGTCAGGAATGCTCGTAAGTCATCCAGCTGCCTTTCCATGCGTAGAGGGCCATCAGCACGGCACCCAGCGCCCACGACACCGGGTAGAGGACGAACACGCCCTCGATGCCCGCAAAGAAGGGGAGGACGAACTGGATCCACACCACACGGAAGAGGCAGAGCGAGATGAGCAGCACCACCATCGGCGGCACGCTGCGGCCGGTGCCGCGCACTGCGCCCGCCATGCCGTGGAGGATGGCCAGCAGGAAGTAGAAGGGGCAGAAGTAGTGCATGGCGCTGCACCCGAAGGCCACCACCGTCTCGTCGGAGGTGAACAGGTGCATGATGGGATTCTGGAACGCCAGCAGCAGCGTGCCGGTGCAGAGGGTGTAGAGCACGCTCATGCCCAGCGTGACCCACATGCCATTCTTCACTCGTTTGAGGTTGCCTGCGCCATAGTTCTGGCCCACGAAGGTCGTCGCCGCCATGCTGAAGCTGGTGACGGGCAGGATGTTGAAGCCGTCGATTTTCATATAGGCCGCAAAGCCTGCCATGGCGGCGGCACCGTAGCTGTTGACGCTGGACTGCACCAGTACGTTCGAGAAAGAGATGACCATGTTCTGGATGCCGGTGGGGAGGCCGATGCGGATGATGCGGGAGGTCATCCGCTGATCGGGCCGGATGGCGGAAAGCTCCACCTTGTAGTCGGCGTCCACCTTCATCAGAAAGCGGAGGCTCAGCACACAGGAGACCAGCTGGCTGATGTCGGTGGCGATGGCTGCGCCCGCCACGCCCATCTTCAGCCCGGCGATGAGCACGAGGTCGAGGATGATGTTGGTGATGGAAGCGCAGGCGAGGTAGAGGACCGAGCGGCGGGAGTTGCCCGCCGCGTTGAGGATGCCGGCTGCCATGTTGTAGACGACGCTGAACAGCACGCCGCCGAAGTAGAGCTTCATATAAGTCACGGCGTCGCCGAGGACTTCTTCGGGGGTGTTCATCCAGACCAGCAGGCTGCGGCTGACGGCGATGCCGCCCACCGTCAGGATGAGGCCGAGGATGGCCGCGATGGCCAGCGAGGTGTGGACGGCGATGCGCGTTTCCTTTTTATCTTTTGCGCCGAGATACTGGCTCACGACGACGCCTGCGCCGACGGCCACGCCCTGACTGAAACCGATGAGCAGGTAGATGGGCGAGCCGCTGGAACCGACTGCGGCCAGAGCGTTGCTGCCCAGGAAGTTGCCGACGATGATGGAGTCGGCGGTGTTGTAAAGCTGCTGGAGCAGGTTGCCCAGGATGAGCGGCACCGAGAAGAGCAGGATGCTTTTCCAGATGCTGCCCTCGGTCATGAGCAGGGTCTTTTTCTGCTGCGGCTGTGCCGGTGCGGCCATAGTGTCTCCTCCCTCAAAAATGCAGGAATTTCATAGGTATTTCACAATAAACTTAACAATACATCGTTCTGTGCCGAATGTCAAGCAGAACGGAAAAGAACGCCCTCAGACTTTCCACATCTTGTTTGCAGATTGTTCAAAACTAACTCAAAGAAACTCCATTTTTATCCGGTACAATAAAGGTGCAGTCGGGAAGACAAGAACGAGATCCCCCATCTCCGGCTTTTGACTTTCCATAAATGCCATGCAGGCAGGGTTCATGCGCAGCCCCGCAGCGGGTGCCGCGCCCCTAAAAAATACTGTCCCCCACCTATGCGAGGCAATAGCCACGGCGGCGGACAGACTACCAACAACCTCCTAGCAGCCGCAAATGTTTAGGAGTTCTCATACACAGGCAGCGCCGCTTTCTCCTCCTTTCCACGGCGCTGCCTGTTTTTGTGTTGCAAATCCATTTCCAAATAGGCTCCCCTCGATAGGGGAGCTGTCGAGCGAATGCGAGACTGAGAGGTTAAAAACAAAAACCGCCCTGAAAAGGGCGGTTTTTGTTGTCTTCAGCGCATATCATGCAGGCGCTCTGCCGGGAGGGAGGCTTGCAGCAGGCTCCATGCGGCGTCGAGGCTGTCGTTCAGCAGATAGGCCTGATTCTGCTGGACATAGAAGTAAATGGCGTTGGGGGTGCGGTAGGCCAGATGCATATCGTGCCACGCATACTTGCGGCTCGCCTCAGGCTTGTCCTGCTCGCCGGCCATCCAGACCGACAGTCCTTCGTCGTCCAGCAGCAGCCGGTAGAAGGGGCGGGGCAGGCCCATCTTTTTGATTTGGAGGCTCAGGGAGTGGAAAAACGTCCAGAAGTAGACGGCCGGCACGCCCAGCGCCACCACGGCCAGCACCACCGTGAGCAGGGCTGCGCCGTCTTTCTGGCCCACCTGCGACAGGCAGACGCCGGCAGACGCCAGCAAAATGGCCGTGAACGCCAGAGGCCGGTGCCACGCCTTGCGGTGGCGCAGCAGGTCAAAGGCGGCAAAATCGTGGAAGGATGCAGCATCCATCTGGACGGAAACGGAGATCGGCTGAGACATAAAAATACCCTCCTTTTTGGTCATAGTACCATATTATTTTCCAACAATCAAGGATGATATTGCGCAGATGCCCTAAAATGTGCTAAAATAGGACGAAAAAGAAAGTTTATGGAGCTTTCGCTCTGACGGCGGACAGGCCGGATAAGGCGGAAGATGCGCGGCAGAATATCACAGAGAAGGAGGATGGGTGCGTGGGGCGCAGGATGACCCTGAAAGGGCAGATCAGTCTTTGCCTGGCGGCGTTTTTTCTGGCGCTGGCGGGGCAGATATTCTTGAGCTTTTACCAGTCCGGCACCGTGCTGCGGGAACTGGACGACCAGATGGGCAACTTCAACGCCATCAGCCGCTTCCAGAACGGCGTGGAGCGGAGCCTTTCGGCCATGGAAGATTACCGCTGGGAGTACGGCGACGCCAAAGCGCTGACAGAGGAGCTCCACAGCGCCTTTTCCGTCACCAACGCATGGCTCTGGCGCATCGAGAGCGACCTTGGCACTGTGAGTGAAGAGCAGTATCTGCTCTACAATGCCGTTTCCACTACCTACGACAGCTACACCGCACTGGTGGACCAGCTGGAAGAAGCGGTGGCCGCCGGTCAGGACGCGAAAGCCGCCCAGCTCTACTATAATAAAATCGTACCCTGCGGCGGCTATCTGCGCCAGTACACCCAGCAGCTGCTGAACACGGCCATCACCGACGCCCAGGGGACTTACACCACCGTGTCGGCCCTCAGCGACCGGGTGAAATGGGCGCAGACCGTCGTGGTGGCGCTCTGCCTTGCGCTGGGCTGCGTCATGGCCTTCTCGGTGCTGACGCTGCTGACCCCGGTGCAGCAGATGATCGGCGCCTCCCGGGAGGTCACCCGGGGCGAGTTCGACTCGCCCGACCTGCCTGCGCCCCGTCAGCCGGAAATGGCCCAGCTGACCGAAGCCTTCAACCACATGAAGCATTCGATGGCCGAGCAGGTGACCACCCTGCGGGAGAAAAACGAGATGGAGCGGGAGCTCCACCGCCAGAAAACGGAAGCTCTGGAATTACAGAACCGGATGGAGCGCAGCCGTTTGCAGCAGCTGCGCAGCCAGATCGACCCCCATTTCCTTTTCAACACCCTGAACGTCATTTTACAGACCGCCGGACAGGAAAAAGCCTACCGCACTCAGGCCCTCATCACGGCTCTGTCGCACCTGCTGCGCTACAGCCTGATGAGCAACGACGAGCAGGTGCCGCTGGCCCGGGAAGTGCGCATCGTGGATGAGTATTACTCGATTTATCACGTCCGCTTCGGCGACCGGGTGAAGATGGTGTGGCGAATCTCCGACTCCCTCGATTTGACGGAGACGATGGTGCCGTCCTTCATCTTGCAGCCCATCGTGGAGAATGCCTTCAAGCACGGCATCTCGCCCAAGGAAGAGGGCGGCGTGGTGCGCATCCGCATCAACCCGCTGCGGGATAAGGGGCTGCTCTATATCAGCGTCTGCGACAACGGCGTGGGCATCCAGCCCGAACAGCTGGCCCAGCTGAAAGCCGCGCTGGCCCAGCCCGGGGAGCGCTGGGAGCATATCGGCGTCTATAACGTGGCCGCACGGCTGCGGCTTCTGGATAAACGGGGGCGGCTGGTCATCCGCTCTCACCCGGGCCGGGGTACGGCCATCAGTATGTACCTGCCCCTTGTAGAACTTTTGGAGGAGGATTTGGACGATGATACGCCTGTTGATCGCGGATGACGAAAAGCTGGAGCGGGAGGCGCTTGCGGAGCTGGTCCAGCGCCGTTTTGAGCGGGAAGTGGTCCTGGAGGTGGCGGAAAATGGCCGCAAAGCTGCCGACACGGCGGTGCTGTGGGGCGCAGACCTCATCCTGATGGATATTGAGATGCCGGGCATGAGCGGCCTCGACGCTGCCCGCGCCGTGCTGGCCCAGCGGCCTTCCTGCCGGGTCATCTTCGTCACGGCCTACAGCCTGTTCCAGTATGCCCACGAGGCGGTGCATCTGGGGGCCTGCGACTATCTGCTCAAGCCGGTGGACCCCGACGAGCTGGAAGCCTCGGTGCGCCGGGCTATGCGGCAGATCGAGACGGAGCGGAAGCTGGAAGAGCTGGCCGCCGCCCGGCCCCAGCCGGAGCAGACGGAGACCGAAGAAGAGGCGGAAGACGCCCCCGAGGAGGGTGAGAACAGCCAGACGGCCCTCGTCATGGCCCACGTCCGCCGCTACCTCGAGGATAACTATATGTTCGATCTGTCGCTGGACAGCGTGGGCGAGATCCTGCACATCAGCCCGGCCTACCTGTCGGCGCAGTTCAAGAAGTATCAGAAGATGAACTTCCTCGACTGCCTCACCGAGCTGCGCATCAACGCGGCAAAGGAATTGCTGGCCGACCCCTTCCGCTCCTCGGCGGAGGTGGCGTCGATGGTGGGCTACGAGGATGCCAGCTACTTCGCCCGGGCGTTCAAGAAACGCACCGGCATGACTCCCACCCAGTACCGCCGTCAGGCCGGCCAGAAGGCAAAGGCCGACCCGGAGGCCGGGCTGTGAGCGGGCGGAAAATTTCCCGCCGCAGTGTGCTGGCGCTGGCCGCCTGTACGGCGCTGGGCGCTGTGGGCTGCAGCAAGACGGAAGAGTACAACGGCCCGGAGCTCATCCTGCGCTACGCCGAGAACCAGCCCGAGGGTTATCCCACCACTCAGGCCGCTCTGGCCTTTGCCGACCTTGTGGCCGAGCGGACGGAGGGGAGGGTCAGAGTCGTGGTCTACAGCGGCGGGGAGCTGGGGGCCGAGCAGAGCGTCATCGAGCAGATGCAGTACGGCGGCATCGACTTTGCCCGCGTCTCCCTGAGCCAGCTGTCCGAGGATCAGCCGGCCCTGAGCGTATTGCAGCTGCCTTTTCTCTATACCGACGCGCCCCAGATGTGGCGGGTGCTGGACGGTGAGATCGGCGATGAATTCCTCTCCGGCCTCGGCGCGATGGACCTCGTGGGCCTGTCATGGTTCGACGCCGGCGTCCGCAGCTTCTATACCCGCGAAAAGGCGGAGACACTGGCGGACCTCGCGGGGCTGACGCTCCGGGTGCAGGAGTCGGACATGATGAGCGAGATGATACTGGACCTCGGCGCAAAGCCCGCGCAGGTGGTCTACAGCCGGGTCTATGCAGCCCTGCACAACGCCGAGATAGACGGCGCGGAAAACAACTGGCCCAGCTATGAGGCCATGGGCCACTATGAGGTGGCCCCCTATTTCTTAAAGGATGAGCACGCCCGTGTGCCGGAGCTGCAGCTGGCCAGCGAGGCCGCGATGGAAAAACTGGCAGAGCTGGACGAACGCTTCCCGGACATCATCCGCGCCTGCGGAAAGGAGAGCGCTCTGACCGAACGCCGCCTCTGGGCGGAGCAGGAGGCCAGCGCCGAGAAGCGTATGCGGGAATGGGGCGTGGAGGTGACGGCCCTCTCTGCCGCCGAGAAAGCCCGCTTCCGGGCGGCAGTCGAGCCTATGTACGCGGCTTTTGAGGAGCAGAGCCGCCTCATCCAGCGCATCCGAGAAGCCTGAAAAAGCACAAGAGATATTACATTGTATTCATCTTGTTGGGCAGTGTGCTGAACAAACTGCACTATGGATTGTGGGAACTGCACAAAAGTGTTTCTCACATTTTTTTGAAAAACAGGACATTTTTCATAAGCCCTTGTTCTGACTTAAAATTTTTGCTAAAGTGTGTACAGTAAATGAACGGACGGTGTGCGACCCGTGCAGAGCGCACCGCCCTGAATGAGGAAAATCTAAGGAGGATTTTATCATGAAGAAGATTTCTCGTCGCAGCTTTCTGGCAGCAGCCGGTGTTTCCGCCGCTGCTCTGGCACTGACCGCCTGCGGTGGCTCCGGCAACAGCACTGCTGCCTCTACCGCTACCTCTGCTGCAGCTTCCACCGCTCCCGCCGGTGATGCCGCAGCCGCTGCTTCCGACCCGAAGGTGACTCTGGTCTACGCCGAGGTCAACCCGCTGGATACCATCGTCGGCCAGACCGCTACCCACTTCAAGGAGAAGGTCGAGGAGCTGACCGGCGGCTCTGTCGTCATCGACGTGCAGGCTTCCGGCGTTCTGGGTTCTGAGAACGACGTTCTGGACGCTATCCTCGGCGGCTCTACCGCCATTGATATGAGCCGTATCTCTGCTTTCGCACTGACCAGCTACGGCTGCAACAAGTCCAAGCTGCTGTCCATCCCCTTCACCTTCGAGAACCGCGCACACTTCTGGAACTTCGCCAACAGCGAGCTGGCACCTGAGTTCCTGAACGAGCCCCAGGAGCTGGGCCTGCCCGTTCGTGGTATCTTCTACGGCGAGGAGGGCTTCCGTCACTTCTTCACGGTCAAGCCCGTTTCCGGCATCGCTGATTTCAAGGGCCTGAAGCTGCGTGTGTCCAACGACCCCGTCATGAACGGCATGGTCGAGGGCCTGGGCGCTAACCCCACCGTCGTTTCCTTCGGCGAGCTGTACAGCGCACTGCAGACCGGCGTTGTCGACGGCGCTGAGCAGCCCATCGCAAACTACAAGTCCAACGCCTTCCCCGAGGTCGCTAACAACCTGATCCTCGACGGCCACACTCTGGGCGCTATCCAGGCTGTCATCACCGACAACGCCTGGAACAAGCTGACCGAGAACCAGCAGGCTGCCATCATGGAGGCTGGTGCGGATACGCAGGCCTTCAACGCTGACCTGTCCGAGACCGCTGAGAACAAGGTCCTCGACGAGCTGAAGTCTTCCGGCTGCAACGTCATCGATGTCCCCGATAAGGCTCCCTGGCAGGAGGCTTGCGCGAAGGTCATCAGCGAGAACACCTCGGATCAGGCTGAGCTGTATCAGCAGCTGCTGGATATGAAGGCCTGATAAAAGCGCCTTTATCCTGAAGTAGTACATAGCCCGGCGGGGGACTACGGGATACGCCCGCAGACCCGCCGGGCTTTTTATAAGAGTATGGAGGAGATCCTATGCCGAAAATCTTTACCACTCTGGATAAGATCAAGCCGGCGTACGACGTCACCTACAAAGTGGTCCTGTTTATCTGCAAGATTCTGCTGATCGTGGATATTATCATCACCACCATGTCGGTCATTGGTCGTTACGTCCCGTTCATCCCGGACCCCGCATGGTCTGAAGAAGTCGTTCTGACCTGCATGAGCTACATGGCCGTGCTGAGTGCTGCTCTGGCCATCCGCCGCGGCGCACACATCCGCATGACTGCATTTGACGTCTATCTGCCCAAGATCGCCGTCAAGGTGCTGGACATCCTCGCCGATCTGGCGGTCTGCATCCTCGGCCTCATCATGCTGGTTGTGGGCTGGAACTACGCCACCACCCTGGGCGGCCGCGGCTTCTATGTCTCGATGCCCTGGCTGAGCCGTTTCTGGATGTACTTCCCCGTGCCTCTGGCCGGTGTCGCCATGATCATCTTCGAGATCGAGGCACTGTACAACCACATCAAGAGCTTTTTTGTAAAGGAGGAGAACTAATATGACAGTCCAGACACTGGCAATCGTTGTCCTTCTTGTCAGCTTCTTCGTCATGATCTTCCTGCGCTTCCCCATCGCATACGCCGTTGGCCTGTCCAGCGTGCTGTGCATGATGGTGCAGGGTCAGGCACTGACCGATGTCTGCCGTCTGATGGTCAAGGGCATCTCGTCCTTCAGCCTGATGGCCGTCCCGTTCTTCATCACCATGGGCGTCCTCATGGGCAGCGGCGGCATCTCCGAAAAGCTGATCGCTCTGGCTGACGCCTGCGTCGGCTGGATGCGCGGCGGCATGGCAATGGTCAACATCGTTGCTTCCTACTTCTTCGGCGGCATTTCCGGTTCTGCTTCCGCAGATACCGCTTCCATCGGCTCCATCATGATCCCCATGATGGTCGATCAGGGCTACGACGCCGACTTCTCCACCGCTGTCACCATCACCTCCTCCTGCGAGGGCCTGCTGGTCCCCCCGAGCCATAACATGGTCATCTACGCCACCACCGCCGGCGGCATCTCCGTGGGCAGCCTGTTCCTGGCTGGCTACCTGCCCGGCGCTCTGCTGGCCATCGTCCTGATGATCGGCTCCTACATTATCTCCGTCAAGGAGAATTACCCCAAGGGTTCTCCCTTCACCATCAAGGGCTTCATCAAGCAGCTGGGTACCTCCATCTGGGCTCTGGCCGCAGTCGTCATCGTCGTGTTCGGCGTTGTCGGCGGTGTGTTCACTGCTACCGAGTCCGCTGCTATCGCAGTTATCTACTCTCTGCTGGTCTCCGTCTTCGTCTACAAGGGCCTTGACTGGAAGGGCGTCTGGCACGCTCTGGATGAGTGCGTCAACACTCTGTCCATCGTCCTCATCCTGATCGCCACCTCTGCTGTGTTCGGCAACTGCCTGACCATGCTGCACGTGCCTGATCTGGCTGCAAACGCCATCACCAGCGTCACCAGCAACCCCTACATCATCGCACTGCTCATCGACCTCATCATCCTGGTGCTGGGCATGATCATGGATATGGCTCCCATCATCCTGATCGCTACCCCCATCCTGCTGCCCATCGCGACCTCCATCGGCATCGATCCCATCCAGTTCGGTATCATCATGGTCCTGAACTGCGGCATCGGCCTGCTGACTCCCCCTGTCGGCGCGGTTCTGTTCATCGGCTCTGCCGTTGCAAAGCGCCCCATGGAGAAGGTCGTCAAGGCTACCCTCCCGTTCTATCTGTGCATGTTCATCGCTCTGCTGCTGCTGACCTTCGTGCCTGACATCAGCCTCGCTATCCCGAAGCTGCTGGGCGGCTACGTCAGCCCCATCACTAACCCGCTTGGCCCGGTGTTCATTCACTGATAAGCTGATCAGCTCATTCTCCTCCGGATGACAGAATAAACGGAAAGCCCCCGCCTTTGCAGGCGGGGGCTTTCCGGCGTTATAGAAGTGTCTGGAGTGCCGGAGCACTGCATTTCATGAGCTTTTTCAGGTTCAGCTCCTGCTGAGAGATTTGATACAGCAGCCGTGCGGCCAGCTCTTCGGGCGGGGCGGAAAGCCCGGGCCGGAATGCGTGTACTGCCCGGGTAAAGGCGTGGACGCCCTCTTCTGTTTGGAGCACCACCAGCTGGGTATGCCCCCGCAGCAGGGCAAACAGTCCGACCTGATACTCCCGGGTGTCCAGCAGAAGCTCCATCTCGTCGGCGGTGAGGACGAGGATGTCCGCGAAGGGGAGAAACTGCATCACCGTGTCCCGCAGGGTCTTTTCGCCGGGCCAGAGAGCCGGGCGGAGAGAGGGAACAAAGCAGACCGGTACACCGGCGGTGCGGGCGGTGTCCAGCGCGGCAAGATGGGTGTAGCGGCAGGGGCTGTCCACGAGGCAGGCGCTGGAAAAGGCCAGCATTTCAGCATCTGCGGCCCAGTCAGCGCTCAGCTGTTCGGGTGCATAGAGCAGCTCCGAAGAACGGGTGCGGCAGCCTAGCTGTTCGCCGCCGCCGTCGAACAGCAGCGGCGTGGGGGCGCGGGAGGTGAAGCAGACCCGGCTGATGTCCACACCGGCAGCAGATAAAGCGTCTGCGATGCGGTGTCCGAAAGCATCCTCGCCAAGCTGCGTTAAAAGAGAGGCTCTGCCGCCCTGTGCGGCATAAGCCAGTGCCAGCGAGGCGGCGCTTCCGCCCATGCGGGGAGAAAACGTCTCTGCCGACGCCAGCGGCGCGGGGCTGTTCAATTCCAGCCACGCTTCGCCCAGACAGTATAAAGTCTTGCCCGGCATGATGCACCCTCCCTTCTGCCTGTTTTCAAAAACAAACTACAGTATACACCCATCCGGGCGTTTGTGCAAATGGAGAGCTTGACAGCTTCGGTCGGATTGTGATAAACTGACGAAATATGGCAGTATATCTGAAATTTGAATGATAAAAATGTGACATTTGACGAGGAGAACATGAGCCTTACCAAACAGTATTTCAAATACGTCAGCCAGAACATCTTCGGTCTGCTGGGGACGTCCTGCTACATCCTGGCCGATACCTATTTCATCTCGCAGGCGGCAGGCACCAGCGGTGTGGCTCTGCTGAACCTCTGTCTGCCCATCTACAACTTCATCTTCGCCATCGGCTCCATGCTGGGCCTCGGCGCGGCCACCCGCTACGCCATCCTCCGGGCGCAGGGCGACGAGCGGTCGGAGCGCTATTTTTCCAACGCCCTGCTTTGGGCGCTGGTGTTCGCCCTGCCCTTCATGCTGGCGGGCATCTTCTGCCCCGAGGTGCTGCTGCGGTTCATGGGCGGCGACGCGGAGATCGTTGCACTCGGCGTGGGGTACGCCCGCATCTTCCTGCTCTTCACGCCCTTCTTCATGTGCAACTACATCGTCTCGGCCTTTGTCCGGAACGACGGCGACCCCTCGCTGGCCATGGTGGCGACTCTCTGCGGCAGCCTCTTCAACGTGGTGTTCGATTACATCTTCATGTTCCCCATGGGCCTCGGTCTGCCCGGCGCGGCGCTGGCGACGGCAGTCTCGCCGGTGTTGAGCATTGCGATCTGCAGCCGCCACTTCTTCAAAAAGAGCAGCACCGTCCGCCTTGTGCGGCAGCTGCCCTCGCCGAAGCTGCTGGCCCAGAGCTGCCAGCTGGGCGTCTCGGGCTTCGTGGGAGAGATGTCCTCCGGCGTGACCACCACCGTCTTCAACCTGCTGCTCCTGCGTCTGGCGGGCAATGTGGCCGTGGCGGCTTACGGCGTCGTGGCGAACTACGCGCTGGTGGCGACGGCTATCTTCAACGGCGTGGCCCAGGGCGCACAGCCGCTGGTCAGCAGGTGCTACGGCAAAAACGATGCCGCCGGTACCCGCAAGCTCCTGCTGCTGGGCAGCGGAACAGCGCTTGCGCTGGCGGCGGCACTGTATGCAGTTCTGTTCGGGTTCACCGGGCCGATCGTCGCGGTCTTCAACAGTGAGAACTCGGCCCTCATGGCGCAGTATGCCTTCAGCGGGATGCGCATCTACTTCCTCGGCTATTTCTTCGCGGGCTTCAATATCGTGGCCGCCGGCTATCTGGGCGCGGTGGACCGCCCCGCAGAGGCTTCTGCGACGTCGCTTTCCCGCGGCATCGTGGCCATCGTGGCCTGCTCTCTGGTGCTGAGCGCCCTCTTCGGGATGAACGGCGTCTGGGCCGCGTTCCCGGCCTCTGAGGCCATCACGGCCTGCCTGACCCTCTTCCTGCTGAAGCGGAAAAAACGAACCGCTTAAATGAACAATTCCTGTTCCAACCGCTGCTGCTCGGGCGAAAGCTCGGGCAGAGCGCTCCGACCGGCCATCGCCCGCCACTGCGTGGGAGATCGGCCGGTCGTTTTTTTGAAGACGCGGCAGAGGTAGTTGGCCCCCGAGAAACCGCAGAGGCTGGCGATGACGTCCAGCGTGTACTCCCGGTGGAGCAGCAGACGCATGGCGGCTTCTATGCGGACGCTGGTGAGATACCGCCCCGGCGAGACGCCCAGCGCCGCCGTAAAGGCCCGGACGAGGTGGCTTTTGGAGACGCCCAGCCGCTCGCTCAGCTCTTCCACGCCGTAAAGCCCGGCGTAGTTCCTGCGGATGTCCTCGATGGCGGCGGCCACCAGCGGGGGCAGGGCAGGGGCGGCGCTGTCGGCGTCTGAGAGCTCGCACAGCAGCGCGAAGGCCAGCTGACTGCGCACCCGCTCCGAGGCGTCCCGCTCTTCGGCAAGGCGCCCCATCAGCTCTGCCGCCGCCGGGCAGGTCTCGCCCCGGGCGAGGAAGGGCATCTCGGAAAGCCCTGCGAGGAACTGTTCCGTTGCCTGCCCGGTGAGCTGGACGCAGAGCAGATGGCACTCGTTTTCCGGCGCGAGGGTCAGCGGCCCCCGGCTCAGCACGAGATGGCCCGCTGCGGCATTCTGGGGCGGCAGCAACAGGGCAGAACCTGCCGGCATCGGTTCGAGATCGGACAGCGAGACGACACATTTTCCGCTGGAAATGAGGCAGACCCAGAGCCCTTCGCCCCGCAGGGTAAGGGGCTCTTCCGGCTGGGCATCCTCCACGATGCCGAGGGCGGCAGTCGTGCTGGGAGAGTAAATCAATATCTGACACCTCAAATCAATAAAATGCTATTTTATAACACAAAATAATCTGCTATTATAATAGCAATGAAACGGCTCATCGTCAAGCTGAGCCTTTGAATGCAACAACATCAATGGAGGAAAAAGCTTTATGGCTTCTATCAGCTGCCAGCATATCTACAAGATCTACCCCGGTGCTACGGCTCCTTCCGTCACCGATTTCAACCTGGAGATCCAGGACAAGGAATTCATCATCTTCGTCGGCCCCTCTGGCTGCGGTAAGTCCACCACCCTGCGCATGATCGCCGGTCTGGAGGAGATCTCCAAGGGCGAGATGTACATCGGCGGCCGCCTCATCAACGACGTTCCCCCGAAGGACCGCGACATCGCCATGGTCTTCCAGAGCTACGCTCTGTACCCCCACATGACCGTCTACAAGAACATCGCTTTCGGTCTGGAACTGCGCAAGACCCCGAAGGACGAGATCGACCGCCGCGTCCACGAGGCTGCTAAGATCCTGGAGATCGAGCACCTGCTGGACCGCAAGCCCAAGGCTCTGTCCGGTGGTCAGCGCCAGCGTGTCGCTCTGGGCCGTGCAATGGTCCGTAACCCGGCAGTCTTCCTGCTGGACGAGCCTCTGTCCAACCTGGATGCTAAGCTGCGTACCTCCATGCGCACCGAGATCATCAAGCTGCACAAGAAGCTGGCTACCACCTTCATCTACGTTACCCACGACCAGACCGAGGCTATGACCATGGGCGACCGTATCGTTGTCATGAAGGACGGCATCATCCAGCAGGTCGATACCCCGCAGAACCTGTACGATATGCCCTGCAACATGTTCGTCGCAGGCTTCATCGGCAGCCCCCAGATGAACTTCCTGGACGGCACCATCGTCAAGAAGGGCGACCAGTACAGCGTCGATCTGGGCGGCGACCTCATCCCCCTGCCCAAGGAGAAGACCGCTGACGGCAAGCTGGATTCCTACGTCGGCAAGAAGGTCAAGATGGGCATCCGTCCCGAGGACATCGACGATGAGCCCGAGTTCATGGCAAAGCACACCGACTGCCAGCTGGATGCTCAGGTCGATGTCTCTGAGATGATGGGCGCTGAGATCTACCTGTACCTGGAGTACAAGGGCAACAAGATGACCGCCCGCGTCGCTCCCACCTCCAAGGCCCGCAACGGAGACACCGTCCGCGTCGCCTTCGATCCCCACAAGGTCCACCTGTTCGACGTCGAGACCGAGCAGACCATCCTGAACTGAATAAGATAGTCTACGATCATTTTTGATCCTCCTATCATAAGAAAAGCCGTCGGGCCGCAAGGCCCGGCGGCTTTTCCTGTGCTGGAAAAAAGACATAATAAAAACCCATGCTGCGGCAAAGCAAAACGCAGCATGGGTGCGGAAATGGCTTATGAAGTCAGGGAACGCTTCGATCAGCGGGCCTTGACGTACTTGTGCAGGGTAGCGCGGACAGCGCCGGGGCCTGCGAAGAGCTCCTTGGCCATGGACTCGATCTTCTCGCCCAGACCGACGGCGTACAGGTCCACGCCGAAGACATCGGTGCGGCTGTACAGAGCCTTCAGGCAGGAGAAGTCCTGCTCACCGGCTTCCACCTTCAGGGGAGCCACGATGGCCTGCAGCTCAGCCAGCAGCGGGTCAGTGGAGATCTCGAAGGGCTGACCGTTGTCGTCGATGCCCTTCAGGTAGCGGGCATAGCCTGCCAGCACCAGCGGGATGAGGATGAGGTTGGACTTGTCCAGACCGCGCGCCTCGTAAGCCTTGATGGTCTCGCCGAAGCGGATCGCCAGCTTCTGGGAGGTATCGGTGGCGATACGCTGAGGAGCGTCGGGCATGAAGGGGTTGGGCAGACGGCGGTTGATGACAGCGCCGATGAACTCGTAGGGGTTCAGAACGCCGGGGTCAACGACGACGGGCATCGCCTCGATGTAGCCGATCTTCTGGATGAAGCTGCGCAGGTCCTCATCAGCCATCTCAGCGGAGATGAGGGTGTAGCCCAGCATGCAGCCGTAGATGGACATGGCGGTGTGCAGGGGGTTGAGGCAGGTGCAGACCTTCATCTTCTCGATTTTATCGACGGTCTCACGGTCGCAGTAGAGGACACCGCCCAGCTCCAGCGGAGGACGGCCATTGGTGTAGTGGTCCTCGATGCAGAGGTACTGGGTCTCCTCAGCGTTGACGAAGGGAGCGGTGAAGGTGTGCTTCTCGGTGACGATGGTGTAGTTGTCCTCAAAACCGTCGTCAGCCAGCATCTTCTGGACCTTGGCATCCGGGCGGGGAGTGATCTTGTCGATCATGCTCCAGGGGAAGGTGATCTTGGTCTCGTCCTTGACGTAGGCCAGGAACTCGGCGGGGACCAGACCCTGCTCGACCCACTTGGAAGCGTAGGCAAAGACTGCGGCCTTGACCTTATCGCCGTTGTGAGAGCAGTTGTCCATGCTCTGGACGGTCAGGGGCAGAGCACCGGCCTTGAAGCGCTCGTAGAGCAGGGCAGTGACCTTGCCCATGGCCAGAACGGGGGTCAGGCCGCGCTCGAGGTCAGCAGGAGCGACGCCGTAGCCCTTCTCGGTGATGGTGAAGGAGATCATCTGCAGGCTGGGTGCCTGGAAGATCTCGACCAGACGTGCCCAGTCAGCGCTGAAGGAGTAGTCAGCCTTCAGGCTCTCGGTGACGGAGGCGATGACCTTCTTCTCGATGTCGCCGGTGGACTTCAGGCAGACCAGCAGGCTCAGATTATCGTAGGGCTGATAAGCCTTGTCGATGATCTCGTAGTCGAAGCTCTCGGCCACGATGACGCCGCGGTCATACTTGCCGCTGTTCAGGGCGTCGTTCAGGATGGCAGCCGGAAATGCGCGGAAGATGTTGCCGGCACCGAAGTGGACCCAGGTGGGTTCTGCGTGGGTCTTGGCCTTGACGGCCTCGACGTCGAACTTGGGCAGCTCGTAGCCCTTTTCTGCCCACTCGGCGGACAGATTACCGTTCTTAATATCAGTCAGCTTCATGATATATCAGCCCTTCTTCTTCTCTTCGTCCAGACGGTCCAGCAGGTCCCAGACGCCCAGCATATACTGGATGCCCAGCGCACGGTCATACTTGCCGTAGCCGGGGCGGCAGCTGCCGGGGCCTTCCTCCCACAGCTGACGGCCATGGTCGGGGCGGATGTAGCCCTCGAAGCCGCAGTCATGGTAGGCGCGCAGGATCTCGATGATGCCGGTCTCGCCGCAGCAGTCGCGGTGGGCAGCCTCGGAGAAGTCGCCGTTGGGGAAGTGATGGATGTTGCGGATGTGTGCGAATGCGATGCGGTCGCAGTGCTTGCGGACGATCTCAGCCACATTGTTGTTGGGGTTGGCGTTCAGGCTGCCGGAGCAGAGGGTCAGGCAGTTGTACTCGTCGTCCACCATGCTCAGGAAGCGGTCGATGCTCTCGGCATCCACCAGCAGGCGGGGCAGGCCGAAGATGTCCCAAGGGGGGTCGTCCATGTGGATGGCCATCTTGATGTCGCACTCGCGGCAGGTGGGCATCAGGGCTTCGAGGAAGTACTTCAGGTTCTCCCAGAGCTTTTCCTTGGTGACAGGGGCGTAGGCCTTGAACAGCTCATCCAGCTTTGCCATCCGCTCCGGCTCCCAGCCGGGGAAGGTCATGTTGTACTTCTCAGTGAAGGACATGATGTACTCGGCCATGGACTTGTAGTCGCCCTTGATCTTGTCCTTCTCGTAGAACAGTGCGGTGGAGCCGTCGCCGACGGGGTGGAACAGGTCGGTGCGGGTCCAGTCGAAGATGGGCATGAAGTTGTAGCAGATGACCTTGACACCGAACTTGGACAGGTTGCGGATGCACTGCTTGTAGTTCTCGATGTACTTATCGCGGGTGGGCAGGCCGATCTTGATGTCGTCGTGGACGTTGACAGACTCGACAACGTCCATGTCGAAGCCGTAAGCGTGGATCTGGTCTGCGACCTTCTGGATCTCGTCGATCTCCCAGATCTCGCCGGGCATCTTGTTGTGCAGCGCCCAGACGATGCTGGTCACGCCGGGGATCTGCTTGATGTCGCTGAGGGTGACGGGGTCGTTGCCCTCGCCATACCAGCGCCAACCCATTTTCATAGGCATAGTGGATGTCCTCCGTTCATATTGCTTTGCGTTTATGCGCGGCAGGAGTGCCTCGCTCTCTCACTTATATTCTAATATATCAGTTGCAAATTGGCAATAGTCGATTTGCTGAGTTTTGATGTTTTTTCTTGTATACTTTAGACAAAATGGCATAGAGGGGAGAAAAAAGAGGCTTGATCTATGAGAAGAAGGGTGGAAGCTGTTGAAAACAAGGAGGGCAAAACTGGGCCCTGGGCTGTCAAGACTGAATAGTGCAACAAGTTTTCTGTTGCAAATCGGTAAAAACGTAGAATTGCGAGGATTCAGCAGATTGAGACGATACGTAAATTGATTTCGTCGAGATAAGAGTGTAAAATAAAAAACAGAGATGTTTTTGGAAAAATACAGGTCAGGGGGAGAGAGGATGCTGCTGGGCGGAGGAACAATACTGGCCGTCGCGCTCGCGCTTTGGCGGGCAAGATACCTCTGGAAAATTGGAGAGAGGGACAAGGCGAAGGTTGTCCTAGCAGCGGTGCTCCTTATACTCGGCGGATGGGCCGTGTACGGTGCGTTTTACTTTCAGGCGGGCTTCCCGGCGGGGGAAAGTCTGAACAGCTCAGACTGGCTTTCCTTCCTAGGCGGTTATCTGGGCTTTGCGGGTTCACTAATCATGGCGTGGCTTGTATATCTTCAGGATACCCGGCTGAAAGAGCTGACACTGGAAGAGTATGCGGCGGCGTTCAGCTGTAAAATCAGGGGCGTGCAGCAGGCAAAAGACACGAAAAAAGAACGGGAGCAGGTATTCGGCTTTTGGGAGCAGGAGCCCCAGGAATACAGGAACTATTTCAAACACGATGCGTTCCCTGAGTCGCAAGAAGCTCAGGAGGCAGGAGGAAAGCTCGTTACAAAGATATTTCTTTCGCTGCAAAATGCTGGAAAGCTCCCGGTCAGAGAGATGCTTCTGGAAAAGGTGGAGATTCAGCCGTATGAAAAACAGGAAAAGCTCTACCGATACAACTTTACCAGAGAAAACGGTGGAAATATTCTGAACGGGAAGCATGAGCTGCTGCTGGAAGGGACGCTGAATCTTTGTCTGGTGGTGCATTCGCTGCCAGAAGTATTGGAATTCAGTGCATTTCGGCTGACGTTCAGCTTTAAAATCGGAGCACAGAGGCAGAGACAGACGGTGCTGCTTTATATTGAAAACAGTGGCCGGGTAAAAGTTTCGGATGGAGAAAAAATATACTGACGCTTGAGGCGGAGAATATTAAAAAAGGGGGGATAAACGGTGAGTGTAATGGGAGATCCATATCGGAAAAATACAGCACTGCCGTCTCCCTCGGATGATATTCTGAGTGAGATGGTTGCGTTTTTGAAAGGAAAGAAAGCAACAGCACAGCGGGAAAAACAAGTACATGAGGATAAGCTGATGGAAATCAAGGAAAAGCGAAAACAGCTTGATGCCGACTTATCTGAGCAGAATTCAAGAAAAGATGAGCTCAAAAAAGAGATGCGCGATATTGACGATGAGATACAAAGAACCAGGAATGAGATGCAAGGAGCAGATGGGGACAGTGCTACGGAACAAGAAATGATCAAGGCTGCAAATAAAACAATAGAAGAGGCAGACAATCGCTTTAAAATACTCATGGATCTTTGTGTTAAGGGAGAAAGCCTTGAGCCTTTTGCAAAATTATTGGAATATGATGGCTTTATTCATTGCAAAAGAACGGGAGAAAATTTTGTGGATGCACAATATAATGAAAGCAGAATTACAGAAGATAATGGAGGAATAAACAATGAGTGAACAGAACAAGGTTCTTTTGGTAAGTGATGGCAAAAAAATGGAAGAGGCAGCTTCGACAGAAGCAGAGCTTCCATATGACGAGTGGGACAAGATGCTTGAAAAAATACTGAAGGAGGGACAACAGAAGGAGGCACATAAAAATGCGGCAGAAGAAATAAAAAGTCTGAACCAGGCAGAGCAGATCGTTGATACGTCAGATGATGCGGATACGATCACAAGAATCTACGAACGAATCATACAGGGAGAAATTTCGGGTGACGCAGACAATTATCATAACATTGCAGTCAGCTTTTCACGCCGTCAGCAGAGTGAGCGAGCATGCAACATTTGTCAGGCGGGTCTGAAAAAATGGCCTGGAAATATTGATTTGAATGCAGATGCGCTGAATTATGCAATGGATGCAGGGCTGACGGATAAGCTGCAGGGATTTGCTGAAACATTACAAAAAAACTGCCCTGACCACTCCAGATGGAACTGGAGAGGTTTTCGCTTCCTGTTTATGTACTATATCAAGCTAAAGCCAAAGGGATATGAGTGGGCTGCCGAAAATCTGCTAGCGGAGTACAAGAAGTATCTCCCAGCAGATGAAAGGGCATATTTATCAGAATCAGAATGGTACCAAAGTATAGGAAAGCAGGAAAAGGCTGTACAAGCGTTAGAGGAAGCAGTGAAAAATATGAAAGCACCGCAGTGTGCTCTAGCATTGACCGACCTCTATTTTGACCGAGCAGATTATAAAAATGTGCTGCGTACAGCAACATTGGGAATTGCCTACGCGGCAGAGCCGCAGCCGGGAATCCGAACCGCTTATCTTTTAATGATGCGAGCATTTGCTCTAGATGCCGACCTTTTGCGGAGTGGTAATATCACAGAAGAAAGAGCAAGACGTGTTTTAGGAGAATACGAATTAGCAAAGAAGTATGTTTCTCCACGTGAAAAAAAGGTCATTGAGCTCCGGATGGACATCCTGAAAACCTATGCGTCCCTGCCGAACGAGTGAAAACTGAATAACTAAAAAGGGCACTGCATGCCGGAAAGCTGCTGGCTTTCTCAGAATGCAGTGCTCTTTTATTATAGCGTCGCGTCAGTGTGTCAGCTATCAGCGCTTCACGTTGAAGGCAGCCATGCCGGGGTAGACGGCGCTGCCGCCCAGCTGCTCCTCGATGCGCAGCAGCTGGTTGTACTTTGCCACACGCTCGGTGCGGCTGGGGGCGCCGGTCTTGATCTGGCAGGTGTTCAGGGCCACGGCCAGGTCGGCGATGGTGGTGTCCTCAGTCTCGCCGGAGCGGTGAGAGCTGATGGCGGTATAGCCGGCCTTGTGAGCCATCTTGATGGCTTCCAGAGTCTCAGATACGGAGCCGATCTGGTTCAGCTTGATGAGGATGGCGTTGCCGGCACCCAGCTGGATGCCCTTGGCCAGACGCTCGGTGTTGGTGACGAACAGGTCGTCGCCAACCAGCTGGACCTTGCCGCCCAGCTCGCGGGTCATCTCCTGCCAGCCTTCCCAGTCCTCTTCGTCCAGACCGTCCTCGATGGAGATGATGGGGTACTTCTCCACCAGCTTCTTCCAGTGTGCGATGAGCTCACTGGAGGTGAACTCGGTGCCGGCCTTGGGCAGCTTGTAGAAGCCCTTGCCCTTGGAGCTCTTCCACTCGGAGGAGGCAGCGTCCATGGCCAGCATGAAGTCCCTGCCGGGAAGATAACCGGCCTTCTCGATGGCGGCCAGGATGGTCTCGATGGTCTCCTCGTCGCTGGACAGGTTGGGAGCGAAGCCGCCCTCGTCGCCCACGGAGGTGGCCAGCCCCTTTGCCTTCAGGATGGAAGCCAGAGCGTGGAAGACCTCAGCGCACCAGCGCAGGCCCTCCTTAAAGGAAGGTGCGCCCACGGGCATGATCATGAACTCCTGGGTGTCCACGGTGTTGGTGGCGTGTGCGCCGCCGTTCAGGATGTTCATCATGGGGACGGGCAGGCGGTTGCCGTTCACGCCGCCGAGGAAGCGGTAGAGGGGCATGTCCATCGAAGTGGCAGCAGCGCGGCAGGCAGCGATGGAAACAGCCAGAATGGCGTTTGCGCCCAGCTTGGATTTGTCCTTGGTGCCGTCAGCGTCGATCATAGCCTTGTCGATGGCGTAGATGTCGGAAGCATCCATGCCGATGACGGCATCAGCGATGACGGTGTTGATGTTCTCCACAGCTTTGGTGACGCCTTTGCCCAGATAGCGGCCCTTGTCGCCGTCGCGCAGCTCCAGCGCTTCGAACTCGCCGGTGGATGCGCCGGACGGTGCGCAGCCCCGGGCCACGGTGCCGTCGGCGAGGGTGATCTCAGCCTCAACAGTGGGGTTGCCGCGGGAGTCCAGGATCTCACGGCCCTGAACGTCTACGATCTCAAGATAGTTCATGATTTGTACCTCCATATATAATAGGAATGGATGCGCTCTTCTCGTTTGGATAGTATATGCTGACTAACCGACATTATCCTACCATGATTCGGCCCGGGATGCAAGAGGATGCATAGATGTTAGCAGTGGCAAACTTCAGGAGAGGAAAGTTGTGTCATCTTTTTGTTACTTGTGAATTGCTTTCATGTTCTGTTTTTATCAGGTGAACAATTTGAAAAAGTAACCAAAAAGCGACGTTTGATTTTGTGAAAAATAGCAAGTTTTGCCCGAAACCCCTCCAAAACTATGGACAATTTGTGAATTGCGGACTTGCACCGAAGTGCTTATAATAAGACCCAAGGAAGCAGAGCGGCTTTGAGGGAAGGGAGCGCTGCTTCCTTAACAGCTTTTCGGGACACTAGTTCATGGGCCGTGTGCGAGGGCTGCAAATAACACGAACGCTTCCAAATATCAGGAGGATATAGACTTATGAAAAACATGATCTCTCGTCGTAACTTTCTGGCTGCTGCCGGTGTCGTGGCTGCTGCCGGTGTTCTGACTGCCTGCGGCGGCTCTTCCAGCACCGCAGCTTCCACTGCTTCTGCTGCCGGTTCTACCGCAGCAGCTGCTTCCGGCGACACCATCAAGGTCGGCGTTATGGGTCCCCTGAGCGGCAACGTCTCCGTTTACGGTCAGGCTGTTGTCAACGGTGCTACCCTGTACCTGAAGCAGGTCAACGCCAACGGCGGCATCAACGGCAAGCAGATCGAGATCCTCACCGAGGACGAGCAGGGCGACGCTACGCAGGCTGTCAACTGCTTCACCAAGATGGTGGACGAGGGGATGACCGCTCTGATCGGCGATGTTACCACCACCCCGACTCTGGCAGTCGTTGCTGAGAGCGCAGACTACAATATGCCCATGGTCACCGCTTCCGCTACCGCTGAGGCTGTCACCTACGATGCCGAGACCGACACCGTGAACGCAAACGTCTTCCGCGCCACCTTCACCGACCCGTTCCAGGGCATCAAGATGGCTGACTACGCATACCAGAAGCTGGGCTACACCAAGGCAGCCGTCATCTTCAAGAAGGGTGCTGACTACAACGAGGGTCTGGCAGAGAACTTCGTCAACGAGTTCGAGTCTCTGGGCGGCACCATCGTCGATCAGGAGAGCTACTCTGAGGGCGACGTGGACTTCAAGACTCAGCTGACCACCATCCTCGGCAAGGACCCCGAGACTGTCTTCTGCCCCAACTACTATGAGGAAGTGGGCCAGATCCTGTCTCAGGCTGAGAGCGTCGGCCTGACCGTTCCGTTCCTGGGCGGCGACGGCTGGGATGGTCTGGAAGGCTACGCCACCAACGATCAGCTGAAGGACACTTACTTCTGCGCGAACTACGCAAAGGGCTCCAACCCCGAGTTTGAGGATGCCTACAAGGCAGAGTACGGTCAGGAGTACCCCAACGGCTTCTCTCCTCTGGGCTACGATGCAGCAAAGACCATCGTCTACGGCCTGCAGGCTGCTGAGGATGCCGGTCTCGAGGCTGGCACCGACGATTACAAGCAGGCTGTCATCGATGCCATTGCCTCCGGCACCATCGACGGCATCACCGGCACCTTTACCTTCAACGAGCATCACGACCCCGTCAAGCAGACTGCTATCCTGACCTATGTGGACGGCAAGCCGGTGCTGAAGGAAATGTTCTGATTCCAGCTTTCTTCCATCGACCGGTGATGGAAGCACCGCTGAGATCCGAATGATCGTAAATTGACCCGACTGCGGAGAACGCCGGAACAGTATTGCCCCGGCGCTCTCCGCATTTTTGGTAAAAAAGTGTATCCCCACATAAGGCGTGCAACAGCGCCGGAAAGAAAGGAAGTATCCATCCATGACAGTGTTTTTCAGCCAGCTGATCAATGGCCTGTCCCTTGGCAGCATCTATGCACTGATCGCGCTGGGCTACAGCATGGTGTACGGCATCATCCTGCTGCTGAACTTTGCCCACGGCGACGTCATCATGGTGGGCGCGTACATGTCCTGGTTCGTCATGAACCAGCTGGGCCTCGGCCCGGTCACGGCGGTCTGTGCCACCATCCTCACCTGTACGCTGCTGGGCGTGGTCATCGAAAAGATCGCCTACACCCCGCTGCGCAGCGCACCCCGTATCTCTCTGCTCATCACGGCTATCGGCGTGTCGTTCTTCCTCGAGTACACGGCTGAGCTGGTCATGGGCTCGGGCGCAAAAGTCATCCCGTCTTACTACGACAACAAGACCTTCGATCTGGGCAAAGTGCCTCTGGGCCTGACCTCCATCATCACGCTGGTGGTCACCGTGCTGTCCATGCTGGTGCTGACCTTCCTCGTCCAGAAGACCAAGCTTGGCAAGGCCATGCGCGCCGTCTCTGAGGATATGGACGCTGCCCGCCTGATGGGCATCAACGTCAACAGCACCATCTCCTTTACCTTCGCGGTCGGCTCTGCACTGGCCGGCATCGGCTCGGTGCTGTACTGCTGCTCCTACCCGCAGGCCACTCCCACCATGGGCTCCATGCTGGGCCTGAAAGCCTTCGTCGCCGCCGTTCTGGGCGGCATCGGCTCCATCCCGGGCGCAATGGTCGGCGGCATCGTCATCGGCCTGTGCGAGTGCTTCGTTTCCGCCATCGGCCTGTCTGCCTGGAAGGACGCTGTCACGTTCGCCATCCTCATCATCGTGCTGCTGTTCAAGCCCACGGGCTTCCTCGGCCGCAAGGTGCAGGAAAAGGTGTAAGGAGGGCATGAAGATGAACAAGAATCGCAAAACGCTCAAAATGCCCGTGCGCTACCTCATGAACGCCGTGCTGGTGGTGCTGCTGTTCCTGGCCCTTTTCTACATGACCGGCAACATGCTCTCCACTTACCAGAACAAGGTGCTCATGACCGTGGGCATCAACATCATCCTGGCCGTGTCCCTGAACGTGGCCACCGGCTATCTGGGCCAGCTGCCGCTGGGCCACGCCGGTTTCATGGCCGTGGGTGCTTACACCTGCGCCCTCTTCACCAAGTACAGCCCTCTGCCCGATGGTGTTTCCTTTGCCATCGGCCTTGCACTGGGCGCTGTGATGGCCGGCCTGTTTGGCGTCCTCATCGGCGTCCCGGCCCTCCGTCTGACCGGTGACTATCTGGCCATCCTGACCCTGGGCTTCGGCGAGATCATCCGCATCACCCTGAACAACATCGACGATGTGCTGGGCTACAGCCTGTTCTACGGCTCCAAGGGCCTCAAGAACATCCCCAAGTACTCCAACTTCGCCAATGTCTTCCTCTGTGTGGTCATCACCTGCTTCCTCATCCATGCCATGATGAAGAGCCGCCATGGCCGTGCCGTCCTCGCCATCCGCGACAATGAGATCGCTGCCGAGAGCTGCGGCATCCAGACTACTTATTATAAGGTCATGGCCTTCGCTTTCTCTGCTGCCTTTGCCGGTCTGGCCGGTGGTCTGTACGCCTGCTACATCGGCGTTCTGAACCCCTCCACCTTCGGTTTCATGAAGTCCATCGAGATCCTGGTCATGGTGGTTCTGGGCGGCATGGGCTCCATGCTGGGCTCCATCCTCTCCGCTACCGTCCTGACCATCCTGCCCGAGGCCACCCGCAGCTTCGACAGCTACCGCATGGTCATCTACTCGCTGGTGCTCATCCTGATGATGATCTTCCGTCCGGGCGGACTGCTGGGCAGCTACGATTTCTCCATGAGCCGCATCGTGGAAAAGGTCATGAACGGCGAGCTGTTCCACAAGAAGAATGCTGACAAGGAGGGCGCAGACCATGAGTGAGTTCCAGACTAAGTTACACAGCGTCCCTTCCGGCGGCTTCCTGACCGACCGCGACAAGGATAAAAAGCCCATCCTCGACGTCCGTGAACTGGGCATCGACTTCGGCGGCCTGACCGCCGTGGACGGCTTCAACCTGATGATCGGCCGCAACGAGATCACCGGCCTCATCGGCCCCAACGGCGCCGGTAAGACCACCGTTTTCAACCTGCTGACCAACGTCTACCAGCCCACCCGCGGCTCCATCCTCATCGATGGGATGCCCACCGCCGGCAAAAAGACCTATCAGGTCAACCGGATGGGCGTGGCCCGTACGTTCCAGAATATCCGCCTGTTCAAGGACCTGTCCGTCATCGACAACATCAAGGTGGGCCTCCACGAGTCCATGAAGTACAATCTTGGCTCCTCTCTCATCCGCCTGCCCAACTACTGGAAGGAAGAGAAGCGCTGCACCGAACGTGCCTTCGAGCTGCTGGACATCTTCCACATGGCCGACCTTGCCGATGCGCAGGCCGGCAGCCTGCCCTACGGCGCACAGCGCCGTCTGGAGATCATGCGCGCGCTGGCTACCAGCCCGAAGCTGCTGCTTCTGGACGAGCCGGCCGCCGGCATGAACCCCTCCGAGACCGCAGAGCTGACGGAGACCATCCGCCGCATCCGCGACGAGTTCAACATTGCCGTCCTCCTCATCGAGCATGATATGAGCCTCGTCATGGGCATCTGCGAGGGCATCGCCGTGCTGAACTTTGGCCGCATCATCGCCAAGGGTACGCCGGACGAGATCCGCAACAATCCCCAGGTCATCGAAGCCTACCTGGGCAAGAAGGAGGGCTGAACGATGGCACAGACTTTGCTGAAAGTTGATAATATCAACGTCTTTTATGGCAACATCCACGCAGTCAAGGATGTCTCCTTCGAGGTGAACGAGGGCGAGATCGTCACCCTCATCGGTGCCAACGGTGCCGGTAAGTCCACCACCCTGAAGACCATCTCCGGCCTGCTCCACCCGAAGACCGGCGACGTCCTCTACAAGGGCAAGAGCATCAAGGGCATCCGCGCTCATAAAATCGTCGAGGCCGGTCTGGCACAGGTGCCGGAAGGCCGTCATGTCTTCCTGCACATGACCGTGGAAGAGAATCTGGACATGGGCGCTTATACCCAGCCTGCTTCCACCATCGCTCCCAACAAGGAGAAGGTCTTTGAGCTCTTCCCCCGCCTGAAGGAGCGCCGCAAGCAGCTGGCCGGCACCATGTCCGGCGGCGAGCAGCAGATGCTGGCCATGGGCCGTGCTCTGATGAGCAACGCCTCCATGCTGATGCTGGACGAGCCCTCCATGGGTCTGTCGCCCCTGCTGGTGCAGGAGATCTTCGACATCATCCAGAACATCCACAAAGAGGGCATGACCATCCTGCTGGTCGAGCAGAATGCACAGATGGCCCTTTCCGTGGCAGACCGCGCCTACGTCCTCGAGACGGGCCGCGTAGTCATGGATGGCACCGGTGCTGAGCTGCTGACCAACGAGCGCGTCCGCAGCGCATATCTGGGCGGTTAAATTACAAAAAGTAAAAGAGGCGTGACCTTGCGGTCACGCCTCTTTTGTTGTGGAAAATCATTGGATGATGGATTTGTAGTAGTTCCCGAAATCGGCAAGGGCATCAATGATGGGAAGCATCTCTCTGCCGAGGCTGGTCAGGCCATACTCCACGTGAGGGGGCGTTTCGTGATAGTCGTGTCGGTAGGCGAGCCCGTCGTCGATCATCTGCCGTAAGCTGTCCGTCAAAACTTTCTGAGAGATTCCCTCCAGATCTCTTTGCAGTTCGTTGAACCGCCATGGGCGGGTCTTGAGATTGCGCAGGATCAGCAGCTTCCACTTGCCGCCGATGAGGGAGACTGCAGTGGCCACGGGGCAGGCGGGCAGTTCTTCTTTTGTTTTCATGGCATCACACCTCCGAGAACATCATAACATATTCTTTTTAATATGTACAGTTATAAAAAGGTGCGTACTTGTTTTAGAGTGTGCTCCGGCTTAAACTATACACAGGCGAGCGAGAGCGCCAATATCCTTTGGAGGTAAAAGAGATGGAAAACTATACGAAAACGAATATCGGCAGCGAGGCAAGAGTGGAACTTCACGAAAAATTGGGCCTGACGGGTGCGGAGGTCAGCATCAACCAGCTCCCGGCGGGCGCAGGGGTGCCTTTTGTGCACGCCCACAGGAACAATGAAGAGATCTACGGTATTATTGCAGGGAAGGGCAAAGCCGTTATCGATGGGAAGGAGATCGCTCTGACCGCTGGCGACTGGCTGAAAGTTGCTCCGGCAGCAAAGCGTCAGTTCTCTGCTGCCGCAGATGAGGGCATTACCTATATTTGCATTCAGGTGAAGGAACACTCTCTGGGCGGCTTTACCGCTGAGGATGCCGTTATCTTCTGATAGAAAGAGCCGGAAACGTAAAACCCCCTGTACATTTCTGTACAGAGGGTTTATCGTTCTGGAATTATATCAGCTGGTATACCGTGCGGTCTCCAGCAGCTCCTCGGCCCGCTTGACCTGTTCCGCCGTGGGCGGGACAGCATCGGGCAGGGGATAAGGGATGCCGAGCTTCTGCCACTTGAAGAGGCCCAGCGTGTGGTAGGGCAGTACCTCCACCCGCTGCACTGTCTTGAGGGACGAGATGAACTCTGCGGTCTTCCGCAGGCCGTCTTCGTCGTCCGTCAGGCCGGGGACGAGGACATGGCGTATCCAGAGTGGTACGCCGAGGTCGGAGATGCGGCGCGCCATCGCAAGGATGTTCGCGTTGTCCCTGCCGGTGAGCCTGCGGTGCTTCTCCGGGTCGATCTCCTTCAAATCGAGGATGACGAGGCTGGTGGACTTCATCAGCCGGTCAAAATCGGCCAGATACGCTGCATCGTCGGGGCGGAAGGGCTGACCGGCGGTGTCCAGAGCCGTATGCACGCCCTTGGAGCGTGCCAGCTCGAAGAACGCCGTCAGAAACTCCATCTGGCGCAGCGGCTCGCCGCCGCTGATCGTGATGCCGCCCTTTTTGCCCCAGTAGTTGCGGTAGCGCCACACCCGCTGGAAGAGCTTGTCCACCGTCCATTCCTCGCCGCCCTCAGCCCATGTCTCCGGGTTGTGGCAGTATTTGCACCGCAGGGCGCACCCCTGCAAAAAGACGACGAAGCGGACGCCGGGGCCGTCCACAGAGCCGAAAGCCTCCAGCGAGTGGACGTATCCGATGGGGTTACAGAGCTGCATGGCAGGTACGGGAGATGACATCCATCTGCTGCTCGCGGGTCAGGTCGATGAACTTGACGGCGTAGCCGGAGACACGGATGGTGAAGTTTGCGTACTCCTCCTTCTCGGGGTGCTCCATAGCGTCGATGAGCTTCTCCTTGCCGAAGACATTGACGTTCAGGTGGTGTGCGCCCTGGTCGAAGTAGCCGTCCATGACCTGCACCAGATTCTCAATGCGCTCGCCCTCGCTGTGGCCCAGAGCGTCGGGGTTGATGGTCTGGGTGTTGGAGATGCCGTCCAGAGCCCAGTGGTAGGGCAGCTTGGCCACGGAGTTCAGAGAGGCCAGCAGGCCGTTCTGCTCTGCGCCGTAGCTGGGGTTGGCACCGGGTGCGAACGGGGTGAAGGCGGCACGGCCATCGGGCAGAGCGCCGGTGTACTTGCCGTAGACCACGTTGGAGGTGATGGTCAGGATGGAGGTGGTAGCCTCGGAGTTGCGGTAGGTGTGGCGCTTCTTGATCATCTCAAGGAAGGTGCGCAGCAGCCAGACGCCGATCTCGTCGGCACGGTCGTCGTCGTTGCCGTACTTCGGGAAGTCGCCCTCGACCTCGAAGCCGGTGGCAAGACCCATCTCGTCGCGCACGACCTTGACCTTGGCGTACTTGATGGCACTCAGGGAGTCGATGACGTGGGAGAAGCCGGCGATGCCGGTGGCGAAGGTGCGGCGGACATCGGTGTCGATGAGGGCCATCTCAGCCTCTTCGTAGTAGTACTTGTCGTGCATATACTGGATGAGGTTCAGCACGTTGACGTACAGGCCGGCCAGCCAGTCCAGCATCTGGACGTACTTGGGCAGCACCTCGTCGTAGTTCAGGTACTCGCCGGTGATGGGGGCGTAGTTGGGGCCGCACTGCTCGTGGCTCTTCTCATCCACACCGCCGTTGATGGCGTAGAGCAGGCACTTTGCCAGGTTGGCGCGTGCGCCGAAGAACTGCATCTCCTTGCCGGTCTGGGTAGCAGACACGCAGCAGCAGATGGAGTAATCGTCGCCCCAGACGGGCTTCATGACGTCGTCGTTCTCGTACTGGACGGAGCTGGTGTTGATGGACACCTTGGCGGCGTACTTCTTGAAGTTCTCAGGCAGAGCAGAGGAGTACAGAACGGTCAGGTTCGGCTCCGGTGCAGGGCCCATGTTCTCGAGGGTATGCAGGAAGCGGTAGCAGTTCTTGGTGACCATGCTGCGGCCGTCCATGCCGATGCCGCCCACTTCCAGCGTTGCCCAGACGGGGTCGCCGGAGAACAGCTGGTTGTAGCTGGGGATGCGGGCGAACTTGACCATGCGGAACTTCATGACCATGTGGTCGATGAGCTCCTGAGCCTCGCTCTCGGTCAGGATGCCCTTGTCCAGATCGCGCTGGATATAGATGTCGAGGAAGGTGGAGATGCGGCCCACGCTCATAGCGGCGCCGTTCTGGGTCTTGATGGCGGCCAGATAGCCGAAGTACAGCCACTGGCAGGCTTCCTTGGCGGTCTTAGCGGGCTGAGAGATGTCGTAGCCGTAAGCCTCGGCCATCTTCTTCATGCCCTTCAGGGCGCTGATCTGGCGTGCGATCTCTTCACGCAGGCGGATGACGTCATCGGTCATGGTGCCGTCGCCGCAGTTGGCGAAGTCTTCCTGCTTGAACTTGATGAGGGCGTCGATGCCGTACAGTGCCACACGGCGGTAGTCACCGACGATACGGCCACGGCCATAGGTGTCGGGCAGGCCGGTGATGATGTGGGTGTGGCGGGCGGTCTTCATCTCGGGGGTATAGGCATCGAACACAGCCTGATTGTGGGTGCGGGTGTAGTCGGTGAAGATCTTGTGCAGCTCTTCAGAGGGCTGGTAGCCGTAGGTAGTGCAGGCCTGCTCCGCCATCTTGATGCCGCCGTAGGGCATGAATGCACGCTTCAGGGGCTTGTCGGTCTGCAGGCCGACGATCTGCTCAAACTCTTTCAGGCTCTCGTCGATGTAGCCGGGGCCGTATGCGGTCAGACCGCTGACGACCTCGGTCTCCATATCCAGCACGCCGCCCTTGGCACGCTCGGCCTTCTGCAGCTTCTGCAGTGCGCCCCAGAGCTTATCGGTGGCCTCGGTGGGGCCAGCCAGGAAAGACTCGTCGCCGTCATAAGGGGTGTAGTTCTTCTGGATAAAGTCGCGGACGTTGACTTCCTCTTTCCAGATGCGGCCCTCAAAGCCTTCCCACTGTTCAAAATCGATCATTGGAACCTCCTTGCTCCGTTCCTGACGCTCCGACCAATCTGCTTTGCAATAATTAGTTAGAGCGGTCTAACTGTTCCGCCTTAAAAAAGCCGCCGATTGCGGTTTTTCAAAAGCAGAGTGGGTACATTACACAAAGGTATTTGGATGGACAACCTTTGTGCTGTTGGCGGGCTGCTCGGGCAGGCAACCGGGTCTGTCCAAAGCGGCCTGACAATATAATAACAGTGATTCTCAGAAAAAGCAAGAGGAAACCTGTGGATTTTCTACAAGAGATGGCGGTTTTTGTTATGAAAAATGCTCATAGAGGCCGCCGGAGAAAAATTTTTTGAAAATTTGAAAAACGGGCTTGACAGTCATGACAAACTATGGTATCCTGTTGTCACGGCGAGGTTAGTTTAACCTAACTAAAGCTCCTCCGATTCACTGCAAAGGGATGCCTGCAACTCTCTTTGAGGCGATTCGGTTCCTCCATTCCATTCTCCTAATTTTGAAGTTGCTTTCATAACCATTGCATACCGTCTGGGCGGCCTTTTTGCCCGCATCCTGCGTTGCTTCTCCTTGCAATCCATCAGGATTGCTGCGGAAAAGCGCCTTGCCTGCTGACAAAAATACTCGTCCATCCGGCACACTCTGGCTATAAAAGCAACTTCGGCGAAAGCGGCTTATGGTTTGCTCCGCTTTCCCTGCGCGCAGCGCGGGGCGCTCTGGTACGGCGCTCTGTGCAAAAAAGTACAAAATGCGGGACACACAGACTTGACCACCTGTGCGCCCCGCTTTTTGTTTTGCAAAGGGAGAGGCAGAACGTCGGCAGAGCTGTCTCTTGACACCCCGGGTGAGCGTACTATAATAAGGTGTGTCGGAAAAACGAGAAAAGCTGTTTTTCTTTGGAACGATAAAATGGGAGGAAATGAATGAAAAAATTAGCGAGGGCCATCGTGAAGATGCGCAGGCTCATCCTCATCGCGGCGGTCCTGCTGCTCATCCCGGCGGCAGTGGGAGCCATCGCCACGCCCATCAACTATGACATCCTTTCTTACCTGCCCCAGGAGCTGGACTCCCGCGTGGGTCAGCTGCTGCTGGAAACGGATTACCATCTGGCGTCCACCAATATGATAACCGTGGAGGGGATGCCCACCAACGAGCTGCTGGCCATGAAGGCCGAGATCGACGAGGTGCCGGACGTGCTGAACACCTTCTGGCTCAGCGACGTGCTGGACCCGGCAGTGCCGACGGAGATGCTGCCGGCGGATGTCCAGCAGTTTATGTTCGGCAAGAACGACTCCACCATCCTCATCGTCCAGTTGGGCGGTTCGAGCGTCAGCGAGGAGACGATGCAGGCCGTGGCCCAGATCAAGAAGATACTCCGGAAGAATTGCTTCTTCGGCGGCATCAGCGTCATCCTGAGCGACACCAAAGAGCTGGTCATGGGCGAGATGCCCTGGTATGTGCTCTGCGCCGTGGGCGGCTGTCTGCTGGTGCTGTTCCTCTCGCTGGAAAGCTGGCTCACGCCGTTTTTGTTCATGCTGGGGCTGCTCTTCCCGCTGGTCTATAACTTTGGCACGAATATTTTCCTCGGTCAGGTCTGCTTTATCACCGCGTCGCTGGCGGCGGTCTTGCAGCTGGGCGTGACGATGGATTTCTCCATCTTCCTGCTCCACCGCTACGACGAGGAAAAGGAGCTCTGTGCCTCCAACGAAGAGGCCATGGAGAACGCCATCTGTAAGACCATGAGCTCCATCACGGCGTCCAGCCTGACGACCATTGCGGGCTTTCTGGCCCTCTGCGCCATGCAGCTGACGCTGGGCGCAGACCTCGGCATCGTCATGGCAAAGGGCGTGGCGCTGGGCGTCATCTGCACCATCGTCATCCTGCCCTCGCTCATTCTCTTCTTCGATAAGTGGGTGGAAAAATACCGCCACCGCACCTTTATGCCCAAGCTCACCCACCTGAGCCATTTTGTTTCCAAACACCCGATGCCCGTCGTGGTGGTGTTCGTCCTGCTGATGATCCCCTTCGGGCTGGCCCAGAGCAAGACCGATATTTACTACAACATTTTTGCCGCTCTTCCGCAGGATATGCCCGGCATCGTGGGTACGAACAAGCTGGGCGAAGACTTCGGCATGATGACCAACCACTTCATCCTCGTGCGGGAGGAGCTGACCGCTTCCCAGGTGTCCACCCTCTGCGATGAGATAAAGGAGGCGGACGGCATCACCCAGGTGGTGAGCCTCGACTCCATCACCGGCCCGGGCTTTGAAACGGAACTTCTGCCCGACGAGCTGATGAACATCGTCCAGAACGGCGGTTACAAGCTCATCCTTGCCAATGGCCGTTATAAGTCGGGCAGCGACGCGCTGAACGCGCAGGTGGACGAGCTGGTCCGCCTCGTCAAGGAGGCAGACCCCGAGGGCCTCGTCACCGGCGAGGGTGCCATGATGAAAGACCTCGTGGAGATCGCCGACGAGGACTTCAAAAATGTCAACATCTGGTCCATCGCGGCGGTGCTGGTCATCATCGCGCTGTCCTTCCGCAGCCTGTCGGTGCCGATTCTGCTGGTGGCCAGCATCGAAGCGGCCATTGCCATCAACATGGGCATCCCGTACTTTATCGACGACTCGCTGCCCTTCATCGCCAGCATCGTCATCGGCACCATCCAGCTGGGCGCGACGGTGGACTACTCCATCCTCATGACCACCCGCTACCGCGAAGAGCGGCTGGCCCTCCGCTCGCCCAAGGCGGCGGCACAGCAGGCCCTCGAGCACTGCAGCCAGAGCATCCTGACAAGCGGCCTGACCTTCTTCGCGGCCACCTTCGGCGTCGCGGCCATCAGCAAGGTGGAGCTGCTGAAAAGCATCTGTATACTCATCTCCCGGGGTGCGCTCATCAGTATGGTGGTCATCCTGCTGGTGCTGCCCGCCGGCCTGATGCTGCTGGACGGCCTCATCTGCCGCACCACCTACCACTGGCTCGACGCCCCCAACGCTGCAAAGGAGTGAATGCTATGAGAAAAACTCGGAATTTTCTGCGCCGCGCTGGCTCTGCGGCGCTTGCCCTGACCCTGACGGTCAGCCTCTGTCAGCCCGCCTTTGCGGCGACCAAGGCGCCCTTCTCGAAGGATGAGACGGTGTATGCCGTCATGGCAGCGGACGGCTCTGTCACCAAGACCACCGTCAGCGAGCATCTTTACAATGCCGACGGCCTCGCCGGTGTGGAGGACAAGTCCACCCTGAAAAATATCGTGAACACCGAGAGCTTCGCCGAGTACACCCGGAACGGCGATACGCTGGTCTGGAACACCGACGACACCGATGTTTACTACAAGGGCGACACGGACCGTCAGCTGCCCATCTCTGCCAAAGTGACCTACACGCTGGACGGCAAGACCGCCCCGCTCAGCGAGCTTCTGGGCCAGAGCGGCCACCTTGTGCTCACCATCGACCTGACCAACCATGAGACCGGCAAAGTGACCGTGAACGGCAAAGAGCGCACCATCGTCACCCCGCTGGTCACGGCGGTGGGCGTCGTGCTGGGCGAGGATGCCAGCAACGTCAACGCCGTGAACGGCCTGCTGGAAAGTGCGGCCAAGAGCAGCGTGGCGGCTTTCGTCACCCTGCCGGGCGTGAAAGATTCCCTCGACGGCCTGCTTCCCGAACAGGTGAACGGCGTGGCCGAGTACTTACAGGACAGCGTGACCGTGGAGGCCGACGTGGAGTCGCTGACGGCGCCTCAAATCCTGCTGGCCTGTGCGGCGAGCGCCGAGGCACTGGGGCAGGGGGATGAGGTCTTCGACCTCGACAGCCTCAACGATTTGACCGACGGCATCGCGGCGCTGAATGATGCCATGAACCAGCTGCTGGACGGTGCGTCGCAGCTGAAAGCGGGCGCGGCACAGCTTGCCGCCGGTTCGCTGGCTCTGCTGGATGGGGCCAACCAGCTGGACAGCGGCCTCGGACAGCTGACGGAAGGGCTGGACACCTTGACGTCCAACAACGCCGCCCTGACTTCCGGCGCACAGCAGGTGGCCGACGGCGTGCTGGACTCCGCCAACCAGACCCTCATGGAGAGCGGCCTCATCGACACCCCCATGACGTGGGATACGTATGAAGCTGTTATTGACGACATCCTCTCGCTGGGCGACAAGACACTGGCGGCGGGCCGCAGAAAGATGGTGCGCACCATCTGGGAGCAGGCTCCGCAGTTCAAGGCCAGCCAGCTGGACATCGCACTCTACCTCGCGGCCACCAGGACCGACCACGACCTTGAGGCCGCTCTGCGCCTGATGCAGAGCTTTTCGCCCGATTTCATCATGGGCTGGCTGAAAAAGCTCACCGACAGCGACGCCCAGCAGAAGATCCACGACGAGCTGGTCTATCAGACCGCCAACAGCGAGGATATGGCCAGTGTCCGCGCCCTGAAAGAAAATCTGGGCCAGATACAGTTCTTCGTGTCCAGCGTCGGCCAGTACGCCGACGGCGTGGCTGCGGCCGCTGACGGCGCACACGCCGCCAAGGCCGGAAGCGCTCAGCTGGCCGGCGGCGCATCTGCCCTGTATGACGGTGTGCTCCAGCTCCAGAACGGCACCGACCAGCTCAGCGGCGGCCTCGTGCAGTTCAACGACGAGGGCATTTCTCAGCTCACCGGTGCGCTGGATGCCGACCAGCTCCACGCCCTGCAGACTGTGGTGGAAGAGATGACCGGCCGCCTCGCCGACTACACCAGCTTTGCCGGTGTACCCGAGGGTGCGTCCAGCCGGGTGAAGTTCCTCTACAAGACCGCCGAGACGCCCGCCGAAACGACTCCGGTGGAGACGGCGGCAGACAACGCTTCGGAGGGTAACTTCTTCCTCCGCCTGTGGCACCGCCTGCTGGCCCTGTTCGGGCTGTAAGAATAAAAGAATATAAAAGGAAAACCGCCCGGACGCTCATCGTCCGGGCGGTTTTCTGCAAAGCAGAGGATGGAGGTTTTGAGAATGAGAAAATAGCTTAGTCGTTATACTCGAGGTAGGCACCCTTCATGGGGCTGGCGGCGTGTTCACTGAACAGCCGCAGGGTGCCGCGCTTGTAACGGCGGGGCTTCGGCTTCCAGGCAGCACGGCGCTGGGCCAGCACGGCGTCGATCTCTTCGGGGGGCTTGCGCTCCCCCTTGATGCCGATGATGTTCAGCTTGCGGGTGGGGATGTCGATCTCGATGAGGTCGCCCTCTTCCACCAGAGCGAAAGCCAGCGCGTTCTTGTCCTGCACGCTGCGCAGGTTCAAAGGGTCGGATTCCTCTTTTATTTTACACGAACCAGCGACCCGACCACTTCACAATGTGCGCTGTGGGGGAACATATCCACCGGCGTGAAGCCCTCGGCGCGGTAGCCTTTCTGGGTCAGGAGCGCGAGATCGCGGGCCATCGTCTCGGGGTTGCAGCTGACGTAGACGATGCGTTTCGGGGCCATGCGGGCCACGCTCTCGATAAAGGCGGGCGTCGAACCCTCCCGGGGCGGGTCCATGAAGACGACGTCGGCCTTCTGGCCCGCGTCGGCGGCTTCCCGTATCCATGCGGTGGCGTCAGCGGCAAAGAAGCGGGCGTTTTTTACGCCGTTGTGCTTTGCGTTGCCGATGGCGTCCCGGACGGCGTCCCGGTTCACTTCCACGCCCACCACCTGCCGGGCCTTGTCGGAGGCCGTCAGGCCGATGGTGCCGATGCCGCAGTAGGCGTCGAGGACGACTTCTTTGCCGGTGAGGTGGGCGGCATCGACGGCCAGCCCGTAGAGCACGGCGGTCTGGACGGGGTTCACCTGATAGAAGCTGCGGGGGCTGAGGGCGTAGGTCTTGCCGCAGAGGGTGTCGAGGATGAAGCCCTTGCCGTAGAGGACTTTTTCGTCCTCGCCCAGAACGACGCTGGTGCGGCGGGGATTGTAGTTCTGTACGACGGTGGTGACGGGGACGCCCCGCTTTTCGGCCTCGGCCAGCAGGGCTTTCACGAAGTTCTTCGCGCCGGGCAGCACGGGCTGGGCTGTGACCAGCACCACCATCACCTGACCGGTGGCGACGCCCCGGCGGAGCAGGCAGTGGCGGAGCAGGCCGGTGCCTTTGTCCTCGTTGAAGGGCTGGTAGCGGCAGGTGTTGGCGGCGGCGCGGACGGCCAGCATCACCTTGTCCAGTATCTCGTCCTGCAAAAGGCAGCTTTCCACCGGAAGCACCTTGTGGGTGCGGGCCGCGTAGATGCCGGAGGTGAGTTTTCCACCGGCGGCGGGGGCAAAGGTGGAAATCACTTTATTGCGGTAGTGGTAGGGCGTTTCCATCCCCCGGATGGGGGCGACAGGGCCGTATTTGCCCAGCAGGGCGCGGACGTCGGCCTCTTTCTTTTTGAGCTGTGCGGCGTATTCGGTGGCCAGCATCGGGCAGCCGCCGCAGTTTTTGGCGCGAAGTTTGCAATCCATACCTATATCCTCCGAATGCTTGACAAAGCAGTAAAAAATCACTATACTACAAATAGAAAAGGCACTGCGACAAGCGGTTGACCCTTTGGGCTAGGATTCTATGTTACTAGAAAACCGTCACCGGCCAGGGTGGCGGTTTTCGCTTTTCACTCTGATGGTAAAGACCAGTCCAAAAATATGGAGCGTCAAAGTAATGGGCATATCTCTCACCTCCTTTCGGAAGTGGAGCCAACCGCCTGCCGTATGTGCAGCGCCTTTTCATCTGCTATCTTATCATAATATTTAACAGAATGCAACGCGAAAGCTCCCGTAATAGGGAGCTTTTTGTGTTATAAAGGCGGATGCTCAGCCGTACGGGTCATACAGGTCATATTCTTCCGCTTCTGCGTGCTTTTCGTTCAGCACGGCGATGGCCTGTTCCAGCTCGCTCTGAGAGCAGCCGCTCTCGCTCACCAGCGCCCGCACGGCCTGCGCGAGGTCGCCGCCAAAGACGGTGTCCAGCCGCTGGCGCATGGTGTAGACGCCGTAGGCCCGGCGGGTGACGGTGGGGGCGTAGAGGTTGTGGTTCTGCTCTTTGGTGCAGGTGACCCAGCCCTTCTCTTCCAGCCGGTATAAAAAGTTCAGCACGGTGGCGGCGGCCCAGCCTTTTTTGGCCAGACGCGCACCGATGTCCCGCCGCGACACGGGCGGTTTGCAGTCCCACAGGGCCAGAATCACCTGTTCCTCCGCTGCCGAGAGGGCTTTCAGCCTGTCCGGAATGCCATACATGGGGGCGATCTCTCCTTTTTGAATAAAAAACTTGATTTTACATTTGTCTCAGATGCTGCCATTATAGCAAAAATCAGGAGAAAGGACAAGAGCAGAAAACCCAGCAGTCATGCGGTTCTCCACGAGCTATTTTACAAATATCTCTGAAAATGTCCTCTGCATGAGGACATTTGTGCGCTTCGTGCGCCCGCCCGGGCTTTGACGGCTCAACTTTGTGCAAAGATGCTCTTGTTTTGCACCCCTCAAAACCATTATACTACGGACAAATCCAGAGCACAACGCCCGAACGGGCCGTCAGATAGAGGAAAAGGAGAGAACACGTCATGGCACGAGTTTATAATTTCAGCGCAGGTCCCAGCATGTTGCCCGAAAAGGTACTCAAGCAGGCTCAGGCAGAGCTGCTCGAATACGGCGGCAGCGGCCAGAGCGTGATGGAGATGAGCCACCGCAGCAAGTGGTTCGACGCCATCATCACCGACACCGAAGCCACCCTGCGCCGGGTGATGAACATTCCCGATCATTATAAGGTCGGCTTTTTCCAGGGCGGTGCGACCCAGCAGTTCGCCATGGTGCCGCTGAACTTCATGACCACCGGCAAGGCCGACTACATCGTCACCGGCAACTTCTCCAATCTGGCTGCAAAGGAAGCCGCAAAGTTCGGCGAGGCCAGGATCGTCGCGTCCAGCAAGGATAAGAACTTCACCTACATCCCGGACGTGAACGCCATCGACTACGACAAGGATGCAAGCTACATCCACATCTGCCAGAACAACACCATCTTCGGCACCCAGTATGTCGAGGTGCCTCAGGTGGAGGGTGTGCCGCTGGTGGCGGATATGAGCTCCATGATCCTCTCGAAGCCCGTGGACGTCACCAAGTACGGCTGCATCTACTTCGGCGTCCAGAAGAACGTCGCCCCCGCCGGCATGGCCATCGCCATCGTCCGGGACGACCTGCTGGGTCACGCCGCCGACAATGTACCCACCATGATGAACTACACCACCCTGCTGGCCAAGGACAGCATGTACAATACGCCGCCCTGCTGGTGCATCTACATGACCGGTCTGGTGCTCAAGTATCTGGAAAACGACATCGGCGGTCTTGCCAATATGCAGAAGATCAACGAGGCCAAGGCTAAGGTCCTGTACGACTACCTCGATGGTCAGGACTTCTTCAACAATCCCGTGGAGCACCGCTACCGCAGCACCATGAACGTCACCTTCACCAGCCCTGACCCCGACCTCGACAAGAAGTTCTGCGCCGAGGCTGCAGACGCCGGTTTCGTCAACCTGAAGGGCCACCGCCTCGTGGGCGGTATGCGCGCCTCCATCTACAACGCAATGCCAGCCGAGGGCATCGACAAGCTGGTAGACTTCATGGAGAAGTTCCGCAAAGAGAATGCATGAGTTTTTGTGTATAGGAGATAGGAAAGTATGTTCACCATCAAAACCCTGAACGCCATCAGCCCGGTGGGTCTGGCAAAGCTGAACAAAAACCTGTTCGACGTCTCGGTGGACGCCGACGCCCCCGACGGCATCCTTGTCCGCAGCGCCGACCTGCTGAACACCACCTTCAATGACAACCTGCTGGCCATTGCCCGTGCCGGTGCCGGTGTCAACAATATTCCTCTCGACCGGTGCAGTGAGCAGGGCATCGTGGTGTTCAACACGCCCGGTGCCAACGCCAACGCTGTGGCGGAACTGGTCATCGGTATGCTCATCGCGGGCAGCCGCAATGTGGCTGCTGCCGCCCAGTGGACTCAGGGTCTTGCCGGTGACCCCGCCATGGCAAAGAGCGTGGAGAAGGGCAAAAAGCAGTTCGTGGGCAACGAGATCAAGGGCAAGACCCTCGGCGTCATCGGCCTGGGCGCCATCGGTTCCCGCGTCGCCAACTGCGCCATCGAGCTGGGGATGGAGGTCTACGGCTATGACCCCTATATCTCCATTGATGCTGCGTGGAACCTGAGCAGTCAGGTCCGTCACTGCGTCAACCTGAATGATATGCTGCCCCTCTGCGACTACATCACCATCCATGTGCCGTATCTGCCCACCACCAAGGACACCATCAATGCCCAGACGCTGGCCCTCTGCAAGGACGGTGTCAAGCTGCTGAATTACGCCCGCGGTGAGCTGGTGAACACCGACGCCCTGCTGGAAGCCCTGGACACCGGCAAAGTATCCGGCTATATGACCGACTTCCCCACGGAAGCTCTGCTGGGCCGTCCGGGCGTCATCTGCACGCCTCATCTGGGCGCTTCCACCCCGGAGGCCGAGGACAACTGCGCGGTCATGGCCGCCCAGGAGCTCAGCGACTACCTCAAGAACGGCAACATCACCCACTCGGTGAACATGCCCGAGGTGCATCAGCCCCGCGCCGGCGGCAAGCGCATCTGCATCATCCACAAGAACGAGCCGGGCATGATCAGCCAGATCACCGCCCTGACCACGGAGGCGGGCCTGAACATCGAGAACATGGTGAACAAGAGCAAGAAGAACATGGCCTACACCATGCTGGACGCCACCGGTGCGGTGAATGATGTACTGGCCGCGAAGCTCTCGGCCATCCCCGCCGTCGTCCGGGTGCGCATCCTGTGATGCTGCGATAAAATTTTCTGAGGCCGCTGCCCTGCTGGGGCGGCGGCCTTTTCGTAAGCAGGTACGCTTGAATCCCGTCATTGACCACAGCAGGGATTTGCGGTAAAATCATATCAGCCGGAGTGTCAGCCTGTGCGGCCCGCCCGGCTGAAGATGATGAATACAGGAGGTTTGTCCATATGAAGGCCAAGAGATTGCTTTCGCTGCTTCTCACAGCAGCCCTCATGCTGAGCATGGTGACCCCGGTGCTGGCCGCCTCGGCAGAGACCGAATTGCCCCGCGCCTCCCAGACCCGGATGGAAGAGACGAATGAAGTTGTCTCCATTCGTCTGCAGGCTGCCGGAAAGCTGGTCTATGGCTCCCCGTTCGAGCTGTCGGTAGTCACCCGCCCGGCGGACGCGCAGTATATCGGCGTGGTGCTGGGCGTCAAGGGCGAAGCCAAGGGCTACGTCACCCTCGTGCTCTCCGATAAGCTCCGCACCCTGCTCAAGATGATACCCCTGCCCCGCAAGATGTCCAAGACCCCTGATCAGGTAGAAGAGTTCAATGTCTACGCCTATGTCAAACAGCTCATCGACGGCAACGATGTCAGCGTGCTGCTGGGCGTGGCCGATGAGGTCGTCAAGGTGATGGATACCCTGAAATTCTATATCCCCACCCTGAAAGATATGTCCATGGGCCTGAAGCTCTCCCTCGAGCTCATCCGCCGCTACCTTCCCGAGGGCGCGTTCAGCCGTATCTATCTGGATGAGCAGCCCGTGGATTCGGGCCGCTATGTCGCGGGTGCCGTGGCTCTGGAATCCGGCGATTTGAACACCGCCGGTGTGGCCATGTTCAAGATAAAGCCCAAGACCGAGGGCGTCCGCCTCTACTGGGCCGAAGACCTGCCCGCCGGGATGACGCTGGCCGAGGCTGAGGCACACAATGTCGGCGCTCTGCTGGAGTCGGACGGCGTGGTGGTCGATAATGCCAGGGTCACCTGTACTTATAAAAAGAAGGGCCTGTTCAGCAGCAAGTCCACGGAGTTCCCGACGCAGCCGGGTATCTACACCCAGACGGCAACAGTCTCCGGCAACTATTCCTGCGAGAAGATCACACGGACCATCATTATCAATTAACATCAAAAGAAAAAACCTCCCGTGCGTCAGCACGGGAGGTTTTTTCTGTCTTATTTACATCCGGAACCGCCAGCCCCAGCCGCCGCCACAGCAGCAGTTGCAGAGCAGATTGAGCAAAATCATGCTCCAGCACCAGCGCATCAGCCCGCCGGGCTGGGCGTAGGTGGTCTGGGTGCGGTAGGTCTGGCCGGGGTTCTGCATCCGGCGCAGGTGCATCTGGTACTCGGTGTTGTTGGGGTCCAGCTGAACGGCGCGGCGGGCGTCCTGCAGCGCATCGATGCTGTTGCCGAGGCCCTGATTGGCCAGCGAGGAGAGGTAGTACCACCGTGCCGAGCGGTTGTTCATGCTGTCCAGCACCCGGCGGGCCTCCGCATAGCGGCCATTGGCCACAAAGTTGCGGGCCGCCTGCATCTCGGGGCTGTCAGAGCCGGAGTAGCTGGCCCCGCTCTGTTGCTGGTAGCCGCCAAAGCCGAACCCGAAACCAAACGGGTCGAACCCGAAGCCGAAATCGCCCTGCTGCCAGCCGTTCTGGCTGTAGCCCTGATTGTATCCCTGCTGGTAGCCGCCCTGATAATAACCCTGCTGGCCGTAGCCGTAACCGCCGCCGGGCTGTCCGCCCATCTGGGGGCCGGTGTCGCCCTTGGTGATGGCGTCGTAAGCTGCCTGCACCTCTTTGAAGTGCTCTTCGGCGGTGGGGTCGTTGGGGTTCAGGTCGGGGTGCCAGCGCTTGCACTTGGCACGGTAGGCTTTCTTTATCTCGTCGTCGGTTGCGCCGCGCTGGATGCCCAGCACCTCATAGGGATCTCTCATGGGTCTACTTCCTCACGTCTCTCAGGCCATGCGCGGCCTTTTCGTTCCATACAATATTACAGTCTACAGGACAGTGCCTGCAAAATCAAGACAAAATCCGCCTTTTGGGCGGAATTGGTTACTTTTTCTGGGCCTCTTTGGCCTGTTTGCAGTTGTATTTGAGCCACACGCCGGAATACAGGATGTTCCGCAGAAGGTCCGCGTCCTCTACGCAGGGCAGACGCTCGAAGCTTCTGGCGCACCGGGCCAACAGCAGCTCGAAGATGTCCCGCATCTCTTCCTCGTAGCCGGGCTGACGGCTGAGGGAGCGCAGCGGATTGTATGCGCCCTTTTTCTCGTCCCGTGCCAGGTCATCGTAGGCGTCCAGCAGGTAGATGAATTTGCCCAGATGGAAGCCGATGCTCCGCAGCTCCGGCGACCAGTGGTCCTGCTTGTAGTCGAACAGCTCGGCCATCAGTTCGCCGAAGCAGCCCGACACAGCGTCGAGGTCTTCGCTGCCCTCGGCTTCCAGCTGAGCCAGCCGGTCGAGGCAGGTGCGGATGGCGTTGCACTGTCGGGGCCAGCGCTGTGCGGCGGTCTGAGCAGGGGAGTCCAGCAGCTTTTCAAAGCCGAGGCCCAGCAGGCTGTGGTCGTCGTTCCATTTATCGGCGGCGTTGTAGTAGTGGAGCGCCACGCTCATATCGGCGCAGTAGTCGGCGGGGCCGCTGTGCCGCCAATTTATCTTCCGGATGGGGTGGATGGGGCAGTGGCCGCTACCGGTGATGCACTCGCTCTCACCCTCGTAGAGGCTGGAAAGCAGCAGATCCAGAAACGTCAGATCGTAACTCAGCGTCAGACGGCCCCGCAGGCCGTGGAGCGCACCGATGCGGCGGCAGAGGCCGCAGTAGGCCGTGCGGTAGCGGGCCTTGGCCTCGTCGTCCAGCGCGGCCTGATTCGGGATGACATATCCAAACATACGTTAGCTCTTCTTGATGAACTGGGTGCCGCAGCGGGGGCAGGAGATCTGGATGCGGCCCCGGCCCCGGGGAACGCGCAGCTTCTGGCGGCACTGGGGGCAGCGGTAATAGTGGTAGAGTCTGCGGTTGTCCCACTGGTCCTTCAGGCCGCTGAACTTATTGCGGATGCGGTCCTTCACGGCGTAGTATTTATAATTTTCTTCGGTGCGCTTGGAGATGTTGCGGCTGAACATCCGGTAGTAGCACAGGCCCAGCAGCACCACGCCGACGTACAGCAGCAGCGGCAGACGGGTGAGGATATAGACCAGGATCAGCACGAGAGAGGCGATGTTCAAAAACTGGTTCAGACCATCGGTGCCGTAGCGGCCTATCATGAACTGGCGTATCTTTTCTTTCATAAACGTCCTTCCTCATAAAAGAGGGGCGGGTGCGCCGCCCTTCTGTGTTTTTCTGCTTTCAGGATACCATGCAACCATGAGAAAATTTTGAACAGAGTGCAAACCTATCGTAAAGAGACGGCATTTAAGGGCCGCTCACTCCTCCCGGCAGCGGATGGTGAGGGAAACTTCGGTGTCCAGGGCACCCTCCATCCGGCAGTGGAGCTTGGCCGGGCCGGCCTCGCCGGTGGTGGCGAGATAGGTGCCTGCCATGCCGCCCCGCAGAGGGACGACGCTGGGGCCGAGGATGCGCAGCGGCCCCTCTACGCTCAGCTGAACGGCCTCACCATAATAGGGCAGGAGGTTGCCGTTCTGGTCGATGGCCCGCAGGCTCACGGCGGCACAGTCCCAGGTGGGGCCGTCGGTCAGGATGGGATTGTGGACGGTGCATTCCAGCCGGACGCTCTGCACCGGCTCCTTCACGACGGTGCGGACGGCCCGGCCATGCCACACGGCCTCGAAGCGGTAGACGGCGGCGGGACTGCCCAGCACACCGATATATTTGTAGTAAAGCTGCACCAGCTCGTTCCAGCTCAGGCGCAGCGAGTACATCCGCGCCCGGGACAGGGGCGAAAGCTCCATGGCGTCCCGGCGCATCTCGTTGAGGATGGCGGCCACCTGCGGCGCGGCAGTGCGGTCGATGCCCTCGTATTTCTCCAGCAGCAGGCCCACGAAATCGTGTATCTCGATGGGCGGGTGGGGCAGAGCCGCAAAGCGGCCCCGGCGGTCGGGGGTGAACTCGGCTACGAAGTCGTTGTCCCGGTAGAGCCGCAGGCTCTCGGCGTTGGTGAACGCCCAGCACGCCCCCGCAAAGCCGCCCGGATGGTCACCCAGCGCCATGCTGGATGAGACTTCGAGCACGATGTCGGAAGGGGAGCGGGGCGTCTTCTGGCTGGCGTAGACGGCGGCAGAAAGCTTCGGGCTGCGGAACATATCCATCACACCCTGATAGCTGATGCGGTCGCCGCTGCCGAATTCGCGGTGGGTGTTGTAGTCGGTCATGCACCAGCCGAAGCTGCCCGCCACGCCCTGCTGAGCGATGGTGTCGTTGAGGACGGCGGCGTAGCGCAGGGCCTGCGCCAGGCGGTGGGGCTCGTCGTCGAAGGGCTTGGCCGGGAACTGGGCGCCCTCGAACTCGCTGATGAGATAGCCTTTCCGGGTGTCGGGGGTGACGGCGGTGCGGGCCTCGCACCCGACGCCGCGCCCGTGGTAGGAGTAGTCCGTGTAGGCGTAAACATCTTCCAGAAGCTGGCTGCGGCGGGTGCTGCGGGTGCCAGCCGTGGGGCGGGTGGGGTCGAGGCGGCGGACCGTCTCGTTGGTGCGCTTATAAAAGCTCTCGTCGTCGGCGCTGCCGCTGACCCGCACGCCCCACAAAAAGATGCTGGGGTGGCTGCGGCACTGGCAGACCATCTCGCGGCAGTTCTGCAGAGCCTGCGCTTTCCAGATGTCGTCGCCGACGTGCTGCCAGCCGGGCATCTCCACAAAGACCAAAAGGCCCAGCTCGTCGCAGGCATCGAGGAAGGCGGGGCTGGGGGGCGTAGTGAGGCGCACGGCGTTGCAGCCCAGCTGCTTTTTCAGGAGCTGAGCGTCCAGCCGCTGAATGCTGTCGGGCATGGCATAGCCCTGATAGGCGTAGCTCTGGCGGCGGTTGAGGCCCCGCAGCTCCACCCGTTGGCCGTTGAGGTAGAGCCCGCCCGCCACGAACTGCAGGGTGCGGAAGCCGAACCGGCAGCTTTTCTCGTCCAGCACCCGGTCGGGCAGGCCGCCGGTGCCGGGACGGATGAGCCGGACGGTCAGGGTGTAGAGGGTGGGATGCTCGATGCTCCACGGATGGACGCTGTTCAGTGCGCCGGTGATGGGCAGCGACAGCTCGCCGGTGTAGAACGCCCGGCTGCCCGAGGGGCTGCGTATCTCGGCCTGTAACGTGCAGCCCACCGTCTCGCCCACGGTGGCCGTGTAGATGCGGAAATCGCCCTCGGCCTTCGTCTCGATGAAGATGTCCCGCAGGTAGGCGGGCTCTTTCACGTCGAGGCAGACGGCGCGGCAGATGCCGCCGTAGGTCAGAAAGTCCATCTGCCCGCCGAAGGGCGGGATGTTCAAATCTTCGCGGCTGTCGCAGCGGACAGCCACCACGTTCTTCTGGCCCAGATGGAGAGCACTGGTCAGATCGACGGTAAAAGCGGTGTAGCCGCAGCTGTGGTGGAACACCCGCCGCCCGTTGCAGAACACCGTGGCGTCATGGGCCACGGCTCCGAAGGTGAGCAGGACGGTGCGGCCCTCCCATTCTTTGGGCGCAAAAAACTCCCGCCGGTAGCCCGAAAGCTTCTGGTAGTCGTTCTCGTTGCAGTAATTGTAGGGCAGTGCCTTGACCGTGTGGGGCAGGCGCACCGGCTCAAGGGTCAGCTCCGGGCATTCCGGCCGCACGATAGCGGGGTCAAAGACCGGGGTGAAGAGCCAGCCGTCGTTCCAATCGTAGTGTTCCATGGCAAATGTTCTCCGTGGCAAAGAATACTTTAGCTCTTATGCTACCACAAAGTTATGAACGAAAAAAGAATCCGGGCCGGATTTTATCGGTTTCTGAATAAAATTTCAGAAAGAAAGGGCCGCGTTCCCACCGGGAACGCGGCCCTTCTTTGAAAAAGCTCAGCGTATAAAGTTGGTCATGGGTCTGCGGGGGTTCTCCGGGTGCTGGATGCCTGCGGCTTTGCCGGCCTCGATGCACCGGAGCAGCCAGGCCATGTTGCGGCCCAGCTCCTGCATGACGGCGCAGCCCTCGGCGTCCTGCAGTACCTGCTCGGGGTTCGAGCCGTGGACCATGGGCCAGTAGGAGCCGCTCACCAGCGGCATATGGAAAAACTCGGGGTACTTCACCAGCTGATCGAGGGTGGATGTGGTGCCGGCGCGGCGGGCTGAGCAGCAGATGGCGGCGGGCTTGTAGGCCAGATACCTGCCGCCCGCGTAGGCGAGACGGTCCATGAAGCTGGTCATGTTGCCGGAGGCGGAAGCGTAATGCACCGGCGTGCCGAAGACGAAGGCGTCGGCAGTCCTGGCTTTCTCGATGGCCTCGTTGACCACGCCGCCGAAGACGCAGCCCTTGCCGGCAGCACAGCCGCCGCAGCCGATGCAGCCGCCCACGGGCTTTGTGCCGATGTTCAAGATCTCCGTCTCGATGCCGGCGGCGTTCAGCTCCCCGGCGATGAGGCTCAGTGCGGTATAGGTGCAGCCCTTCTCGTGGGGGCTGCCGTTGATGAGCAGGACTTTCATGATAGATACTCTCCTTTTGTACGCCCGAAAAAGCGGCGTTCTGGTATGATTTTAGCACATTCATGACCGTAACGCAACGAATCATGACGCTGCCCTTGACAAAGACCGTCGGTATGACGATAATATGAAGTTACGATAACAGGAAAGACCCGAAGGAGGCCAAAACCATGCGAGTCATTGCAGGAGAAGCCCGCGGCAGACGGCTGGAAGCGCTGCCCGGCACGGATATTACCCGCCCCACCCTCGACCAGGTGAAGGAGGCGATGTTCAGCATCGTCCAGTTCGACCTGCCCGGAGCCCGTGTGCTGGACCTGTACGCAGGCAGCGGCCAGCTGGGCATTGAGGCGCTGAGCCGGGGCGCTGCCCGGTGCGTGTTCCTGGACGAGAACCGCGAGGCTGTGAACATCGTCATGAAGAACTGCAAGAACTGCGGCGTCTTTGACCGCAGCCGCGTCAATATCGGCGAAGCGGCCCGCTTCCTCTCGGCCTGCCGGGAGCAGTTCGATCTGGTGCTGCTGGACCCGCCCTTCCACAACGGCACGCTGGAAAATATCCTCCCCATCGTGGATAAGTGCGTCGCCCCCGGCGGCATCGTCATCTGCGAGAGCGAGACGAAACTCGTCCTCCCCGCCGAAGTGGGCGGTTTACAGCTGAAGAAGCAGTATAAGTACGGCAAAGTCCTGCTCTGGAAATATGTGAGACCCATGGCAGACGCCGCAGAGGAAGAAGGAGAAGCGTGATGAACGTCAACGAGCTTTTGGATACCATCGAAGACCTGCTGGAAGAGAGCACCGGAATGCCCCTTTCGGGCGGCAAGCGCATCGTGGATGTGGAACAAATTCGGGACTATCTCGATGACATCCGCGCAAACCTCCCCGTGGAGCTGCGTCAGGCCCAGTCCATCGTCAGCGACCGCGCCCAGCTCATCGAGTCGGCCAACGCGCAGGCACAGGCCATCGTCAAGAAGGCAGAAGAGCGCGCCCGCATCCTCGTGAGCGAGGCCGAGATCGTCCGCGCCGCCCAGCAGCGTGCGTCCGAGATCGTCTCCGCTGCCCAGACCGAGGCCCGCACCGTCCGCCAGACGGTCACGGATTACTGCGATAATATGCTGAAAACCACCGAGGAGACGATGTCTGAGAACGCCGCCCAGGTGAAAAGCGTCCGCGCAAACCTGCGCCAGACCCCCCGCCGCGGCGTGTGATGAGCCGCTCCTGACCTGAATCCAGTCCCCTGCGAGTAAAAATGACGATTCGCAGGGGCTTTTTTTGTAACATTTTGTAGGAAAAAAGCGCAGGAAAAAACTTGCATTCGGCGTTTCGATTTGCTAAAATAAAATAGAGTCTTCAGGTATCTTGACAGAGCAGAAAACGGGACAAACTCCCCGGGAGATGTCCGGCGTATCGGACGGCTCGGAACACGAAACGAAAGGAGGCTGGGCGCGATGACTCAGACAGAAGATTTGGCACAGTTCGACCCGGCCTCGTTTGAGCATATCCCCGTGCTTCTGAACGAGTGCCTCGACGGACTGAACATCGACCCGGCAGGCACGTATCTCGACGGCACGGCGGGCGGCGCGGGACACTCCCGCCAGATCGCCCTCCGGCTGGACGGCGCAAAAGGCGGGCGGCTCGTCTCCCTCGACCAGGACCCCGACGCGGTGCAGACCGCCAGGGCGCGGCTGGCCGGGCTCCCGGCCACGGTGGTGCAGATAAACTTCCGCTACGCCGGACAAGCCCTCGAGAGCCTCGGCATCGAGAAGATAAACGGTGCGCTGCTGGACCTCGGCGTTTCCAGCCACCAGCTGGACGACGCGGCCCGGGGCTTTTCGTACCGGGCAGACGCCCCGCTGGATATGCGGATGAGTCAGCAGGGGGAGACGGCGGCAGACCTCGTGAACACCGCCAGCCGGGAAGAGATCTCCCGCATCCTGCGGGACTACGGCGAAGAGCCCTATGCGTGGCAGATCGCCGGCCACATCGTGGAGGCCCGCGAGACGGCCCCCATCGAGACGACTTTGCAGCTGGCCGACATCGTGGCCAGCGCCATGCCGCCTGCAGAGCGGCGCAAGAACAAGAATCCTTCGCGGCGCACGTTTCAGGCGCTGCGTATCGCGGTCAACCACGAGCTGGACGCTCTGGAGGAAGGTCTGGATACCATCTTCGACCATCTCGCCCCGGGCGGAAGGCTGTGTGTGATCACCTTCCATTCGCTGGAAGACCGGCTGGTGAAAAATAAGTTCCGCCGCTGGTCCACCGCCTGCACCTGCCCGCCGGAGTTCCCGGTCTGCGTCTGCGGCGGCAAGGCGAAGGCAAAGCTCATTACCCGGAAGCCCATCGAGGCCGACAAGCAGGAGCTGGAGGAGAACCGGCGCAGCCGTTCTGCTCATCTGCGCGTTTTGGAGAAACTCTGAGCCGGATAAGACGCCGCTCAGTGTAAGAGGAGGAGATCAACTATGGGTCAGCCAGCTTATGATATGTCGTCTGAGGTGCGTCGCAGAAAAGCGCCTCAGACTCAGCGCAAGGTCGCACTGCGGGTGGAAAAGGGCGGCAAACGCCGTCTCAGCCCGTTCCAGGCGGCCATGCAGCACGCACTTCAACTGATCTCGATGGCGCTGCTGGCAGGCTTTGCGGTAAGCCTGCTGTGGAGCGAGGCCCAGCTGGTGGAGGTCAACGACCAGATCCAGAAGGCCAAAGCGGAACTCGTGAGCGAGCAGAGCCAGTACACCTACTATAACAGTGTCCTCAACAGCAAGACCAACATCACCAGCGTGGAAGAAGTGGCCGGGCGGCTGGGCCTCATGAAGATGGACCAGAGCCAGCTCACCTATATCCGCCTCGACAGCGACAGCGTACTGGTGCGCAGGGAGTCGGCTGTCCACCAGTGGACGGATTTCCTGCACGACGGTGCCATGACCATTCTGGCTTCCGTCCGCAGCGTAAAATAAGCAAACAGACAGAAAAGCGTGCGGCAGCGCACGCTTTTCTGGTTTCTGCAGGAGAATACCATGCAAAACAAGCCCTCCAACGACCAGCATAAGAGCATCTACTACCGCCTCCGCCGCAGCGACCCGCACGAGCGCCTCAGTGCGCGGCTGCGGCATTTCAGCTTCGGCGCGGCGGTATTTTTTGTAGTGGCGGCTGCGGGCATCGTTACCCACAGCCTGTATAACATCCAGATAAAACAGGGCGCGACCTTCCGCCAGTATGCGGCCCAGCAGCAGCTGCTGGACAGCACCATCCAGGCCACCCGCGGCGAGATCTACGATGCCTCCGGCATCACGCTGGCGTCCACCAGCGTAGTATGGACCATCTGGGCCGACCCCAGCTACAGCACGGCCCTCTTCACCAGCCAGACCGTCGAGGAGACGGGTGAGGCTGTCAAGACCGTGGACGAGACGACGCTGGCCGATGTGAGCCGCCAGCTCACCCTGCGGCTGCTCTCCGGCGACGGCGAGAGTCTCGACAGCGTAGATACCTCCTCGGCGGAATATCAGACCCAGTACCAGACCGTGCATGATGCGCTGGCCAAGAACGGCTCGTCCTATCAGGTGCTGGCCACCAGGGTGAACAATGCCGTCAAGCTCTCCATCGAGAAATACATCAGCGAATATAATAAAAATCACGCCAAAGCCAAGACTCTGGAAGACGGCACCGTCATCAAGAAGGGCCGTGTCTCCGTCTCTTCCTCCAAGAGTTTCCAGCGCGATTACCCCTACGGCGCGTTCGCCGCATCGGTGCTGGGCTTCTGCAATGGCGACGGCGAGGGCTTCTACGGCCTCGAAAAATCCTACAATGACACCCTCGCGGGCGTCAATGGCCGCACCATCACCCTCCGCAATGCCTACGGCAACGCCATCGCCGACGCCAATGCCACCACTTACGCCGCCAAGGACGGCTCCAATCTGGTGCTGTCGCTGGACGTCAATGTGCAGGAGGTCGTGGAGCGCTACCTCAACGAGGCCATCTACGCCAACACGGTCGAGAACCGCGGCGCAGCCATCGTCATGAACGTCAAGACCGGTGCCATCCTTGCCATGGCCTCGAAGCCTGACTTCGACCCCAACGCTCCGCTGGATTTCAGTGAGAACCTGGCCTATCTGAATGAGCAGGTGAACGCCGAGCCGGAGATTTACACCATCTACAAGAAAGACGCCAATGGCAACTATCTCCGGGATGAGCAGGGTAAGAAGATACCGGAAGAAGACCCTGACTACACCGGAACCTACCGCGACATCCAGTGGAAGAACAAGACCATCACCGAGCTGTACTACCCCGGAAGTGTCTTCAAGGTCATCACGGCCGCGATGGGTGTGGACTCGGGCAAGGCCACCTATTACACCACCTTCAACTGCTCCGGTGCCTACGGCGTGGCGAAAGAGACGTACCACTGCGCCGGTAAGAAGGCCCACGGCGTCCAGAACCTCGCCGAGGCCCTCCGGAACAGCTGCAACATCTACTTCATCCAGCTGGGTCAGCGGCTGGGTCCCAGCGCCTTCTACGACTACTTCGACGCTTTCGGCTTCACCGAGCGCACCGGCGTGGACCTGCCCAACGAGACGGGCATGATGAAGTATTACACCAAGAGCCAGCTGGGCGAGGTCGAGCTTTCGTCTTCCGCCTTCGGTCAGGCAATGGCTGTGACCCCGCTGCAGGTCTGCACCGCCGTCTCGGCAGCCGTCAACGGCGGCTACCTCGTCACCCCTCATGTGGTGGATAAGATAACCGACCAGAACGGCAACGTCGTCGAGGAGATCGGCGCGAACGTCCGCCGTCAGGTCATCAGCAAGAGCGCCAGCGAGACCATCCGCCAGATCATGGAGTATGAGGTCGGCGACGGCACCACCACCGGCGGCGGCTCCAACGCCTACGTCGCGGGCTACCGCATCGGCGGCAAGTCCGGTACGTCCGAGCAGCTGAACATGGAGCGCCGCGCCGACGGCGACTACAAGAAGGTCGCCTCCTTTGCCGCCGTCCTGCCCGCCAACGACCCCGAAATTCTGGTCTACGTCATGCTGGACGACCCCAACAACGCCCACACCGACTATTCGTCCATCCTGGCTGCGCCTGTGGTCGGCAACATCATCAGTGAGATAGCCCCCTATCTGGGCATTGCCACCGACGGCATCGACCGCAGCCAGAATACCGTCAAGGTGCCGAACCTCGTGGGCAAGGAGTGGAGCAATGCGCAGGTCTCCCTGAATACCAAGGACCTCAAGCATCAGCTCGTGGAGAGCGAGAGCGACCAGACCGCCGCCGTCGTCACCTACCAGTACCCCCATGCGGGCGCAACGGTGGCCAGCGGCACCACCATCTATCTTTACACCGATACCTATTCCGGCAGCCACACGGAAGTGCCGGACGTCAGCGGCAAGAGTGCCGACTTTGCCCGCCAGATGCTGACCGCCGCCGGCCTGAACTGTCAGGTGGCGGGCGACAGCGCCGGTACCGTGCAGAGCCAGAGCGAGGCCGCCGGCTCCAGCGTCCAGAAAGGCACCGTCGTCACCATCACTTGCGGATAAGGAGATTTATTATGGAAAAAATCGCAGCAGACCTGCTTTTGAAGGGCCTTGCCCCCGAGGGCTTTGCCGACAGCCAGCCCATCGGCCTCGTGACCACCGACAGCCGCGAGGTCTGCCCCGGCTGCATCTTTGTGGCTTTCCCCGGTGAGCGCTTCGACGGCCACGATTTCGCGGCCAAGGCGCTGGAAGAGGGCGCGGCCTACGTCGTCCTCAACCACCCGGTAGAGGGCGTCCCGGCTGAACGGGCGGTTATCAGCCCCGACAGCTACCACGCCATGATGGTCATGGGCGCGAACTACCGCAGCCAGTTCCACCCGAAGGTGGTGGGCGTCACCGGCAGTGTGGGCAAGACCACCACCAAGCAGATGACCTACGCCGCCATCGCGGGCTTTGGCAATACCATCAAGACCGAGGGCAACCAGAACAATGAGCTGGGCCTGCCCCGCACCATGTTCCGCATCGGCAGGGATACGGAGTACGCTGTCGTCGAGATGGGCATGAGCCACGCCGGTGAGATCGAGCGTCTGGCAAAGTGCGCCCGCCCCGATGTGGGCATCATCACCTGCATCGGCGTGTCCCACATCGGCAATCTGGGCAGTCAGGAGAATATCTGCAAGGCGAAGCTGGAAATCTGCGCCGGCCTTGCCGAGGGTTCGACCCTTGTGCTCAACGGCGACGACCCCTTCCTGCGCAAAGCTGCTCTGCCCACCCATGTCCGGCCCGTGTGGTTCAGCCTCGGCGACGAGAACGCCGACGTCTGCGCCCTTGATGTCCGGCAGGAGGGCGACGGCATGGCCTTCACCCTCTGCGATAAAAATGCAGGCCGCTATGAGGTGACGATTCCTGCGATGGGACGTCACAATGTGGCGAACGCGCTGGCTGCTTACGCCGCCGCCACCCGTCTGGGCCTCGCGCCCGAGGGCGTCATCGCGGGTCTGGCCGATTTCGAGCAGACCGGTATGCGCCAGAAGGTCGTCCACGCAGGCAGCATGGACGTCATCGAGGACTGCTACAACGCCAACCCCGACAGCATGAAGGCTGCGCTGGCGATGTTCAAAGAGTACCCCTGCAAGCGCCGCTTCGCTCTGCTGGGCGATATGCTGGAACTGGGCGGGATGAGCGCGCCCGCCCACGAAGAGCTGGGCCGTCAGGCCGCAGAGGCCGGGCTGACCGCCCTTGTCACCTACGGCCCCGAGGCCGCACGGACGGCAAAGGCCGCAAAGGACGCGGGCCTCGCCGACGTCGTCCACGCCGAGGATTACCAGCAGGCTGCAGACGCTCTGCTGGCCCGGATGGCCCCGGGCGACGCTCTGCTGGTGAAGGCCAGCCGGGGCATGGCACTGGAAAAGGCGCTGGCCCTGTTTTATCCCGTCTGCACAAAGTAAAACACTTGGAGTATCGTTATTATGATTCGTTTTGCCTTGATCGTCGCCTCAACACTGGGGTTCGTCCTCACGGCGGCGCTCGGGAATTTGATGACGCCGCTGCTGCGGGCGTTCCGCGTCCAGCAGGAGGAAAATGAGCCGCCCACGATGGGCGGGCTCTGCCTGATGGTGGGGACGCTGGCGGCGGTAGGCGTCGGCTGGACAGCGGCCTGTGTCGCCCAGCCGGAGCTGCTGGGGATCGAGAGCCTGCTGACCACCCGGCTGCTCATCGCCCTGTTCGGGGCGCTCTGCTTCGGGGCCGTGGGCCTGGCGGACGATGTGGTCCGGCTGCGGCATCGGTCGCCGCTGGGGCTGCGCCGCCCGGTGCGGCTGGCGCTGGAAGCGGCCTCCGGCACGCTGGTGCTGGCCCTGCTGGGGCTGAACCACTGCCTGCCCGACGGGCTGGCCCTGCCGGGCGTCGGCTACTGCACCCTCGGGCCGCTGGCCCCGGTGGTCTGGCTGGCGATTTTAGTGGCGCTGGCCGAGAGCGCCCGCACCGCCGACGGCATGGACGGCACGGTCTGCGGCTGCGCCTTCATCGCCATGCTGGGTCTCATGACGGCGATGACCCTCCTGGGCTGGTTCCCGCTGGGCGTCCTCCCGGCGGCGCTGGCCGGGGCATTGATGGCCTTCCTGCTCTGGAATTTCTACCCCGCAAAGCTCCGCCCCGGTGCAGTGGGATGCCAGTTTTTAGCCGGTGCGCTGGGCTGTGTGCCGCTGAGCGTCGGCTGGCCCGGGCTGACGCTCCCGCTGGCCCTGCCCTACTGGCTGGAGGGCGGCATGGTGGCTCTGCAGATCATCGTCTGGAAAGCCTCCGGCGGGCGGCGGCAGCTGTTCGGCACTGCGCCGCTCCACCGCTGGCTGGAAAAGCGGGGCTTTGACCCGGTGAATATCTTTTATATTTTTGGAGTCCTGGCAATGCTGGGCCTTGCGCTGACCTTGCAGGCGGCGCGGGCCAGCTGAGCCGGGACCCGATAAGGAGGGAATGCGGATGGCGACCATCCGGAGAAAAAAGTCTGAGTCCTTTGCCATCTTGTCGAGCCCCGGCCCCTGGCCGCAGGTGCTCATCAACTGGCTGGCGACGCTGGCAGTCATCATCGTGTTCGGACTCATCATGCTGTTCAGTGCCAGCTACACCACGGGCTACCTGCGGATGGGCGACAGCTTCTACTACATCAAGTCGCAGGTGTTCTGTCTGGGTCTGGGCCTCGCGGTCATGCTGCTCTTCTCCCGCATCGACCACCGCTTTCTGCGCAGGATGGTCGGGCCGGGCTATGTCGTCTGCATCGTGATGCTCATCGCGGTGCTGTTCAGTGCGCCCCTCAACGGCTGCCGCCGCTGGCTGCGCATCGGCTTTACCATTCAGGTATCGGAGATCGCAAAGTTTGAGATGATACTGCTCACGGCCCATCTGGCCGCGAAAGCGCCCCATCTGGAAAAGCTGGACCCCGCCTCCGGGCGGCGCGTCCCGGCAGGCCAGTGGCTCTACCAGCGCATCGTGCGGGAACTCATCGTCCCGCTGCTGCCCCTCATCCCTGTGGTCATCCTGCTCATGCTTGAGCCGCATATGTCCGGCATCGTCCTGACGACGGCCATCTGCGGCACCATCCTGCTGCTGGGCGGCAGCGGCGGCATCATCGCCTGGGCGGGCGGCGCGTCCGCTGTGCTGCTGCTCCGCACCGTGCTGGAGCACATCGACTCTATCCCGTACTTACAGAGCCGTCTGGACGGCTGGACCCACGACCTGAGCAAGATGACCGACCAGACCCTGCAGAGCCTCTACGCCATTGGCTCCGGCGGTGTCACCGGCCTCGGCCTCGGCAACAGCATCGAAAAACAGCTCTGGCTCCCCGAGAGCACCAATGACTTCATCTTCAGCGTCGTGTGCGAGGAGCTGGGCTTCGTGGGTGCCGTCATCGTCATCCTGCTCTTCGTGCTCTTCCTCGTGCAGGGGCTGTGGCTGGCCTTCCACGCCGAGAACCGCTACTGCACACTGGTGGGCATCGGCATCATGGCCCAAATTGCGTGGCAGGTGTTCTGCAACATCGCGGTCGTCACCAACACCCTGCCCAACACCGGCATCTCGCTGCCCTTCTTCTCCTCCGGCGGCACCAGCCTCATCCTGCTGCTGGCCGAGATGGGCGTGATGATAAACATCGGCCGGGGCGGCGAGCGCGCCCGCCTCGAGCGGGAGAATCTCCGCGCCCAGCGGGAACAGCGGGAAAAAGAAAAGTCCAATAACACCATCCGGCTCGACCCCAACGTGGGATATTGAGCATATCCAGATAAGGAGGAAATCACCATGCGTGTACTGATCGCAGCCGGCGGCACTGCCGGACATATCAACCCGGCTCTGGCCATCGCGGGAGCCATCAAAAAGGCCGACCCGTCCGCCGAGATACACTTTGCAGGCCGGAAAGAGGGGATGGAATACCGCCTTGTGACCCAGGCGGGCTACCCCTTCCACCACATCGAGATCACCGGTTTCCAGCGCAGGCTCTCCCTGAACAACATCAAGCGGAACATCATCACCCTCTGGAACCTGGCCCTCTCCGGCCCGAAAGCCCGGGCCATGATGAAGGAAGTGCAGCCCGACCTCGTCATCGGCTGCGGCGGCTACGTCTCCGGCCCGGTGGTGCGCTGCGCCGCCAGGAAGGGCATCAAGACCGCCATCCATGAGCAGAACGCTTTCCCCGGCGTGACCAACAAGCTGCTGGCCCCGGACGTGGACATCGTGTTCGCCGCCGTGCCTGCCGCTGTGGAAAAGCTGGGTGCGCCGGAAAAGACGCAGGTCGTGGGCAACCCGGTGCGGCCTGAAGTGTTCGAGAAGGCAGGGGAGCGGGACGCCATCCGCGCCCAGCTGGGCGCCGGTGACCGCACCGTCATCCTCTCCTTCGGCGGAAGCCTCGGCGCCCGCCGCGTCAACGAGGTGGTGGCCGACCTCTGCGCATGGGAGCAGAAAGAGCACAAGCCTGTGCTCCACATCCACGCCACCGGACAGTACGGCGTGGAGCTGTTTCAAAATCTCGAAAAGGAAAAAGGCTTTGCTCCCGGCGAGAGCCTCGTGGTGAAGGAATATATCAACAATATGCCTGAGCTGCTGGCCGCTGCCGACCTCGTCATCAGCCGCGCCGGTGCGCTGACGCTGGCCGAACTGGAAGCCGAGGGCCGCGCCGCCATCCTCATCCCCAGCCCCAATGTGGCGGAGAACCACCAGTATTACAACGCCATGGAGCTGCAGAAGGCCGGTGCCGCTGTGGTCATCGAGGAAAAGGATCTGACCGGCGAGAAGCTGGTCTCGACCGTCTCCGGTCTGCTGGCCGAGCCGGGCAGGCTGGCTGCTATGGGCAGGAACGCCCGCACCCTTTCGGTGGACGACAGCCTCGACCGCATCGCCGACGCCCTGATGAAACTGGTCAAGACGCCGTGATTGATTCGGCAGCACTCTTGTGATAAAATAATCAGACGGAAAGGAGGCGACGCCGCACCATGCAGCAGGATCGGAACAAGAGCCGACGCCCCAGCAGTTCGATCCAGCAGAACAGCGCCCGACGGCAGGGAAAGCCCCGCAAAGCCTACGACTGGACGCAGGACCGGCGTCCCTCGAATCAGGACCGCCGCCGGACGCAGGGCTATCAGGAGCAGACGCTGGACTTCTCGGGCGGCAATGTGACGTTCGAAAATCACAGCTCGGGATATGCGGACAACAGCATCCAGTTTCCCCAGCAGACGGCGCGACGGCCCAATAACCAGAACCAGAGCCGCCGTCAGGGCCAGCAGAGAAGCCAGCGGCCCCGTCAGAACACGACCGCCTACCCCACAAATGGGAGCCGCCCCCGCAATGGCCAGCGGCCCCAGAACGTCCAGAGCGCCCGGAGGCCCCAGAGCGGCGGGCGCTACCGTCCCACGGAGGCGAACCTCCGCAGCCCGGCCCGGCGGGAGGGCAGAAAAAAGCGCCGTCTGACCCGGGCCGCCATCCGCCGCCGCAGGGCCATCCGCCGTCTGACGGCGCTGGCGCTGCTGCTCTGCGTCATCGGGGTGGGCGTCTACCTCACCGTGACCATGCTCTTCAAGATAAACACCTTAGAAGTGGCGGTCGATGGAGAGGTGGTGCAGGAGGTGGGCGGCTATTCCAGCGCTGAGATCCTGCAGGCGCTGGGCGTCCACGCGGAAGAGAACATCTTCAGCTTCGACCCCGCCGAAAAGGCCGCTGCGCTGGAAAAGCAGTTCCCGCTGCTGGAAAATATCCGGGTGGAGCGGGATTACCCTAACACCGTAGTGGTGCGGACCAACGCGGCCACTGCCGTCTACGCCATGCAGACGTCCAGCGGCTGGCTGAGCCTTTCTGCGGGGCTGAAGATACTGGATAAGGATTCGGCCCAGCCGGACCTTATCATCCTCTGCGGCGGCGAGCCGGTATCCACGACGCCGGGTACACAGCTGGAATTTGAGACAGGAGCGTCCGGCGCGTCTTCGGGCAGCGCGGCGTCTGACAGCGCCGCATCCAGCGAGGCCGGGCCGCCCACGGATAAGCGGCTCGAGTCCCTGAACACTCTGCTGACCGCACTGGACAGCAGTGAGCTGGGGGCGGATGTCACCCGCATCGAGTTCGAGGACCCGGAGCAGATGGCGTTTTTGTATCAGGGCCGCATCAGCGTGCTTCTGGGTACCCTGAATGAGCTGGACTACAAACTCCGGCTGGCAAAGTATGTCCTGCTCAACGAGGACGGCAAGGGCTGCTCGCCCACCGACACCGGTATGCTGGATCTGAGCCACCTGAGCGCCTCTTCCAGCCGCAAATTCCGCTTTGCACAGGGCGAGCCGACCCTGCCCTCGGGCTGGACGGCCCCGGAAGAGCCTGCCGCCCCGGCGGAGGCAGAAGCCGAGAGCCAGCCGGAGGAAGCCTCCGGCATCGAACCCGATACCGAGGGCGCGGAAGCCGCGCCCGCCGAAGACCCCACTGCCGCAGCGGCAGAACAGCAATAAGGAGCATTTGAACGATGAAACTGGAACAACTGTTGGAGGGCGTGTCCTATACGCTGGTGCAGGGCAGCCTTGAACTTGACATCGAGGACATCATCTACGACAGCCGCAAGGCGGCCCCGGGCCGGCTTTTCGTCTGCATCGTGGGTACCCAGCGGGACAGCCATGACTACGCCGCCCAGTGCGTGGCCGACGGCGTGACGGCGCTGGTGGTCCAGCACGACATCGACCTTTCCACCGTCCCCGGTGCTGCCGTGCTGAAGGTGGAGAGCAGCCGCTATGCGCTGGCGCTCATGAGCGGAAACCTGTTCGGCAACCCCTCCCGCCGGATGACCATGATCGGCGTCACCGGCACCAAGGGCAAGACCACCACCACCCACATGATAAAGAGTGTGCTGGAAGCCGCAGGCCGCAAGGTGGGCATGATCGGCACCAACGGCATCTACTTCCTCGGCCACCATCAGGAGACGGCCAACACCACCCCTGAGAGCTATGAGCTGCAGAAGACTTTCCGGGAGTTTCTGGACGCCGGCTGCGACACGGCGCTGATGGAGGTGTCCAGCCAGGGCCTCATGATGGACCGCGTGGCGGGCATCCATTACGACATCGGCGTCTTCACCAACCTCTCGCCCGACCACATCGGACCCGGCGAGCACAAGACCTTTGAAGAATACCGCAGCTGGAAGGGTCAGCTTTTCAAGCGCTGCACCACCGGCGTCGTGAACATCGACGACGAGAACACCGAGGCCCTGCTGGAAGGCCACACCTGCAAGCTGGTGACCTACGGCTGCAGCGAGAAGGCCGACTACCGCGCCGGTACTTATCAGCTGCTCCGCACCCATGACTTCCTCGGCGTCCAGTTCCATGTCTCCGGCAAGGACGATATGGACGTCAAGGTGAATATGCCCGGCGAGTTCAGCGTCTACAATGCGCTGGCCGCTCTCACTGTGGGCAAGGTGCTGGGCCTGCCCGATGAGGCCATCCACGAAGGTTTGAGCCGCTGTGTGGTCAAGGGCCGCGTGGAGCTGGTCCCCATCAGCAGAAAGTTCACCATCCTGCTGGATTACGCCCACAACGAAGTCTCCACCGAGAGCCTGCTCACCACCCTGCGGGCCTACGACCCCCACCGCCTCGTGGTGGTGTTCGGCTGCGGCGGCAACCGCTCCAAGCTGCGCCGCTACGGCATGGGCGAAATTTGTGCCAGGATGGCCGATTTCTCCATCCTCACGGAGGACAACAACCGCTTTGAGAAGGTGGAGAACATCATCGCCGACATCCGCGTGGGCATGAACAAGGGCAACCCGGACGCAAAGTTCGTGGAGATCCCCGACCGCCTCGACGCCCTGCATTATGCTGTTGACCACGCACAGGAGGGCGATCTCATCGCCGTCATCGGCAAGGGCCATGAGACTTACCGTGACCGCGAGGGCGTCAAGACTCCCTTCCTCGAGCGGGAGCTGCTGGAAGAATACGCCCAGCAGATCGGCCTTGAGTAATATCTGAACATAAAAATACCGGCTGTGTTTTAAGCACAGCCGGTATTTTTGTAGCATTTGGACTTTAGTTCTTTTCCGCCAGAGCCTTCTGAGCCTTTTCCTCGGGGATGAGGTTGGTCATGCTCTTGAGGCTGATGCCGATGGTGGAGAGGTTGTGCAGCATGGCAGAGGACGCAGACTGCCCATTGCCCCTAGCGCGATGAGGGCAGAGTTGAAGGTCAGCACAAAGCGGTAGTTGGCGCTGACACGGCGCTGCAGGGCGTTGGCGATGGTCTTGAGGATGACCAGCTCCTCGAGGCAGGCGGCCAGCTGCAAAACTTCGCTCTCGCTGCAGCCGGAGAAGGGGACGACCTTGACCACCTTGGGGGTAGCGCGGGTCAGGGTGCCGGTCTTGTCGAAGACGATGGTGTCGGCCTTGGACAGGGTCTCGAGGTACAGCTCGCGCAGCACCCGGCCTGCTCCTGGACCTTGCTGACGGTCTCCATGGTGGAGTCCTTCATGCGCAGGACAGCAGCGGTGGTCTGGGTGTAGACCTTCTTGGCATCGCTGCTGGACAGCAGCTTGAAACCAGCGGAACCGAACAGGGTGCCGGCAGCGAACAGAGCGATCTTCTTCATATCGACCATAGTAGTATACCTTCCTTTTTATTCCCTCATGTACCCCAAAGGGCATGGGATCAGTGTTTCTGCCGTTATTATAATGCGGTTTTTGGAGATTTCAAGGGATTTTGACGATGTTTATATCTGCTAACATTTTACGATAAGTAGTTGGAAATGTCTATCTTTACGTTTTTTTTTGGTACAAACTACAGTTTGTATTTTCAAACAAACTCCAAGGTGCCGAAGAAATATAACAAAGAGTCTTGCGCTGAGAGGTGCATTCATTGTACAATAAAAAAGTATGCGATAAAATCGACAGGGCCGGGACGTTCCGGCCTGTAACAATAAGTGAGGCTGGATATGGAAAAGAAAGATATTCGTGTGCTGGCGCTCGACCTCGACGGCACCCTGACCAATGACCAGAAGGTCGTCACCCCCGCCACCCGCGCAGCGCTGGACGCTGCTGCTGCCAAAGGTGTGACCATCGTGCTGGCCTCGGGCCGTCCCACGGCAGGCATCATGCCGCTGGCAAAGGAGCTGGGACTGGATAAAAAGGGCGGCTGCATCCTCTCGTATAACGGCGGTGCCATCATCGACTGTGCCACCGGCGAGACGCTCTACCGCAAGCAGCTGGATGCAAAGTATGTGCCGCAGCTCTGTGCCTTCGCCAGGGAGCAGGGCGTGGCCATCGTTACCTATAATAAACAGGGTGTCGTTTCGGAGAACCCCGAGGACGAGTGGGCGCTGAAGGAGTGCTTTACCTGCAAGCTGCCCATGCAGAAGGTGGAGGACCTAGCCGCCTATGTGGATTATCCCATCTGCAAGATGCTCATTACCCTCGACCCCGCCCGCCGCGGCGAGGTGCTGGAGGCAGGCCGGAAACAGTTTGCGGACGAGATCGACCTCTACCCGTCCAGCCCCTTCTTCATCGAGGCTGTGCCGCTGGGGGTCGCCAAGGACGTGAGCCTCGGAAGTCTGCTGGAAAGCAGGGGGCTGACCCGCGACAACCTCATGGCCTGCGGCGACGGCCTCAATGACTGCTCTATGATACGCTTTGCCGGCGTGGGTGTGGCCATGCAGAATGCAGAGCTCCCCGTCAAGGAGGCGGCGGACTATGTGACCGTCGCCGACAACAACCATGACGGCGTGGCTGAGGCCATTGAGAAGTTCATTTTTTGAAAGGATACCAGACGCAAATGCCGCGCAACTTAGTTTTATTCGATTTGGAGTGGAACATCGGCTATCAGCCGTTTATCTTTAATTATCACGGTGTCCAGCAGACGTTCCGGGGGGAGATCATTGAGATCGGTGCTGTCAAGATCGACGAGGACGCCAACGTGCTGGATACCTTCTCCATCCACCTGCGTCCCCGCATCTTCCGCTGTCTGCAGCACCACATCGCCAAAGTCACCGGTCTGACGCAGGAGGACCTCGACAGGGGCGAACCCATCATCCAGGGCCTCCGCCGCTTTATGAAGTGGTGCGGCCCGGATGCCGAGTTCGCCGAGTGGGGCATGGATGACGTGCCGGTGCTCAAGCAGAACCTTTTCCTCTGCAATCTCGACGAGAGCCGCCCGACGGTCTGGTACGACCTGCAGCAGCTCTTTCTGCGGGAGTACCCCCGCAAGGAAAGCGAGGGGATGAAGCTGGAAAATGTCGTCACCCGGATGGGCATCCCGCTGGAACGCCCCTTCCACGACGCTTTGTCCGACACCCTCTACACCGCCGACCTCTGCCGCCTGCTCGACCTGCGGGCCGGACTGGCCGCTTACCCCAGCGAGGAGGACACCCTGCGCCGGAGCCTTTGCCCCACGCCGGGCGACTACCGGGATTTCAGGGTCTTCCGGGGCTATCTGGACCAGTCTATGTGGAAGCTGGACCCCGTCATCGGCACGATGGCCTGCCCGGTCTGCGGCACGGCCCTGCAGCCGGATGACGTCTGGCTGAAAAAAGGGAGCAGCGGCTGGTATACGCTGTCCCAGTGTCCCGTCTGTAAGGGCCGGGGCGGCGAGGCAGGCCGGGGCGTGTTCCAGAAATACCGGATGTCGCGCCGGGACGGCTTGCACTGGGCCTTCGCCCGCTGCGTCCAGATGCCGGACGATGCAAGCCTGGTCCGCTGGAAAAAGCAGAAAGCCCAGTATCTGGAGCGTCAGCGCCTCAAGGCCGAACGGCAGGCCGCCGAAGCAGAGGCCGCCCGGCACATCTTCTGAGGCAGAAGAATAAAATATCGTGCAGGAAAGAACAACGCTGTTTCGTATTGGAAGGAGAAACAGGAAGAATAAGGCAAAAATGCTCAGATTTTGTTCATATCCCGGTCATAGATGCTGGATATACTAAGAAGGAACATCAGGCAGAAACGAAAGGGATGGTACGAGCACGATGGAAACGATGCTCATCGACTGGCTCCACCAGCTGGGTACGCTGGAATTCTGGGAGGCATTGTTAGAGGGCTTTGAAGGGCTGGGGCCGTTGGTCCCTATCCTGCTGGCGATGGTGGAATCCATTTTTCCGCCGCTGCCCCTCATCGCCATCGTGGCCCTCAATATCGCGGCCCACGGCGGATTTCTTGGCTTCGTCTACAGCTGGCTCGGTGTGGCCGCAGGCGGCACGGTGGTGTTTTTATTCTGGCGGCGGGTGGTCAAGCGCTTTTTCTGGAAGCTGGCCTCTCGCTCCGAACAGCTGAAAAAGGCCCAGCAGTGGGTCAGCCATGTGGACACGGCCAGCCTCTTCATGCTGGCCGTCCTGCCCTTTACGCCCACGTCGTTCCTGCATCTGGCCTTCGGCATCTCGGACTTTGACGAGAAGCGCTATCTGCTCACCCTTCTGGCGGGCAAGGCCGTTATGGTGGCCATGATGGCTCTCTTCGGCCAGTCGCTGGTCAGCTCGCTGAAAAATCCGGTGTATCTCATCCTCGCCATCGCCATCTGGGCCGGGATGTACTGGGTGAGCAGGAAGTTCTGTAAGAAGCACGATTTGGATCGATAAAATTGCGAAGCGCTTGACTTTTTTTCTGAGAATGCATATAATGAAATCATAAAGGAACGGATGAGTATTCCATGTGCTCACCTGAATTTCAGCAAGCAAGAAGCCCCACGGTACTGCGAATACCGAGGGGCTTCTTGCTTTTAATTAGTGCTTACCGGCCTTGCAACAGCGACGACCGCCGCCAGTGGCGGAAACAGGGAGGAGCTGTTGGGGCCGCGGCCAGCAGGATGCGAGCGGCAGCGAAGCAGACGCTGGGAGCCGCAATCCGGGTTCCTTAAATAAAATAAACACAAGAAAAAGCCGCTGTACAGCTACAAAACTGCACAGCGGCTTTCTGTATATAAAGTTTAGTTCTCGGCCAGATTGCCGGTATAGAGCTGGTAATACTTGCCCTTCTTGGCGATGAGCTCGTCGTGGCTGCCGCGCTCGATGATGCGGCCCTGCTCCAGGACCACGATGCAGTCTGCGTTGCGGACAGTGGAGAGGCGGTGGGCGATGACGAAGCTGGTGCGGCCGTACATCAGACCGTCCATGCCGCGCTGCACCAGAGCCTCGGTGCGGGTGTCGATGGAGGAAGTAGCCTCATCGAGGATGAGCACCGGCGGGTCGGCAACGGCTGCACGGGCGATGGCCAGCAGCTGGCGCTGGCCCTGCGACAGGTTCGCGCCATCGCCGGTCAGCATGGTGTTGTAGCCCTCGGGCAGGCGCTTGATGAAGCCGTCGGCGTTGGCCAGACGGGCTGCGGCGATACACTCCTCGTCGGTGGCCTCCAGACGGCCATAGCGGATGTTCTCCATGACCGTGCCGGTGAACAGGTGGGTATCCTGCAGCACGATGCCCAGAGAGCGGCGGAGGTCGGCTTTCTTGATCTTGTGGATGTTGATGCCGTCGTACCGGATCTTGCCGTCCTGGATGTCGTAGAAGCGGTTGATGAGGTTGGTGATGGTGGTCTTGCCGGCGCCGGTGGAGCCGACGAAGGCGATCTTCTGGCCCGGACGGCCATAGAGGTTGATGTCGTGCAGGACGGTCTTGCCCGGCACATAGCCGAAATCGACATCCGTAAAGGTGATGTCACCTTCCAGCTTGTGGTAAGTGGTGGTGCCGTCGTGGTGGGGGTGCTTCCAGGCCCAGATGCCGGTGCGCTCGTTGGCCTCCACGAGGTTGTCGTCCTTGTCGTACCTGGCGTTGATGAGGGTGACATAGCCCTCATCGGTCTCGCTGGGCTCATCCATCATCTTGAAGATGCGCTCTGCACCGGCCAGTGCCATGATGATGCTGTTGGCCTGCATGGACACCTGGCTGATGGGCATATTGAAGCTCTTGTTCAGGGACAGGAACGCCATGACAGTACCCAGCGTGACGCCGCCCATGCCGGTGACGGCCATGGCTGCGCCCACCAGAGCGCAGATGGCGTAGCTGATGTTGCCCAGCTGAGCGTTGACGGGCATCATGATGTTGGCGAAGCTGTTGGCCTGCTTGGCGCTGTCCTTGAGCTTGTCGTTCAGCTCGCGGAAGCCCTCGAGGGCCTTCTGCTCGTGGGTGAAGACCTTGACGACCTTCTGGCCTTCCATCATCTCTTCGATGTAGCCGTTCACTTTGCCGAGGTCGCGCTGCTGTGCGATGAAGTACTTGCCGCTCTGCTGGGTGATCTTCTTGGAGCAGAAGAGCATCAGGGCCACCATCAGCATGGTGACGATGGTGAGCTGCCAGCTCAGCATACACATGCTGGCAAAGACGGAAACGATGGTGATGGCGCTGGATACCAGCTGCGGGATGCTCTGGCTGAGCATCTGGCGGAGGGTATCCACGTCGTTGGTGTAGACGGACATGATGTCGCCGTGGGGATGGGTGTCAAAGTAGCGGATGGGCAGGCTCTCCATGTGGGTGAAGAGCTGGATGCGCAGGTTGCGCAGGGTACCCTGGGTGACGTTGACCATGATGCGGGTGTTGAGCCATGCAGCGAGGATGCCCACCACATAGATGCAGCCGACGCGCACCAGCGCACCGGCCAGCGGTGCAAAGCTGGGATCCTGCTGCTGGGTCATGGGGATGATATAGTCGTCAATGAGAGTCTGTAGGAACAGGCTTGCCTGCACATTGGCCAGCGCGCTGACCACGATGCAGATGAGCACGAGGATGCAGTGAGGCAGATAGTGCTGGAACACCTCTGCCATGATGCGCTTGAGCAGCTTGCCCGGGTTCTCGACCTTCGGACGCGGGCCTCCCATGCCGCGGGGGCCGGGGCCATGGACGACTTTTGCTTTCTGTTCTGCCATTACTGCTCACCTCCCTGCTTGTCGAAGTCGCCGCCGCCCTGAGTCTGGCTGTTGTAGACTTCCTGATAGATCGCGTTGTTCTTCAGCAGTTCCTCGTGGGTGCCGAGGCCATTGATCTGGCCGTTGTCCAGCACGAGGATGCGGTCGGCATCCTGCACCGAGGAAATGCGCTGTGCAATGATGATCTTGGTGGTGCCGGGGATCTCCTCACGGAATGCCTTCCGGATCTTTGCGTCGGTGGCGGTATCCACGGCACTGGTGGAGTCGTCGAGGATGAGGACCTTCGGCTTGCGCAGCAGGGCGCGGGCGATGGTCAGACGCTGTTTCTGGCCGCCGGACACGTTGGAGCCGCCCTGCTCGATCCAGGTGTTGTACTTGTCCGGGAAGCGCTCGATGAACTCATCGGCGCAGGCCAGCTTCGCCACACGGATGCACTCTTCCTCGCTGGCGTTCTCATTGCCCCAGCGGAGGTTGTCGAGGATGGTGCCGGAGAACAGGACGTTCTTCTGGAGCACCATGGAGACCTCGTGGCGGAGGACGTCGAGATTGTAATCCCGGACATCCACGCCGCCCACGCTGACAGTGCCGGTCTCGGCGTCGTACAGGCGGGGGATGAGCTGCACCAGACTGGACTTTGCGCTGCCGGTGCCGCCGATGATGCCCAGTGTCTCGCCGGGCTTGATGTCAAAGGTGATGTCGTTCAGGACAGGCTGGCCGGAGCCGTGCTTGTACTTGAAGGTGACGTGATCGAAGCGGATGCTGCCGTCCTTGACTTCCTGCACGGGAGCCTTGGCGGGGGGCAGGTCGGTCTTCTCGTCCAGAACTTCCACGATACGCTTTGCGGAAGCGGCGGACATGGAGATCATGACGAAAGCCATGCTCAGCATCATCAGAGCCATCAGGATGTTCATAATGTAGCCGAACAGAGCATTCAGCTGGCCGGTGGTCAGCGCGCCGTGCAGGATGTACTTTGCGCCGAACCAGCTCAGGGCAATGTTGCAGCCGTAAATAGCCGTCAGCATGGCGGGGTTGTTGAAGCTCAGACGGCTCTCTGCGTTGACGAACTGCTGATACAGACCCTCGCAGGCTTTGGTGTACTTCTCGTTCTCGAAGCCCTCGCGGACGAAGCTCTTGACCACGCGGATAGCGGAGACGTTCTCCTGCACGGAGGAGTTCAGGTTGTCGTAATTCTTGAAAACACGGTCAAAAATTTTGAAGGTGGGGACCATGATGTTTGCCAGCACGGCCAGCAGGAAGGCGATGGCCACCACGAAGATGAGGGCCAGAGGGCCGCCGATGCTGAACGCCATGATGAGTGCGAACACCAGATGGACCGGGGCGCGCACACACATGCGCTCCATCATCTGGAAAGCGTTCTGCAGGTTGGTCACGTCGGTGGTCATACGGGTGACGAGGCCGGCGGTGGAGAATTTGTCGATGTTGGAGAAGGAGTAGTGCTGGATGTTCTCATACATCGCATCGCGCAGGTTGCCGGCAAAGCCGGTGGACGCCTCGGCGGCGTACTTGCCGGCCAGAATGCCCAGCAGCAGGGCGATGGCCGCCACTGCGAAGGTGAGCAGGCCGTATTTGACGATGGCGTTCATATCGCCCTTTTCAATGCCAAGGTCGATGATGAACGCCATGATGGTGGGCAGCAGGATGTCCATGACTGCTTCCAGTGCGGAAAACATCGGCGTCAGGATAGCGGCGCGTCTGTATTCGCCCAGATGGGAAGCAAGCTTCTTTATCATACTTTGAGCCTCCTTTGATAAATTGTTTGGTACGGAACAATTTTATACAAAACAATATGAAAGTCAATGATTTTTCCAAAGTTTCGGAAAAAGTTCATATTTGTTTCACTTTAGTCCCAGATACAGTTTATTCAGCAGCCGCAGCAGCTCGGTGTTCTCTTCTTCGGTGAGCAGACCGGCCACATATTCATCGGTCTGGTGGAAGGCCCGCATGGTGTCCTCGTGGAACTGACGGCCTTTTTCGGTGAGGACCAGCTGCTTGAGGCGGGCGTCCTGCTCCACGCTCCGGCGGGTGATGTAGCCCTTGCGCTCCATGAGCTGCAGGATGTTGGTGACAGTGGAACGGGTGATGGAAAACTCCCGCTCGATGTCCCGCTGGAACACCGGGGTCTCGGAGTGCCGGTAAAGATACTCCATGATCCAGCCGTGCATGGGGGTCACGGCCTCCACGCCATTGGTGCGGGCGATCAGGCCTATCTTGCGGAAAATAAGGTTGTCCACCCGGCGCAGCTGGGCCGGGATGACCTGCGGCGCCTCCCACGGCGGCGCGATGGGGGTGCAGGCGGGTTCAAAGGTTTGGTTCATAGTATCATCCTTCTGGTTTGGCTTTTGCTGTGAATGTTCAAACACCGAACTGTTTCACATAAAACTGTTCGATACAGGACTATTATGCTCCAAAAAAAGAGGGCTGTCAACCCTCTTTGGATGATTCGTCCCACTGGCCCAGCCCGGTAAGGATGGAAACGGCCACCTCGGGCTTATTCGTGACCACAAGCTCCGGGTCCAGCCGGAACAGCTGGCGCAGGTCGTCCCGGCTGTCCACGCCCACCGGCCAGGGCGCGACCTTGAAGCCGCGGGCGTGGGCGTTAGGGACAAGGTCTTTGTCCCGGAAAAAGGCGTGGTACTCCGGCCCGACGTAATCCACCGGGAAGCCGAACTGGGCCACATAGTTCACAAAATCCGTCTGATAATAATACTGCTGCAGAATTTCGGCCAGGTTCATGCCGGGGAAGATGGAGTAGAGAAAATCGAGACGGTCTTTCAGGTAGTAGATGAGGACGCTGTTCTCTTCGTCCAGACTGCTGGGGTCTTCCAGCAGAGCGGCCGCTTCGCTGAGGGCCTGGGGGCTGGAAAGCTTCTCCACGAGAGGGTCGGTCTTCTTGAGGCCCAGCTTCTCCCAGAAGGTGGCCGGCTGGCTGAGCTGGGATTCGGGGCTGAGGGTCATGGCGCAGGTGGCCATCTGGGGCATCCGCTCCTTCACCCGGCGGAGGGTGCCGTACTCGAAGGAGGTGAGCACGGCCTTTTCTTCCAGCCCGGCGTCAAGGACGGCGTCGATGACCCGGTCCACGATCTCTTCGTCCCGGTCCAAGTAGGGCTTCAACTCAATATGTACCATCCTGAAGTCCTGCGCGACTTCCAGAACCTCTTCGAGGGTGGGGATCTTTTCGCCCGCGAACTCCGGGCTTTTCCATTTTCCGAAATCCAGCTGGCGCAGGTCGTCGAAGTCCATATCCGGGATGTTGCCGTGGACGCCGGTCTTGAGGTCGGTGAGGTAGTCGTGGGCCACCACGAGATGACGGTCTCTGGTGATTTGAACGTCACACTCGAAGCCGTCCGCACCCAGCGTCTTTGCCAGACGGAACGAGGTCAGCGTGTTTTCGGGGGCCAGATGGGACGCGCCGCGATGGGCGATGATGAGAGGGCGCATGGCATGGACCTCCTTAAAAGACAAAAGTTGAAAAATGCGATGCCGTTACCCATGATACACGTTTTCACAAATTCCGTCAATGACGGCGTTTCGGTCAGCAAGGCAGGCGAAAATGGGGCGAAAGTACGACTTTTACCGTCAAAACGACGAAAATTTAAGCTGGATTTTAGCACTTTTCACGAGAAAAAACCAAAAATCGGCTCATTTCTCTCCCATCTGTTTCTTCCCAACGGACAATTCCTGTGATAAGATTATAGTGTAATGAGTAGACAACCTCTCAGTCTCGCTGGCGCTCGACAGCTCCCCTACCGAGGGGAGCCTCTGGCGAAGAGGCGAGGCTTTACGGAATGCCAAGGCCTCCCCTTGTTAGGGGAGGTGGCAGCGCGTAAGCGCTGACGGAGAGGTTTAAGCTGACGAAAAGATACCTACGGAATAAGGAAAATGGAGAGTTTTGCTATGACTGAGTTCAAGCCCATCAAGGAAGGCAAGGTCCGCGAGATCTACGACAACGGCGACAGCCTCATCATGGTCGCCACCGACCGCATCTCTGCATTCGATGTTATCTTAAAGAATAAAGTCACCAACAAGGGCAAGGTGCTGACCCAGATGAGCAAGTTCTGGTTCGACTACACCCGCGACCTGCTGCCCAACCATATGCTGAGCGTGGACGTGAAGGAGATGCCCGAGTTCTTCCAGCAGTCCCAGTACGAGGGCCGCAGCATGATGTGCCGCAAGCTGACCATGCTGCCCGTCGAGTGCATCGTCCGCGGCTACATCACCGGCAGCGGCTGGGCCAGCTATCAGAAGACCGGCAAGGTCTGCGGCATCCAGCTGCCCGAGGGTCTGAAGGAGTCCGAGAAGCTGCCCGAGCCCATCTACACCCCCTCCACCAAGGCTGAGATCGGCGACCACGACGAGAACATCTCCTACGAGCAGAGCATCGACGTGCTGGAAAAGCTGTTCCCCGGCAAGGGCGAGGAGTACGCCACCAAGCTGCGCGACTACACCATCGCTCTGTATAAGAAGTGCGCTGAGTATGCCCTCTCCCGCGGCATCATCATCGCCGACACCAAGTTTGAGTTCGGTCTGGATGAGGAGGGCAACGTCATCCTCGGCGACGAGATGCTGACCCCCGATTCCTCCCGCTTCTGGCCGCTGGAGGGCTACGAGGCCGGCCACGGTCAGCCCTCTTTTGATAAGCAGTTCGTCCGCAACTGGCTGCTGGCCAACCCCGACAGTGATTACGACCTGCCGCAGGACGTCATCGACAAGACCATCGCCAAGTACGAGGAAGCCTACGAGATGCTGACCGGCAAGAAGCTGTAAGCACCTCCATAAATTCAACATCTGCCGCCCGCTTTGTGGAAAACGAAGCGGGCGGTTTTTGTGCGGAACGTTTTTTCCTCTTGAACGGCGCGGTGGGCAGTGTTACAATAACACCGGGAATGGGCAGAGAAACGGCCCTTCGTGTGAGAAGAGAGTGCCGCGCGGACGGCGAAAGGAAACAGTCAAATGGAGATCAGCACGCGGGAAAAGACCTTGCAGATCGTCAGTCGATACGTTATCATCACCCTGAGTATCAGTATCATGACCATCGGCGTATACTTCTTCAAATTCCCCAACAACTTCGTCTTCGGCGGCGTGACTGGCGGCGCGGCCCTTGTGGCAAAGCTCACGCCCCTGTCGGCCTCAGCTTTTTCATCCTGCGCCAATATCCTCCTGCTCATTCTGGGCTGGATATTCCTCAGCAGGGATTTTGCCATCAGCACCGGCTGGGCTACCGCCGTCATGACGGCAGAGCTGGCTCTTTTTGAAAAATATGTCCCCCTCAGCGGCCCCCTGTCCGACCAGCCCATGCTGGACCTGGTCTTCGCCATCGCCCTGCCCGCCATTGCGTCGGCTCTGCTCTTCAACGTGGGCGCGTCTTCCGGCGGCACCGATGTCGTCGCCCTCATCCTGAAAAAATACACCCATATGAAGAACACCGGCGAGGCGCTTTTTATCACCGACCTCGCCATGGTGCTGGCAGCCTGCTTCGTCTTCGACCTCTACACCGCTCTCTACTCTTTCGTGGGTCTGACGGTCAAGAGCCTCGTCGTCGATGCCGTCCTCGAGCAGATGAAGATGTGCAAGGCCATCCTCATCATCTGCGACGACAAAGATCCCATCTGTGACTTCGTCATGCGCAAGCTGGTGCGCGGCGCGACCTATACGCCCTGCTACGGTGCCTACACCGACCGGCCCCACTACATGATCTATACGACCCTTACCCATCGCGAGGCATTGCAGTTACAGGCATTTATCCATAAGGAAAACCTCAACGCCTTTATCTCGATGCTCAGCACCACCGAGGTGTTCGGCAAGGGCTTCAACCACGCATAAAAAATAATCAACAGCATCAGCAGCGCCCATCAGCGTGGACATTGCGGCAGTGTTCAACCTTGCAGTCTCGAGGATGCTGTAAAACGGTCTGTGTGAAGCTCATACGAAAGCCCTCCTGCAAAGGAGGGCTTTTTTGATTCATTCCCTTTTTGGATGGATAAGGATTCCATCTTTCCATTTCACAAATGCCGCCGGGTGCGGTAGGATAGGGCTGAGAAAAAGGCAAAAACAGCGCCGGATGGCAGCTTGTGCAGGAAAAGAGGGAAAATGGAAGAGAAAATGCGCCAGCAGCATGACCAAATGGAATAAATCTTGTGTACAAGAGAAATTTTTGGCGATTCTTAACGAATATTAAGACTGACGCTATGCCTTTTGTAAGATTGTCTGATTATGATAGAACCATCAGGAGCGGCGCAGTGAGGCGCTGCCCCGCAAGTACGGTATAACGATTGAAGAAACCACCTGCCAAGGAGGAAAAAAGCATGGAGATCAAGAAAGCAGCCACGGCTGGCACTCTGGAATCCAGCGACTGCATGGTGACCGTCGAGCCGGGTGAGGGTAAGATCGATTTCTCCCTCGAAAGCTCTGTCATCCATCAGTACGGCAACCAGCTGCGCAAGGTCGCACTGGAGACCCTGAAGGATCTGGACATCGACAACGTCCGCATCACCATCGTGGACAAGGGCGCACTGGACTGCACCCTGAAGGCCCGCATCGAGGGCGCGGTGTTCCGCTCTGTTGACCAGTATGAGAATCTTCCCTGGGGAGGTGCCATTCGATGAATAATCCGAACAAGAAGCGCCTGCGCCGCACGATGATGTTCCTGAATGCGCAGAAGCCCGGCCTCATCAAAGACCCTTACATCTATAAGGCCGACTCCCTGATGCTGGACCTCGAGGACGCTGTCGCCGAGAACCAGAAGGATGTCGCCCGTTTCAGCCTGTATCACGCCCTGAAGACCGTGGATTACCGCGGTGCAGAGCGGGTCGTCCGTATCAACGGTCTGGACACTCCCTACTGGCGGGAAGACATCCGTGCCTGCGTGGCCGGCGGCTGCGATTCCATCCGCATCCCCAAGACCGAGCACGCTGAGGATGTCCACCGTGTGGCTGCTGCCATCGCCGAGGACGAGAAGACCTATGGCCGTCCCGAGGGCGAAGTCCTCATTATCGCCGCTCTGGAGTCTGCCCGCGGCGTCATGAACGCTCTGGAGATCTGCGAGAGCGATGAGCGCCTGTTCGGCATCGCACTGTCCGGCGGCGACTACACCAAGGACCTGCAGACCCACATCACCGGCACCGGCATTGAGCTGATGGGTGCCCGCCAGCAGATGATCATTGCAGCCCGCGCCGCCGGTGTGCAGTGCTTCGACACCGTCTTCACCGACCTGAAGGATATGGACGGTTTCCGCAAGGACGTGGAGAACATCCACCTGATGGGCTTCGATGGCAAATCCATCATCAACCCCCGTCAGATCCCCATCGTCCACGAGATCTTTACGCCCACCCAGAAGGACATCATCTTCGCCGAGAAGGTCGTCAAGGAGATCGATTCCAAGAAGGCTCTGGGCATCGGCGTCTTCACCGTTGACGGCAAGATGATCGACATCGCCTTCTACGACGGCGCAAAGCGCACCATCGATCTGGCAAAGGCATCCGGCGTGTATAAGGGGGATTTGTAATTATGTTGAACGCAGTCGGCAGAGAAATTCCCGAAGAGATCCTCGAGCGCACCGGCAAAGAGGTCTTCCAGGGCAACAACTATAAAGACGGCAAGGCCTTCCAGAAGGCCAGCCCGAAGGTCACCCCCGTGATGCGCAATGACCACGACAAGATGGTCAAGGACATCCACGAGGCCCTCGTCAAGTGCAATGCCCACGACGGCATGACCGTTTCCTTCCACCACCACTTCCGCGAGGGCGACCTCGTGGTCTGCATGGTGATGGAAGAGATCCACAAGATGGGCTTCAAGAACATCACCCTGAGCGCAAGCTCTCTGGGCAAGGCTCATGACGCCCTCGTCCCCATGATCGAGGACGGCACCATCGTCAACATCGAGTCCTCCGGCGTCCGCGGCAAGATCGGCGATGCCATCTCCCACGGCAAGCTGAAGGGCCTGGCTACCATGCGCAGCCACGGCGGCCGTGTCCGCGCCATCGAGACCGGCGAGACCCATGTGGACATCGCCTTCATCGGCGCACCTTCCTGCGACGAGTACGGCAACTGCTCCGGTATGGGCGGCAAGACCAACTGCGGCGTCCTGAGCTATGCTTACGTGGACGCTGAGATGGCTGACTATGTCGTCGCTGTCACCGATTGCCTCGTGGACTACCCCAACTACCCCGCAGAGATCAACCAGACCAAGGTGGATTACGTCTGCGTCGTGGACCAGATCGGCATCCCCGAGAAGATCGCTACCGGCGCTGCAAAGCCCACCACCGACCAGCGCAAGATCCTGATGGCCGAGTACTGCACTCAGGTCGTTGCAAACACCCCCTACTTCAAGGACGGCTTCTCTTATCAGACCGGTGTCGGCGGCGCATCCATCGCCTCCACCATCTCTCTGTCCAAGATCATGGAAGAGAAGAACATCCATATGGGTCTGGGCGTCGGCGGTCTGACCAAGCCCATGTGCGAGCTGTTGGACCGCGGTCTGGCCCGCAAGCTGGTGGATACGCAGGACTTTGACCTCGACGCGGTCAACAATGTCCGCACCAACCCCAACCACTTCCCCATCTCTGCTGGCGAGTACGCAAGCCCGATGAACAAGGGCGCCTTCGTCAACAAGCTGGATTACGTCATTCTGGCCTCTCTGGAAGTGGATACCCACTTCAACTGCAACGTCGTCGTCGGCTCCGATGGCATCATCACCGGCGCACAGGGCGGCCATCCCGATACCGCACAGGGTGCAAAGTGTACCATCGTCATCGCTCCTCTGCTGCAGGGCCGCATCCCCGCCATCTGCACCGACGTGACCACCGTCACCACCCCGGGCGAGAGCGTTGACATCGTCGTCACCGACTACGGCGTGGCCGTCAACCCCCGCCGTCCCGACCTGCTGGAGGCTCTGAAGGCCGCTGACTGCGTGCCTCTGAAGACCATTGAGGAGCTGCGCGACATCGCCTACTCCATCGTCGGCGAGCCGGAGAAGGTCCAGTTCGGCGACCGCATCGTGGGCATCATCGAGGCCCGCGACGGCACTGTCATGGACGTCGTCCGCGAAGTCAAGCCTTTCTCTTTCCGCGAAGATTGAGTGATGTAGCGTAAAAGCGGGAATGTGGCTTGCCAACCACGCTTCGGAATGGATTCACGGAGATTCCTTCGCTCTTCTCACCCCCGCTTTTGCGGCTAAATATGCACACAAACTTCATGCGATTCTCCTTTTTCAAGGTTTTGTGTTTTATACCGGCATAAAACCAGAGAGCAGCCAACTGCACCGCGCGCAGTTGGCTGCTCTTCTTTGTTTATCGGATCGATTTGGTAAAAATAAAAATGCGGATTTACATGGAGCAGAGTTTTCGGACAGTCTGGACAAAATCCTCTTCGCTGTCCAGAATGTGATAAGGTGCATACTCTCCGTAAGCGTTGGGACGGCTGATGGTCACAAGCTGAATGCCATGTGGTACTGCAAACTGGTTCAGCTGCCGCTTCAAATCCACAAGGTGGACACCATGAACAGTCTTGAGCGCGTAGCAGCCGTGGGCATTTTTATTTTTGGCAACCAGATAGCACATCGTGCAGCACCTCCTGACGGAAAACTATTCAAGAATACCATATTTTCAGGAGAGACGCAAGAAAAACGCGTCTTTACGGCACGAAACGATAGCCGACGCCGCGGATGGTGATGATGTGCTGGGGCGTGCGGGCGTTGTCCTCGATCTTGCTGCGCAGGCGGTTGATGTAGACCATGATGGCGTTGTCGTCCACAGCGATGAGATTGCCCCATATCTGCTCGTAGATCATATCCTTGGTGAACACCTGCTGCGGGTGGCGCACGAAGAGCAGCAGCAGGCTGCGCTCTTTCTCGGAGAGGTTCAGCTCCACATTGTTTTTATAAAAGCGCATGGTGGTGGTGTCGCAGAGGAAGGGGCCGCAGCTGATCTGCTGGTTGTTCTCCTGCGAGAAGCTCTTGCTGCGGCGGATGAGGGCCTTGACCTTTGCGCCCAAAATCTGGGGGCGAAAAGGCTTGGTGACATAGTCGTCGGCGCCCAGCGAGAGGCCGTACATGAAATCGTAGTCCTCGTTGCGGCCGCTGATGATGATGACCGGTGTGGTGACGCCGTTGCGCCGGATGGTCTGGATGACATCGAAGCCCTCCATGTCGCCCAGCGTGATGTCCATCAGGATCATATCCAGCGTGCTGCTCTGCCGCGCGATGAGGTCCAGCGCCGCCGCGCCGCTGTTGACGACGAGAGGGTCCATCTCATTGCTTATCATAACTTTCGATAAAAGTTTGCAAATTGCTGGATCGTCGTCTACAATAAGAACATGATACGACATGATAACTCCCTGCACTTTTCTGACCGGAAAAATTTGTTTCACTTGCGATAAATAAAATTATAACATTTTTAGACAGGAAGAGCAAGACCGCCCCAAAGGAGGACTCGATATGAAGGAGAACGCCCCGAAAAAGATACGCTTCCAGACGCTGCGCACCCTGTGGGTGCCGCTGGCCATCGGCGTCGTCACGGTAGCCGCACTGGCTGTCGTGGTGGGTATGGTATGGAAGGACTACCGCACCGCCATGATGGACAGCCAGACGAGGCAGATGGAGCTGGTGGTGCAGAGCACCGCCGACAGCATCCGCGTCCTGCTGGAAGAATACGCCGACCGGCTGGACTCCATCGCCGGAAAAGCGGAGGCCAGCAAAGCGTTCCGCCCCACGGTGGCCCGGAGCGATACCATCCGGGACGTCTGGCTGGAAAACAGCAACGGCGAGGTCATCTACAGCTGCTACGGCCTCAGCGCCGTCTGCGATGTCCTCATCACCCGGACGGAGGACATCTCCTACTGGCAGTACCACAGCGGTGACGAGCACTATCTTGTGATGAAGAAGAAGGCCGGGGGTGAGACAGCCTGCCTCGTGGTAGACTCCACGGTCATGTATCAGCAGCTCATCTCGGAGATCCATGTCGGCAGGAATGGCTATATCATGATAAAGAATGACGATAACCTTGTGGTCATGCACCCCGAAGCCGTTCAGTGGGGCATCAAGGTCGTGGAGGGCCGCCAGCGCATCTATCAGGGGAAGGAACTGGACATGAGCAGTCTGAGTGAGCTGCTGCGCGCTCAGCAGGAAGAGGAATCCGGCACACTGGACTACTACTCCTACTGGTGGGCCGACCCGGAGCTGCCCCGGGTGCATAAGATAAGCGCCTTCCGTCATCTGGACGTGGGGGGCAGCTTCTGGATCGTCAGCGCCGTGGTGGACTACGACGATTTCTACGAGCCGGTACAGCAGAGCTTCGTGAAGGTGGCCCTCATCTTCGGCGGCGTGGCGCTGGTGCTGGTGCTCTTCATGTTCCAGATGTTCCGGCTGCAGGAGCGCGACCGCCGCAGCGCGACCGAGATCAGCGATCTGAAGACCCTGAACCAGACCCTCGAAGAGCTCCACCGCAGCGAAGAGTCGCTGGCCCACGGCCAGCGGCTGCAGATGATGGGGACCCTCACCGGCGGCATCGCCCATGAGTTCAATAACTTCCTGACCCCCATCACCGGCTATGCCGACCTCATCATGGCCGACGCCGACCCGGGCAGCGAAATTTATGACAACGCGATGGAGATCAGCGAGGCGGCGCAGAAGGCGCAGGAGGTCGTGAAACAAATTTCCTCCATGAGCCGGAAAAACGTGGAGACGGTCTACGACGCCGTGTCGGTGGAGGGACTGCTCCATCGGACCCGGAAGCTGGTGGAGACGAACTGCCCGAAGAACGTGGAGCTGAAGGAGGAAAATGAGCTGAGCGGCGAATGCGTTCTGGGCAATGCGACCCAGCTGCAGCAGGTGCTGCTGAACATCAGCATCAACGCCATCCACGCCATCGGCGCCGCGGGCGGAAAGCTGACCATCCGGGGCAGTGTCGTGCCGCGCAGTGAGCTGGCGGCGCTCTTCCCGGAAGAGAAGATCTCCGAGGAATGGTCGAGCTACGTCTGCCTGAGCGTCACCGACACCGGCTGCGGCATGGACAAGGAGACGATGCAGCACATCTTCGAGCCCTTCTTCACCACAAAGAAGACCGGCGAAGGCACCGGCCTCGGCCTTGCACTGGCGGACCAGATCATCCGCACCCACCGGGGCCGCATCCGGGCGGAGAGCACCATCGGCAGAGGCACGACCTTCTATGTCTATCTGCCGGTGCTGGAGCAGCAGCAGGAGCGCGAACAGCTGCAGTGGGGCGTGGACAGCAAGCTGCGCATCCTTGCGGCGGACGACAACAACAAGGTCCTCGACCTGCTGGACAAAGACCTCAGCGCGCTGGGCCTGAGCGTGTCCACCTGCTCCCGCCGGGGCGAGCTGCGCCAGCTGCTGGAGCAGCAGCCCTTCGACGTCCTTGCCATCGACGAGAGCCTGATGAGCAGCAGCGGCGTGGATTTCTGCATGGCCATCCGGGGCCGCTACCCGGGCATGACCCGCATCGTGATGACCAATGCCCCCACAAGGGAGATCGTGGACGCCCGCAGCCACGGCGTCATCGACGGCTATGTGGTAAAACCGGTGTCGGCGTCCACGCTGCTGGCCCAGATACGGAGCAGCCGGAAAGAGTGAAGAGCAGCTGTTTTTCGTGAATTTGTGGAATATGCACAGAGGTATCCTTGATAATTCGGCAATATGATAAAAATGCAGGAAATATATTGACAAATCTGAAGGGGGGGGGGGGTATAATAAAGCCAACAGGCCGACGACCGGAACTGGACAGCCTGCCTGTAAGATCATTCATAATTATGGAGGCAAAAATCATGAAAATGGCAAAGAAGTTTCTGGCCGTCGCCCTCGCTGGCGTTCTGGCACTGTCCGTTCTGACTGGCTGCGGCGATAGCGCAAACACCAAGAGCATTGCTGAGGCAATGTCCGATATGGTTAAGGTTGGAGGCATTACCGTCAAAGAGGATACCGAGCTGAACACCAAGGCAAAGGCTATCGTTGAGGCACTGGTTAACGCTGACGAGGCTGAGCCTGAGGCACTCGCTGAAAATGACTCCACTGAGACTGAGGGGATTCTGACCGAGGGACAGAAGACCAAGATCATGACGATCATGACCGATTCCTACAAGGACCAGTTCGTTTGGATCTCTGTGACCGAGACCAAGGGCTACAACACCACTGCTCAGGCTTCCAACCTGCTCCACGGTATGGATAAGGGCGAAGTCAATGCTCCCGAGGACAAGGAGCCTGCTGATACCTGGTACATCGGCACCACCACTTTCACCAAGGGCGACAAGACCTACCGTTTTGCTGTCATCACCGCAGCTCCTAAGGCTGAGCAGACTCCTGCTGGCGGCGAGAGCACCGATCAGGGCAACACCGAGAAGAAGTAATTCCCGCTTCCCCATGTGAGGACCGCCGCAAGGCGATAGATTCCCCATAAATAAAGATGACAACAGGCCCCGGAGTGGAAACACCCCGGGGCCTGTTGTTTTTTTGTTTCTTTTTTGCGCAGCTCCGGCTATATTGTATCCAACCTTCCATACGGAATCTTACAGGATATTAAGGAATTTCTTAACAAACCGTAATGAGAAGGGCTTTGGGCTGTAAGTTTGAGTCTGTATACTGGAACCATAACGAACGGGAATGATTCCGGAGGATAAAACGGAATGCATCCCCGGCAAATGAAAAAAAGGAAAGGAAGTACAAACCTATGAGTGATACGATCCTCGCTCTGCTCGGCTTTGCAACGGTGATTGCGGTCATCGTCCTGCTGCTGCGCAATGTCACGGTCCCTGCACTGGCATTCGTCAGCGTCTCGACCATCACCGCAGCCATTCTGGTGGCTGCCGGTGCTTTCACCCTGGATGAAATGGCTGGCTTTATCAAGGAGGGCGTCAAGGGCGTCCACGGTACGGCTGTCCTGTTCATCTTCTCCGTCCTGTTCTTCGGCGTCATGACCGATGCAGGCATGTTCGACAAGATCATCGGCGCGCTGATGAAAAAGGTCGGCAACAACGTCGTCGGCGTTGCTCTGATGACCTGCCTCATCGCCATCATCGGACATCTGGACGGCGGCGGCGCTTCCACCTTCCTCATCACCATCCCCGCCATGCTGCCCGTCTACAAGCGCCTGCACATGCGCCGTGAGACCCTGCTGCTCATCTGCGTCACCGCAATGGGCGTCATGAACCTGATGCCCTGGGGCGGCCCCACCATGCGCGCCGCAAGCGTCATCGAGATGGAGCCCAACGACCTGTGGTTCCAGCTCATGCCCATGCAGATCGTCGGCCTGGTGCTGGCTGTCGGCACCGCCATCTTCTGGGGCCTGCAGGAGAAAAAGCGCATCGCAAAGCTCGGCGATGCCATCGTTGCTGAGGACGCCGGCAAGTACGACGACTCCGACGACGGCAAGAAGGACGAGGCTCTGGCTCGTCCCCAGAACTTCATCTTCAACGTCATCCTGACTCTGGCCGTCATCATCGTGCTGGTCCTGGACATCTTCCCCTCTTACTATGTCTTCATGGTCGGCTGCGCTCTGGGCATTCTGGTCAACTACCGCGGCAAGAAGCTGCACAGCTCCATCATCAAGAGCCACGCTTCCGCTGGTCTGAGCATGGCTTCCACCATCCTGTGTGCCGGTGTCTTCCTCGGTGTCCTGAGCAAGAGCGGCATCATGGAGAAGATGGCAGTCGTCATGGCAAGCTTCATCCCGACCTCTCTGGGCCGGTTCCTGCCCATCATCATCGGCGTCCTGAGCGTGCCTCTGGCTCTGCTGTTCGATACCGACTCCTACTTCTACGGCCTGCTGCCCGTTCTGGTCAGCGTTGGCAACCAGTTCGGCGTCAACCCGGCTCACATCGCCATTGCAATGGTCGTCTGCCGCAACTGCGCTACCTTCATCAGCCCGGTGGCTCCCGCTACCTATCTGGGCATCGGTCTGGCCGGTGTCGAGATCAAGGACCACATCAAGTACTGCTTCGGCTGGCAGTGGGGTGTTTCCATCGTCTGCCTCGTCGCTGGTCTGATCCTCGGCGTCATCCACTTCTGATAAACTGAGCTCCCGCCCGGCTGCCCTTCGTTGGACGGCCGGGCATTTTTGCAGGATACTTTTTACCACTTTTCCCCAAGGAGGCTGCTGCAATGCGTGAGACCCCAGTCTGCACCGCGGCCGATGCCATCTACAAGCTGGCGGCGGGCAATCTGAAATACCTGAACGCGGAAAACAGGAGCGACGATATTTCCCGCCGTGTCCGGATGTCCACCTGGGCGAAGGGCCAGTCGCCCTACGCCATCATCGTCACCTGTTCGGATTCCCGGGTCGTCCCGGAGAACATCTTCTCGGCGGGCATCAGTGAGCTGTTCGTCATCCGGCTGGCGGGCAACGTCATCGACGACCACCAGCTGGGCAGCATCGAGTACGCTGCCGGCCATCTGGGCTGTCGGCTGGTGGTGGTGCTGGGCCACACCCACTGCGGTGCGGTGGATGCCGCCATCAACCACGAGCCCTCCGGCTATATCCGCTACATCACGGACGAGATCAAGAAGGCCATCGGGGACGAAACAGACCCCTACAAGGCCAGCTGTCTCAATGTCCGGCACAGTGTGCAGGAGATCGAAAAGAGCCTGTGCATCCATAACATCGAGGAGGAAACGGGCCTGCGGGTCGTCGGTGCGATGTACCACATCGAGGACGGCAGCGTCGAATTCCTGTAAGGAACTCCCAGCATTGCGGCGGAACGGCCCTTTCCCAGACCGGGAAAGGGCCGTTTCTTGTGTTTGACAATCGACGGCTGTCAGTTTATACTAACGCTGAAAAGCTGATACAGCAGGAGGACAGGATAATGGTTCAGGTAGACCTTATCACAGGATTTCTCGGGGCAGGGAAGACCACCTTCCTGCGCAGATACGCGGCATGGTGGGCCGGGCAGGGCGTCAAAGTCTGTGTACTGGAAAACGACTTCGGCGCGGTGAACGTGGACGCCATGCTCCTGCAGGACCTCGAGGCGCAGGGCGTGGAGCTGGAGACCATCAGCGGCGGCTGCGACTGCGACACCCACCAGCGCCGGATGCGGACAAAGCTCATCTCCATGGCCATGCGGGGCTTTGAGCGGGTCATCGTGGAGCCCAGCGGCATCTTTGACGTGGACGAGTTCTTCGACGTGCTGCGGGACGAGCCGCTGGACCGCTGGTATCAGCTGGGCAATGTCATCGCCATCGTGGATGCCCTTCTGCCGGAAGAACTTTCCCCGCAGGCAGAATATATCCTCGCTTCCGAGAGTGCATGGGCGGGCAGTATCCTTCTGAGCCGCTGTCAGCTGGCCTCTGATGCGCAGAAGCAGGGGGCAGAAGCCCATCTGGCCCGTGCGCTGGAAGCCTGCAAGTGCTCCCGGAAATTCGGCCCGGAGGAGATCATTGCGAAGGACTGGGCCGATTTGACGACTGACGACATGGCCCGCATCGCAAAGTGCGGCTGCCGGCAGGCCAGCTGCGAAAAGCTCCACTTCGACGCGCACGATGCTTTCACCTCGGCCTACTTCCTCGAGCTGGGTCTGCCCCGTGCGCAGCTGGAAAAGAACATCCCGTCCCTCTTCACCGACCCCGCCTGCGGAAATGTCCTCCGTGTGAAAGGCTTCGTGGAGGAGGATGGCCAGTGGTATGAGCTGAATGCTGCCGCCGCCGGTCTGACGGCGGCCCCCATCCCGCAGGGACAGCAGGTGCTCATCGTCATCGGCGAGGGACTGGACAAGGCCCGGCTGGAAGAAGACTTGAGACAATGAGTTTTCCACGATGAAGCAGATAATTATGCGATATTGATTGCGCCGACCCTCCTGCAGCGTTATAATAGAGAAAAATAAATCAGGAGGCCGTTTCATGAGCACTTCGACCACCCAAAAGCCGACCACCCGCCGCATCGTGGGCATGGTGGTGGGCATTGTCATTATTGGTCTGGGCATCGCCCTCTTCAAGCAGTCCCATCTCGGCAACGACTCCATCAGCGCGCTGAATATGCGCCTCGCCGAGCTGCTGGGCATCTCGCTGGGCGTGCAGAACGTCGCCACCAACATCCTCTTCTTTGCGCTGGAATTCTGGTTCGGGCGCAAGTACATCGGCCTTGGCACCTTTGTCAACGGCATCGGCATGGGGTTCATCATAACCTTCTTCTACGAGCCTATTGCCGCGGCCTTCGGCCCGGCAGCGTCCCTGCCGGAACAGCTGGTGTGGGTGGTGCTGGCCGTCCTTGTGACGGCGCTGGGCGCGTCCCTCTACCAGACGGCTGACCTTGGCATTGCGCCCTACGATTACCTCTCGCTGGGTCTGCGGGACTACACGCACTTCCAGTACTTCGGCTGCCGCGTCTTCACCGACGCCTTCTGCGCCCTGCTCTGCTGGCTCCTGGGCGGTCTTGTGGGTCTGGGTACCCTCATCTGCGCGTTCTGCCTCGGACCCTTCATCCAGTTCTTCAACGGCCTCGTCTCCGAGCGGGTCCTGCAGTATAAGCCCGAAAAAGCAGGAGCATAACGAAAAAGACATCTGCCGACGGCAGATGTCTTTTTTGTATCTTACTCGAATTTGAACAGCGGCGTGCCGGTGGAGACGATGCCGCCCGCGATGATATGGAGCTTTGGCAGGTCGTCGGCGTTGGTCACGATGACGGCGCTCTCGGTGGAGAGCTCGGCGGCGCGGATGGCGTCGAGGTCTACGTTCAGCAGGGGCGTTCCGGCTTTGACGGCCTGTCCTTCCCTGACCAGCGGGGTGAAGCTGCTGCCCCGCAGGGCAACGGTGTCTATCCCGATGTGGATGAGCAGCTCGATGCCCTCGGTGCTTTCCAGCCCCACAGCGTGGAGGGTGGAGACGATGGAAGTGACCTTCCCGTCGAAGGGAGCGTAGACCGTGCCGCCGGTGGGCTCGATGCCGCAGCCCGGGCCGAGGATGGCTGCGGCGAACGTCTCGTCCGGGAGCTGTTCCAGCGGGAGAACGATGCCGTCCATGGGAGCTTTGACGACCATCTTTTCACCGGGGAACCGCGTCTCTTCCGCAGTCTTTGCCCTGCCGCCGAAGAGCCTGTCCAAAAAGCCCATAGAGAAAACCTTCCTTCCACACATGTTTCTTTTAAAGATAGCATACGGACGCCCCAAAAGCAACCGGCGTTTCGCATAAAACGGAGAGGAAAGTTTTGGCAGTTACATCAGAGCGATGAGCTGCTCGATCTCTTCCATCTTAGTGGCCCAGCTGGTGGCGATGCGGACGACGGTGTGGCTGTCGTCGAACTTCTCCCAGAAGCCGAACTTTGCCTTGCCTTCCAGCGCGGACAGCTGAGTGTTTTCCAACACGACGAAGAGCTGGTTGGTGGGGGAGTCCATAAAGAAGCGGTAGCCCTTGGCGGCGAGGCCCTTCTTGAGGGCGTTGGCCGTCTCGATGGCGTTGCGGCTGATGCGGGTGTAGAGGCCGTCGGTGAAGAGGACGTCGAACTGGATGCCCATGAGGCGGCCCTTGGCCAGCAGAGCGCCCTGCTGCTTGACCATGGTCATGAAGTGGGCCGGTGCGCCGTGGGGGAAGACCACGGCCTCGCCGCAGAGTGCGCCCACCTTGGTGCCGCCGATGTAGAAGACGTCGGTGAGCCTGGCGAGGTCGGCCAGGGTCACATCGGTGCCTTCGCTCACCAGCGCATAGCCCAGACGTGCGCCGTCCACGAAGAGGGGCATATGGTAGGTGTGGCAGACGGCGGACAGGGCCTCGAGCTCAGCCTTGCTGTACAGGGTGCCGTACTCGGTGGGGTGGGAGATATACACCATGCCGGGGAAGACCATGTGGTCGTGGTTCGAGTCGGCGTAGAAGGTCTTGCAGAAATCCTCCACCGTGGCGGCGTCCAGCTTGCCGTTTTTCTGGGGCAGGCCGATGACCTTGTGGCCGGTGAACTCGATGGCACCCGCCTCATGACCGGCCACATGGCCGGTGGCGGCGGCGACGACGCCCTCCCAGCGGCGGAGCGTGGAGGCGATGACGATGGAGTTGGCCTGGGTGCCGCCCGAGATGAAGAAAACATCTGCCTCGGGGCAGGCGCAGGCGGCGCGTATCTTCTCCTTTGCGCTGGCGCAGTAAGGGTCGGTGCCGTAGCCGGACACCTTCTCGAAGTTCGTTTCCGTCAGCTTCTGCAGGATGGCGGGATGCGCACCCTCGCAGTAGTCGTTCTCAAAATACAGCATATTCTTTCCCTTTCCTTTATTACGATAAAGAAGATGATTCTATTGTGAGCCAGAAACGCACGTTTGTCAACCCTTTGGAACCATGGAAAAATGCCCACCCTTTGCTGTATCTTTAATTTATTTGTGGTATACTTTTACAGTGGAGCCGAATATAGATCGGGAGGGACAGCAAATGAAGCAGATACTCCGGAAAAAGGACGTCTGGGTACTTTTGGCGGCGCTCATCGGGGCGTTCGCCTGTGTGACGCTCATCCAGTTCATCAGCGGCCGCATCGACGGTGTGGCCTCGATGGTGTTCCTGCTGGCGGTGTTTTTTGTTTCCATGTACACCGACGGCTACTGGTGGGGCGTGGCCGGTTCTGTCATCAGCGTGCTGGCGGTCAACTTCGCGTTCCGCGCGCCCTACTTTGCCTTCAACTTCACCATCCCGGAGAACATCTTCTCCGGCGTGGTGATGCTGGTGGTCTCCTTTATGACGAGCACCCTGACCACCCGCATCAAAAAGCAGGAGCAGCTGCGGATGGAGAGCGAGACGGAGAAGATGCGGGCCAACCTCCTGCGGGCTGTCTCCCACGACCTGCGCACCCCGCTGACGTCCATCTACGGGGCCTGCTCTACGGTCATCGACAACTACGACTCGCTGGGCCGGGAGCAGAAGATAAAGCTCCTTTCCGAGGCCTGTGCCGACGCCCAGTGGCTCAACCGGATGGTGGAGAATCTGCTCTCCGTCACCCGCATCGACGCCGACGGCGTCGCCATCCAGAAGACGCCCACCGTGCTGGAAGAGCTGGTGGATACGGTGCTGGTGCGGTTCCAGAAGCTCCACCCCGGCGTACCGGTGGAAGTAAAGCTTCCGGATGACTTCATCGTCATCCCGATGGACTCCATGCTCATCCGGCAGGTGTTGACGAACCTTTTGGAAAACGCGGTGCTCCACGCCAAGGGGATGACCCGCCTGACGCTGCGGGTGTTCACGCTGGGGCAGCGGGCGGTGTTTGAAGTCATTGACAACGGCTGCGGCATCCCGAAAGAGCAGCTCAAGACCCTCTTTACCGGCACGACCCTGACGCAGGATACCTCGTCGGGCGGCAAGCACGGCATGGGCATCGGGCTGTCGGTGTGCGCGGCCATCATCAAAGCCCACGGCGGCGAGATAAAGGCCGAGAGCACGCCCGGCGAAGGTACGACCATCCGGTTCTGGCTGGAGACCGAAGAAGTGGATACGGAGGAAACAGAGGATGAGCAATAATAAATTCAAGGTACTTATCATCGAGGATGAGGCGAACATCTGCAGCTTCATCCAGACCCTGCTGGAGACCAACGGCTATCAGGCGCTGGTGGCCCAGACCTGCGTGATGGGCATGACCATGTTCATCTCCTATAACCCGGATCTCGTCATCCTGGACCTCGGCCTGCCCGACCGGGACGGTCTGGACGCCATCCGCTCCATCCGGCAGAAGTATCTGACCCCCATCATTGTCCTGTCGGCCCGCACCACCGAGCAGGATAAGATCGAGGCCCTCGACCTTGGTGCCAACGACTATATCACCAAGCCCTTCGGTACCGGTGAGCTGCTGGCCCGGGTGCGGGCTGCGCTGCGGGTGAACCGCTATGGCGGCGGCAGTCTGCCCGGCGGGATGTTCAGCGCACAGGGCCTCACCATCAACTACGAGCGCCGCAAGGTGTTCGTGGATGGGCAGGAGGTTCGCCTGACCCAGACGGAGTACAATATCGTGGCTTTTTTGTCCGAGCACGCCGGGCGCGTGATGACCTATGCGGCCATCGTCCGGGCCATCTGGGGCGACACGGACGCCAGCAGCACCAAGAAGCTGCAGGTGAATATGGCCAATATCCGCAAAAAGCTGGGCAGCCGCCCGGGCAGCAATACTTATATCCTCAACGAGCTTGGCGTAGGCTATCGGATGATAGAAGAAGACGCAAAGCCCCTGGAACCTGCGGAGGAGACGAAATGACACTGGCGCTGAGCCTGTTTGTCCTGTTTTATATTTTGATGCTGGCGGTGCAGCAGTACCGCCCCTGGGTCGCGCTGGGCGGGGCCGGGGCGTTCCTGCTGCTGGGAAAGCTGGGCGTGTATGATTTCACGCTGGCGGACGCCGCCCGGGCCGTAGACTTCAATGTCCTGCTGATGATGGCGGGAATGATGGGTACGGTCTTTCTTTTTATCCAGAGCAAGATGCCCGCCCGGCTGGCCGAAGAGCTCATTGCCCATGTGCCGGATGTCCGGTGGGCCGTGTCGGTGCTGGCGCTGCTGGCGGGGTTCATCAGTGCCTTTGTGGACAATGTGGCCACCGTGCTGATGGTGGCTCCGGTAGGGCTTGCCATCGCCCGACGGCTGAAACTGTCGCCGGTGCCGGTGCTCATCGCCATTGCGGTGTCGTCCAATTTACAGGGCGCGGCAACGCTGGTGGGGGACACCACGAGCATCCTGCTGGGCGGCTTTGCGGGGATGAATTTCTTCGATTTCTTCTGGATGGAGGGTCGGCCCGGCATCTTCTGGAGCGTGGAGCTGGGAGCGCTGGCCTCGCTGGGGGTGCTGTTCTGGCTGTTCCGGGACCAGCGCCAGCCCGTCCATGTCACGGTGGAAACGGAGGTGGAGGACGACGTCCCCACGGCGCTTCTTCTGCTGACGGTAGGTCTGCTCATCGCGGCGTCTTTCCTGCCTGAGCCTTCTGGCGGCGTGCTGCATCTGCTCTACACTCTCCGCAGCGGGCTCGTCTGCATGGGGCTGTGCCTCTTCGGTGCCGCCCGCGCCTGCTGGCGCAGCCGCTCCTTGAAGCCGCTGGCCGAGACGTTCCGGGCGCTGGACTATGACACCCTGCTGCTGCTCTTCAGCCTCTTTATTCTGCTGGAAGGGGTGAGCAGGGCGGGAGTCATCGACGCGGCGGCGCAGCTGTTCCACTCCGCAGCCGGAGACGAGCCGCTGCATCTTTATCTGCTGCTGGTGGCCGCGTCGGTGGGGCTGTCGGCCTTCATCGACAACATCCCCTATGTGGCGGCCATGCTGCCGGTGGTGCAGGGCGTCGCCGCCCTCATGAACGGCGGCGCGGGCATTGAGCCGGAGCTGTTCTACTTCGGTCTGCTTACCGGCGCGACGCTGGGCGGCAACCTGACCCCCATCGGCGCGTCGGCCAACATCGCGGCCATCGGCATTCTCCGCAAGAACGGCGAGACTGTCCGTACCCGGGACTTCCTGCGCATCGGTGTGCCGTTCACGTTGGCAGCGGTCCTCGTGGGGGCAGGGAGCCTCTGGCTGTTCTGGGGTATCTGAGAAAATTCAGGAAAAACTGCAAAAGAAAAAGCGTGGTCTGGCAGACATCTGCCCCGGAAGCAGGCATCATCGGGGCAGATGTCTGTGTTTTTGTGCGCAGGGACGCAAGATAAAATATGCGGAAAAGAATGCAAAAACTTTTTTGAAAAAACGCTTGACTTTCCTGCTTTCCGTGGTATAATAACTATCGTTCCGAGCCGAACGGCGGCGAACAAAACAGAATATGCGGATATGGCGGAATTGGCAGACGCGTTAGATTCAGGTTCTAATCGGGGCAACTCGGTGGAGGTTCAAGTCCTCTTATCCGCACCACAAGGAAGACAGCTTTTGGTAGCTGTCTTTTTTGCTTTATATGACATTTTCCCTTTAGCTATAACAGCGGATAAGAGGACTTGAACAGCACGGCCCCACCGCAGGCGGGGCAACAAAAGCCCCAGTGGGGCTTTTGTTAGTGCGCGGTTCCCAACCCGTAGGAATGTCTCCCGGGAGGACTGCCGCTAAAATAGAAAATCCGAACCTTTTCTCGATAGGAGAAGGGTTCGGGTTTTTTGTTTTGCTCTATTGGCGTAGGACTTGCCTCGGATACGGCTTACGCAAGACTTTCAATGATCTCCGCACACTTTTCAATGCCGATGACCCCGCTGTCCAGCGCAATATGATAGTTGGCGGCATCGCCCCATTTCATATCGGTATAGAAGCGGTAATAAGCAGCGCGGCGCTTATCCTTCTCCTTCAGACGGGCCTCGGGAGATTTCTCCCGTTCCCCGTAGACCCGCACGATGCGGTCAGCCCGGAACTTCATGTCCGCGTGGACAAAGACCTTCAGGCAGTCGGTGCGGTCCTGCAGGATAAAATCGGCGCAGCGTCCTACGATGACGCAGGGCTCTTTTTCTGCCAGCTCCCGGATGATCCGGTATTGCAGCTTCCAGAGCAGATCCTCGTTGGTGGGGCCGAAGCTGCGGTCGGTGAAGGCAGAGGCGAGGAAGCCGCCGGGAGTGTACTCTCCGGCCTCCTTGATGTAGCTCTCGTCAAAGCCGCTTTCGACAGCCAGTTTCTGGATCAGTTCGGCGTCGTAGCACTGGATGCCCAGATGCTCTGCCACCAGCTTGCCGATGGTCCTGCCGCCGCTGCCAAACTCGCGGCTGATGGTAATGATATGTTTTTCCATTAGATTTCTCCTTTATGGTTCAGTTCACGGTAGGTTTTGCAGATCAGATAGCTTGCAATCAGGAAGGTGAGGATATCCGACATGGGCATGGAGTACAGCACGCCGTCCAGCCCGAAGAACCGGGGCAGCAACAGGGCAAAGCCCACGCCGAACACCACCTCACGCACCATGGACAGGGCGGTGGATTCTGCTGCCTTGCCCATGGCCTGCAAAAAGATGAAGCAGGCCTTGTTGACACAGGCCAGAATGATCATGCACAGGTAGATGCGGAAGGAGCGCACTGCAAAATCCGTGTAGTAGACGCTCTCGTTGGCGGCACCAAACAGGGCGATGAGCTGCCGGGGAAGCAGCTCCACCAGCACCAGTGCAACGGCACCCACGGTGGCTTCTGCCAGCAGCAGTTTCGTGAACAGCTCCTTCACACGGGCGGGCTTTTTGGCGCCCATGTTGAAGCCCACCACGGGGATGCAGCCAGCCGCCATGCCCACCACAATGGAGATGACAATCTGGAAGAACTTCATCACGATGCCCACCACCGCCATGGGGATCTGGGCGTACTGCTCCTGCCCGAACACGGCATCCAGTGCGCCGTATTTGCGGATCATGTTGTTGATGGCCGCCATTGCCGCCACAAGGCTGATCTGGGACAGAAAGCTGGTCATGCCAAGGGTCAGGGTGCGGCGGCAGATGGAGCCTTTCAGCCGAAGGTCTGCCCACGCCGGGCGAGTGATCTTCATGTGGAGCAGATACCACACTGCCAGCACCGCCGTGACCACCTGACCGATGATGGTAGCCACCGAGCAGCAGGTCATCACCCAGACGCGGGACAAGGTCATCGACGGGGTGCTCCGCACGGTGGAGACCGTCAAGACCATTGCCGCCGACGGCACCGAGCAGGTGGCCGAGACCATCAAGGACAACGCCGCCAAGACACTGGACGGCCTCTGGTCTACCCTCAAAGACCGCGCCAACGAGGGCGTCCTCGGCACGGTGGACACGCTGTGGGAAGCCGTGAAGAGCGGCGACTGGGTGGGCATCGGCAGGTGGGCGGCATCCGCCCTCTACTCGGGCCTCACCGCCGACCAGAAGCAGAAGCTCACCGACTATGCCCTCTCGCTGGTAGACGGCCTGAACGGCGTTCTCGGACAGGGCGCACAGGGGCTGGCGCAGGGCGCGGCTTCTCTGGGACAGCAGCTCTTCGAGGGCATTACCGGCCGCTTTGGCGACGTTGCCTCTCTGGCCGGGCAGCTGAGCGGCACCCTGCAGGACACCTTCGCGGCTCTTAAAGGCCCCCTCGGCACAGCGGCCAAGGCCATCAGCACAGCCCTCTCGGGCAACCTGCTCTCGGCCTTCCCCACCATCTTCGCCGCGATGGGTACCCTCGTCACCACGGTCGGCTCTGCCTTTGTCGCCATGCTGGAGTCCATCGGTGTGGCCATCTCGGCTACCGGCATCGGCCTGCCTGTGGGTGCTATGGTCATCGCCGCAGGCGTCGCTCTGGCTGTGGCCATCGCGGCCATTGCCATGAAGCTGGGGAGCAGCAGATCTTCCGTGAAGACGCCCAACAGCAGCTCCGGCTCCGGCAGCGCCGTCACCGCCCCCAGCTACTCGCTGTGGGACTACGAGAAAGAAACCGCTCGGCCTGAGCGCAAGCCCCGGCCCTCGTATGAGATCAACCAGTATATTTACTCCAAAGCGCAGACAGCGGCTGACCTGATGTGCGAAGCACGATACGAACAGGAAAGGGCGGTGCTTGCCGGTGTTTGATGCCATCTTTACCGCCAGCAGCGGCCAGAGCTTCAGCTTCGGCTACAAGGCAGGCGTACTCTACAGCATCGACCCCATCGGCGATCTGCCGGTGGAGCTGGAGACCAGTCAGGGCTACCAGCAGGTGGGTGCCACCGTGGAGAGCCGCAGCATCTCCGGCGTGACCCGCACCATTACCGGGCGCATCCTGCGGAATACTGCCTATCTCAAGCGTCAGCTGCGGGATATTTTCACCCCCGGGGCCACCGGGCGGCTGACCGTGGCCGGAAAATACTACTGCGACGCCGAAGTGCAGCGCTGCCCCGCCATCAGCGCTGCAAACCTCTGGCCCACCTTCAGCTTTCAGCTTTACTGCCCGAATCCCTACTGGCGCAGTGTTTCCGAGACCAGCGTTTCGCTGTTCTATACGCAGCCTGCGTTCCGGCTGCCCGTCTGCTATAGCACCCACCAGTTCGGTCTGCGCATCCAGTCGGATTTTCTCAAGCTCAGCAACCCCGGCCCGGACACGCAGGATTTTGTGCTGACGCTGACTGCACAGGGCGTCGTACGAAACCCCGGCGTGCGGGATCTTGCTACCGGAGAGTATCTTCGTTTTCTCACCGAGATGCAGGACGGCGACGTCATTCGGCTCTGGCGGGAGGACAGGCGGCTGCGCATCGAGCAGATCATCGACGGCGAGACCTTCAATGCCTTCGAGCTGCTGGATGAGAGCAGCACCCTCTGGACGCTGCGTCACGGCACACGGGCATGGACACGCACTGCCGACAGCGGCATGACGGCGCTCTATCTGACCCTGAGCTTCAGCGCAGCGTATGCATCTCTTGTAGTGGAGGAAAACTTATGAGCGGCGAAAAAGCATCTGCCCTGACTGCCAGCGGTACAAAGACGATCTTTGTCTATGGCCCCGAGCTGAAGCTTCTGGGGCGAATCGAGAGCTGGGTGTCGCTGGTCTGGCCGGAGCGGTACAACACCTACAAGAACGTGCAGGGGGCGCAGCTGGAGCTTCATGAATCTACCAGCCTGCAGGCCCTCTGCCGCCCCGACCGGTATCTCTGGCTGGTAGGCAGCGAGCACCTCATGCGGATATGCTCCGCCCAGACCTCCGACCACCGCCTTGTGGTCTCTGCCCGCGACGCAGCCTACATCCTCGACGAGCGCAGCAGCCTCCAGACCCTGAAGAATTTTCCGGCAGAGACGACGCTCCGCCAGCTGGTCACGGCCATGGAGCCGTGGCCCGGCGTCGAGCTCGGCGACCTTGCCGAGATCACTGACACCTACACCGGCGAGGCTGCACCCGGCAGTCTGCTGGATGTGGCCGAGCAGGTATGTCAGGAGCTGGACATCGGCTTCCGGCTCCGGTTCGACCCGGCAGAGAAAAAGCTGCTGTTCGAGCTGTACCGCCCTCTGCTGGACCGGAACGCCCGCTATGCGCCCCAGTACGGCAACCTTACCGACCTGACCTACACCGAGAGCACGGCCGATTATAAGAATGTGGTGATCGTGGTAGGCGGCGACGCCACCGTCACGGTGGGCGCAGAGAGTGCAGCAGGAATTGCCCGGCGTGAGCTGGTGGTGGATGCCGCCAGCCGCACCAGAAGCAGCAGCCAGACCCAGAGCGACTACCTCGAAAGCCTGAAAGCCCTCGGCACGCAGGAGCTGGCCAAGCACGCTCGGCTTGAGAATTTCCGCTTTACCCCTACGGATGAGGTCATGGTGGGAAAAGTCGTCGCCGCGAGCCTGCCGGGTACCGACATTCAGGCTGCCGCCCGCATCACGTCCATCACCCTGACATCCCAGAAGGGCGAGAACAGTGTCTCCACCGAGATCGGAACACCTATCATCAGGAGAAGAACATGAAGCTTGTGACATACCCCCTCGACGGGGTGACTTACAGTGCCGAAGATGTGGCCGCTTATCTGTGCACCCGCACCTCCGGCGTCTACTCTCGCGATTCAAACTTTGCTGTGACCGTCAGCGGCCCCCGGGAGATCACCGTCTCCCCCGGTCTCGCGTGGATCAACTACGACGACTTCAAGGGCATCTCTGTCTGCGCCCGGGAGCGCGGCACGCTGACGGTACCCGACGCAGACGATATGCTGCCCCGCATCGACCGGGTGGTGCTCCAGTTTGATGCCAATGCCAATCTGACGGCTCTGAAGCTCAAGCCCGGCACTCCGGAGGCCGAACCCACTGCACCGGAGCTGATCCGGACGCACTTCATCTATGAGCTGTGTCTGTGTGAGATCTCCGTTCCGGCCGGAAGTGCAGAGATCACTGCCGCATCCCTCACCGACACCCGCACCGACGCTGCCCTCTGCGGCCTTATGCGGGACGGCGTCACCGGCATCCCCATGGACGAGCTGGGCCGGCAGGCGCTGGCGAAAGCCAAAGAGACGGCGGCTCTCTGCGACAGCCTGCTGGCCAGCTACAGCGGCGGCTATCTCGGTATCTGGCCCGTGACCCTCCCGGCGGACGGCTGGGAGAGCTGCGAGGACATGCCCGGCTACGCCTACAAGCAGACCGCCGCCCTGCGGGCCGCGAGGGCGGCCACCGTCCCCTCCGCCGTACCCACCCCGGAGACCTTCACCGTGGCGGTCACGGCGGGGATTGCAGGCGTCTGCGAGACCGGCGGCGGCACCATCACTTTCTGGGCCGAGAACGTCCCCGAGGGCGGCATCCAGATGCAGGTGGAGCTGCTGGGACCCTCGGCCTCGACCGCTGACACCGGAGAGGATACCCTGGGCGACACCGTCCTCGATGACACGACTTTGTAACGGAGGCAAACGAAAAATGAAGTATGTGAAACAGCATTTCGTCACCGGCATGAAAGTCAGCCTGCCCGACGTGCTCAACCGGATGGAGGACGGCATCGCAGCCGCCTGCGGCGCGGCGGTGGAGGGCATCGGCAGCGTGACCACCGGCGACACACCCACCGCCGACATCCGGGACGGCAAGCTCTGCCTGACTCTGCCGCGCGGTGAACCCGGCCCGCAGGGCGACCCCGGCGAGGGCCTGGGTGACAACGCCAAGGCCCTGCTGCTCTCTCTGTTGGCCGACACGGCCCCCGACAAAGCCGCCGCCCTCGCTGCCCTGCGGGCGGAGTGGGGCTTCGCCGACCCGGACGACACCACCCCCGAGGCCGCAGACGCAGACGAGGGGGTGCTGTAAATGGCGCTGGGAAGCGTAAGTATATCCACCTTTATCCCGGGGGAGTTGGAGGATTTAACCGGCACTGTTAGTATTATCCCGTTTACCCGGGCGGAAATCGAGCGGCTAGCAAACAAGAAAGCGTACCCGGATGGGAAGGTGGTGTGGGCTGGAACGCTGTCACCGACATACGACTACTCGTCATCTGTCAGTTTACCAAGTTCCGTTGATTATGTAATCGTTAATAATTATTACAAGCTCACTAAAGGTAACAGCTGTAGGGTGAGCGGCACAACTACATCTGGAAAAAGTTCCGGCAGCACAGTAACTTTCAGTACTTCTGGATCTCTAAGTGCTTCCCGCCACACTGACAATACTGGCGGAAGCCACTATTTATATATCAACTGCGCCGGCTACCAGTATTACTAAAATGAAAGGACGATGAAAATGCCTATCCGCGATTACACCCTGAGCCGGGACGGCACCCGGAAGCTCTGCCCGGCCTTCCGGGTGCGGGAATTTGCCTGCAAGGGCAGCGATGCCATCCGGCTGGACGACGAGCTGGTGGTGCTGCTGCAATGCATCCGGGAGCACTTCAGAAAGCCGGTGCATATCACCAGCGGCTATCGCAACGCCGCCCACAACGCCGCCGTGGGCGGCAGTAAGTCCAGCCAGCACCTGCTGGGCCGGGCGGCGGACTTCTACGTTGAGGGCGTGGACGTGGCCACCGTAGCCGCCTACGCCGAGACCCTGCTGCCCTCCCGGGGCGGCATCGGGCGCTACCCGAAGGACGCAAAGCACCCCACCCGCAAGACCGGCTGGGTGCATATCGATACCCGGGCGAATAAGAGCCGGTGGAGTATGTGAGGGGGTGATTCCGATGCAGTTCATCCTCAAATACTGGGTACAGTGGGCTTTCGCGCTGATGGGCGGGGCCGTCCTCGCAGCCATCCCCAAGATCAAGGCCCTCTGGCAGGCTGTGCTGGCCCTCCTGCACGACCGCATCTACACCGAGTGTTACCACTTCCTCAGCCTCGGCCATATCACCCCCGACGGTCTGCGCAACCTCACCTACCTCTACAAGACCTATCACACGATGGGCGGCAACGGCACCGGCACGGAGCTGTACAACCGCGCCAAGGCCTTGCCCATCCACGACTGACCGCCCGGCCTCGCCGGGAGAAAGGACACCCCATGAACGCACATATCACCACTCCCCGCACCGTCTCCGCTGCCACCATCGCCCGCACCGCCGTGCTGGCTCTGGCCCTCATCAACCAGATCCTGAGCGCCGCAGGCAAGCCCCTGCTGCCCATCGAGAGCGCCCAGCTCGAGCAGCTCATCTCCACCGGCTTCACCACCGTGTCTGCGCTGGTCAACTGGTGGTTCAACAACTCCTTCACCAAGGAGGCCATTCAGGCCGATGCTGAGTTTGAGCGGCTGAGGAAGAGCGTGAAGTAAGAGACCGGCCATAACTGCATAGCATGACAACGCCCCCGCTCCGGATGGTCTCCGAGGTGGGGGCTTGTTTTTATTAGATCAAGTAAATCTCGCACGGGTATTGCATATCAAGGAGATTTTATGTAAAATCAGCATGAAAAGAGTTGTTTTTATGCCATACGTAAAGGATTCTGCTTTTCCTAAAATGAAGAACGAATGTGTCTGTTGGATTGATATTATGGGAACCAAGCGTAAAATGGAGCATTCCGTCAACACTTGTGGAATCTTCATGTTGAAATTTCATGCAGCCATTCTAGAAGCCATACAGGAAAAAGGATGTGCCATAGAAACATATCCTGTTATGGATGGTGTGTATATCACAGCCGCATCACGCCAAGAACTTCAAAACGCCTTGTTTCATATTTTTTCAGAATTGGGTCGCTTATTTGTCTCTGAAATAAAATTTCAACATCAGTTTCTGGTTAAGGCTGCTATTGCCTACGGCCCTGTGATCCACGGAAAAGATATTAGTAGCGATGTTAATCCCGCAATCGCTAAAGATGAATCTTACAAGAACTCTCTTTTGATTGGCCTTCCCATGATTCAGGCTATTACCGGGGAACAGAAAGCTCCACCTTTCGGTGTTTTCATTCACGAATCCGCACGGACTTTTCATCCGGATAATGAGGACTCTTTCCCTTTCAAATGGTGGAAATGGTATTTGCACAACACCAGTGACTGGACTTCCGATGAGACAGAAAATTTACACACAAAAATAACTCAATACTTCAACAACTGCAGAAACCAGTCCATTTTTCTTGAATATCCCATTGACAGAGTAGATGCTCATTTGAAGGCCGCCGAGGAATACTTTTTGAAAGTTCAATGAGCTCTACCTTCCGGTTCAACGACTCCTCACGCAGTACACCGAGCCGTACATTTAGTAGCATGACGACGCTCCTGCCTCGAAAAACATTCGAGACTGGGGCATTTTTAAGTATATATAGTTACTTTGATAATGTGAGAATAGACCTCATTTCTTCTGTCATGCGTTGAAGACCTGCGCAGAGCTGTGCAATTTCTGCTGTACAGTTATTTTGTCTATGTACCTGAATATTCTCGATATTTTGATTTATCATGCGAATCTCTTCTGCGACGTGACACAGCTTTTCTATCGAATATCTCATTTTTCCGCCGTTTTATGCTTGTGAGTTGAAAAGTGGGTTTCATAGTGGGTTATAACAAAAAGAAAACACCCAAGAACTTTCATTCCTAGGTGTTTTTCTTTGGTGGGCGCGGGTGGATTCGAACCACCGAAGCTGAAAAGCAGCAGATTTACAGTCTGTCCCCATTGGCCACTCGGGAACACGCCCATATACAGTTTTTCGCAGTCACGGACTGCCTGTATATATTACCACTTGGGGGCGTATTTGTCAACTGCTTTTTACAGCTTTTTCAGAAAAGAAGCTGACCGCACGGCTCAGTCGCGAGGACGGCCATAGCGGTGGACTTTTTTGGAGGAATGGCGGGTGTGGGGGGAGTTGAGCAGAACCCACGCCACATAGATGATGGCGCAGATGGCGCTGACGACGAGCACTACCTTGAGGTAGAGGCTGCCGAAGAACTCCTGCAGCTTCGAGAAAGAGTAGAGCAGGCTGCTCCGACTCACGTCCTGGCCGGCGATGAGGTTGACCATGCCGATGGTCTCGCCGGCCAGCTTCAGCTCCACGGTGCCGACAACATCGCCCTGCTGGACGGGGGCGCAGACATAGTCGGGCAGATGGAAGTATTTCTGAGTCACGGTGCCGTCGCCCGAAGAGGGCAGCAGGGTCATCATGCTGTTGTCAGGGTAGAGCTTGAGGGTGTCGGTGTCGGAGGAATACTTCACGGGGATCTCTGCCAGAGCGAGGTCGGTGTCCAGCGCAGGCTGGATGGAAAAGCTCTGGAACACCCAGTCGATGAGGCGGGTCGTCTCATAGAGGGCCGGGCGGCGGTTGGCGTAGCCGTAGGTGTCGCAGGTGTCGGGGCTCTGCATGATGCAGAAGATATAGGTGGAGCCGTCCTGATTGGCCCACGAAATATAGCTCTGGTCGCCGTGGTCGTTTTTATAGGCCATCACATCGCACATGCCGCCCTGCATAGACTTGCGGTAGAAGCTGCCGCCGCTGGTCTTGTTGAGGGCGACGTTCTGGTTCAGCAGCACGAAACTCTTGGTGTGCTTTTCCTTGGCGGGCATGGTGAAGGTGGGGGCCGACGAGATGTCCACGAAGGCGTCAAAGCTCATCAGATACCGCAGGATAAGGTACATATCCACGGCAGTAGTCACATTGCCGCTGTCGAGGCCGCAGGCGTCCGTCCAGGTGCTTCCGGTGGTGCCGATGCGCTGGGAAAGGGTGTTCATCTGGCTCACCCAGCCTGCAAGGTCGCCGCCCGAAAGACTATAGGCGAGGCCCATCGCGGCCTCGTTGGCGTTGCGCAGAAGCATGGCGTAGACAGCTTCCCGGTAGGTGAAGGTCTCATTGGAGCGCATATCGGCATTGTCACTGTTGTGGACGTAATCCGAGATGGCGAAAGGCATCTGGAAGGTGTTGTCGAGCTGGTCGGCGTAATTCGTCAGCAGCAGCGCGATGGTCATATATTTGGTCAGGCCCCCGGCAGGCACCTGACGGGAGCTGTCCTTGTCGTAGACGATGATGTTGGTGTCGGTGTTGACGATGTAGGCGCTCCTGGCCTGCACCTCGTAAAAGAGGCTGGGGTCGAACATGGCCGAAGCCGGCGCGCACAGGCAGCTCAGCAGCAGGATAAGGCTCAGAAATAGGGTAACGATACGTTTCATGTGGACATTTTCCTCAAAAAGCGATAATATATTATAGCAATTCAACTTTTTAATGCAACAGCAACAGCGTTGAATTGCATATCGCAAATATGCTGTTTGAATGTTGCACGAATTTCTTGACTTGCGATAGAGTATCGGACAAAATGTGCTGTCCGTTCTTACGGAACAAAAACAGGCTCAGCGAAGGGCCTTATACTTTATAATAACAGGTTTGGCGGGGTGTGACAAGGCTTTTGGGGCGATTTCACACTTCGCAAAAGGAGGCAGAGGATGGTATATCTTACGGGCGACACCCACGGCGAGCTGGACCGCTTCAAAGACGGGGAGCTGCGCCGGGCCGGCAAGGGCGATTTTGTCGTTGTGCTGGGCGATTTCGGCTTCGTGTGGGACGGCAGCAAGGCCGAGCAGAAGAATCTGGACTGGCTGCGCAAGCGGCCTTACACCATCCTTTTCCTCGATGGCAGCCACGAGAACTATGACCTGCTGGAACAGTACCCCACCGAAGAGCGGTTCGGCGGGCTGGTGCAGCCGCTGGGAGGCAATGTGTACCACGTCTGCCGGGGCAGCGTACTGGAACTGGAAGGGAAGAAGTACCTCTGCTTCGGCGGAGCGGAAAGCCCGGACAAGGAAGAGCGGGAAGTCCACGTCAACTGGTGGCCGCAGGAGATGCCCTCGGACGAGGAATACGCCCGCTGCGAGGCCGCGCTGGAAGCAAACGGCTGGCAGGTAGATTATGTGCTGACCCACGACGCGCCAAGCAAATTTCTGGATTTCAGCGTGCTGGCTGAGGGCGAGAATAACCGGCTGCACCTCTTCCTCGACAAGGTCGTCATGAAAACGACTTACGAGAAATGGTTCTTCGGCTGCCATCACAAGGATGTGCAGCTCTCTACCAAGAGCCGCTGCCTCTTCTGCGATGTAGTGAGCATCGGCGAGAAGAAGCTGTGGTGGAAGAGAAGATAACGAAAAAGGACTGCCGCGGGCAGTCCTTTTTCGTTACTCAATTCATGGTTCCGGCTTTGTCGAACATCTGCTCCACCTGACGGGCCAGCAGGGCGTGTTCGGGCCGCTCGAGAAGCGGGTCTTCGGCCAGCAGGGCCGCAGCCTCGCTCTGGGCCGCGTGGAGGGTGCGGGTGTCGTTCATCAAATCGGCGATCTGCAAGGTCGGCAGACCGTGCTGGCGGCTCCCGAAGAAGTCGCCGGGGCCGCGGGTCTCGAGGTCGTACTGCGCCACGGCGAAGCCGTCTGAGGTGGAGCAGAGGAACTTGAGCCGCTTCTGCACCGACTCGGAGGCATTGTCGCTGACGAGGAAGCACCAGCTCTCCGCCGCGCCGCGTCCCACACGCCCGCGCAGCTGGTGCAGTGCGCTCAGGCCGTACCGCTCGGCGTTTTCAATGACCATGACCGTCGCATTCGGCACGTCCACACCGACTTCGATGACGGTGGTGGACACGAGGGCGTCCAGTCGTCCGGATTTGAAGTCGTCCATCACCTCGGTCTTTTCCTTCGGCTTGAGCTTGCCGTGCATCAGGCCCACCCGGCGGTCCGGCAGATAGGCTTTTGCGATGTCTTCATAGTAGCTCTTGACGGCGTTCAGGCCGCTGCCGCCCGCGTCCTCGATGGCAGGGCAGACGATATACGCCTGTCGTCCGGAATCGATTTCTCTATCAAGGAAGCCGTAGAGGTCGGCCCGCTTTTTGCCGGTGATGCAGCGGGTCTTGACGGGCTTGCGGCCCGGCGGCAGCTCGTCGAGGATGGAGATGTCGAGGTCGCCGTACATCAGCAGCCCCAGCGTCCGGGGGATGGGGGTGGCGCTCATGACCAGCAGGTGGGGGTTCGCGGCCTTTTCGGCCAGCAGGCCCCGCTGGCGCACACCGAAGCGGTGCTGTTCGTCCACGACGGCCAGACCCAGCCGGGCGAACTCCACGCCCTCGCTGAGGATGGCGTGGGTGCCTACGATGAGGTCGGCCTCATCGTCCCGGATGGCGGCGAGGGTGGTTCGGCGTGCGGCGGCTTTCATGCCGCCGGTGAGCAGGGCCACCCGCATCCCAAAGGGGGAGAGCAGGCGGTTCAGGTTCTCGGCGTGCTGGCTGGCCAGGATCTCGGTGGGGGCCAGCAGTGCGGCCTGATACCCGGCCCGGATGCAGGCCCAGATGGCCGCAGCGGCCACCAGCGTTTTGCCGCTGCCCACGTCGCCCTGCAAAAGGCGGTTCATGGACGTTTCGCCCGACATGTCGGTCAGGATCTCTTCCACCGCCCGCCGCTGTGCGCCGGTGGGGGAGAAGGGCAGGGACTCCCAGAAAGGGGAGGCGTCGGCCTTCTTCATCGGCGCGCCGGTGGAGGCCGCACCGTGGTTCTTCATCCGGCCGATGCCCAGTTGTAAGACCAGAAGCTCTTCGTAGATGAGCCGCCGCCGCGCCGCAAAGGCTTCCTCCTCGGTGGCGGGGCAGTGGATGGCCCGGACGGCGTCGGCCTTGGAGAGCAGGCGGTATTTTTTCAGCATCTCAGAGGGCAGCGGGTCGGGCAGAAGCTCCGCGTGGGGGAGGAGCTGGCGGACGCACTTGGCGATGGCGCTGCTGGTCAGTCCCTCGGTCTGGGGATAGACGGCCTCGAAAGGCGACGACTTCACCTGCGCGTCGGTGCGCACCTGCGGGTTGACCATCTGGCGGCGGAGCATCCCGCCCGTCACGATGCCCTGAAAATAGTATTCCTGCCCCAGCTCCAGCTTCTGGGCGGCGTATGGATTATTGAACCACGTGATCTCGAGGCTGGATACATCGTCTCCGGCGGTGATGCGCTCCATCCGCCGCCCGCCCGGCAGGATGCGCCCGCCGGGCTTTGCAAACACTTCAGCCTTCACGACGCACTCGGTGTCGGCGGGGGCCTCGGCGATGGAGTAGGGCTTTGAAAAATCCAGATACCGGCGGGGATAGTGGCAGAGCAGGTCGCTGAGGGTCAGGATGCCCAGCTTCTCGAACCGCTCGGCAGTCTTGGGGCCGACGCCCTTGAGATAGCGTACCGGGGTGTCCGGCGTGAGGGTGGTGTGAAGTTCGGCAGGCATGGCGCGGCCTCCTTTCAGGGAAAATGATAGTATGTCCATTGTATCACGGCAGAGGGCAAAAGAAAAGCGCCCTGCCGGAGCGGGGCGCGGAAAAGCATTCAGACCTTACTATCTTCCTTGAACAGCCCTTTGAACCCTTCCCAGAGGGAAACGACCCGGGGCCGGGGCAGAAAGTAGTTGACCAGCAGCGCTGCGATGACGCCAATGGCGGTGTCGAAGATGCGGTTGAGAGCGTAGCTCATATAGCTCTCAATGGGGGTGCTGAACAAAACGATGCAGAGCACTACGCCGCCGGGCTGGACGCCGCCCGGCCAGAAATACTGGCACAGCAGGATGAGGACAACGGTTGAAAAGCCCAGCAGCACGGCCAGAAAAATGCTGTGTCCGCCCTGCGGGTAGAACAGCAGGTAGATCCAGAACACCACGATGGACAGCAGGCCGCCGATAAGGGTGCCGAAGAGTCGGTTGCCGCCGTTTTTGATGGAATCCTGCATATCGACGCCCATGCCGAAGATGACGCCGATGCAGGCGAAGGCCGGGTTGCGGCCGATGAGACAGTACACGATGGCCACCAGCATGGCGCTGACGGCGGTCTTGATGGTGCGCCAGCCCACATGGAGCCGGAAATCTTTGCGCGGGAACTCTGGCATAGGTCTGTATCCTCCTCTAGACTCTTAGCCGCTTCTTTGCTGACTCTTTTAGCATAGCACAGAGCGAAGAGGGGAGACAAGCTTTTCCCAATAAGTAGATTATTTAACGAACAAAACAACAAAAAATCCCGGATGCCTCAGCACCCGGGAATCTTTTGGAGGTGACGACCAGATTTGAACTGGTGGATGAGGGTTTTGCAGACCCTTGCCTTACCACTTGGCCACGTCACCATATTCGGAGCAACTGCTGCTGCTCCATTTGGAGCGGCCGACGAGGCTCGAACTCGCTACCTCCACCTTGGCAAGGTGGCGCT